>MDTE01033327.1_pt1 | contig 10041 bp, 12 predicted proteins | sample 811231 | NCBI WGS metagenome assembly MDTE01 (sample SAMN05326651, study PRJNA326480) | marine metagenome | isolation source: seawater | place: Indian Ocean: Red Sea | collected 2010 | reverse complement strand
TCGGCCCTTAAAAAAGAGTCATTATTCGACCATAGGGGGGGCTGCTGCCCGAAACCCCCAGGCCGATTTTTTTTTTATGATTAACTTAGCGTCTTTCGTGCGCTATCCAAATTTTGGAGTTCTAAAATGGGTGAGGTAATAAGACTTCATGTCCATAAAAACAAACGTCACAAGCGTCTTCGCAAAGAAACCCGCGATACACTTCTTTCAACAGCAAAGCAGATAAGACGGCATGTACCAATCGATGGTTATGTACTGGTAGGTTTCACAATAAACCCCGCCGGGAACATTTCACACCACGTTCACTTCGATGTGCCCACTGCCAGTCTCACATATGTCTTACCTCAAATGGCTCAACAGGCAATTTTGTCAGCATTACAGGAACTGGAGGACAAGTAATGACAGTAAAGAACACCCAGCGGGACCGCATCAACTCAAACTGCACCCCAGAGGAACTTGGCAGAGCTATAGCTGGGATCGATCTCGCGTCCATCCCGCCAGAGAAACGCAAACAAGCCATCACTGAACGTCTGGTAGAGGTCATGCTTGCCACAACGGACAGCACAGAAGAGCGCAGAAAACCAAACTTCCAACTTGCACTTGATACCTACGGTCAGCTGCGCCGCCGTAGAGCAAGATCGCAAATCATCATTTAAGGAGATCACCATGATGAAATACTTTGACAAAGCACAGGAGTGGTTTGGCAAGCAGAATTCTGTCGTACAGATGGGTATCATCTTTTGCATAGGCTTTATTGTCATAGCTACGTTCATATCACTCACAGGCTGATATATGTCAAAAAACCAAAACGCCCCGGAGACCGGACAGCTCATTTCGGACATGTCCGACGCAGACCTTGCGTCCCTGCTCCTGAAAGTTCGCGCAGCAGAAGAGGGCTTTTTGGGTTTTGTCAAACTCATGCATCCAGAATGGAAGATACCAAAGTATCAACTCGACTTTATCGAGCTGCTGGACAAGCTGGAGAGGCGGGAACTGCTGAACAAGAAGGGCGAACCCGTCTATAATCTTCTGGTTAACATGCCTCCAAGGCACAATAAGTCCACTCTCGCCACCAAGCTGTTCCCGGCTTACTGCATATGCCGCTCCCCTTGGTCAAAGATCCTGGTATCCTCCGCAGCAAAAGACCTTGCCGAATCCTTTGGCGCGGAAACCCGTGCCTATTTAGAGAACCCGCACACAAAACTTGCCTTCCCTGACGCCTCCATCTCCAATAAAACCGGAGCAAAGGCTGACTGGCTCACTGATCAGTCCGGTCAATACCTGGCTTTAGGCCAGTCTGGCAACACCATCGGGCGACCAGCGAACTTGTTAATACTGGATGACCCCTACCCCAACAGACAGGCAGCCGAATCACCAACTCAGCGTCGTGCTATTTGGTCTTTCTGGAACTCTGCCCTGTGGCGTAGGCGCGAACCGGATCGCGACAACCGCCAGCCCATAACTATTGTCATCCATACGAGGTGGGTTCCGGGCGATATAACGGGCACCATACTGGAGTCCCAGGATTACAAAGACGGCTTCTGGCATCATGTCAGCTACGAGGCAATCACAAAGAAGAAGGCACAGGGGCAACTCTCGACAGAGGTCGCTTTATGGCCCGAAAGATTTCCGCTCGACTGGCTACAGCGGGAGCAACGTGCAGACCCCCGTGAATTTACCTGTCAGTACCAGCAGAGGCCATACACTGAGGGAGGCAATATAATTAAAGGCAACTGGTGGGGCACTTACGATCCATCTCCAGAAACGCTTCCCAAATTCGCCCAAGTCGTCATCGGTGTTGATGGTGCATTTAAAAAGACAAACCTTTCTGACTATTCTGCTGCCGTAGTAGCGGGTCTCGCCACAGATGGAGACATATATATATTGGATGTCATGCGGGAGCGCATGGATTTCCCAGAATTGAAACGTGCCCTCATCCGTCTGAACACGCAATGGCGTGGCCGCGGTCTCCGCGCCATATATATAGAAGACAAAGCCTCCGGCATTACGGCTCTGCAAGAACTCAAAAACCATAGCGGTATGTCGGTCATCCCGTACAAGGTCGTAAACGACAAGGTCTCCCGAATATCGGCAGTCACCCCCCTGATAGAAGGAGGCAGGTGTATGCTCCCTACCAACGCTCCTTGGATTGATGACTTTCTAAAAGAGTGCGAACAGTTCCCCAACGGGAACCATGACGACCAAGTTGATGCCCTGGCAATTGTTCTTGACATCCTAGCCCGCACTCCTCTTCAGTCAGCCAGTGACTTCTCTGTAGATCCGCTCACAGCAGAGGATTCTCTCCTCAAGCAAATACAGTCTCATCGAGGCTATACAGATTCCGTTTTTGGTAAATCAAGCCCTTTCACACAAAGTCCCTATCACTCTGCATTAGGTGAATAATCGGGACGACACATCCCTATAGAAAGAACAGAATCCAGCATGGCTATTATATCACAACCAGAGGGTGCAAAGTCTTTTGTGGACGATGCAGTCATCGTAGATCTCGCGCCCCATGCGCGGAAGCTCATGGCATCCGAAGACATTGCGGTAGATCTGAACGAAGATCAGAATGCCCGCCTAACGAATTACATCCGCGAAATAGTCAAGATGTCCTACTCTCGTATCTCCCGAAGATACGATCACTGGAAACTCGCAGACAGGGCACACGATGTCTATGTCCCAGCCGACGCAACCCGCTTCCGCGAGAAGGCGGTCATAGGAGACACCCGTGCAATTGCAGATACGGTCCTTACATATCTTATGGCAGCTCTGGGTGGACGCAACCCTATGTTCCAGTTGGAGGGCCTGAACCGCAACTCGCGAAAATCAGCGGCCATCTTAGAACAGGTTCTGCACCAGCACATGAGGCGAACCGCTGGCGAAGCCCGTCTAGCCCAGCATCTTCTAGATTGTATCCGCTACGGTTTTGCTCCGACAAAAGTTACTTGGAACGCTTACAACAACACCAACGATATCTCAAACTTTGACCCCCGCCGGGTCTTCCCCGATCCTAGGGTCCAGTGGGGAGACTGGGAAAACATGCAGTACTGTGTTTTCACAAGCACAGGCTCATATGACGCCTTGGTCCAGACTGGCCTGTACCCAAAACTTCGCGAAGACATTAAATACAGATACCGCCTGGCCTCCGACCAGCAGGCATGGGAAGCACACAGATGGCATCAGGAGGAAGGCCGCGGTCTATCAATTGATCCGCTGACACCGAATGAGCGTTCCGCTGGCAGAACGTCCAGCTTCTTCCAGCTTGGCAACTCGCGGATAGTTGATGAAGCATGGATCAAACTTGCCGGATACCAGGTCAACCTCCCAACGCTCGACAGTGTCTGGCTTCTTGTCAGTATAATAGATGAGAGTATGGTTATCCGCTGCCAGCTAAACCCATACGGACGTATGTTCCCGGTTGTGATTGGCGGTCTCTATCACGACACCCACAAGAACTACGCACAATCACTCTATGATTTATTGCTCCCGCTGCACGATATAGCCACTTGGCTGCTGAGATCACGCATAGACAACGTGCAGTCAGCGATGAACAACCTAATTTTCGTTGACCCTACGCGAGTAGCTGTATCCGATTTAATAGACAGGAATCCTTGGGGAGTAGTCAGAAGCTTACCGGGACACGAACCTGGTGAGGGCGTTTTTATAGCCAATATTCCAGATGTCACAAGGGGTCACTGGAATGATATTGGAGCCTTATCGGAGATCAAGCAGCGCCTATCAGCCGCCAGTGACGCACAACAAGGAATGCCATCCCCAGGTTCCGATAGAACCACCGCCTATGAAGTACAAAGATTGACACAACTGGGTTCTCAGCGGCTTGGGGTACTTTCCCGCATCATCTCAGCACAGTCTATTCGGCCTCTGGTTCGAATGTCTGTCGAGAATATCCAAGACGCCATCGCCCTAAACGGCTCGATAAGAATGGGCAACGACCAGTCCAATGAAACTCTTGAGCCTATGATCCAAGACGGCTACCTCGACTACTCAAATGCCGACCTTCAGGGTGAAATCGAATACTTGGTCGTAGACGGCACCCTCCCCATCGAGCCGTCACGCTCCCCGGAGTCCTGGCTGAATGCGGTTCAAGTTGCATCTCAGTCCGGTCTAGGCATGGAACTCGATTTAAAAGCAATGACCCTAGAGGCTGTCAGGTCAATGGGTATCAGCGACATCGACAGGTTTCGCATCCCTGCCGAAAAGTTACAGCGCGAGGGTCCATCACCCAGCCAGCAAATGGAGATCATGGAGAAGATGCGGGGTGCTTCTGTCAAACCGGATGAGGAAATCGACAGAGAGCTTGAGAAGGGCAACATTATTCCAATGAGGCAAGCACAATGAGTCTAGACAAAGCAGAAGCATTTAAGAACGTAGTCCCTGCAAGGACACGCGAATATATTGACGCCCTCCATAATCATGTATCCACAACTGTCAGCACAGATCTCGCTGAACAGAACAAATATATGAAAGACCAGCGGGATGATTTTGACAAACAGATCGCAGAGATGTCTGCCCGTATACGCAAGATGGAGGAGATACTTAATTTTCAGATCGGCTCCCGTCGCTATCTCCTCGATTTGATTGAGTACATCAACGAGATGGAAGAAAAGAAGAGGTCATAATTTATGCCCATTACTCGTCCCACTGGTGACCAGTTAGCTTTTGACTCCTCCGCTAATGGCGTACAGGTTCTAGATACCTATCTGGAAAATGCTGAATTAGGAGGCCGTTCCATTGGCGACCTGCTTGCAGACCTGTTTGATAACACGGGTGTATTCCGGTCCAGTGTATTTCAGTTCCGCGAAGATCCGAACAACGTAGGCCACTTTCAGGTCAGAGTCGGAGAGTTCATCCAGGCTGACACCGGATGGCAGACAATTACGTTTACAAACTTTGCCGGTTATGTCGCTGATGCCCTATCATACAAACAGGATGCAGAGACTGCCGCAGTAAATGCAATCAATGCCCAGACTGCCATCCAGCCAGTCATAACAAACCTGCAGCAGGTCCAGTTAGTTGCAACCAATATCACCAATGTCGTCAATGTAGGCTCTCAAATAGGCGGCACAGTCCAGCACACCGTCACAATGTCCAGCAATAACTTCCTGATTGACGGTCAAGCCAACCAGGCATTGGTAATGAAGACGGGCTTCACTTACGAGTTTGATGTCTCTGATGCTAGTAACACAGAGAACTTCGCCTTTTCTGAAACCAGTGACGGCACACACAACTCCGGTGTAGAATATACACCCAACGTCACCCGCACAGGGACGGCTGGTACGGCTGGGGCGACAGTCACAATTGTCATCAACAGTTCAACCCCGCAGACCGGACTCTTTTATTATGGGGCGACCACAAGCGGTGCTGGTGCAGCAATCACGGTACGCGACCACAACATAGACCTGTTGGGAGCGATTGCATCAGACATAACGACAGCAGCGCAAACTGTTGCCCCGGCTGTCCCGGACATCCAGATAATTGCCCAGACAGCGAACCTCGCAGCGATTACAAATGTAAACACTGATCTGCAAGCCATAAAAAATGTTGATAACGATCTCACAGAAATAAAAGCGGTTGAAAATATCAAAGGCGATATCACGGTCTTGGCCCAGACAAATAATCTTAATGCCATCTCGACAGTGAATGGTGCAATTGGTGCGGTCAATACAGTTAACTCTAACATCGGCTCAGTCAACACTGTAGCATCGGCATCCAACCTCGCGGCCATTCAGTCAGTTGCCACAGACATTTCCAAGGTCGTCACTGTTGCAAATGACCTTTTGGAATCAGTCTCAGAGATCGAGGCTGTTGGAAACTCCATATCAAACGTCGATGCCGTAGCGAATGCCCTAAATAATATCAACACCCTCAACCAAGGCTCAAACCTCGCCAATATATCAGCCGTTGGGGGATCGATTGCCAACGTCAACCAAGTCGCGACCAATCTCAATGCAATCATTAACGCTGGTGATGATGCAGAGAAGTATGCAACTCACCCCGTCAACACACAGTTTACTGACAGTGCGGGCAATCAAGAGTATTCAGCCAAGCACTATGCGGCTATGGCGGGTGCAGCTGGTTCTGCTTTTACAACGATACAAGGCGATGAGCGCACAGCGGGTGATGCCAGCGATGTCACCTCAGACAGCGGATCAGACACCCTACAGTTATTCGGACTTGGCGGGGCAAAGGTAAGAACAGATGAAACCAACGACGCTGTCTACATCGATAGCCGCGCAGTAGCGATGGCAATTGCATTAGGTTAGGAGAACACGATGCCAGCTTATCAGTTTAAGAACGCCACAGCCAATGCAGTCGGCACGACTGGCGCGGAGGTCTATACGGTTCCATCCGCGAAGAAGTCTATAATGATTGGCTGTTCTATTTCCAATGTCACAGGCAGCACCCTTCCCGCTGAAGTTCAGCTAATAAAGGCTGACAGCACGGTCATTCATCTTTCCACCTCAACAAGAATTACAGGCGGGACGACGCAAGATCTTTTTCAAGGTAAAAAACTAGTATTGCAAACAGGAGAAAAAATTAAAGTGCTGTCACAGGTGGACCAAAGTTTTGATGTGGTTGTCTCAGTCCTAGAGGATGTTGATTGATGGCAGCTCTTACAATGAACACGGCACCAGCCGATAATGATTATCAGGGGAAGACATTTTATGGCTTCAAGCTCGATGCCAACGGAGATTTGAGTGTCGTCAAAATAAATGACGGCTCAGTGATCTCCATGCCAGATCCTGACAACCAGAGCGGCCCTAATGATTACCGCCACTGGATTTGGACAACGGACACCCTCAACTTTACTTGGGGCACAAACGGACACTTGAACATGGAGATCATTTAAATGTCTACCATTATGGATTTAGGTAAATTACGATTTTACTGGGCTGGTGACTACAACGCCGCTACGGAGTACGAGAGCAATGACATCGTCAGATATGGCGGCAATATCTTTGTCTATATCTATGGTCTTAAAACCACTGGCAATCTTCCAACGAACACAACCTACTGGGCAAAGATGGTCGAAGGATTTTCCTTCGATGGTGTCTACGATGCGAACACAACCTACCAGGCGGGAGATGGTGTCAGTCATGGCGGTAGAGTTTATGTAGCAGTCCAGACGACACAAGGTAACACTCCTCCGAACAGCACATATTGGTCGGTTTTCGCTGACGGCATTCAATACGAGGCTGCTTACAACAACGCCACAGGCTATCAAAAGAACGATGTCGTAACCTACGGCCCTCAAGTTTACATCGCGAAGCAGGACACCACCGGAAACCTGCCTACGGATACAGTTTATTGGGATAAATTTGTCGAAGGTATTTCAGCATCAGCCATCTACAATGCTGGGACCGCATATGTCCCAGGAAACCTCGTAGCCTACGGCGGTAACATCTATCAGGCAACCACCAACACTACAGGCAACTTGCCCACAGTCACCGCCAACTGGTCCCTCTTTATTCCATCGATCAATCCTCGCGGAAACTGGGCAACTTCCACAGCCTACGAACCAAATGATTTAGTCGTCTACGGTGGCAAGACGTTCCGCGCACTCCTTGCCCACGCATCAGGTACTTTCGAGACAGACCTTGCCGCTAACAACTGGGAGCAGTTCAGCGGGGGCGTTGAGTGGAAGGGAACATACGCTGCTGGCGGTACATTCTACAAAGTCGGTGACATTTTCCGCTACGATGTTTCGAGCTACATTGTAACCACCGCGTTCACATCCACTAACTTCGCTGGCGATGCCGCGAATTACGAAGAACTGGCGGTTGGTTCAAACTTAGCCAACGTCGCAGGTCAGACAAATAAAGTCCTTGGTACGGACGGAACCGTAACCCAATGGGTTATTCCGCAGGCTGGTTTCGAGTGGTCTGTAAAAACCTCAAACTACACCGCCGTGGATGGAGACAGATTAGTTCTCGACCAATCGGGCGGGACATTCACAGTGACACTCCCTGCATCTCCCTCTGTCGGTGACGAAGTCTATGTTATGGACGGCACGGGAACGATGGCAACGACTACCGTGGACATAGACAACAATGGCTCTGTCCTCATGGGGGCATCACAGGCACTAACATTCAACGTATCAAACGTGGGTTTCAACCTCGTTTATACTGGAGCGACAAACGGCTGGAGGATCGCATAAAATGGCTACACTACTTTCAACATTAGTCGGTGGAACAGGATCGTCAGGCAGTGACGACGACGCAAGAGAGTTTAAAAACTTTTCAGTGTACGCGGGCATGTGGCACTCCTGGCCATCATCAACGATGGAATTTAGTTCATCATACATTGACGGGTATACCAACGATTCCCTTACGGGCGCGACTGAAAGCCGATTTTTAACGGCGGCGCATACGTTCACTATTCCTTCCGGCGTAACAAAAGTTCGCATTACCTGCATCGGTGCTGGTGGAGGTGGAGGAACACGTGCCTCACAGCACTATAACGCTGGCGGCGGTGGAGGTGGAGGAGCCTTCGCAATGGGCGAATTTACCGTCAGTGCTGGAGAGCAATTGGAAGTCAACCCAGGTAAATCAGGTCGCTCTCATGCCTACAATTATCAAGCCAGCGGCGGGACAACGACTTGTGTCGGAGCAGGCAGTATCGCGGCTGCTGAAATATCACTCAGCGCAAACGGTGGTGTTGGCGGGTCTGCATCTAGTGCAGGGGCCGGGGCAACCACTAAAAGCGTTTCGGGCAGTCGGCTGATTGCTGGTACAGATATAACCTCTGATGGCGGCAACGGTGGATCAGGCAGCACCGCGGCCTTTGGTTTCGGCCCAGAGGGCTACGGGGGCGGCGGCGGCGGAGCCGCTGGCTTTGTTCTTGGTGCTGGTGGAACAGGCTCCAACATGTCTAATAACGGCGGCTATTCATCCTTTGGCGGTGGAGGTGGAGCTGTGGGCGGCTACAACGGAGGCTCATGGCCTTTTGGTCAAGCTTCTACGAGCAATTGGGATTACTGGGCACCAGCCGGTGCCGGTGCTGCTGCTAATGGCGCAAATGGAAGTAACACTACAGCATCCACCGCTGGTGGTGTGGGAAGACAGGGTACCGCTGGCGGTATAGCTTTAGGAAAATACTCTAGTTTTCACGCTGATAGCGTAAGGTCTGGTAAAAATTCTCCAGGTGCTCAATCAGTCGCGGATAACTCTGCTGGGACTGGCGGTGGTGGTCCGTCCGGGGTAGATGCTTATTTCGCGAAAAAAGGAGGCGGTACAAGTTTTACAACGTATGAAAAAAACTTTGCATACGGACCATTGGCTTCCGCTTACTCCTCCGGCGGGGGCGGCGGCAATGGCTACAGCTCATATCCTTACTCGCACCCAGGCGGTCATGCTGGCCCAGGTGGCGGGGGTGGCGGCGCAGCCTCATATAACCAGAACGCATATCCTGTCCGTGTAACAGACGGCGGCTACACCAGATTTGATTTTGAAAAAGGTCAATTCGTCCACCACATAACCCCCGACCCAGGCTTTTTTTATGGAAGCTGGGGCGGTAACGCTGGCATCCTTGGAGGAGGCGGCGGCGGCGGCGGCTACTACGGTGATGGCGGCTCTGCTGGATTTGGCGGCGGCGGCGGCGGTGCTGGCGGTCATTATAGCCCCAGCCATCATGGCTACGGTGGCTACGGCGGCACTGGTTTAGTTTTAATAGAATGGGCGTAGAGACATGAAAGCAAAAATCATAAATGGTGTTGTGAGCGATTTACAAGATGATGCAATAGCAGATATGCTTAAAGCTGTAGACAGCTCCGAAGAGTGGGTTACAGCGACAAAGGCGGCCAAGACAGGCCAGCATTACAGCGGAGGCAAGTTTATTGAGCCGCCTGAAGAGACAGATGCTGTAACACCAGAAATACCAAAGGCATATATAGGTTTAAACTTCTCTTTGGAGGACATCGCCGCCTGTGAAGACGGCACAAAAACAATAGATCAAGTCAAAAAGGAAATGGCAGAATAAAATCTCTGTAACTGGGTATCACCCGTTCAGCATTCCTAT
>MDTE01107073.1_pt1 | contig 10042 bp, 9 predicted proteins | sample 811231 | NCBI WGS metagenome assembly MDTE01 (sample SAMN05326651, study PRJNA326480) | marine metagenome | isolation source: seawater | place: Indian Ocean: Red Sea | collected 2010 | reverse complement strand
TGACCTCCCGAACGGCTGGCCCTACGGCGTCATCGATGAGGTCATGAACTTTCGAATGTCAAACCCATAACCCTCTCGCTCGCCGCTCGCATTCACAGGAACTGCTCGACACGACTACAGTTCGATCTGTCTAAATACAACAGGGCATCCACACCAAGGGAGTGATGATGGCAGGCAGCATTCTTGGCGAACAGGTTCTCCGCAAAGAGGACCCAAAGTTCTTAACCACCGGCGGCGAATATCTAGCCGATATCTCTGAGCCGTTGCTCGAGGGGGCGGCCCACGTGGTCTTCGCGCGGTCGCCAATGGCACATGGCACGATCGAATCGATCGATATCTCTGAGGCCGAAACAATGCCGGGAGTCATCGGGATTTACACCGCCGACTCGCTCGGACTCGAGCCCACAAAATCGAACTTCAACCCAGGTGTTGCACGGACGCTTCTTGCAAGCGACAAAGTGCGCTGGGTGGGTGAACCAATTGTTGCGGTCGTTGCCGAAACCTACTCGCAGGCAACCGATGCTGCTCAAATGGTCTTTGTCGATATCGATCCGCTTCCCGCAGTGATCGACATGAAGGAAGCCCTTACCTCGTCGACTCACATCTACGACGGTGCTGGTTCAAACGCCGTGTTTGACTCTGCTGCGTTCGGCGGACAGCCCACCACTGGTGATGCCTTCTTCGAAGGCTGCGAGGTCGTGGTGTCAACTGAAGCTCTCAACCAGCGGGTTGCCCCATGCCCACTCGAACCACGCGCCGCTGCCGCAACATGGCACGAGGGTCGTCTTTATGAGTGGCTTTCGACTCAGCATGCTCAAGGTGCTGTCGGGCCCATCGCTGGTGCAAACGGTATTGAGGCCTCTGAAGTCAGGGTCATTACCCCCGACGTGGGCGGCGGTTTTGGCGCAAAGATTGGTTGCTTCTCAGAGGAACTCCTGCTTGGACTTCTCTCGAAAGATAGCGGGCGGCCAATCAAGTTTGCGGAGACCCGCAGCGAGTCGATGATGAACCTCGGTCACGGCCGAGCACAGCATCAGGTTATTAAAGTCGGGGGATCGCGTGACGGCAAGATCACCCATTTCCAACTTGAAATGATTCAAGACTCGGGCGCATTCTGCGAAGTGGGAACCATCCTTGGTGCGCTCTTCACCCGCCGCATGGCTGCTGGTGTGTACGCCTTTGACAATGTTGAAGCTCACTGCGCGTCAGTTGTTACGAACACGACGCCTGTCGTCGCGTACCGTGGAGCTGGCCGGCCTGAAGCCACCGCAGCGACCGAGCGAGCGATGGACCTCTTCGCCGCCGAAATCGGAATGGACCCAGCAGAGGTTCGCCGCAAGAATCTCATCGCACCGTTCAATGAGCCGCACACCACCGCAATCGGTGAGGCCTATGACGTGGGCGACTTTGTCGGCAGTCTCGATCGTGCGCTGGAGCACGCCGGTTACGAAGGTCTTCGGGCAGAGCAAGCACAACGTCGTGCCGACGGTTCATCGAAACTGCTTGGCATTGGTGTCTGCACTTATGTCGAAATCACCGGTGGCGCTGGCGCTCCAGAAGAGGACGCGAAGATCATCATCCATCCAGATGGCACCGGCACGATTTACACGGGCACCTCACCTCACGGCCAGGGTCATGACACCGCGTGGTCGATGATTGCAAGTGCCCAGACAGGTATCGACATCGACAAGTTCACCCTTGTTTGGGGCGACACCGATCTCACCCCTGTTGGTGGTGGAACGATGGGTTCACGCTCACTGCAACAAGGTGGCCTCGCTGTCAACCAGGCGGCTGAAGGAATCGTCGAGCAGGGTCGTGAGATTGCAGCTCGCCTTCTTGAGGCCGACGCTGCCGACGTGGTGCTCAACACCGAGACGGGCGAATTCCATGTCGCCGGTACTCCTGCAGTCACGAGTTCGTGGGCTGACATTGCAGCTTCGGCTGGTGAAGCGGGACTCATCGAGCAGACAACGTTCCAAGCGCCGGGCGCCACATACCCATTTGGGGCGCACGTCGCCGTTGTCGAAGTTGATCGTGACACTGGCTTGGTTAAGCATCTTCGCCACATCGCCTGCGATGACGCTGGCACCATGGTGAACCCAATGTTGCTCGCTGGTCAGGTCCATGGTGGAGTTGCCCAGGGAACCGCTCAAGCGCTGTACGAAGAAGTTCGTTACGACTCAGACGGCAACCCGGTCACCTCTAACCTTGCTGACTACACGATGATCTCGGCTGATCTCATGCCAACGATCGAGCGCATCCCGATGGAAACACCAACCTTCGTGAATCCGCTTGGTGCAAAGGGCATCGGCGAGTCAGGCACGATCGGTTCAACACCTGCAGTTCACTCGGCAGTGATCGATGCTCTGTCTCACCTCGGCGTGCGTCACATCGACATGCCGTGCACACCTGAAAAGGTTTGGCAGGCAATGAACGCTGCTTCCTGATCAGCGTCATAAACATCCGGTACTCAATGCCGGCCGAATTCTCATCTGTGAATGAGGGTTTGGCCGGCATCAGTCGTTGTGCACCCCGTTCCTCAGACTGCACCCATCACAGCGCTCAATGACGACGTAGCCTGATCTCCGTGACCTCGTCGACGCAGTCCCCCATCATCGCCCACGACCTGGTGCGCACCTTCGGAAGTGGCGAGGACGAAGTCCGCGCCGTTGACGGTGTCAACCTTGAAGTCACCGCTGGTGAAGTGTTCGGTTTTCTTGGCCCAAACGGCGCCGGCAAAAGCACCACCGTCCGCATCCTCACTACTTTGCTGAAGCCAAGCGCAGGTTCGGCTTCGGTTGCGGGCTATGACATCGAGAGCAACGCTGATGCGATTCGCCGCAGCATCGGCGTTGCCCTGCAGGATGCTGCCATCGACCCGTTGATGACGGGCGCCGAACTTCTTCGCCTTCAAGCAGTGCTCTACGGCATTCCGCGAAACGCACAGCACGAGCGTGCCGGCGAACTCCTCGAACGCGTCGGGTTATCAGCCGCTGGTGACCGTCGCGTGGGGACGTATTCAGGTGGTATGCGACGCCGCCTCGACCTCGCACTCGCACTCATCCATAAACCCAGCGTGCTCTTTCTCGACGAACCAACCACCGGTCTTGATCCGATGAGCCGAATGTCGCTATGGGAAGAAATCCGTCGCCTCAACAACGACGGCACCACTGTGCTGCTCACGACGCAATATTTAGAAGAAGCTGACCAACTCGCTGATCGCGTTGCCATTATCGATAACGGAAAGATTGTTCGGGAAGGTCGACCCGAGGCTCTCAAGACCGATGTTGGTGCCCCAACTTTGCTCATCTCGGTGGCCGACGACCATGTTGAATCTGCACGAGCGTTACTTGCTCAATTCGGCGAAGCAAGACCAACCGCCGAAGGCTCACTCGGTGTTGGCCTCACCCAAGGCGCAGGCGATGTGTCCAATGTTGTGAGAGCGCTCGATGCCCAAGGCATCGTCGTTGAGCACCTCGAACTTCGTGCACCGAGCCTCGACGACGTATTCGCTGAGGCAACCGGGCATCGCCTTGAAGGCGCGTCATGAGCACGCTGGCGCTTCGCCGCCGCGACCAAATTGGAGCACTCTCGTCCCGCTCAGTTCTCTCACTCGTGCGCCAACCCAGCCTTGTCGTACCGTCGCTAGTCTTTCCACTGTTCTTCGTGGCCCTTGGAGCAGCATCGTTCGCCCGGGCGATCAACATCCCCGGTTTCCCGAAGGTTGACTCGTTTCTCGACTTCGCACTCGCCGGATCGGTCGTGCAAGGGGTGCTATTTGGATCGGTGACAAGTGCTACTGCCCTCGCAACAGATATTGAGACCGGATTCTTCGACCGTTTACTCGTCGCACCAAGTAGCCGAACTGCAATCCTCGTTGGGCGGCTTGCCGGCGCCATGGTCTACGGCCTTGCGCAAACGTTGTTCTTCACCATCGTGCTCTTTCCGTTTGGTCTCAGCATCCGGTCAGGGTTTCTCGGGCTCACCGCAATGATGATCGGAGGGCTCTTCACGGCTCTTGCCGTTGGAGCGTTGATGTCAGCGATGGCAATCAAAACCGGCTCCAGTGAAGCCGTTCAAGGCTCGTTCCCGCTGATCTTCATTTTGCTGTTCTTTTCTTCGGCGTTTTTCCCACGGCAAACGATGGACGGCGTCTACCGACGCATCGCAGACCTCAATCCGCTGTCGTACCTCGTCGAAGGTTTCCGCTCACTCACCATCGACCAGTTAACGCTGACCGCTGTGCTACAGACCATTCTCATTCCTGCGGCGATCTCGGTGGTTGGTATCGGTATCTCTCTTCGCACGCTTCACAACCGTTTGGCCGCATCATGAGTGCATCGCTCGGTATAGCAACACGAAGCCTCCGAAATGTTCGACGACTTCCATCAGCCTTCATTCCGGCTCTTCTAATGCCCGTTTTCCAGGTCGTCGCATTCTCGGGCACCTACGCAGGCGTCACTCAGATACCTGGTTTCCCAACCGACCGTTCGGTGAACTGGTACCTTCCGATGGCCGTCACAATGGGTGCTGCGTTCGCTGGACTTGGCACGGGCTTCTCCATGATTCGCGACCTGCAGACCGGTTTCTACGATCGTCTTCGCATGGCGCCCACGAGCAGGCGACAATTATTGCTCGGGCCGTACATTGCGGCATGGGTACGAGCATGTATCGCTGTAGTGCTCGTCACTATTTTTGGTTTCGCTCTGGGCGCGCGACCAGTTGGCAGCGGTCTCGGGACCTTCAGCCTGTTCATTGCCGGTATCGGAATGGCAACGATCGGCACCGGGTGGGGACTCGGTCTTGCCTACCGCTTCCGCGATATGCGTGCCGCCGCAATCATGCAGCTCACACTCTTTCTCGGACTCTTCCTTACCGATGCACAGACTCCGATCCCTCTCATGGATGGGTGGCTTGAACATGTGGCTCGATGGAATCCACTTACACAGGTGCTCGATGTCGCCCGCATTGGATTTATCGACGGCATCAGCGATCGAGATCTCCTAGTCGGAACACTCATCATGGTCGCAATCAGTACTGGAGCATGGCTGTTTGCGTTCACTGGTCTCGCTGGTCTTGACGACTAGATGATGCTGTGAGCTCCAAGAGCTCGCAGATACCGTAATACCGTGACATCGACTATGAAGCGGCTCCGTGTTGCCCTCGGGCTTGTTGGCTCAGTCGCAGTTGCCGGTGTCATCGGTTACCGGGTCACAGGGCTGAGCTGGATGGAGGCCATCTATATGACGGTGATTACCGTCACAACCGTTGGCTATCGGGAAGTGGGCGGACAGCCATCGATTGGTGAACAGATTTTCACCATCGTCATTATCACCACCGGTGTCTCAACCGTGCTGTATACGTTCACATTGGGTGTTCAAACAGTGGTCGAGGGCCAGTTGCGCGAGTTTGTGGGAAGGCGAAGAATGAACAAAGTGATTGAAGGATTCAGAGACCACACGATCGTCTGCGGGCTTGGCCGTGTCGGCCAGACCGTCGTCGATGACTTGGTGTCACACGGAGAGACCGTTGTCATCATCGACGAAAACCCCGAGCAGGTGAGAGGCATCCACAATCCGGTGGTTGTAGGTGATGCAACTCTTGATTCAACGTTGCGCTCCGCCGGAGTTGAGCATGCACGAGCCCTTATCGCTGCTCTTGAGGGCGATGCTGAAAATCTTTTCGTCACGCTCTCCGCACGCACAATCAACCCTGAGTTGTTCATCGTGGCCCGTGCGCGCGCCGGTGAAAGTGTTCCGAAACTCTCCCGCGCTGGCGCCGACCGAGTGGTCAACCCTCAAGATCTTGGTGCAAGCCGCATGGCATCGTTCGTCGTGCAGCCACATGTTGCGGAATTCGTTGATGTGGTGATGCACGAACGCTCTCACGAATTTCGAATCCGTGAATACCAGTTAACTCCAAGCTGCTGGCTCGTCGGTCAAGAGGTTGGTGATCCCCGTTTACGTGACCGTACAGAGGCTCTCGTATTAGCTGTGCGCACCAACGATGGAACATTCATTACCAACCCTGAACCTAGCGTCACGCTTGCGGCTGGCGATGTGCTGATCGTTGTTGGCACCGAAGAAGGACTTGCCGGTCTGCAAGAGGCGCTTGCATGAGAAGCGAACGGACCCATGTGCTTCTCGACCTTGACGGCACTCTGAGTGACTCCGAGCCTGGCATTCTTCGGTCGCTGCAATGGGCCTTTGAGAAAGAGGGTTTCCCAATCCCCACCAAAGAACAAGTTCGGTCAGTCATTGGGCCTCCATTTGAAATCGGTCTTCCGCGGATTGGCATCCCTCAGAATGACCTCGAACGCGTCGTCGATCGCTACCGAGAGCGTTACGCAACGACGGGAGCATTCGAAAACACCCTGTACCCAGGAATTGTCGAGATGCTCGACGCGCTCAGCAGAGATGGTCTCAGCCTCTCCGTCGCAACAGCAAAGCCCGAAGTCACCGCTCACCCGATACTTGATTACTTCGATATTTCAGATCGGTTTGCAGTAAGAGCCGGGGCGACGCTCACCCCAGACCGGCGTACGAAAGCCGAGGTCATCGAGTTTGCGCTCGACGAACTCGGTATCTCGGCTGACCCTGACCTCGGTGACCACGTCATCATGGTTGGAGACCGAGATCACGACGTGCTCGGCGCAAAACGCCATGGAATTCCATGTATTGGCGTGACATGGGGGTATGGCGACCCTCCGGAACTCCTCGACAGTGGAGCCGTTGCTCTTGCAGATTCTCCTGCCGAGGTTGTTGACCTCGTTCACGCGTCGTACCGTCTCAATCACTGGTGATGGACTCGACACAGACGCCCCGAACTGCCTCAGATGCAGAGTCACGAAGCGCAGCAGATGCCGTGATGCGCAGAATCTTGCGCCTTGACCAAGATGCTCCTCGCTCAACGCCTGATGAGGCACGAAAAGCGTTTCAGACCTCGATTCTCGTCGCCACCGTTCGCTGTCTACTGATGTACATCGTGTTCCCGTTCGTGCTGCCCGCACTTGGCATCGCCACAGGTGTGGGCCCAGCGATCGGGCTAGCCATCGGCATTGCTGCGATTGCTGCGATCATCATGAGCGTGCGTCGCTTCTGGCGTGCCGACCATTCGAAACGGTGGCACTACACCATCGTCGGCACATTCGTTGTTGCGTTTCTCCTCGTACTCGTCGTCGGCGACATCATCAATCTCGTCAGCTAGAAGAGCACCTAGTCGCCCGCTGTCGACACAACCGGCCCCGGTGAGGCATGATGTAGGGACTCGTTTCGACGTAAATCGATCGCAAGTTCATCACCAGAGGGGGATCCGTGGAGATCAGCATCACAATTAACGGTCAAGTCGTCAGCGCCGACGTTGAACCACGCACATTGCTCGTTCAGTTCATTCGTGACAATGCCGGCCTCACCGGCACCAATATTGGTTGCGATACCTCATCATGCGGTGCATGTTCGATTCACCTCGACGGTGAGGCAGCGAAGAGCTGCACCGTTCTTGCCGTCCAAGCAGATGGGGGCTCGGTCACAACCATTGAAGGAATGGCATCGGCCGATGGAACCCTTCACCCGATGCAGCAGGCGTTCATGGATAACCATGGCCTGCAGTGCGGCTACTGCACACCTGGAATGGTGATGGCAGCGACCAGCCTGCTCGAAGAAAATCCGTCTGCAACAGAGGAAGAAATTCGTATCGGGCTCGAAGGCAACCTGTGCCGCTGCACGGGCTACCACAACATTGTGCAGGCCGTGCTGTCATGCACGAAGTCGTGACCCGCCTCAATCAACGTCCACACGTAAGCAATTAACGAATGTCCTCAAACTCTACGATCGCGATTACGTCAGCCCAAGGAGATTTCCAGTGATTCCAGCAGCATTTGAATACGTCCGAGCAGGATCAGCAGAAGAGGCGATCAGTCTCATAGCTGAACACGGCGATGAAGCAAAGTTCTTGGCTGGTGGCCACAGCCTTGTTCCTCTTATGAAGCTCCGTCTTGCGCAGCCGAGTGTGCTCATCGATATCGGTCGAGTATCTGATCTTTCCTACGTGAAAGACGCGGGCGATCACATCGCCGTCGGCGCCCTCACCCGGCACTGCGATGTCGAGAACTCACCAATCGTGATGGAGCATGCCCCGCTTCTTGCGCATGCCACCTCACATGTCGGTGACCCTCAAGTTCGCCATCGTGGAACCATCGGCGGATCGTTGGCACACGCCGACCCCGCCTCAGATCTTCCCGCAACCACCCTTGCCCTCGGCGCCACATACGTTGTGCAGGGCCCAAACGGAACTCGAGAGATCCCCGCTGGCTCGTTCTACGAGGGCTACCTCACATCAGTACTCGCTGCTGATGAAATGCTCACCGAAATTCGTGTTCCCAAGATGAACGGTGCTGGCTGGAGTTTCCAGAAATTCAATCGCCGCGCCCAAGACTGGGCAATCGTTGGCGTTGCAGCTTGGCGCAACGGCTCAGACGCAGGTGTCGCCCTTGTCAACATGGCATCAGTTCCGGTGCTTGCGACCAGCGTGGGTTCAGCAATCGCCTCTGGCGCCTCGATTGAAGATGCCGCCGAGCAGGCTGCGATCGAAGCCGATCCACAAGCCGACCTCAACGCATCGGTTGAATATCGTCAGCATCTCGCTCGCGTACTCACCCGGCGTGCCCTTGAAGAGGCCTCTGCATAGCCGACCAACCTGTCATACACTCTCAGTCGGAGAGTGACTCATGTCGATCGACGACAATACAATTGACCAGCGGCATCTTGATGCGATTGCGAATGCTGATCATGTTCCGTATTGGCTTGACGGGGCTCACGCCCCTGAGACAAACGCCACCCTCGTTCGAACCGAGAGTTGTGACCTGTGTGTCATCGGTGGCGGTTATACCGGCTTGTGGACAGCGATCATTGCGAAAGAACGCGACGCATCTCGCGACGTCGTTCTTATCGATTCCGGACCCGTAGGGGGTGCAGCCTCCGGCCGTAATGGCGGCTTTATGGACGCCAGCCTCACACATGGGATTTCAAACGGGTTCCGCCATTTTCCTGATGACATCGAAGTTCTTGAGGAACTTGGAATGAAGAATCTTGATGACATCGAACTTGCACTCCAGCGATACGGAATCGAATGCGACTATCACCGAAATGGCGTGATCGAGGTTGTTGCCCAGCATCATCCTTCGTCTTATGAGACCGATCTCCATGAAGAGTTCGACCTCTTGCGACGTCTCGGGCATGAGGTCGACTGGCTAGATCAAGAGCAGATGCGCGCGGCGGTGAACTCACCGACCTTTACGGGCGGCCTTTGGGATAAGAACGGCTCTGCGCTTGTTGACCCTGCGCGACTCGTTTGGGGCCTCAAGTCGGTCGCAGAACGCCTCGGTGTTCGCATCTATGAGGACACCAAAGCAACCAACCTTGAACGCGATGGTGTGGGTGTGCTCGTCACCACTCAACTCGGCCAGATCCGCGCCGGCCATGTGGCCCTCGCAACAAATGCGTTCAAGCCATTACTGCGGCGCATCTCGAATTACATCGCTCCGGTCTATGACTACTGCATGACCACTGAACCCCTCACCGATGATCAACTGGCAAGCATCGGTTGGGCGGGCCGCCAAGGTCTGTCCGACAACGCAAACCAGTTTCACTATTACCGGCTCACCTCTGACAACCGAATCTTGTGGGGCGGTTACGACGCCATCTACTACTGGCGCGGACGGGTGTCATCAGAACTCGAAAGTCGACCGGAGTCGTGGGCGAAGCTCAGCACCCACTTCTTCGAAACGTTCCCGCAACTCGAGGATGTGCAGTTCAGCCACATGTGGGGCGGCGCCATCGACACCTCAAGTCGTTTTACCGTCTTTTGGGGTCGTGCGATGGGCGGGCGTGTTGGCTACGCACTTGGTTATACCGGCCTCGGCGTCGCAGCAGCACGCTTCGGAGCCGCCACCATGCTCGATTTGCTGTATGGCCGTCGCTCACTTGCAGCACAAACATCCTTGGCAAAAGAAAAACCGTGGCCGTTCCCACCCGAGCCATTTCGG
>MDTE01104411.1_pt1 | contig 10042 bp, 8 predicted proteins | sample 811231 | NCBI WGS metagenome assembly MDTE01 (sample SAMN05326651, study PRJNA326480) | marine metagenome | isolation source: seawater | place: Indian Ocean: Red Sea | collected 2010 | reverse complement strand
TTGATTAGAAAGGGCGCTGTCAAGCGCCCTTTCTTTTTTTAGTGTTCGAAAAATTCATCACCCTATACCTGAGATTTGCTAAATAACGATTTTACTTTGATGGCCCAAGATATTATGCTGAGTCTTATTCCCCTCTCTAATCTACGCTCTGGACCATGAACAGCCAATTGACAATAAGAAGCATGGTACAAAGCAGCTGGGTATTGCTTGTGTCACTCCTACTTTTCTTGGTCATAGCCCTGCGAGAAAATCCAGTCGAACTTTTCTCTTGGTTCAACGAAGTGGGTAATTATCAGCCTTCGTTCTGGTTACATATTACGCATCTAGGTGAATTTCTAGTAACGGCTGCATTCTTGTCTATTCTAATTACAAAATGGCCGCGCCTACTCGGACCAACATTAATCTCGATAATAATAGCTATAGCCTCTGTTCAGGGGCTCAAACATATTGTAGATGCTCCACGCCCTGCAGCTATACTTTTACCGGGAGACATTAATGTCATAGCGCCAGCGTCTCAAGCAACATTTACTGCGAACCCTAATACCGATTATGAAGCTTTAATAGACAGCAGATCAGATCTTGCTACTACATGGGATCAGATCACTCGAAATCCAAACTCCCAAGAAGCTCGATACTGGATACCTCGAATGGATGGACATATAACAAAGAACCGATTTGGTATTGCATATCAAAAAGAAACTAACGAATTAGCTAACAATATCTACACAGGAATTTATCAGCGCAGCTCTCGTTCGTTCCCCTCGGGTCATACAGCAACAATAGTATGTGCTATAACTCTAATTCTTCTACATATTAGAAGTAGAAAATTAATTATTGCCCTATCAGGTATAGCATTGACTGTTGGGGCCTCTAGAATTATTGTTGGCGTACATTGGCCAATAGATGTCGCAGCTGGTGGACTGTTAGGATGGACTACAGCATTACTCGGTAGTCATCTAAGCCGATATTTTCGATTACCACCAGGCAGTGTTTTCAAATATCTTATCGCTTTATTGCCAATAACAATTGGCATCCTACTCCTCACTAGAAGCTCTCTATATCCACAAGTAGCACTCTTTGAAGATATCCTAGGATTGACTGCAATTTTGGTTGGAACATACAGTTCACTTCAGCTGTCACGACACTCTTAGTTATTTTCTCTCAGACGAATTAACGCCAGACCGCGACTCTCAAAAACTATATCGAAGTTTGATTGTTCGTCGTAATTACTATAGAGAATAAGCGTAACCTCTCCAGGCATCATTTTCCTATCCTTAACTATTTGATTAGCATAAACACTGAAGCTGGGCGATTGCAGATCTTGCTGAACAGCTATCCAACCATTCGCTGCAACCAGTGTTCCAGCCTCTTTTATTGGCTTTTGCATAATCTCTCCGGCTTTTGGTAACAGCCAAGCGCTGAGAACGAACGGCATGACAAGACCTGCACTAAGCGCGAGGCTCTTTTGCGAAGCAAAGTTTATCAAAGAAAAAATCAAGAAGCCCACACCGGCTACAGATAGAAAAGCTCGATATCCCCAATGAAAGGAGAGATCAGCCTCATTCCACAATGCTCCTTGCACTCGGTTATCTATTTTCGGAATTAAATACTCTAGAAGTCCCGGCAGAAATAAAAACGCCAAGAAAACAACTGATGCAGGAATTAAGATCCAACGATAACGCACAAAAGATTCGAGTTCTCGCCCCATAAGCAATAACATGCCTGGCAATCCATACAAAATATAGTGAGGTAATTTAGTGCCCGAGAGCGAAAAAAATATGATTACAAATAAAAACCAGATTAACAAAAATCTTGTAACTGGATCTGTCCAATATGTTCGATAATTGAAAAGCACTCTAACAGCAGGAATCATGAATGGAAAAACCATTATCAGAAAAATAGGCATGTAGTAAACCAGACTACCTCCATGGCCTTCCATTGGACCTTGAAATCGATTGATGTTGTGAGTCAGAAAGAATCCATCGAAAAACTCCCAGCCTCTAGTTGCAAACATAAAGGCATACCAAGGCAAAGCTATCGCACTAAAAATTATTAGTGCATATGGATTTGAAATGCTCCGTACCCAAGTACGCCAGTCCTTGAGAGAAACGAAGTAGATTAATGTTGTTGCTAACGGAATTAGTACGGCGATCGGGCCTTTGGTTAAGAAACCTAATGCTACAAAAACATAAGCTGTATACAACCATCTAATCTTTTTGTCTCGAATATATCGTAGTGAAGCATACATACTCATCGTGATCAGCAGATTGAGTATTGCATCTGCGGTTGCTGCACGACCAATCAGACAAATACCAATACTACTGACAGCCATCCAAGCTGCATAGAATCCACCTGATTGTGAAAAGAAGGTCCGGCCAAAAATATAGATTAATAATACCCAAATACTTGCTGCAATGGCTGAGGGGAGTCGTAAGCTACTTTCAGACAGATTTAATAAGCCAGCACTCAACCCTTGCAACCAGTAGGTAAGAATTGGCTTATCATAGCGAGGGTCTCCATTGAGCGTTACTGATAACCAATTATTTGAAGCCAGCATCTCCCTTGTTGCTTCGCTAAATGCTCCTTCGTCCCAGTCAAATAGTGGAGGTACGCCGATATTAAAGAAGAACGATACGTAGATACCGAAAAATAGCAAGCCAAGAAGTAAAGTCGATTTTGGTAATAGCAATCTTCGGACAAGAATAGTATTCATAGCTGACACTTTCGACTAGCTTTATAGTATGTCGCAAGCTTTCTGATAAAAAATAACAATAGATATACTAGTGACTGCGATTGGACAGCGTCAAATCAATCAGACAGTAAAATAATGTCAGTTATCTTTATAGAGCTTTTAATCTTTTTGTAACCTAACAAGGTTGCAATACTGCTGGAGTTTCTCTGAACTATACAACAATTCGGAAAACTACCGTTTATTGCGAGATAGATGAGGACAAGCCACGGCAACGCAAGCAGCGTATTACCAATATTATGATTTTTTCGGCTGAGACCCAGTGAAGCCGGCATTTTATTAGTCTAGTTCTCTCGCTTGAATGCTAAAATAGCCCTACAACATCCGGGAAATCTGGATTTAATTTATCTAGGCTCGAGTATAATACTGGGATTAACGCCTATGTTAATTTCGCATTATATGCAGGGACCGCAATTATAGGGACAATCACAATTGGGTCGTATAAAATAGCGCGGAAAGAAGACACACTCAATGCTAAGATGCGACATAGAACTCAAAATTCATTTTTAGACTACCCAAGAATTGGCAGCAATGGTACCAACTACGTAAAATACATTGTACGTACCGTAGCCGCAGTTATTATTACGTTCGTGATCGCCACATCTAGCAGCCATGCTGATTTCATAATCGATAAATTTGAACTTGATAGCACTTCGACTAGCATTCACCTGGGCTTTGGTCAAACCGCAGATATTCCTAGATGTACTAATTGCCCGCTGCCACGACGTAGTCATAGATTTATCTCTTTAATTGCAGCTTATGAACGCAATCTAACAGGCGTCAATACTCAAGACTCAACGCCGCCCGGCGCGCTTTTTTGGCGGATCGAAGGAGGCCTTGCATCAATAACAGACGACCACACTTCCAGCACGTCCCCCTATCTGATCAACTTCTCCCCTCTTATTGTTCAGTATCGATTACTACCAACACGCACCAACTGGGGTGCAAAGCTACTCGGTGGACTCGGTTTTGCATCAACCAATTGGAGGGATTACGGCGGTCAACCGCTTAATTCTAGTTCGCAATTTCTCGTTCATCTGGGTGTCGGAGTGGAGTCATACCAAATCAACGCGCCCTTCTCTATCGACTACAGACTTCTACACGTTTCAAATGGAGGGTCAGGCCATCCCAATATTGGGATCAATGCCCATCTAATAAGCGTCTCCTTTGAGTTCTAGTGTGCTTCCTCCTTATATCAAATTGGCCGATTAAGCCAGCCAGAGGCTTTTATGCCAAATAGGCCGAACATTGTTTCCAAAGACTCCGGAAATATACCTGCCCGCTCTATTCGACAGTGGCTCCGAGAACATGAAATAGATGAAATTGAAGCAGTAATACCAGACATGACTGGTATCGCTCGGGGGAAGCTAATCCCATCGCATAAATATAGTGAAGAGATTGGAATGCGCATGCCGGAGGCTATCTTCTTGCAAACAGTGACTGGAGAATATCCAGAGGATGAAAGTGCAATTGATCCAGCTGAAAGAGACATCTTTCTTAAACCAGATCTTGATGTATTTCGGCTTGTTCCATGGACAACAAACGCTACAGCATTAATTATTCACGACTGCTATTATGCTAACGGCAATCCAGTCGAAATGGCGCCCCGCTATGTATTAAAAAAGGTTTTGCAAGCGTACCAACAACATGGCTGGAGTCCAGTAGTCGCTCCTGAGCTCGAATTTTACCTAGTCAAGCCTAATCATGACGCAGACTATCCGCTTGAGCCGCCCGTGGGTCGCTCGGGAAGAGCAGAGCCTGGCCGACAATCCTTTAGCATCGATGCTGTGAATGAATTTGACCCACTGTTTGAGGACCTCTATAACTACTGCGAAACACTCGAAATTGCACTAGAAACGCTCAACCATGAAGCTGGTGCAGCACAAATGGAAATCAACTTGTTACATGACAATCCAGTTGCTGTTGCAGACCAAGCATTTTTATTCAAGCGAGCAGTACGAGAGACCGCACTAAGACACAATATGTATGCTACCTTTATGGCTAAGCCGATGGAAAAAGAGCCTGGTAGTGCAATGCATATCCATCAAAGTATTGTTTCACTAAATGGTGGGCATAATATATTTAGTGAAGCTGGTGGTGCTGAGAGCCCTCTCTTTCGATCCCATATCGCTGGGCTACAGCGATACCTGCCCGCGGTAATGTCCTTGCTCGCGCCAAATGTTAACTCCTATCGGCGACTCATTAGGCATCACGCCGCCCCAATAAACGTACGATGGGGCTATGACAATCGGACCGCGGGTTTGCGAATTCCGCATTCTTCACCTGAATCAAGACGAGTTGAAAACCGAGTGCCAGGGGCTGATGCAAATCCGTATCTTGCAATCGCTGCCAGTTTAGCTTGCGGACTACTAGGAATGATTGATGGACTTGAACCTGATGAAGCTGTAACAGGCAGCGCCTATGAAATGCCCTATGAACTTCCTAGAAATCTTGAACAAGCAATGCGCTCTCTCGAGGATTGCAAGCCACTCCAGGAAATTCTCGGCAAACAATTTGTGTCTGCATATAATTCGGTCAAACACAGTGAACACGAAACATTCTTACAGGTAATTAGCTCATGGGAACGTGAACATCTTCTTTTAAATGTCTAGATCAGTTACCGTACTTTACTCTTCTATAGCATATATGCAATTTAAGCTCGATCAAATATGAAAATACCAATATGGGTTTAGTTAATCACACAACAGCTACGTGGCAGTTGCTAGATACCAAACATTTTCTTCATCCTTTTACTGACCATAAAGCACTACATGCCACCGGTAGTCGCATTATAGAGAGCGCTGAAGGAATATATTTGTGGGATTCTGACGGAAACCGAATACTTGACGGGATGGCAGGTTTATGGTGTGTCAACGTCGGTTACGGACGAACTGAGCTGGCAGAAGTGGCACGAGAGCAAATGGAAAAATTACCCTATTACAATACATTTTTTCAGACTGCACATCCTCCTGTCATTGAATTATCTGAATTATTAGCTGATGTTACACCAGACGGTTTCAATCGAGCATTCTTTACTAATTCGGGATCTGAATCGATCGATACCGTTGTACGTATGGCTCGCCATTACTGGAGTCTCCTTGGCCAGCCCACAAAACAAATTATTATCAGTCGAACAAACGCATATCATGGCAGTACTATGGCTGGTGCAAGTCTTTGCGGTATGCCGCATATCCACTCTCAGGGCGGCCTCCCTATTCCAGGAATTACACATATAGGCCAACCTTATTGGTATCGTGAAGGAGGAAATCAATCGCCGGAAGATTTTGGCCGAGCTGTAGCGCAACAACTTGAACAAAAGATACAAGAGCTAGGCGAGCATCAAGTTGCAGCATTCATAGCTGAGCCTATTCAAGGAGCGGGCGGAGTAATTATTCCGCCCACAACTTATTGGCCTGAAATAACAGACATCTGTCGACGCCATCAAATCCTTTTGGTAGCTGATGAAGTAATTTGTGGATTTGGAAGAACTGGCCAGTGGTTTGGAGCTGATACATATAAAATTTTGCCCGATCTAATGCCCATTGCTAAGGGCTTATCGTCAGGATATTTACCTATCGGGGCAGTGATGATTGCAGATCATATTGCTAATGTACTTATCGAAGAAGGCGGCGAATTCTTTCATGGGATGACCTATTCTGGCCATCCAGTCGCTTGTGCCGTCTCTAGCGCCAATATAAGAATCCTAAGAGATGAAAATATTATCCAACAGGTTGGCAATGATACGGGACCTTATTTGCAGAAAAAATGGCAAAAACTTGCTGATCACCCACTGGTCGGTGAGGCGCGAGGACTTGGGTTTCTGGGAGCGCTGGAGTTGGTTGAGTCGAAATCAAAGCGTAAAACATATGACCCGCTCGGTCATGCGGGAGCAGTTTGTCGAGACGCTGCGCTTAGCAATGGCCTCATCATGCGTGCGGTCGGGGACACTATGATCATATCTCCACCACTGGTGATGACGAGAGAACAAATCGATGAATTGGTAGTTCTAGCAGAACAAAGCCTTGACGATGCACTAACTTCGCTGCGAAACTGAGGCTTTACAGAAATTATTCTAATAATTTATAGGAAGAGGAGGAGTCGATGAAGAAAGATCAAATACGAGATCAGTTAGCCAGCGGCAAGATGAGTCGTAGACAATTCAATAGAACCTTGATGGCGCTTGGAGCTAGTACTGTAATGATGCCAATGGGCGCGCGAACTGCCCTAGGTGATAGTGGAGATCACCCCACAGTCTTTACGTGGGAAGGATGGGAAGTGCCTGAATTCCATGGCGCATATATAGAGAAGCATGGAGCGTCGCCCAACTTTGCGATTTTTGCAGACGAAGAAGAAGCTTTTGCTAAAATGCGCGCTGGTTTTAAAGTCGACATTACTCAGCCCTGTACCTACAAAATACCGATGTGGTATGACGCTGGGATTCTTGAGCCTATTGACACCAACCGATTAAGCAACTGGCCAGATATAACACCGAGCCTAAAAACGATACCTGGAACTGTCTTCAACGGTAAACCCTACTTTATACCAACCGACTGGGGCCAAACATCTGTACTTTATCGACCGGACCTTGCGCCTGAATACGAGGATAATGAAACCTGGGGAATTCTATGGGATCCTAAGTACAAGGGTCGTCTTTCGATGTCTAATAGCTTAGTTGACGGCGTAATGGTAGCTGCTATCTACTCTGGCGCTAAGAATCCATTTGACATGACTGATGCAGAAATGGAAAAAACTCGAGCCGCCCTCAAAGAACAACTTCCTCTAATCCGCTTCTATTGGGATAGCCCAACTGAAGTTGAGCAAGCGTTAGCTTCGGGCGAATTGGTTGCTGGAACAACATGGAATGATTCTTATGCAACAATGAAGGCTGAAGGCCATAACGTCAAATATATGAGCCCTAAGGAAGGCGCCATGACCTGGGTATGTGGCTTCTGCATCATGACGGATCATGATCCTGCAAAGATTGACAAAATCTATGACTATATCGACGCGTATATGAGCGTCGAGGCAGGTATCTTTGATATAACCGAATATGGCTACGGTCATGGTAATGCTAAAGCATTTGAGCAAGTAGACTCACAAACTCTTGCTGATCTTGGATTTGTATCAAGCAACCCTGACGATATGCTTAGCTCGGGAATCTTCCAAGTAGCAATGGCCAATGAAGCCGAACTGCAAGAGATGTTCGACGAGGTAAAAGCAGGACTTTAGTATCTGGCAGCCCAAGTGGAGTGTTTTTGGTGCTCCACTTGGGCATGGCACGTTCTTGGTAGTAATTCTGCTCCCGATAAAAAGCAGGCTGCAGTTAGTGGAACGATACTAGATATCTCAAGTCCCCTATCGATGAAGAATCATATTTCCGAACCCAATATTTACATTCGACTCCGAAGGTTATTTGTGCGGAGTGAACCAATGCGGGGCTACACAATGCTCTCGCCAACATTTATTGCAATGGTGTTGGGTCTCGCAATGCCTTTAGTTGTGCTATTTACCCTAAGTTTTTGGCTGCAGGAATACCTTGATTTTATCCGGACTTTTTCGTTTGCGAATTATTTTGAATTCTTTCACAAACCTATTTATCGTAAGCTGCTACTGAAATCAATACGGATTTCGGGGATAGTCACTATTGCGACAGTACTCTTAGCCTATCCTATGGCATATTTTATAGCTTTTCGGATAAAGAAAAATAAACTTGTATGGCTCATCTTAATAACAGTCCCTTTCTGGACAAGTTATTTGCTTCGAGTATTCGCCTGGAAAATAATGCTCGGATACAATGGCGTGATTAACTCAGGGCTAATATCCCTTGGATTTATTTCTGAGCCACTCGCTTTTCTACTATATAACCCAACATCTGTGGTAATAACCTTAGCCCACGCCTGGGCAGCCTTTGCAATTTTGCCAATTTATGTCTCACTTGAAAAAATAGATAGGTCACTGCTTGAAGCTGCGCGTGACCTTGGTGAAAGCGCCTGGATGACCTTCCTGCGAGTTACACTCCCACTGTCACTCCCAGGTGTCATCGCGGCAAGCCTACTTGTTTTTATACCAACAGTTGGAGACTACGTGACACCATCTCTGGTTGGTGGGCCCAGAGGAATTATGATTGGCAACGTCATCCAATCTATGTTTGGAGAATCACAAAACTGGCCCATGGGGGCTGCAATCTCTGTAATGTCAATGTTTACAGTAGCAGTAATAATCAGCTTATTCCTCTGGGGCACACATAGCTCTCGGAAACGAATAGCATGACTACTCATCGACCTTGGTGGCGCCCCGATGGATTTTATGTTTATGCAGTCCTGTACTTGACGTTTATATATCTGCCAGTTCTATTCCTGCCTCTATTTTCATTTAATGACTCCAAATATATCGCATTCCCAATTAAGGGTTTCACGCTGCAATGGTACGGAGAAATGATTAACAATCCTAGCATGCTGAATGCGTTAGGCAACAGCGTTAAGATTGGATTGGTCGTTGCAATTTTAAGTACAACATTTGGTCTGTTGGCAGCGAAAGCGATTACTCGGTACCGCCTACCTGGAAGAGGGCCAATAGTCGGATTCATTATGATTCCTCTTGTGATCCCTGAAATTATTCTTGGAATATCTCTTTTAATTTTAATTAGCCTGGCGAATATCCCCCTATCCTTGCTAACGGTCGGATTTGCTCATCTTCTTCTTTGCATACCATTTTCGATGCTAGTGCTAGTATCTCGTATGGAGGGATTTGACAGGAGCATGGAAGAAGCGGGTCTTGATTTGGGCGAAAATGCGTGGATGACATTCTGGCGAGTTACATTTCCGATAGTATTGCCAGGTATCGTAGCTAGCCTTCTATTGACCTTCACCATTTCCTTTGATGAATTTGTATTGGCGTTCTTCCTATCAAGCATAGAGCCTACTCTGCCGGTTTACATCTGGAGTTCTCTGAGATTTCCATCTAAACTTCCTGCAACACTGGCTCTCGGTGCTACGATTTTTCTCCTCTCATTCGCCATCGTTACATTTGCAGAATGGGTTCGTCGAAGAGGCCTACGAATCGAATCGACCCCGAGTATATGACATGAATATTGATTCAATTATTGACTTTCATAATGTAAGCAAGAATTTCGGTAAAGTCATAGCTGTTGATCGAGTAACCTTTAACATAAAACGAGGTGAGTTCTTCTCACTATTGGGGCCATCTGGCTGCGGAAAAACAACTCTATTGAGGATGGTTGCGGGATTTGAAATGCCGAGTGTTGGAGAAATTCTTATTGACGGTCAACCAATG
>MDTE01065890.1_pt1 | contig 10042 bp, 5 predicted proteins | sample 811231 | NCBI WGS metagenome assembly MDTE01 (sample SAMN05326651, study PRJNA326480) | marine metagenome | isolation source: seawater | place: Indian Ocean: Red Sea | collected 2010 | reverse complement strand
TCTTCTTTTTTCAATTAAGAGCAAAAGGAAATTTTTAAGATTTTTTGAGAAACTGAGCTTTTCCGTCAATAGATTTATCACGTTAATTTGCGCACTTGTGCTTTGAGTTGGATTTTTGAAAAAATTTTTAATTTCATGGCTTAAGCCATATAAAGATTGGAAATTTTTTATATCTCTCTCAGTTTTATCTAGATCAGAAGTTTCTTGAGAAACTTCAAATAGAGCACGAGAATACCTTTCTGAAGTTTCAGTTGAGAAAGATTTGTTTGTACTCATTTTTAGTTATATGAATTTATTGTGAAATTATGCGTTCGTCGTACCATAAGAGTATAACATGATCAAGTTGCCAATTATATCTTAAGAGAAATTAATAGGATCAACATCAACCGTGAGTTTAATTTTTTTTGAGATTTTAAGCCTATTTAAGACGTTTATTAATTTTCTTTGCATTAAAAAACGATTATTAAACCTAATTAACAATCTAGACCTAAAATTTTTTTTAATTTTGAGCAAGGGAGAGTCGACTGGTCCTAAAACTTCAAGATCTTTAATCTGGCTCAATTTAGTTTTGATCTCCCTTGCACCTTGTAAACTTAAATTTCTATTTTTTGAAGAAATAATTATTGCAATTAATCTTATAAAAGGAGGTAGTTTATTCTTCTCTCTCAAAAAAAGTTCATTTTGTAGGAGTTTATCAGAATTATTTTTAATTAATTCGTTAAGTGTGACATCTTTAGGGTTCAATGTCTGATATATAATTAATGAATTTAAACTAAATCTTCCTGCTCTTCCACTTAACTGATGATATAATTGTATATTTTTTTCTGTTGTTCTTAAATCATATCCACGTCCAGAGAAATCTGCATCAATAACCACTATACAATTTAATTTTGGAAAATTGAAACCTTTTGAAATCATCTGAGTACCGATTATAATATCAATCTTATTTTCATTAATTTCTCTAAAAAAAATTTTTGTTTTCTCTTTTGTTTTTAAATAATCGCTTGAAAATATACTAATTTTTTTATTTGGGAATATTCTTTTAGCCTCTTCGAATATTTTTTCAACGCCTGGTCCATACATTATGAATTCACAAAGACCACCAGATCTACATTTTAAATTTACTTCTTTTTCATAAGAGCAATGATGACAAAGTGATTTGTTTTTTAATTTATGAAAAGTCAAATAAAGTGAACAATTAGGACAAAATTGTTTATCTCCACATTTTTTACAAATTAAATATGGGGCAAAACCCCTCCTATTTAGGAAAAATAATATTTGGTCCCCTTTGTGAAGATATTTTTTAACTATTTCTACTGTTTCTTTAGCTATAAATTTGTCTTTAATTTTATCTAAATTTAGATTTACTATTTTTGTATCTGGGAGAGGATAGTCGTTAAATCTTTTAAAAATTTTTATGTGTCTATATTTTTTATTATAAATATTATTATATGTTTCTAATGAAGGTACTGAAGTAACAAGGTGTATTGGAATCTTTTCAAAATTAGCTCTTGATATAGCCATATCTCTAGCGTTGTAGATAACACCTTCATCCTGCTTATAAGAAGTATCATGTTCCTCGTCTACAATTATTATCCCAAGCTTTTTAAATGGTAAAAGTAAAGCTGATCTGGCTCCAATTAAAACTTTCGTTTTATTATTAATAATACCTTTCCAAATAATTCTTTTTTTTTTAGATGTTATTCTTGAATGCCATATGGCTGGTTCAAATCCAAAAAAGTCTTCAAATCTAGATTTAAAATCATTTGTTAAAAATATTTCTGGTAATAAAACCAAGGCTTGATTATTTTCTTTAATTATCTTTTTTATTCTTTCAAAGTAAACCAAAGTTTTACCCGACCCAGTAGTTCCTTGTAAAACTGAAACATCAAAATTATTATTAACTTTCTCTAAAAACTTTAGTGCGTTTAATTGTTCCTGATTTAATTTAAAATATTTCTTATGGGTTTTTTTTGTTTCAAAGTGATCTACTTTTTGTTTTTCTTTAACAAAATTATCTGTGCCTCCAATAACCATCTTCAAAACAAGGCCAATCGGAACCATATTGTAATTAGAAAACCACTCAATATAATCGATTAACTTATTGTCAATAGAGAAACCTGTATTTTTTTTTATATCCTTAATCTTTATATTTTTTGGCTCTGAATAATTATTTTTCCATATAACTCCGATCTCATTTTTTTTACCAAAAGGTACCTCAACTATATCTCCAATTTTATTTTTCTTATTACAATTATAAGAAAAAGGAAAATCAAAGACTTTTGGCAATAAGACTTGCACTTTCATATGATAATTGTATTTGAATTTATTTTAATTAGAAATGAATTGGTCTTTTATCAACAGCTAATGCAGCTTCTTTTATAGCCTCTGTGTGTGTAGGATGAGCATGGCAAGTTCTTGCAATATCTTCAGCACTAGCTCCGAATTCCATTGCTAATGCCATTTCTGCAATCATATCTCCACAATGTGGACCAATTATATGTACACCTAAAACTTTATCGGTTTTACTGTCTGCTAATATCTTTACAAAACCCTCAGTTTCATTATTAACTTTAGCTCGAGAATTGGCTAGAAAAGGAAACTTTCCAATCTTGTAAGACCTCTGTTCCTCTTTTAATTGTTCTTCGGTTTTTCCAACTGAAGCTACTTCTGGGGAGGTATAAATAACACCGGGAATCACATCATAATTTACATGACCTGCTTGCCCTGCTAAAATTTCAGCAACTGCTATTCCTTCCTCTTCAGCTTTATGTGCTAGCATCGGGCCTTTAATTACATCTCCTATAGCATAAATATTTTTTATAGATGTTTGTAGTTTTTCATTAACTTCGATTCTTCCTTTGTTGTCTTTTTTAATTCCTACCTTTGCTAAATTTAATCCCTCCGTATAAGGTTTACGTCCCACAGAAACCAAGACCTTGTCAAATTTCATTATTTCCTCTTTAGAATTTTTCAGATCTGTATAATTAATCGTGACGCCAGAATTATTTGATTTTACCGTATTTACTTTTGATCCCATTTTAAAATTTATCCCTTGTTTAGTTAAAATTTTTTTGAATTCATTTGAAATTTCCCTATCCATACCAGGAGTAATATGTTCCAAATACTCTAAAACGGTAACCTCCGAGCCTAATCTAGACCAAACTGAACCCATTTCTAAACCTATATATCCGCCTCCAATAACAGCTAATTTTTTTGGGACATTTTTTAACGATAAAGCACCAGTCGATGAAATTATATTTTTTTCATCTATTTCTATGCCTGGTATAGAGGCGACGGTCGAGCCTGTAGCTATAACTATATTTTTAGTTTTATAAATATCTTTTTTATTATTATCGTAAACAACAATATCATTTTTTGAAAAAAGAACACCTTTGCCCTTTATGTAAGTTACTTTATTTTTCTTAAATAGAAATTCAACACCTTTTGTCAAAACTTGAACAGACTTATTTTTATTAGACATCATCTTTTCAATATTTAGTTTGACTCCATCTATTTCAATACCTTGGTTATTAAAATCTTTTTTTGCTTTATTAAAATTTTCAGATAGATTTAATAAACTCTTCGAGGGAATACATCCAACATTCAGACATGTGCCTCCCAGAGTTCCTCTTGACTCGATACAAGCTGTTTTTAAACCGAGTTGAGCTGCTCGGATTGCACACACATATCCTCCCGGACCTCCTCCAATAACTATAAGATCAAAATTATCCATATTATATATTTAAAAATAATCTTTTAGGCTGTTCCAACGACTCTTTTACTATTTTTAAAAATGAAACTGCCTCTTTTCCATCGACGATTCTATGATCGTATGACAATGCTAAGTACATTACCGGTCTTACCTCAACATTTCCATTTACTACAACAGCTCTATTAACAATATTATGCATACCTAATACTGCTGACTGTGGAGGATTTAATATTGGAGTTGAAAGCATAGAACCATAAATACCTCCATTGGTAATTGTAAATGTTCCACCTTGGAGATCTTCAATTGTAATCTTTCCATCTCTAGCCTTTTGACTAATTTCAGAAATATTTTTTTCAATATCTGCAAAAGACATCTCATCTGTTCCTCTTAAAACTGGAACAACTAGTCCTCTTTCAGTGCCAACTGCAATACTAATATTATAATAATTTTTGTAAACTATTTCCTCCCCTTGAATCTCAGAGTTTATAGCTGGGAAATTTTTTAGACCAATTACGGAAGCTTTTACAAAAAAAGACATAAAACCAAGTTTGGCACCATAACTTTTTTGAAATTCCTCTTTGTAATCGTTTCTCATTAAAATTACCTCACTCATGTCAACTTCGTTAAAAGTAGTAAGCATAGCTGCGTTTTCTTGAGCTTCTTTTAATCTTTTAGCTATTGTTAGTCTTAACCTTGTCATTTTTACTCTTTCTTCAGGGCCATGTTTGATCTTTCTTTCTGAAGGACCTGGTTTTGATCCCATTAAGCTCATTATATCTTCTTTTAAAATAATTCCGTTTTTTCCTGTTCCTTTAATTTTCTGTAAGTCTAATTTTGCCTCGTTGGCCATTTTTCTTGCAGCAGGTGAAACTTTTGTCTCATCTTTAGTTTTGATATATTGACTTTTAAATTTTTTTTCCTCTTCGTGTTCTTTTTCCAATATTAGAGGCTCTTCATCAGTTTTTTCATTTTCCAATTTTAAAGCTGGTTCATCTACTGTTTTCTTAATTAATTTTTTTTCAAAATTATCTTTTCTTTCCTCTATTATTTTAGATTGTTTTTTTTGCTCTTTTTTTGGAGGATTATATGATTTAAGTTCTTTTGTTATTGTAGCTTTATCATTTGCAGAGCTACTAATCGTACCTAATAATGATCCTACATTTACTGTTTCACCCTCTTTAACCTCTATAGTCCCTAATACTCCATTGGATGGTGCGGGCACTTCAACATTTACTTTGTCAGTCTCTAGTTCGACTATAGGCTCATCTATTGCGACTTTTTCACCTTGAGATTTTAGCCACTTAGAAACTGTTGCTTCAGTAACTGACTCGCCTAAAGTGGGAACTGTTATTTTTTCTGACATTAGCGTTTAAGTATCTTTTCTAATATTTCTTTTTGTTGTGCAAGATGTTTGTTTGCATTTCCCGTCGCAGTAGTTGAAGAAGCTGATCTACCCACATATTTGACATTAATATCATCGAAATTGATCATTTCTAAAGTTCTATCTATGTAATTTCTTACAGTATTCCATGCTCCCATGTTTTTTGGTTCTTCTTGACACCATATAAAATTGGCTTTCTCGTATTTTTTAAGAACTCTAGCCAAGGTTTTCGCTGGAAAAGGATAAAGTTGTTCAAGTCTAATGAAAACAACATCGTCTGTTTTAGTTTTTTCTCTCTCCTCTATTAAATCATAATAAACTTTGCCTGAACACATCACTACCTTTCTAATTTTTCTATCTCTTTTAAGAGTAATTAATTTACTTCCTTTTAAGTATGCGTCATCTTCTAAAACTCTGTGAAATGAACTTTTAGTAATGAATTCAGAAATATCAGAAATACAACGTTTATGTCTTAATAAAGATTTTGGTGTCATTATAATTAATGGTTTTCTAAATTCTCTATGCATTTGTCTTCTGAGGACATGAAAATAGTTAGAAGGAGTAGTACAATTAACTACTTGAATATTTTCGCCTGCACTTAATTGTAAAAATCTCTCCAATCTTGCAGAGGAATGCTCAGGACCTTGCCCTTCATAACCATGTGGTAATAACATAACTAGCCCACTCGCTCTTCCCCACTTAGACTCTGAAGAAGTTATAAATTGGTCGATTATTACTTGAGCACCGTTTGCAAAATCTCCAAATTGTGCTTCCCATAATACTAATGTCTCTGGTTCTGATAAAGAGTATCCATACTCAAACCCGAGAACTGCCAACTCAGATAATAAACTATCTATAATTTCAAATTTTTTTTGACCTTTTTGAATATTGTTTAAAGGAACATAACGATCATGATTATCTTGGTTTCTTAAAACTGCATGTCTTTGGCTAAATGTGCCTCTACCTGAGTCTTGACCAGATAATCTTACTGAAAAACCCTCAGCTAGTAACGTCCCGATAGCTAATGACTCTGCTGAGGACCAATCAATTTTTCCATTTTTAAACATTTTTTCTCTAATTTCAAAAACTCTCTTAAGGGTTTTATGAGCATTAAACTCTTTTGGAATTATAAATATTTTTTTTCCTACCTTAGATAAAATACTCTTTTCAATACCACTTTTACCACGCTTATCTTTTCCCAGACCAGGCTTAAATCTAGACCATACTCCATCAAACCACTTGAGTTCAGATTTATAAGTTTTAGAAGATATAAATTCTTCTTCTAAAAAATTTTTAAATTTTACTTTATCTTTTTCTAATTGATCAGTAGTTGTAAGACCTTCATGAGAAATTTTCTTTCCATATAAAGTCAGTGTAGTTGGATGAGATTTTATTTTTTTATACATTATAGGTTGAGTGAAAGATGGTTCGTCTCCCTCATTATGACCAAAACGCCTGTAGCAAACCATGTCGATTACCACATCTCGATTAAATTTTTGCCTGTACTCAGTTGCAATCTTAGCACAATGGGTAACAGCTTCAGGATCATCTCCATTTACATGAAAAATTGGAGCTTGTGCTAATTTAGCGACATCGGAGGGATACGGTGATGATCTGGCAAATCTTGGAGCAGTTGTAAAACCTATTTGGTTATTAACTATTATATGAATAGTTCCTCCAATATTATGACCTGGTAAACCTGACATCGCAAAACACTCAGCTACTATTCCTTGCCCAGCAAAAGCCGCATCTCCGTGCATTAAAACAGGTATAACTTTTTTTCTCTGCTTATCTTGGTGAAAAAATTGTTTAGCTCTTACTTGTCCCAAAACTACAGGGTTAACCGCTTCAAGATGTGAGGGGTTATCGGTTAAGCTAATGTGAACTACATTACCGTCAAATTCTCTATTAGATGAAGCACCGAGATGATATTTTACATCTCCCTCAAAATCTTTACTAGCACTTACACTCTTTCCAAAAAATTCACTAAAGATTGCTCTAAAAGGTTTTCCCATTACATTAGCTAAGACATTCAGTCTTCCTCTATGCGGCATTCCAATTTTAATTTCTTTTGCTCCAAGATTCCCGCCCCTTTTTATAATTTGCTCTAATGCAGGTATTAAAGACTCTCCACCGTCTAGACCAAATCTTTTAGTACCAACAAATTTAATATGTAGGTATTTTTCAAAACCTTCGGCTTGTATCATTTTGTTCAAGATTGCCTTCTTACCGTTAGCTGTGAATGTAATATCCTTTTCAGGTCCCTCAATTCTATTTCTAATCCAAGCTTTTTCCTCTGGATCACTCATATGCATGAATTCATACCCAATGTTCGAACAATAAGTCTTCTTTAGAATTGATAAAATTTGATTAAGATCTGCATATTGTAGTCCTAGAACTCCGTCTAAAAATATTTTTCGTTTGTAGTCTTGTTTTTGAAAACCATATGTCTCTGGTTTTAATTCTGAATGCTCTTTTTTTTCTTGGATTGATAAAGGGTCTAAGTTTGATATCAGATGACCGCGAATTCTATAAGCTCTTATTAACATAATAGCTCTAACAGAATCTTGTGAAGCTTGTTTTGTTAAGTCAACATTTAAATTAGATTGTTCTCTAGGATTTTCATGCGATATATTATTTTTTGATTTAAGATTATTAATCTTTTTCTCTGGGGACCAACTGGGTCCATTTAGATCATTTAAAATTAATTTTTCATCTTCACTTAATCCTTCAAAAAATTTTTTCCAACTCTCAGGTAATGAATTAGGATCAGAGAGAAAATCAGAATAAAACTTATTTATAAATTCGGAATTGACGCCTGATAAAAATGATGTCTTTTTGAATGTTATATTTTTATCTGAAGTTGACATTAAAGTTTCATCTTAACACAATATTAAAAAAATCAACTATTAAGTTTATTAAATAATGTTTTACCAATATCTGCAGGGGATTTTGAGATGGTTATTCCAGCAGACTTCATTAACTCTATTTTATCTTCAGCTCCTCCTTTCCCCCCAGAGATAATCGCTCCAGCGTGACCCATTCTTCTTCCTGGGGGGGCTGTTAAACCAGCGATAAAGCCAACGGTAGGTTTCTTTTTTTTTTTTTTTTTTAAAAATTCTGCAGCCTCTTCTTCGGCAGATCCACCAATTTCCCCAATCATTACAATTGACTCGGTTTCATCATCTTTTAGAAATAATTCTAAACAATCTATAAAATTTGTTCCATTAATTGGATCACCTCCTATACCAATACAAGTAGATTGTCCCATTTTATTGGCAGAGGTTTGAGCAACTGCTTCATAAGTTAAAGTTCCTGATCTAGACACAATACCGACTGAACCCTTTTTATGAATATTACCAGGCATTATTCCAATTTTGCATTCATCAGGGGTAATGACCCCGGGACAATTAGGTCCAATTAATCTTGATTTACTTTTGCTCAAAATTTTTTTTACTTTCATCATATCTAAAACTGGTATTCCTTCAGTAATACATACTATCAGTTCTATCTTTGCATCAATAGCTTCAATGATTGCTGCACCAGCAAACTTTGGTGGAACATAAATCATTGTTGCATCAGCTGAGGTTTTGTCTTTTGCTTCTTGTACAGTGTTATATACAGGTAAATTTAAATGCTTTTGTCCACCTTTTTTGGGAGTTACACCACCTACTAATTTAGTTCCATATTTTAAAGCTTGTTCAGAGTGAAAAGTTCCATGTGTGCCAGTAAATCCTTGGCATATAACTTTTGTCTTTCTGTTTACTAAGACTGACATTACTTTATTGCCTTCACAATTTTCTCTGCAGCTTCATTCAGATCAGATGCCGACAAAATTTTAAGATTAGACTTTTCTAAAATTTCTTTACCCTCTTTAAAATTTGTACCGGCTAACCTAACAACAAGTGGGACAGATAAATTAATTTGTTTAGCTGCATCTACCACCCCTTGTGCAAGAACATCACATCTCATAATTCCTCCAAAGATATTTATTAAGATGCCCTTTACATTTTTATCGGCCAATATCAATTTAAAAGCTGCAGTGACTTTTTCTTTAGATGCTCCCCCACCTACATCTAAAAAGTTAGCTGGTTCTTTTCCATAAAGTTTAATTATATCCATCGTCGCCATAGCTAATCCCGCTCCATTTACCATACACCCAATTGTTCCGTTGAGTTTAATATATGCAAGATCATGTTTACTCGCCTCTATTTCTGTAGGCTCTTCCTCATTATAATCCCTAAGCTTCAAAATTTCAGGTCTTCTAAAAATTGCATTATCATCAAAATTCATTTTTGCATCCAAACACAAAATTTTTTCATCTTTTGTAATTATAAGTGGATTGATTTCTATTAAACTTGCATCTTTTTCTACAATTATTTTATATAAGACTTTTATTAAATTTTTAGCATTATCCAATTGATGATTTTTAAATTTGAAAATTGAAACAATTTCATCTATTTCATTTTCGCTAGGCCCATTTTCCTGTAAATCAATTTTTTTAGTAAAAATTTTCTCAGGGTTTTCAGCTGCTACTTTTTCTATATCCATCCCCCCCTCGGTACTACTTATAAATGCAATTTTTGAAGTTTCTCTATCTACTAGACAAGAGAGATAGAATTCTTTTGAAATTTCTGATGCTTCCTCTACATATAACCGCTTAACTACTTTACCTTTTGGCCCTGTTTGATGTGTTACAAGAATTTTACCCATCATATTTTTTGATGCTTCCTCTAATTCTTTAATATCATTTATAAGCTTCACTCCTCCAGCTTTACCCCTTCCACCAGCGTGTATCTGGGCTTTTAAAACAAATTTTTCACTTTTTAATTTTAGAATTTTTTCTTTTATTTCATCTATAGAAAAAATGACGATTCCATTAGATACTGGAGCCCCATATTCTTTTAAAATTTCTTTAGCTTGATGTTCATGGATGTTCATTTTAT
>MDTE01028753.1_pt1 | contig 10042 bp, 11 predicted proteins | sample 811231 | NCBI WGS metagenome assembly MDTE01 (sample SAMN05326651, study PRJNA326480) | marine metagenome | isolation source: seawater | place: Indian Ocean: Red Sea | collected 2010 | reverse complement strand
GGATCATAGACCCTTTTTGACGAATAGGGTCCACTTTCTCCAAAGCCTGTTATTGAAAGGTATATTAACTTTGGGTTAAATTCGCTGAGTTTTTCTTTTCCGAATCCAAGCCTTTTTAAGGCCCCTGGTCTCATGTTTTCGATAAAAACATCTGCTTTCTCGATCAACTTCCAGAGTATTTCCTTAGCCGCATCTTGCTTTAAATCAATACTAATAGACCTCTTTCCGCGATTACAGGAAATAAACATAGGCGGAAGCCCGGATTTGGCTGAGGCTCTTATAATATCTCCGGTTGGCGGCTCGACCTTAATAACGTCGGCGCCCTGGTCGGCTAATTGTACCCCGGCAGATGGTCCTGCTACTACGTTTGTAATCTCGATTACTTTTATCCCGGCTAGTGGTCCTGTCATTGTGTCTGGTTCGCTTCTAGCGCTGCGATATAGCCAGGCCTATTTTCCATATGATCCAGATACTCCATAAAATTACTCGGTAATTTTTGGTTGTAATCTATTGCCCACTTTAAAGTTGTTGTCATCAAAATATCTACGCCGCTGAAACCTGTTTCTAGTAGATATTTTTGCTTGGGGTTTTTCAATTTGTCCGCTGCGGTAATCATACGGGCAAAATATTCCTCTGACGCTTTGTTTGCTGTAGGTGAATCACCATAAATGTCGGGTAATGACCAGTGCCTTCTCAAAACATAAAGGCTGGTGGCATCTAACTCCATACATATGAATGACATCCATTCGAAATATTTTGCTCGGGCTTTAGGACTGTCTGGGATAAGGCTAATACTGTCCGCTCCATAATTTTCTGCTAAATATGTTACAATCGCTGCGCTTTCGCCAATGGTTAATGAGCCGTCCTGCAGCACAGGAATTTTCTGTCTTGGATTAACGGATTTAAACACGTTGGTTTCAGTATCCGGGGTCCTTGTTCTTATTATTTCTGTTTTGTAGGGCAAGTTGAGTTCTATTAAAGCCCAGTGAGCGCGAACCGTTCTGGACGTGCCTATGCCCCAAAGGATACGTTCGTCAGCCATGAGCAAGTGCCCCTTCAAGAATATAGTAAATTTTCACTAACTTACTATGCATATAAGATGGCGATAAGAGGATCTTGAGTGTGTTAAATTTTGAGGATATCGTAGATAAGAATTGCAGCATTGCATTTAAATTGAGCTGACGTATGTTTGCCTACCCTCTACGTGATTATAAAATCTAAATATTCGAAAATAAGTGTTCAATATAAATAAAATGTGTTGGTAGTTGGAACGCTTAAATATGCAAAAAGGAAATTAATATGCCTCTCGAAATAATAGGACACCCAAGATCAAATTTTGTTCGCGCTGTAAGAATGGTGGCGCTTGAAAAAGGAGTTGCACACGAACATACTCCCGAGTTACCTCATTCTGATGTCATTAAAACGCTGCACCCTATGGGGCAAATTCCTGCTATGCGCCACGACGGTCTGGAACTTTTTGAATCTATGGCTATCGCTCGATATATAGATGAGGTTTTTGATGGTCCAAAGATGGTCCCAACGGAATCTTCTAAAGCGGCTAAAATTGTACAATGGTCTTCGTTTGCTCAGACCACAGTGGATCGCCTCTTTCTTCGACAATATGTCGTGCCGCATATGTTCAATAAAGATAAAGACGGAAACGTTATCCGCGATGAAATCGATAAGGCTATAAAAGGGTTCCCAAAAGTGTTTGGTGTTTTGGATGAGGCTGTTAAGTCAGGTTTCTACGGTAGTGATTCTTTTTCTATGGCGGATTGTTTCCTCTTGCCAATATTAAACTCTGTCCAGCGTTACCCAGAAGGCAAGGATGCTGTTGAAAATGCATCGAATGTTAGTGCGTATTTCAAAACGCACAGCGAGCGGTCAAGTTTTGTTGAAACCACGCCTTGAACTTGTTTTGGAAATTAAGTGGAAAAAATAGATACTGGAACTGATCAGTTACTTGTCGAAAAAGAAGATGGTGTCGCGACAATTACTTTGAATAGGCCGCAGGCTAGAAATGCACTCTCGACTGAGTTGACGCCAGCACTTAGGCGAATGATTTCACAGTTGGCAGAGGACCAGGATGTCGGCGTACTTCTGATTACCGGAGCCGGTTCAGCATTCTGCGCCGGCGGTGATATAAAGGGAATGGGAAACCTTGAAGCTGAAGACCGATCGATAGAGGATCGCGTTGAAGACCTTAGATTGCGTCAGAGAACCCTCACTGGTGCGCTAGTTGCCGTTAGGAAGCCCACAATCGCTGCTTTGCCTGGGCCCGCTGCTGGTGCGGGATTGGCGTTGGCGTTGGCCTGCGACATAAGGATAGCGGTTGCCTCTGCTTTCGTAACAACAGGATATATTCACGTTGGACTTAGCGGAGATTATGGCATCGCAGCGCTTCTGACCCGAACAGTAGGTACGGCCCGGGCACGCGAACTGATGTTCACTGGAGATAGGGTTAACTCAGAAAGATGCGAGAAGCTTGGTATTTTCAATAGGGTTGTAACTGATGGTGCTTTGCGAGAAACTGCCTTTGAGATGGCATTGAGTATAGCGTCAGGGCCTCGCCAAGCTTTAGGTTTCATGAAGGATAATTTAGAAGAAGCACTTAAGCATACCTTTGAGGAAAGTCTTGATGGTGAGGCTTCGCGGTTAATTCAGAGCACATTAAATACTGATCACAGGGAAGCAGTGACGGCTTTTATCGAGAAGCGCCGCCCAAATTTTAAAAAATATGCGTAAGACATATTAATGGAGACATAGTTTGGATGCTTTAGACACAACGACGCTGCGGGCAGCTGGTTTAAAGGGAAATTTGTCAGCTGCCGCTGCTTTGCAGCAACGGGCAAATATTTTGCACTTGACCCAAAAAGCGGAGGCAGCAGTACTTCGACCAAAGGACTTTGGAGCCTACAATCATGAACTGCGGCACGCATTGGCTGGCCGTATTTGTAATCTTAATGGTGATCAGATTACGGCTGACCAGTATTCCGGTAATGCAGGAACGTATGCAGATTTAATAGATCCAGGCAATGATGGCGGAAATTATAATTTGGAGCAATTAGTGAATTTTATTGATAAAGTTGCGACGCGGCCCAGCGATGTAACCGAGGAAGATATTAAAACTTTACAAAAAGCAGGCGTACAAGATCCGGACATTGTGCGGCTTTCGGAATTGAATAGCTTTATGGCCTATCAAATTCGTCTTATCGCGGGACTCAGACTTTTTAAGGAATATGAGAGTTGAGCGAACTAATAAAAAATTTCACTAGGGAATTGCCCGATTGGAAACCTCGTGTGAGGCCAGTGAACTTGGATGAGGCTACCGAAGCACAGCTCGATGCTTTAAAGGTTACGCCCTCGAATACGAAAGTATCAGACTATGTTCTGACGCTTGCACATGACGTTGAATCACTTAAAATCAGATCCCCGCTTTTCAACGCTATTATGTATGATAAAGGCGGTTTGAAACGGTCAGAGCGAGAACTAGGTGCTATAGGTGCCTCTGTGCTTAATCGCTGCATTTACTGCAATGCTGTTCATATGAATAGGCACGCGCAGCTAGAAAAAGATACGTCTGTAACCGATAGCATTCTTGCTGACGGAGAAAATGCCAAGCTCTCAAGCCGTGACCAGGCAATTTTTAATTTTTCACTCAAGTTATCTAGTTGCCCCCCAAAGGTAGGAAAGGAAGACTTGATTGGCTTGGAAGAGGCTGGGTTGAATATTGAGGAGATTTTAGATCTTATTTTATCTACGGCGCTATTTGGATGGGCTAATCGCTTGATGCATATTTTAGGTGATCCAGTAAAGTTAGAAAATAATGATAGTTAATTTCTGATATCTGGATGGTGGCCTGCTTAAACGTTACATTTATATAAGGAAGTCGAATGTCAAAGCCAGTTTGTCTTGTTACCGGTGTAGGGCCTGCAAAAGGAACCGGCGGTGAAATCGTCAAGCGTTTTGCCGAAGGCGGTTACAAAGTAGCAATGCTTGCTCGAGACGCGGAAAATCTTAAAGCGCTTGAAAAAAATATTGAGCAGGCTTTTGCTTTTCCCTGTGATGTTGGAGATTTAGATTTTCTCCTTAAGACGATCAAACAGGTTAAGGAAAAGCTCGGTCATCCTGAGGTTGTTATTCATAATGCATTAAGGAGTGTTAGAGGAGGAATTCTGGAATTAGATCCAGACGATCTAGAAAGAAATTTCAGAGTGAATACTACTGCGTTGCTGCATTTAGCCCGAGAAACGCTGCCCGCTATGATTGATGCGGGCAGGGGTGCTATTCTGGTAACCGGAAATACATCGGCAACGCGGGGGAAAACTAATTGGGGGTTTTTTGCTTCAACAAAGGCAGCGCAGCGTATTTTAGCGGAGTCCATAGCCCGTGAGTTTGGACCAAAGGGTATTCACACCGCATATTTCATAATAGATGCTTCTATTGATACACCTCGAACGCGACCATTGCTGGCGCCGGATAAGCCCGATGAGTTTTTTGCTAAACCATCGGCGATAGCAGAAGAAATGTATAGAGTGGCGCATCAGGATAAGTCGGCCTGGTCTTTTGCAGTCGAACTTAGGCCGTTTGGGGAGGTATGGTGAGTAAACGTTTTTTTTAAAAGAAAGGAAAAGACACGAATGCCTGTTTATGAGGTGGATAATCTAATCCCGACTTTAGCAGACAGCGTTTACATCGCTGAAGCTGCGACAGTAATTGGAAAAGCAACGCTGTGCGAAGACGTAAGCGTGTGGTCGGGTGCAGTGATCCGAGCTGATAATGACTCCATATTTATTGGGTCAGGAACAAATATACAGGAAGGGGCTGTTTTGCATGCTGATCCAGATTTTCCCCTTAAGGTAGGCGAGAAAGTAACTATAGGTCATCAAGCAATGTTGCATGGCTGCACAATTGAGGATGGTGCTTTGGTGGGTATTCAAGCGGTTGTTTTAAATGGCGCTGTTATTGGTAAAAATTGCTTGGTTGGCGCCGGAGCGCTCGTTACGGAGGGAAAAGTATTTCCAGATAACTCTCTTATTCTCGGTGCACCTGCGAAAGTTGTTCGTGAAGTTACGGAAGACCAGCTAAAAATCATGCAAAGGGATACATGGGATTATGTGCTGCGAGGAAGACGATACAAAAAAACTCAAAAGCGAATTGGCTAGAATTAGCTCAAATAAAAATAATTGATAAATTTGAATAGATAGAAATTTAAAGGGAAGTAAATAATGGATGAAAGCAGAGTTCCAGTATTGATAGGTAGTGGACAAATTACGCAAAAGGAACCAGACCCCGCTCTCGGACTATCGCCTATAGACCTTACGGCAGCAGCCGTTCGTGAGGCTGCAGATGATAGTGGTGCCGGTTCATCATTACTGCAGGCGCTGGACACTATTGTGCTATTACGCTCTTTTTCTGATACCAGTTGGCGGTTTACGTGCCCTTTTGGTACATATTCAAATCCACCTAAATCCCTAGCTAATCGTGTCGGAGCGAAAAATGCACAGCGTTTGGTTTATACTCATCCAGGCGGCAATATGCCTCAATGGTGCGTCAATAGAATGTTCGAGATGATAACCAGGGGCGAGCTGAATGCCGCCGTAATTGCAGGTGGGGAAGCGTTGGCAACTCAAAAGGGAGCTCAACGAGCAGGTCTTGAATTAGATTGGAGTGAAGATCCTGGAGGAAGTTTTGATATTTGGGGCGTAGAAACCAGAGGTTGGTCCGACATGGAGGATCGGCATAAAATGGCTGGTGCAATATTCGCATATCCGATGATAGAAAATGCCATCCGAGGCAGCAGAGGCAGGACAATTGACCAGCATGGCCTTGAGATGGGAAAACTATTTTCAAGATTTGCAAAAGTTGCCGAAGGTAACCCGCTCGCGGACCGACGTCAGGGTTTTACAGCGGAGCAGATCGCTTCTGTTAATTCTGATAACCCATATATTGGTTTTCCTTACACAAAATTGATGAATTCAAACGCTTTTATTGATCAGGCAGCAGCTATAATATTGACCTCCGTTAAGAAAGCCCGTGAATTGGGCGTCCCCGAGGAAAAGTGGGTCTACTTACATGGCTGTGCTGATGCCTATGATCATTGGTATTTAAGCGACCGCATAAATTTTCACTCTTCTCCAGCCATGTCAAAAGTAGCTAGAGAGGCGTTTGAAATGGCTGAATGTTCTCTTGATGAAATAGGCGCTCTCGATTTGTACAGCTGTTTTCCATCTGCCGTTCAAATAGCGTGCGACGAAATGGGAATTGATCCGGAAGATCCAAGAGGATTGACGGTAACTGGGGGGTTGCCGTATTTCGGGGGGCCTGGGAATAATTATGTGACGCACTCTATTGCTGAAATGATGAATACGGTTAGAAGAAAACCTGGAAGTAAAGGACTGGTTACTGCTAACGGGAATTATGTAACCAAGCAATCTGCCGGGATTTACTCCACCGAGCGCCCTAATAGGGCCTTTAAGCCGAAGGACCCAAAAATTTATCAAGCCGAGATCGATGCTGAAAGTGGACCACGCGTATCAGAGGAGGCTAATGGAATGGCTAATATTGAAACTTACACAATCATGCATGACAGGAAAGGGCCATCGTTCGGAATTTTGTTTGGACGACTAACGGATAATTCGCGCTTTATCGCGAATACGCCTAATGACCCAGCCCTTTTAGAGGATATGACAAGTAAAGATTATTTGGGCGCTAAAGGAAAAGTATCCAGTGTTGAAGGTATAAACGTATTCACTCCTGACTAGACAGTTTGCGATGGCCAAAAACCAATTTGACAATATTGAATTTCTTTCGATAGGAGACCTGGCGGCTGGGTTAGAAAATGGGATGTTTTCCTCTACTGATCTAGTGAGGTGTTTTTCCGAGAAAATTTCCCTGGAAGATAAAGATTTTAATTCAATAGCTTTTATTAATCCCCAAGCAAACGATATTGCACAAAAAATGGATGAGGAAAGAAGAGCCGGACATGTTCGGAGTGGTTTGCATGGCATTCCTATCGTTATTAAGGATAATATCGACACAGCAGATGAAATGATGACTTCTGCCGGTTCTCTGGCGCTGGACGGAGCGCGGGCGCATAGGGATGCACATTTGGTTTCAAGGCTAAGAGCTGGCGGTGCGGTCATTTTGGCAAAAACTAATCTGAGTGAGTGGGCAAACTTTAGGTCCACCAGATCGTGCACTGGCTGGTCAAGCCGCGGAGGTCAAGTTCGGAATGCCTACGCGGTAGATCGTACACCTGGCGGTTCTAGTTCTGGATCTGCTGTCGCTGTGGCCAGAAGTTTTTGCGCGGGTGCAATAGGGACGGAGACCGACGGATCTATAGTTGTACCTGCTGCGATGAATTCGCTTGTAGGTATAAAGCCAACGATTGGGATGGTGAGCCGAGCTGGGGTTATTCCTATATCATTTAGCCAGGATACTGCTGGGCCCATAGCTAAAAATGTTACTGATGCTTCAATAATGTTGTCCGTTCTTATGGGATATGATCCCGCCGATAAATCTTCAAAAGTTATCAGCGACAATTTTCGTCTTAGGTTCAAAGGAGGCTTGAATCCGAAAGCGCTTAAGGGAAAACGAATTGGTGTAGTGAGAAATTATTCCGGGTTTCAAAATTCTGTAGACAGAGTATTCGAGGAAGCTCTTTCTGTTATTAAAGGTGCCGGTGCAGAAGTTATAGATGATATCTCTCTACCGGACCAACAGACTATCAGGCAACATGAAATCAATGTAATGCGAACTGAATTCAAAGTAAGTCTAAATTCTTATTTAGCCGGCTCAACGAACCAGAATGGGGTCAATTCTCTGTCTGATCTAATTAGCTTTAACGATAAGAACGCGCCTACAGTAATGCCGTATTTTCAACAGGAACAGTTAATAGCAGCTGAAGCAACCAACGGAGTGGATGACCCGAAATATATTCAAGCAATGAAAGAGTGTCATCGTCTTACCAGGGGAGAAGGTATTGACAAAGTTTTATCAGATTATTCGTGCTGTTCCCTAGTAGCTCCCACTATTTCAACGCCTTGGGCAATTGATCTTCTTAATGGGGATAACCGGCTTGGCGGGAGTTCTTGCCTGGCAGCTGTTTCTGGATACCCAAGTGTGACACTTCCCATGGGTTATGTGTCTGGATTGCCTGTTGGTTTGTCTTTTATCGGCGGGGCCTGGGAGGATCACTCTATCATCGATCTCGCATATGCTTTTGAACAAACCTCCTTGGTGCGACAGCCGCCGGGTCACCCTGCACGTTTTTTATAGTAAGTCCAAGTATCCTATCCCGGCTGTTTTTAATGCTGAGGGAGAATTTATGTGCAAGAAAGCAATTCTTGGTTCAAACTAGTTAGAATTATAATATTAAAATTGGGAAGAGATATGTTAGCTGAAATAGTAGAAGAGCTCGCACCAACAGGCGTATTACGTGCCGCTATTAATATGTCCAATTTTCTTTTGGTGACAGGAAAGACTGAAGATGGTGATCCAGTAGGTGTTTCTCCGGATATGGCAGGAGAACTGGCGAAACGTTTAGGTGTAGGGCTAGAACTTCTTAAGTATAAGACGCCAGGTGAGGTTGCAGATGACGCTGGTAAAGGGATTTGGGATATTGGTAACATAGGAGCGGAGCCGCAAAGGGCAGAAAAAATTGATTTCACCGCCGCCTATTGTGAAATTCAGGCAACTTATATGGTGCCACCGGAATCAAAATTAACTAAATTGGAAGATGTTGATGCAGCTGGGGTTAGAATAGCTGTATCCGCAAGAAGTGCATATGACCTTTGGCTGGAACGAAATATAAAAAACGCTGAACTCATCAGGGTTGAAGGTATAGATGCTTCTTTTGATATATTTATGGAAAAAGAATTAGAAGCTCTGGCAGGGCTAAGGCCTCGTTTGAAAACTGACGTGGAGCGCGTTCCTGGAGCTAAAATTCTGGACGGTCAATTTACGGCAGTCCAGCAAGCCATGGGATGCACGCGTGGAAAAGACAAAGCTGCTTCATATCTCAAGAAGTTTGTTGAGGAAATGAAATCATCGGGTTTTGTGGCAAAGTCAATTGAGAAACACAATGTCGTTGGACGGTTATCTGTTGCGGCGCTGGTATGAAGCGGAAGAAGAAAATTAATAGAAATTAAAAATGTCTGATATTACAAATCTTTCGACAATAGACGTTGCGGTATCAAATTATATTGCTGTCGTGACTATGAATAATCCTCCTGTCAACGCACAAAATCGTCAGTTTCATGATGATTTGACATTGGCTTTCGATGTTTTAAGTGACCGTGATGACGTCAGGTCAATCGTCTTAACCGGAGCTGGAAAATGCTTCTCAGCCGGCGCCGATATTAAAGGACGCGCGTCAAGTAAACCTGATTTAGGGGATCATTGGAGCCATAGTCGACGGGTCAGAGAGTGTTTTTATTCAATCATGGAGTGCAGGAAACCCGTGATTGCAGCTATTAATGGACCGGCATTAGGAGCTGGGCTAGCTGTAGCGGCTTCGGCCGATATACTCATTGCTTCGGAAAGCGCCAGCGTTGGGTTGCCGGAAATAAATGTCGGTTTATTGGGTGGTGGGCGTCATGCAATGAGACTGTTTGGGCATTCAAAGACGCGCCGGCTTATGTTGACTGGGCAACGCCTATCGGGTGCAGAACTTTACCGACTTGGCGTTGTGGAGGAGTGTGTTCCCGATGATGATTTGATGAGGGCAGCTTTGGCAATTGCAGAAGAACTTGCTTCAAAGAGTCCCGTCGCGATGACATTAGCAAAGGAAACATTAAATACCATTGAAGAAATGGCACTGAGAGACGGATATCGTTACGAACAAAATAAGACTGGCGAACTTTCAAAAACGGAAGACAGCAAAGAAGCAATGGCTGCATTCGCAGAAAAAAGGACGCCGATGTTCAAAGGGCGATAGAGGTGATATGGCCTTTGATTAATCTAACTCCTGGCTGAAAGAACCCGCTTAAAAGTTAACATCCCTGGGAGCAGAATATGGGAATGATAGATCAGTTAAAGG
>MDTE01143685.1_pt1 | contig 10043 bp, 9 predicted proteins | sample 811231 | NCBI WGS metagenome assembly MDTE01 (sample SAMN05326651, study PRJNA326480) | marine metagenome | isolation source: seawater | place: Indian Ocean: Red Sea | collected 2010 | reverse complement strand
ATTTTAGTTCCATTCACATCTGAAGAAAAACAATTGTTATTAGAAGCTAAAAATATTATTACAAGGGGTCATGCTCTTGAAGCATTATATCAGTCTTACATTTTTGATTTATCTGGGGAAAGAAGCGATCAACTCCATTAAAGATTATTAAAAAAAGACTTCCCGGTTGCATTGTTAACGAAAAAATTTTTTATTAATTTATTTTTTTGAATCCATCTAACTCCCTGTGATGATAAAAAGTTTATAACTTTATTATTGGACGAAAATACTTCATCTATAAAGAATGTTCCAAATGAATATGCTGTATTATCCAATTTTCTGTCTTGGTTAAAGTTTGACAAAAGAATTTGATCGTTAATGTCATAACCTATATTTGTATACTTTGTTATTGTCTTTGAAAATAAAGCTATATCTTTAATACTTAAATTTAATCCCTGTCCAGCTATTGGATGTATATTATGGGCAATATTTCCTATCAAAAGGAAATTTTTATCATATAGTTTTTTTGTATATCTGAAATTTAATTTATGTTTTTCAATTTTTTGAAAATCTAATTCTTCCACGTAATCTTTTAACTTTTGTTGAATAAGGTTTCTAATTTCATAGTCCTGAAGTTTCAAAATTTTAGAATGATTTTTGATAGACCAAACTATTGATGCCTCATTATGAAAATATGGCAAAAAAGCTAAAGGACCATCAGGGGTAAACCTTTGATAAGCGCAATTTTTATTTTTTCTCTTAACTTGAACTTTGATTGATAATGCTGTTTGTTCAAGATTTTGCTCAATGACATCAATATTTAAATCTTTAAAAATTTTGTTCTTCTTTGTGGAGGAGATTGCACATACTTTAGCATATAACGGGTCACCGTTTTCAAATAGTATTTTAACATTTTCTCTATTATTTATAAATTCAAGAGGGCATCTATTTTCAATCAAATAGATATTGTCATATATTTCAATTTCTTTGTTAATCAGTTCCTCTAATGTTGAATTCTTGATAATTCTTCCCAGATTGTTTTCATTACTTTTGAAATTTACTTTTTGTGACCCATTTCTGTAATTTTTTTCTAATTCACAATTTATATTTGTAATTTCCTCAAAATCATAAAGTTTTTTTGAGTCAGACATTAGAGAAGAGAGATATTCAATCGAACCATGAGATAAGAATGTAACTAGGTCTGTATTTTTATTAGATGAATTTTTTTTTACATCAGAAATGAAACTTATAGTATAACCAGACCTTGCCACAGCCAATGCAAAAATTTTAGCAGAAATACCAGATCCATAGATTACAAAATCGTGCATATTTTTTAAATAAAATTTCTAAGTTAATTATATAAGAAGCTATATAATAAAAATATGAATCAAATACTAATAGTATTTAAATTAATTCTTTAAATATGAAGATTTTACCTGACTCAATTAGATTGTTTTTAATAAACAGACTTTTTGAAATTGGAGGTATTGGTTCAATTTTATTAAGTATTTTTGTATTGATTTCCATTGCTAGTTATTCGGCTTTCGATCCCAACATATATAATCTCTCAAATAATGAGATCACAAATTTAGGAGGTCAAATCGGTGCTAATACATCTGAAATAATGCTACAACTTTTTGGTTACAACAGTTACTTGGTGTGCATTGCATTGGCTAGCTGGTCATATAAGCTTATTTTTCAAAAAGAATTAAATTTTTATGCTCTGAATATTCTATTACTTCCATTCACAATTCTTCTAATGGCAATCTTTTTTGAGATTACAACGAATTCAAACTCAAATGGATTTATAGCGAGTCAAATAATTTCATATCTTAATTTAGATCAAATCGTAGCAAATAATACTTATATGTATATTCTTGCTGGTGCCTTAGTATCAGTATTTATTTTTGCTTTTTATTTCACAGTTGGGCTAAATAATAATGAGTGGAAAATATTATTTAGTTATTTCATAAAATTTAATTTAATTTGTTACAATTATTTACTCAAATTAGTAAAACTATTAAAAACAAGTTTTTTTAGTAAAAAAATTGTCAATCAAAACTCTATTGTTGGAAATTCTGATTATGAACGTGGACTTGAACCCAAAATAGATTTCGAGTCTATTAAAAATAACACAGTTTCATCTTACAAATCTGAAAAAATAAATGACGCCACAATAATTCAACAAGATGAAATTTTTTTAGAAGATGACGCTTATATAACTCCAGACGTCAATATTCTCTCAAAACCTGAAACAAATATCTCAAGTTTAATAGATCAAAACGAATTAAATTTAAATGCAGATAAATTAAAAAATGTATTAACAGATTTCAAAATTGAGGGTGATATTATTAGAGTTTCTCCAGGACCGATAGTGACAATGTATGAATTACAACCTGCGCCAGGAGTCAAAGCTTCTAAGATAATTTCACTTTCAGATGATATAGCAAGAAATATGAGCGCAATGTCGGCAAGGGTAGCTATTATTCCTGGTAAAAATGTAATTGGGATTGAAATACCAAATACAGTCAAAAATCCTGTTTACTTGAGCGAATTATTCAAAAATGAGAAATTTGTATCTAATGACAAAAATTTAGTTTTAGCCCTAGGCAAAGATATAAGTGGTAATGCTGTCTTTGCTAACCTTGAAAACATGCCTCACTTACTAATCGCAGGCACCACAGGTTCCGGTAAATCTGTTGGAATAAATGTAATGATAACCTCGATACTGTACAAGCACTCGCCTGATGACTGTAAATTCATTCTAATCGATCCAAAAATGCTTGAGTTATCAGTCTACGAGGGTATTCCACATTTAATTACCCCAGTTGTAACTGATCCGAAAAAAGCAATTGTTGCCTTAAAGTGGGTAGTAAGAGAAATGGAGGCAAGATATAAAAAAATGTCTCTGCTTGGCGTTAGAAACGTTGAGAATTATAATCTAAGAATATTAGAAGCGATCAAAAAATCTGAAAAGATTATAAGATCAATTCCTGATGGCATAAATCCTGATACTGGTCAGCCACAAAGCAAAAGTGTTGAGATAGAAAACAAAAAAATGCCATTTATTGTAGTTGTAGTGGACGAAATGGCTGATCTTATGATGGTGGCTGGCAAAGAAATTGAGCACACGATTCAAAGACTTTCTCAAATGGCAAGAGCTGCTGGTATACATTTAATAATGGCAACTCAAAGGCCAAGTGTGGATGTAATTACAGGAACGATCAAAGCAAACTTTCCAAGCAGAATAAGTTTTCAAGTTAGCTCAAAATTTGATAGCAGAACTATATTAGGAGATGAGGGGGCCGAACGTTTGTTGGGTAAGGGAGATATGTTAATGATGACAGCTGGAGGCGCAACAACCAGAATACATGGCCCATTTATATCAGATGAAGAAATTGAAAATATTGTCAAGTCTCTTCAGAGACAAGGAAACCCCGAATATGATGATGAAATACTAAAAGAAGACGACAATAGAGAAGACTCAATTTTATCCGATAGTGACACAGATGAGCTCTTTAGCGAGTCGCTAAAAATTATTGCAAATGAAGGTAAAGCATCTACTAGTCTGCTTCAGAGAAAACTTCAAATAGGATACAATCGCGCAGCTCGAATTATTGATCAATTAGAAGAACAGGGTTACATAAGCCATGCTAATCATGTTGGTAAACGTGAATTAAATTACGATAAAATTAATCAGTAATGTTGCGTTTAATAATTTTTTATTTTTTTATTATTTTAATCTTTCCGGCATTTGCGGATTATAAAGATGAAGATGAAACTATTACTAGAATCGAAGATGCTTGGAATAATATTGAAACTCTGTCAGCTACTTTTAGACAATTGAATAGCGATGGATCAATCGACAATGGAATCTTTTATTTATACAAACCATACAAGTCTCGTTTTGAATACGAAAATAAAAAAAATGAGCTCATCATTACAAACAAGAATCTTCTCAACATAGTTGATGCAGATGGTTATCAAATTGATGGCTACTTATTAGGTAATACGCCATTAAAAATGATTCTTGGAAAAAATTTAAATATCAGAGAAAATTTCAATATCAATGATATTTATACTGATGGTACTACATTTATAATTGATGTTAGTTCACTCAATAAAAATGAAGAAGAAAGAGCTATTTTCTTTTTTTCAAAAAAAAATTATGACCTGGAAAAATGGGAATTTATCGACAAATTTGATAACAAAACAGTTTTGGAGTTTACAAATTTACAAAAGAATATATCAATAAACAAAAATTTGTTCGTGATTAGATATAACTAATTTCTTAAATAAATCAGGTAAGTACTCAAATTTATACATTAAAATAATTCATGATAAGTTCTATAAATGAGCTAAAAGAATGGCTCAAAGCGCATAAGATTTCTGAAGTTGAATGTATTTTTCCAGATATGGCAGGATCATCAAAAGGAAAAATATTACCTGTGGAAAGATTCATAAAGTCAATAAACGAAAATAGTTTGAAATTAGCTGACTCTGTTTTCGGTCAAACGGTATCAGGAAAATGGGTTTATGAAAGTGAAGTTATAGATTACGTCGAAGAAGATCTTCATATGGTTCCAGATATAACAACTATAAGACAGATACCATGGAATAAAGAACCAACTGCACAGATATTGTGTGATTTACATTATTCAACAAATGAACCTTCTGAAATAGCACCCAGACAAGTATTAAAAAATATCTTAGCCCTATACAAAGAAAAAAATCTTAGAGCGGTAGTCGCTCCTGAATTAGAGTTCTACTTGTGTGAGCAAAACTTAGATCCAGATTTGCCTCTTAAAACTCCAATTGGAAAATCGGGAAGACGTGAAAGTGGTAGTCGCGTTTTTGGAATTGATGCTGTTAATGAATTTGATGAATTAACAGACCAAGTATATGATTATTGTGAGTTAATGGAAATTGGAGTTGATACTCTTGTACATGAGGCTGGTCCATCACAAATAGAGATAAATTTAAATCATGGAGATCCATTGGCTCTGGCAGATCAAGCATTTATGTTCAAAAGAGCAGTTAGACAAGTTGCTTTGAAACATGGCATACATGCAACATTCATGGCCAAACCTTATCAAGGCCAACCAGGTAGTTCGATGCATATTCATCAAAACCTTTTTTCAGAAAAAGACGAGACCAATCTTTTTTGTGACAGAGATGGAAATAATACACCTGAATTTCTTCATTTTATTGGCGGTTTGCAGACGTATTTACCTGATGCAATGCTTATGTTTGCACCTTATGTTAATTCCTACAGAAGATTTGTTATTGATGCTTCAGCTCCCATCAATACTCATTGGGGTATTGAAAATAGAACAGTAGCATTTAGAGTTCCTTCTTCTCAGGCAATTGCTAGAAGAATAGAAAATAGGATTCCAGGTGCTGATACAAACCCATATCTAGCAATTGCAGCTTCGTTGGCTTGCGGTTATCTCGGATTAAATGAGAAAATTGAGCCTGAAAAACCAATAGCAGGCGATGCTTTTGAAAGAAGACACAATATTCCAAAATATCTTCCTGACGCTCTTAAAAGGTTAAAAGTGAGTAATGGACTATCTGAAGTTTTGGGCAAAGATTTTATTACCTTGTACACTGAGGTTAAGCAAACTGAGCACGATGCGTACCAAAATGTCATCAGTGCTTGGGAAAGAGAGCACCTTTTACTAAATGTCTAGATTATAATTTGTTTTTATTCAGAATATAACCAAAGTCCTCTTGATTAGTAATAACATCTTTAATATTAAAAATTTTTTCAAGTTTTTTCCTAATTAGGTAAATGTGTGTCTCTAATGTATGTGTATCAATTTCAGAATTATAACTCCATATATTTTCAAGCATAACTTTCTTTGAAACTGGCCTGTTATCCAATTGAAGTAAATAAAAAAATATATCATTTTCTTTTTCAGTTAATTTAAGTTTAGTAACTGAGCTATAAATTTGCCTTTTTCTAAAATCATAAGAAATTTTATTAAACTTAATTATATCTTTAAGTTCATTTTCCTTACTTTTCTGATCGGTAATAATATAATTTAAAATGTCCGTGATTTTAAACGGTGTTCTAAAAACTGTAGTATTAACAATATCCTCTGTAAAGCTATTCGATACATCGCCCTCATTAATTAAATAGCTATTAATGACTAAGTTTTTATTTTTTTTTAACTCTTTAATTGTAATGTTATCACAAATAAAACTGCCTTTACTTTTTATTTTAGTTAAGTCTTCTAATTTAATGATTTGAAATCCATATTTTTTTTTGATTTCTTCGTAAAGTTCATTAAAAATATAGTTCAATACAGAGTTATTGAGATATATATAAATATTATTATTACTCATACTATAAAGATTTTTAGTTTACATAAATTATGAAAATAATTGTAAAAAAAAATAAATTGAATTTTCTTGGCCATACCTACAATTGTGCCATCGGCAAAAATGGTACTACTGCTAACAAAATTGAGGGAGACGGCAAAACACCTTTAGGATGTTTCACATTTAGCAAGATTTATTACAGAAAAGAAAAGATTCCTGAACTTAAGTTTGGTTTAGATTCTGAAATTATTAATCATGAAAGTGGATGGTGCGATGATCCTAAAAGTGAATTTTATAATTCTTTTGTGAAACTGCCAATCAATGTAAGTACTGAGAAACTTTTAAGAGAAGATGACTTGTATGATTTGATTTTTGTTATTAATTACAATACAGATCCTGTTGTGAAGAACAAAGGTAGTGCAATATTTATGCATATCGCTAAACCGAATTATGACGCCACCGAAGGTTGCATTGCTTTAATTAAGAATGATTTAATTGCTATCTCGGAGCAAATTAGTCCAGCCACAAAAATATTAATAGAAGACTAACTTCTTTCTCCAAATATTGCTGTACCCAAACGAATATGGGTAGCACCGCAGTCAATTGCATCCTTAAAGTCATCAGACATTCCCATACTCAGATTTAATATACTGTGCTTTTCAGCAATATTTTTTAATATTAAAAAGTGTTTTTTGGGATCTTCTTTTTGTGGAGGTAAACACATTAATCCTTTTATAAAAAAATCGTATTCAAACTTTGCAGAATGAAGAAAATCATCAATTTCATCCAACAAAACTCCTGACTTTTGAGGTTCGTTACCCGTGTTGACTTGAACATAATATGACTTTGATACTTTGTGTTTTTTTTCTAATTCTTTTATCTTAACAACGAGTTTTAATCTATCAATTGAATGAATTTCATCACACAGTTGAAATATTCGTTCTAACTTTCTACTTTGTATTGAGCCCACAAAATGTAGAGTAGTATTTGGATATTTTTCTTTAAGAGCAATCCACTTATTTTCTACTTCTTGTAATTGATTTTCTCCAAAATCATTATGACCCTTAAGAATAATGTTTTCTATTTTTTCTGCAGATTGCTTTTTACTGACAGCTATAAGACATACATTATTAGGTCCAGAATTTATGTCGCTTATAATTTCTTCATAGCTCATAAATAAAGATATAATCCAAAAAAAAAACACCCCGCAATAAATTGCGAGGTGCTTTTTAAACTAGGTAAAATCTAGACTTAGAAGTAGATTTGATAAGCCACTTTCCAAGTTTCAATTTCAGCGCCATCGCCTGATGCAGCAGTATCAGCATTATCATACTGAATACCAAATGTAGCAGGACCCATGCTTTTTGCTAAACCAATTTGATAGCCTGACTGGTCATAGCTAGAACCAGCGGCGTCTTGGTCAACATAAGCAACTTTCATATCCATACCCATAATCGGCATATCAACTGCGATTGCGTTTTCTTGTGCACGGTTTGAACCACCATCCATCATACCAACACTTACACCCATTGAACCTAGGCTCATTGCTGCTTGTACGAATGTTGAATCATATCCTGAACCTGAAGAACCAGTGTCACCAACTGAAGTTCCACCAGCAGCAACAGATATACCACCTAATGAACCTTTAATTGCAGCACCGTTTGTGTCTTCATAATTTTCAGAACCACCACCAGCTGTTAAGCCGTGTGATAGATATAAAGTCCAACCGTTCATGCTTGGAGATTGATAAAGAACACCCTCATCACCTGAAGATGCATCACCGTCGTTATAACCGGCACTCATTCCATCAGGAACAGTAGTTCCCCATGTGCAACACTCAAATAAACTTAGGCTGTTTAGGCCATCAGCTTTGTCGGCTGCAGATGTAATTTGGTCACCGAAAGTTAATGTACCCATGTCAGATGAAATTGACATGTTGTAGTTTGTAGCTGAACTGTCTTTAGTACCACCTGTACCACCGACGTTAGCTGTCACGCTCACACCCATACCATTATCCATAGTATCTGAATATGAAACGTTAACTGACTCTGTGTTCCACGTTCTGCTTAGAGACGTAGCATTGTCAGCTGAATACCACCAACCAGCGAAACCACCAGAAATGCTTAGCTCAGCTTGTGCAGCAGAAGCAGTCATTACAGTAGCGATAGCTGTAGTAGTAATTAGTTTTGATTTATTCATAATTACTTCCTTTTTATTAATTATAATTGATCAATTATGTTTAGCTCAGTAAGCTAAACGCCGTAAATTAGCATGTTTTTTAAATAAGATGATGCATTTATGTTGTTTATACGACATTTTTTTTATAATTGTTGTATTTTTGCAACTATATAATTTTATCCATTTTAATCAATTACTTAAATGTATTTACTATTTGTGAATTAACATATAAACCCGTGTTTATGCCAATTTTTAAAATTACTTTGTTTTTAAGCTTAATTTTAATTGTTTCATGCAGCAGCATCGAAACCAAGAGACCAGAATATACATATGAGCAAGAAAGACGCATTGAAAGATACGGTGAGGGGGTAATCGAAGCTGAGGAGAGATGGAAGCAAGGCTTTGCAAGACTTCTTGGAGAAGAAACCTCTGTTGATCTTCAAACGATAAATGACATTTTGTGGGAAACATCATTAGAAAAAATTTCTTTCATGCCTTTAAATTCAGTTGATAAATTGTCTGGCACGATAATTACTGAGTGGTATCAAATTAATGAAAAGCAAAAGATTAAAATTAATCTATTCATTAATGATAACAATATCTCTGACCAATCTCTGACTGTAAAGATTTACGAAGAGCAGCTTATTGATAGTTCTTGGCAGCAAGTAAACCGTAACGCAGATTTGGAAAATAAAATAAAAGACTCCATTTTATCTACCGCAAAAAAACTTAAATTGGCTCAAGAAAACCTCTAAAGTGTTTCCTAATCATGGATGAAAAATACAATCCAAGAGTTGTTGAAAAAAAATGGCAACAGTTTTGGGAAAATAAGAACCTCTTCAAAGCAGATCTGAATACTGAAAAGGAAAAATACTATATTTTAGAAATGTTTCCTTATCCGTCTGGCAAAATCCATATGGGCCATGTTCGAAATTATACACTTGGAGATGTCGTTGCGCGCTTTAAAAGAGCAAAAGGTTTAAATGTTCTTCATCCGATGGGTTGGGATGCTTTTGGTTTACCGGCAGAAAATGCAGCAATTCAGAATAATATTGCTCCTAGTAAATGGACATATGAAAATATAGAACAAATGAAATCTCAGTTACAGCTAATGGGTTTTTCAATAGACTGGGAAAGGGAATTTGCAACTTGCGATAAGGATTATTATCTTCAACAACAAAGGCTATTTAAGTTTTTTTTTGAAGCTGGACTGGTTTATAGAAAAGAGTCTGAAGTTAATTGGGACCCAGTTGAACAAACAGTATTGGCAAATGAGCAAGTAATTGATGGCAAAGGATGGAGGTCAGGTGCAGAAATTGAAAAAAAGAAATTACATCAATGGTTTTTTAAAATCACTGACTTTTCAGAAGAATTATTAAATGGTCTAGATGAATTAGAAAAATGGCCAAATAAAGTTAAGACAATGCAGGCAAACTGGATTGGTAAGTCAAAGGGATGTGAAATTGATTTTGAGATATTTGACTCTTCAAAAAAACCAATAAATCAAACTATCAAAATATTTACAACTAGACCTGATACAATTTTTGGAGCAACGTTTT
>MDTE01138203.1_pt1 | contig 10043 bp, 7 predicted proteins | sample 811231 | NCBI WGS metagenome assembly MDTE01 (sample SAMN05326651, study PRJNA326480) | marine metagenome | isolation source: seawater | place: Indian Ocean: Red Sea | collected 2010 | reverse complement strand
GCCGGAAGAGGTCGAGGAGGAGCCGGAAGAGGTCGAGGAGGAGCCGGAAGAGGTCGAGGAGGAGCCGGAAGAGGTCGAGGAGGAGACTCCAGAAGACGAGCCTGCGCCTGTCGAATTTGACTGGCCGGACGATGACTTCGTGCCTCAGAAGGTAGGGGATTGTGATGCGAGTAAGATAAGCGAGTTGGGAGTGCAACAGGCCTCTTCGCTTTCTTCGGGCAAGCTCCAGATCGAGCCTTCGATAGTTTTCCTCGACGAGACTTTCACCGTCTCGTACAGGTCGATAGGGGGAGAGGGCCCTTGGGGGGTTGAGGACACCGGGATACCTGAGTGGCTCCGATTCCTGATCGACAACGAGAGCGGTCCCCACGACCTATTCGACGATGGCACGAACGGCGACGCTGTCGCGGGAGACGGCGTCTACTCCAGATCATGCCTGCACCTTCCCGAAGACTTCCTTGCCCCTGGGCAGGTTGCGAGTGAGTACATGGGCATGGGGATTCTGGACACCTCGCTCAGAGGTACGGTGGGTTTCCAGCAGGCCTCAGAGAAGGTCAGAACCACTGAGGGGGGCTACTTCGTGACGATGGGGGAGTCATACGGGGAGAGGTGGGAAAATGGTTGGGAGCACGTCAGCCCTTCGCTCTGCACCGCCTGCTACGACGCATGGAACGTCTCCGGGCACGTTTTCGACTTTATCGCAATCCAGACCAGGGACTCCGTTGGAGGGGCCGGGTACGTTCGCTTCCACGACCCAGTGGGGAACATCGGGATGACTCCTCCCTGTGAGCATAGTTCCCACTGCTACTCTCCGCTGGACGGCAAGGAGCACCCGGAGCTTAGGGGCATTCTGCACATGCAGTACGTCACGTCATTCGGACTCAGCCACGAGATGGGGCACGGCCTTCTGGGGCTGGATACGAGGGGTTTCCCGGAGGGTGGCGAGGGGGCTTGGAACGGTGGCGACGGGATGCACCTAGATAGCGACACCACGGTCAGGGGGGACATCTCCGGACCATTCTGGGACCCGGACAGGGGATGGCCATATGCAGTGCTGATGGAGGACGAGAACGGCGATAGGACGGAAGTCAGGCTGATTCACGACAACGGTTCCTTCAGGATAGTCCCGGACGATCAGGAGCGCATGGTCTGGTCAGACATCTTCCTCTACATGGCAGGCTTCCTTCCTGCGGAGGATGCTACTGAGGTCAACTACAAGCTCATCAACGAGAGCGTCGAGTCGTGCGTTTCTGAGGAGCACGCTCTCTTCTGCACCGGGACGAATGTGACTGCGGAGCGTGTAATCGAGTTCGACACCCAGGACTTCATCGACATGTACGGCGCCAGGATACCGCCTCACGACGGTGACGAGAGCCAGATCAACCTCGGGGTCCTCCACATCAGCGACAGGAATCACACTGAGGCGGAGATGGTTTGGTTCACTGAATCTTACAAGGAGTGGGCGCTCTCCAACCAAACCACTGGGTGGAAGTTCCTCTCCCAGAACGATCCATGGCCGGTAGTCACAAGGGGGCTGAGCTCGGTGAACATCGATCCGTCGCTCATGACGGAGAGGCCACTGGCCGACCCCAGCCTGCTAGTCGCAGAGGGAGGTCCGGAGGAGATTTCCGGATGCGGCTACCCAAGCAGCGATTACGGCGAGCTTACCGCTCCGGACAGCCCATACGGCAATGAGACGCTATTCTTCTCGGACGAGTCGATGAATGGCCTCTGCTTCCTCAACGAGTTCTACTATTGGATGGGAGAGGGGGAAGGGCCCAGCGGGCCTCCGACCGACTCTTCGTACTTCTTGGGGCACTTCGAGAGGACGCCTGTTGAGAACACATGGCACAATGTCACCGTATACAGGGACTCCGAAGGAAGGCTATGGTGGGAGAACGAGGCCGGTGCCGTGTGGGAGTTGGTCTGGACCAGCGATCAGTGATGCCTGAACAGTAGAGGGCTAGGTGTCCTACGAGTTGGACTTCTCCATGACGCTCTGACGCGCGTCGAGCAGTGCCGCCTCCATCTTGACCCTGATCTCCGACTCGGCCGTCTTGATTATCTCGGACACCTCCTTCTTCGACAGGTCCCCCCTCTTGGACAGCTGCTTCTCGAGGTTCGCCATCATCTCGTCCTCCCTGCCCTTCACGAAGTCCGCCACCCTCTGCTCCATCTCGACCTCCATCTCGAGGGCCATCTCCTGGCGCCTGAGGGCAAGGGCGGCCTCCATGGTCTCCCTCTCGGCCCTGAACCTGCGGTCCAGGTCTGCGAGGGCGGCCCTCTCCGACTCCTCCTCGAGGGCCTTCATCCTGACGCCGATGTCAGAGGTCATCTCCTTCTCCAGCGACTCCCTCTCGCTCTCGATCTGCTTCTCCGTCTTGGACTCGTGCTTGCGCCTCTTCTTGGCGATGCTGTCGCGCATCTTGATCTCCCTCTCGAGCCTGAACGACTCGGCCTTGCGGTGGACCTCGGACTCCATGGCCTCCCTGAGGTCCATCTCGACGCGTCGCTCCATCCTCTCGATGCCCTGGGCGGCCTCCAGCTCCAGCCTCTCCTCCAGGAAAGCCTTCCTCCTGGAGAACTCGACCTCCATCTCTTCCCTTAGCCTGTCCCTAATCCTGGAGGAGTGCGCCTCGATCCTGCGGTCCCTCTCGAGGTCCAGCTGCTCGCGTAGCCTGTTCTCCTCCCTCCTGAGCCTGTGGAGCATCTCCTCCCTCAGGAGCCTCTCCTCCCTCTCGAGCGCCTCCTTCTCCAGCCTCTCGAGCTCGTCCTCGAGCTCGTCCCTGAGGTCCGCCTCGATCTGCTGTAGCTGCTCCTCGAATAGTATCTCGTTCGCCTTCCTCATGGCGCCGTGCATGCCGGAGACCCTCTCGGTCATCTCGGCTATCCTCATCCTCCGCTCCCTGCGGATCCCCGAGCGCAGGTTGGACTCCTCGTCGAGCCTCTCCCTCGCCCTCGCTGCCGCTCCCATGGCGGTCGAGGACAGGGCGTGCTCTGCCCTCAGCGCGTCCAGCTCGTCCATGCCGTTGGCATCGTCCGAATCGGTCGGCTTGCTCTCACTCACGACTCCATCCCCGAATCGGGGCCCTTTTCGGGGTATTTGAGGCAAGGGGGTTGTATCCGGGCTGAAATGGCGGTTTTCCGGGGCCGCTCGCATGGATGGGGCCTAGAACGAGACGTTGAACGGGCTCTTGCATCCCGGGCATGTCAGCTCCCTCTTTCCGGGCTTCGGGACGATCCTCAGGTTGGCCTCGCAGGACGGGCACTGGATCTCCACCTTGGCCATCTTCCTGGTCAGGGTGAAGCCGCCCCCGCAGGCGCCGCAGGTCAGCTCGGTGGGCCTATCCATTGTCCCGGCCTCGACGACCGTCATGCAGTGGGGGCACTGCACCTTCTCCTCCATCAGGGCCTCGGAGGTTGGCGGGTGGGAGACCCGGCACACCGCCCCGCAAAGCACGCACTCTATCTCCCCGAGGCCCTGTGGGAGCATTCCCTCGCACTGGGCGCAGTTGACCAGGGGGGGCGCTACCTTCGATTCGACCTCAGGAGGCGCCATGGTGGTGCGGAATGCGTTCACTTAATCAAGCGGTCGCTGATGTGTCTTCGTTCGCCTTGCCTGACATGATTGCCCAGATCTCGACCATGTCGGCGAATATGTCCCTGGCCAGGTCAGCGAGCGTGGAGAGCCTGTGCGTGCCTGTCCCCGATACCCACATCCCGTTCAGGATGATGATGATCGCGCTTGCCTCGTGCAGGGCGATTCCCGCTGCCAGGTTCATTTCGAAGCCCATCAGAACGGCCGAGACGAGCATGAGAGTTACTGTTACGGAGATAGCTATGTTGGCGTAGACGACCCTGCGGGTCCTCTTCGCCAGCCCCACCATGCGGGACAGGGCCCGGGGGTCCTGCCCCGGGATCAGCACGTCTGCGGCGTCCAGGTTGACCTGGTCCCCGCTGCCCACGGCCACTCCTATGTCTGCGGCGGCGAGCGCGCCTGCGTCGTTGAAGCCGTCGCCGGCCATCATCGTCCTGGTGCCCGAGGACCTGCTGGTGACGTACTCCGCCTTGCCCTCGGGATCGACCCCGCCCCTGCAGAGCGAGGGGTCCATTCCTATCGCCCTGGCGAATGCCTCCACGCTTGCCTGCTCGTCGCCGCTCAGGATCTCGACCCTCACCCCGTGGGACCCCAGCTCGCTGATCGTCTCCAGGACCCCGTCCCTGGCGTCATCGTGGGCGAAGCCGATCACGGCGATGGCAGTCCCGTCCACGGACAGGACGCTGGCACCGGTCCCGGCCTTCCTTGACTTCTCCAGCGCCTCCTCGATGTCGGGGGGTAGCGAGGCTCCCTCGGCGAGGAGCCAGTCCGCCCTGCCCAGCATCACCGGCTTTCCCCTCAGGCTGCCCGACACGCCGGCGTCGCCGTCCCTGATGCCGCTGATGCTCATCGGCTTTAGCGAGCGGTTGTCCGCCTCGCTCAGTATGGTCTTGGCGTAGGGGTGGTTGGAGCGGGCCTCGAGTCCGGCGGCTATCCGGAGCGCCCTGGACTCGTCCTCCCCGCTGGAAACGGTGATCGCGGATATCGTCGGCTGTCCGCTGGTGAGCGTGCCCGTCTTGTCCAGCAGGGCCAGCTCGACCTCGGCCGCCGACTCCAGAACGTCCCCCCCTCTGGCGATCAGCCCGAACGAGGATGCGGTGGTGAGCGCGGCCGCGTGGGGTACGGGGGAGGCCAGGAGCAGGGAGCAGGGGCACGATACCACCCAGAGCAGGAGGGTGGTGAGTATCGCCTGCTCGGTGGTTCCGGTGAACAGGAATCCGATTATCGGGGCCGCGAGGACGACCATCGGTGTCCAGATCAGGGTGAAGCTCTCTATTGCGCTCTGTGTCCTGGTCGGCTGGTCCTTGTAGTGCCTGACTAGGTCGATGAGGCTGGAGAGCCTGGTCTCGTCGGCCGTGGCCTCTGACTTGATCACAAGGGGGCCTCGGGCCAGGACGAGCCCGGCCTCCACCCTGTCCCCCTCGCTCACTGGGATGGGGATTGGCTCGCCGGTCAGGGGCGCCCTGTCTATGGCGCCGGAGCCTTCCACGATGATGCCGTCCACGGGGACAGTCTCCCCGGACCTCACCTCGACCATCTCCCCTACCTCCAGTGCCTCGATGGGGACCAGGTCGTTGTCGCAGTCCATGGCATTGGCTGAAATCATGGGGATCGGCTGGACCACGGAGAGCGACCTCTCGCCCCCGGTGTGCTTGGGCTTGTCCTTGGTGACCACCCTGGCCCTCCTGGGAAGCCTATCCAGACCCCCCTGCATAGATTCCCTCGCCCTGATCAGGGCCCTGTTCTCCAGGTGAGACGCGAAGGCGACCAGCGAGACCACCATCAGCGCCTCGACTAGCTCCCCCAGTGCAAGGGCGCCCAGGACGGCCAGGGATGTTAGCACCTGGAATCCGACGACCCTGTTCTGCAGGCTGGCAATCGCCTCCTGGAACATCTGGTGGCCCGCGAAGGCGACGCCCCCGAGCGCCAAAACCCAGGCGATCAGCACAGGGATCTGCTCTGACCCCTCGATGGCGGCCACCAGAAGAATCAGGGGGATCGAGAGGAATGCCGCGAGTAGCTGGATCTGGTCCTTCCTGAATCCGGAGTCCCTCATGGGTGCAAGCCTGAAGCCTGCCCCCAGTACCTGTGAAAGCTTGTTCTCCGACGCGCCCCTCAGTTCGGGGTCTGAGATCCAGACTCGCTGGATGTCCACGCCTCCCTTGCCGATTCTAGCATCCAATACTCCGGGGATGTTGAGCAGCCATTTCTTCAGCCCCTTGGAGTCCACCCCGAGTCTCGAGGCCAGGCTCTCGGGGTTGGCCCCGACGGCCCTCAGCCACCCCATGTCCGGTTCGTGGCCTAGGCTGGATAGGACCGATGAGGCCCTCGAAACCGTGCCGTTAGAGATGTCCTGTGATATCTCCACCGTCCCGTCGGCAACGGAGATCTTGCAAGACTCCACTCCGGGCAGGCGGTTGACCGCCCTGGACGCCTTCATTGCGCAGTCCGGGCAGTCCATCCCCCTTATCCCCCAGTCGAACTGGTGGACCCCGTCCATCGAGATCTCCAGAGCATCGTCGTCCATGGCCTCGGGGGCTTGGGGCTCCGTCGTTGGCCTCTGCCTTCTCTGGATGGCCTTGGGGATCCCCATCTTGGGGAGAGAGATCTTCCTTTGTGCCGGCTTTGCCGGTTCGCCCCCGTCCTCGTCGTCATCGAGGAAAAGGTAATCCTCGGACTCCTCGGACATGGCTACCCCAATATCTGGTATCGCTTGAACATGATGCTCCACTGTCGGTGGTATCTTGAATGCGCGGCGGTTCCCTAGGGCGTGGTAGAGGTTCCTGACCCAGGAGACTGGGACATGGTAGTTTTCGACGTCGATGGGACTATGCTCGACGTGGACGGGTTCCACGATGAGCTAGTGCATCTCGCAAGGAGGGTGGACAGGGAGGTCATGACGGTCTCACTGGCTTCGGGTCGTACTCTGCCCAATGTCACGCCAATCATGCAGGCCATTGGCGCATCCGGGTTCATCGTCGCTGAGAACGGCGGGATGGTCTGGGACAGCACGGAGGGCCATGAGATACTGTCCCTCTCCGATGGTTCGAGGGCGAAGGCCGCCGCAGAGTGGCTGGCCACCAAGATTGAGGGCTTGGACCCGAGGGGGATCGAGTCCAACAGGTGGAGGGAGACGGAGTGGTGCCTGAAGGAGACTGACCAACACGATCTGATGAGTCAGCTGATCTCCGACAGCGAGTGGTCCGACCTTGAGGTAGTCCCTACAGGCTTCGCCGTCCACATTGTCAAGCCGGGCATAGACAAGGCGAACGGACTGAGGATTGCCCTGGAGAGGAGGGGTGTCGATCCTTCTAGGGTGATAGCCTGCGGTGACGCCCAGAACGACATTCCGATGTTCAATCTGGTCGGCTTCTCTGTTGCGGTGAATGACGAGTACCCCGGGGTCGTTGAGGCGGCTGACTGCCTTACCGACAGTCGTGGCAAGGAAGGTTCCGTCGAGCTCCTCAGGGCGCTGCTGGGATAGCGGCTATTGGTGCAGGCGGCAGGATTCGAACCTGCGAAGCGCTATGCAGAGGATCTTGAGCCCTCCCCCTTTGACCACTCGGGTACACCTGCACCCCCCGGAGAGTAGACGTGAATTTGATTCTCCCGCATGGTGGATGTCTCATTTTTGCAAGGAATTGTTGATGTATCTCCGCTGTGGCATGCTCGATAGGTCGTGATTATGTCGGACGCCTCGGATTCTCGTCGTCTATCTAGAAACGAGCTTGAGGCAGTGCATAAATCGCTGATTGAGGTAACCAGGAAGCAGAAGAGCACCGATTCCCCAGTGGATGTCTGGATGCCGGATGGGATGAGCTTCTGGGATGCCATAGGGCAGCTCCTGCAGAACATGGAGGCAGAGCTCTCCGAGACGATAAGGGAGGAGGGGATGACTGCAAAGGCCCAACTCCTGTCAAGGAGGCTCGGGGTTGCGAGGACCTGCGTGAGGGACCTGACCAGGATCCGGCTGGTTGCATTCACCCGGCACGCTGTGATATCTAATCTGCTCAGCTCGGGGAATGCCGACGGATCTTCTGCCGGTTTCCAAAGGATCGAGTGGAACAGGCACGACCCGGCCGAGAGGGTGTTCTACAACGGGGTCCGGGAGCTCACTGAGAAGTACAAGTTTGCGACATCTTGGTCGTCGATGCTGGGCTCGTCGGAGCCGGATCCGGAGAGCGTCGTCGCTGAGGTCAGCGAGACCCTCATGGATTTCACTGAAGAGGCACCAGCGGTTCCCGCCCCGAAGATCCAACCAGCCCCCCAGGAGGGTCATTGGGAGGAGCCCGACTTCGACGAGGAGGACAGAATCAGGGCGATGGACGACTTCCCCGAGCACGCGACCTCTACCGCGGAGTCCAGAAGCAACCAGGGAGAGTCCCAGGAAGAGTCCGACGACCTTGTTCGGATCAAGGTCCTCAAGGACGTCGAGGACCCGATCATGATGGAGGATGGGTCCGAGGTTGTCCTGGAGGAGGGTGACGTTGAGTTCTGCCCGACTCTGATAGCGGAAGTTCTGATTTCGGCCGGCCTCGCAGAAGCCGCACCGGTTTAGAGGCAAGTTCTAACGCTCATACCAAGACGTAGCAAAGAGGAAGAAATATGGCAGGAGAGGTTTCCAATTCCCAGATAAAGAAATACAGGAAGTCGTTCGAAGGCGACGACTCGGCGAGGGTGGCACAGAATGCTGTGAGCAACAACGATTTGCCTGGACTGGCCCTGAGCAGGGACATCCTACAGAACATGGACTTCTCCTTCAGCACCAAGCTGGACGACTGGTCAGTGACCAACCAGATGAGGAGCGGGAGGTGCTGGCTCTTCGCCACTCTGAACCTGTTCAGGGTCGGGGCGATGAAGAAGATGAACATGAAGGACTTCGAGTTCAGCCAGTCGCACCTGCACTTCTGGGACAAGCTGGAGAGGTCGAACCACTTCCTGGAGGCCATAATCGAGACCTCAGATCGCCCCGTTGACGACAGGACGATCCACTTCCTGCTGAGCGACCCCATAGGCGATGGCGGGCAGTGGAACATGGCGATGAACCTGATCAGGAAGCACGGACTAGTGCCCATGTCAGCCTACCCGGAGTCTCACAGCAGCAGCAGCACAAGGTGGATGAACACCGTCCTGAAGGACATACTTAGGTCCTCAGCCAGCGAGATAAGGGGGATTCTGGACAACGGCGGATCCGAAAAGGAGGCGAGGGGGCACAAGGAGGCTAGGATGTCGGAAATCTGGAAGATCCTCTGCATCCACCTGGGGACGCCTCCGGAGAGTTTCGACTGGCAGTGGAGGGACAAGGACGGTGAGTTCCACAGGAAGGGAGAGATGACTCCCGTGGAGTTCGCCGAGGAGTACGTGGACGTCGACTGGGAGAACTACGTCTGCATAGTAAACGACCCGAGGAACGAGTACTACAGGACCTACACGGTTGACTACCTTCAGAACGTTTCAGGGGGGCCCCCAGTGGTGTACCTGAACGTTCCATCCGACGAAATGAAGTCCGTGACCCAGAAGATCCTGGAGGACGGGACCCCTGTGTGGATGGGTTGCGACGTGGGGAAGCAGATGGAGAGGAAGAGGGGCTTGTGGGATGCCAACCTGTACGAGTTGGAGGGCCTGTACGGGGTCAGCTTCGGAATGGGGAAGTCGGATAGGCTGAGGTTCGGGCAGACGATGATGACCCACGCGATGCTATTCACCGGGGTTGACGTTGTTGACGGCAAGCCGAGGAGATGGAGGGTCGAGAACTCGTGGGGAGCGGAGAACAGCGGGGAGAAGGGTTTCTTCACGATGAACGACAACTGGTACGACGAGCACATGTTCGAGATCGCCGCGCCCCTCGACTACCTCACCGAGGAGATGTCTGCTGGTTTGGAGGGGGAGCCGGTCTCCCTGCCGGCCTGGGACCCGATGGGATCGCTAGCAAGGGAAGAGGCGCTTTCGTAGCCTTCAGTTCAGGTTCCTGAGTGAAAGCTCGATCGTCACCGAGTCCGGGATAGGAATCCTGAGGACCTTCCGCAGCGACTTCTCGTCCTTCGCGGTGTTGGTAACCAGCTCGAGCAGCCTCTTGTGGACCCTCATCTCCCAGTGGTCCCACGTCTCGGAGCCCTCTCCATCTGGGCTCTTCCTGCAGGGGACGACCAGTCTCCTCGTCGGGAGCGGTATTGGGCCCCTCAGGTCAACGCCGGTCTCATCCGAGATCGCCTTGATCTGCTGGCAAACGATGTCGACGTCCTCGTGGTTGTCGCCGGTCAGCTTTATCGTTGTGACAACCGGCATCCGTTTCACCAGCGTCGCATCACTTCTTCTCGATCTTCATGCAGACGCCAGCGGCCACGGTCTTGCCCATGTCCCTGATCGCGAACCTGGATAGCTCCGGGAACGCATCCATCTGCTCGATTGCCATTGGCTTGGTAGGTGCGAACCTTACCAGAGCGGC
>MDTE01091906.1_pt1 | contig 10043 bp, 14 predicted proteins | sample 811231 | NCBI WGS metagenome assembly MDTE01 (sample SAMN05326651, study PRJNA326480) | marine metagenome | isolation source: seawater | place: Indian Ocean: Red Sea | collected 2010 | reverse complement strand
GCTTCACACAGTTTTCCTCTTTCATTGCTGTCTATCTTCAATTCCATATCACATCTCTCCTTCTCGTTCCCAAATTGTTTCGTAGTCATCATCTCCATCAATGTATTCTCCATGTTGGTCGTTCCATCTTTCGACTCTCTCAATCCATTGAATACGAAGCCCAGCAGAATCCGGCTGGTCTATCCCTTGTTCGCATTCCTTGATTGTCTTTTTCACATCTCGCCATTCTTTACCTTCAAGGAAATCAATGTCGCACGATTCGCCATCCTCACCCCAATGAATGCGGTATTCTATTGTCGCATACTTGGCATAAGGTGTGTATGATATTCCTTTCATGCAACATCTCTCCTTTTGTCATGCATTCCGCAGTAATCTAATTCTGAATCAGGGTCTCTCCTATGTTTGCATCTCTTACCTTTAACTGTAGTAGCCTTACATCTTTCTTCGTCACTTGGGTTATTATAGCAAGATTGACATAGATTTCTAACTTTCCGACCTCTATAGGTTCTGTTTACATTTACACTTCGTAATTTAATTCCGCAATTTTTGCACCATCTACTCAAATAACTCCTCTCCTGTCCCATCGTGGAATCTACATTTACCTACGCAAAATCCCTCTTGTATCAATGTCTCACAGCGTGCATGAGGATACCCCTTGTAGACTATGCTCTCCACCTGAGTGGTAGTCACATCCTCGCTGTAATCTGCCCATCCCTGAGCCGAGCATATATCAATTATTTGTTGGCTGTGTTGCGCGAGTTCATTCTCGTCAATCGCATCCAGCGGTAGGAACCAGCGAAGCCTGTCCGCTAAATACGATGCTAGGTGGTATCTAGCGCGATGTGGTGGGTTTCCTGAGCCTAGCGCTGCTTGCGCTATACAAGGTAATACGATTATGTTACCAAGAGATACGTCAGGTAAGTCGGATACTTTCTTTCTCTTTTGATGGAACATGCCTTTCTTTCTCTCAGGTAGTTTGAGTTCCAGTTTCTTACTACCATGAACGATGTATCCATTCCTAGCAACCTGTGCTAGTTCAATCAAATCCTCTTCGCCTAATTGCATTATCTCGTCTGATGTCAAAGGTGTACTCCAGCATCCTCTTCTGTAATTGTAAGAGTTAGGTATCCGAATCATTCCCGCTAGGTCGAAGGCGACAGTAGGGTCGTTGCATGATAAGTCCAATTCATTGTACCACTTAGTCATCAACTCTCTACCAGCACGCTTGATTCTTGTGGCATCTACACCATCTGTCGGTAAGTGGGTCTCTGATATGGGTACCCAAATATGGAAGCCACCACCGCTTAACCAAACATAGTGCTGGTAATCATTGAGTAGGAGATGTTTGTGTAATCTTCTTACTTGCTCTTGCATGAAAGAGAAATCAACAGGCATACCATTGCGCTTGAAATCCTTACAGTCGAAGTCCATGACGAAGTGTCCGACTATCGCGCTGTTGTGAACTGCTCTGTGGTGCTTAGGGGGTTGGGTCTGCCTGAATCCGTATGTGGTGAAATACGCATCACCACGCCCGTTCTTGTTGCGCCAGTATCTCTCTAAGTCATCCCAGTTGTGCACGAGCCAACGTCCACCGTTGACACCACCCTCGCTTATCTCAAGGACTTCACGAGGGAAGTCCAGTTCAATGAATGGCAAAAACTCACCTCATATTGTAACCGGATAATTTTCTTGCACTACGGTGTAACTCAATCGCCAACCCCTGAGTACTGTACTGCGGTACGTTAGAACGATGGAATATCCTCTTGTCTATCGTAATATCCAGTACAGGGAACGACATTATCCCGTCTTGCTCATTATTGTCGATGTACGCATCCAATGTCATTTGCTTTGTGATTTGCATCTTGAACAATCTCTTATAACCAGTCATTCCATATCTCACATTCACTTCCATATCAGGTACATCTGCTCTGACTAATTGCGTCAATAAAGCAGTCGTCTCATCCAATTTCTTCATCATTTCTCTTCTCATATTCATTCCTCTTCGTATTCATCAGTCGCCCATGCCGGACATATTTCCATGTAACTACACATCTGACAACTTGAAAGTGTTTCTCCATTGACACCCCTCCATGTTTTTGGTGCGGGTTCAAACGAATCAGTGATATGCGCTCTTACCAATTTCTTGATATTGTTCATCACTGTTCTAGGAGCGTAACTCGTTTTTCTCGTACTGGTATCTTCCAGTTCCCATTCGGCTTTAGTGCCACCATTCGCCCATCCTCTTGGGAACTCCCAAGCCCAATGTGTAACTGGTAGATACTTCATGTAATTCCCCTCTTCAAGCATGAGTCGATAGAACTGCATCTCTTCTCTCATGCTCTTTGCTTTCTTCGGAGTCCACTTGCCTGTTTTCAATTCCATTAAAACAAAACCACCGCCACCGTCAGGAAATATCGTATCAATAAATCCTCTAAGATGAACGGGGACTATCATATCTCCTAAATCCACATCTATACTAGCGTGCGCCGATACTTCATTCCCTACTGCTGCCCAGTCATATCCTTTTGTTATCTTAAATCGATTCCACTGCCAGTCGAACCACTGGTCTATGACTTGTTCTTCACCAAGAAGATACGGCATCGGAGGCTGAGGGATGACACTCTTCAACAGCCGTCTAGACTCCCTCTCTTTTCCTGCCTCCAATAATTCAATCGCTTCATCCTTCACGTCTTCTACAGCATCCCAAAAGTACTCCACTATCGAATGTACGTTTGTACCTCTCACCATATCCTCTGTCTCTTCTTGACTAAGTTTGTAGATGTAATTAGCCTTGTACTGGTATGGACACCATCCAAAACCATTCAATGATGACTTCGATATCCTTAGTTTCACTGGTTTTCCTTCATCATCTGTCATGCCGGGTTGCCACGCATAGGTGCTGGAATAGTAGGAGTCAAGCAACTCAGGCGTATGTGCCTCAGGCCCTCTATCCATGAGGCTCTCTTCATTAGGATTGAACTTCATGAACTTCATCCATACCTCTCCGCTAAATACATTCTAATGTCTCTTGCACTAGTAACGATGCCTCTATCAGGCGTCTCTAAAGCAGGTAGAGATTTTATGCTATGAGGCGCACCTTCCTCTATATCTTTGATTGATACATTTGGATAGTGCTCTGCTACAAATACCTTCAATGGCCCGCAAGGTGCACACCATGTGGCGCTCCACAATGTTACTTCACTCATTCCTGTTCCTCCTGTATTTGTTCTAGTCTCTTCTCTTCGTCTTCAATCAACCGCTGGAGATAGACACAAAAATCCAAAGCCTCCTCTTGGGCGTAAATCAACCAATCCAGCGTTGAGAAATCTGTTCTCTCCATTGTAGTGCCATATTTGTCTAGCCCTACCCCTGCTCTTTCCTGTATTTTCTTACATACTTCATCTTCTATTCTACTCATGCTAACACTCTCTCGTCTATGTATTGTGAATAACACTCTTGCCACATATTAGTGTACAGGTCGTGTAATTTTTCATCTCTAACTGATGCTTTGAAATTATTATATTCAGTTTCCATCAGCCTCTGCGACACTACATTAGCGACATGATGTCTCTCTATGTACGCTCTGTAGGGGTAGTCTGCATTCTTAAGTACGAACATATCACAATCAGGAAATGCTGACATGATGTGAGATTCGCTTCTTGCTCTCACTAGCAATGTCTCATCGTCGTTCCTGTTGGCTACAATACTCAACCATCCATCGTTTAATCCTATCCACATAATTTATCCCTCAACCCCAGTTTATATAGTCAAAAATGACTCTTAGGAATCGCCGCTCCTGAAGCCTTTTTCACGTCCCATTCTAATGCCTCGTATATTCTCATAATTTTCTTACGAATGAACTTCTCGACGCACATGTCGTAATCGATATAGAACCCATCTATCTCATCCATATTCCTGAACCCGACAACTTGTGTATCGGGCTTATCATCAGGTGTCGCCTTGACGTATAACCACTGGATGCTGTCGCCTACTCTGAACGGTTCTCTATCATTGATATGTTTGTTGTAATACATCGCTGCTCTAGCAGCCATAGGTGGGGTCTTCTTGTATTGCGCTTGTCCCCACTTACCATACGGTGCAAGTTCTTCATGAGAGCGTTCTCCCTTTAGAACTGATAGCGCGATTGGTCTAACGAATGAAGTCACTTCGTCCTCGTCAGCGCCAGTACCGACCATTTGGAATATCTTACCTTGTATCTCTTTTGTCACTGGCGATACGCTAGAAGCCTTGTAAGAGAAGCCAGTTACTTTGAGTGTACCTTGTTTCTCAGGAGGCCACACCATGATACCAAAGTTCTGATTCTTGACACCAGCAGTCAGCCAGTAATCGAAGTATGCCTCAAGTTCAATCTCCATGTTTGGTAGGTCGTATCTTTCTTGAATGTGCGAGTTGAGATAGTCTAAGTGACCCTCAATCTCATCGAATGGAATCTGAATATAGCCTGAGTCTGTGTGTCCTGCAAGCGCAGTGTAGCCAGCATCATCGCTCTTGTCAAGCAGGGTACGGATACACTGCCTACCGTAGTATGTGATGGTAGCGCCGATGTCAGGGTCAATCCATCCACCTGATACAGCCTTCTGCGATACATACCCATACGCAGCGTTTGTTGCAACCTTGACAGCAGTCTGCATCATGTCGTATTGCAACTTCTCTTCGTCCGTCTTGGCTTCCTTGAGAAGCCTCTTGTACTTGGCTCTCAGTTCAAGCATACCTTTGAGAATAGATGGTATTACTCCTATCGTTTGAGTGTCCCAGTGTGTACCATTACCCACCGTTCTTATATTCTCGCCGCCTGTATTCCTCTTTGTAGTAAGACACAAGTTTGCATCGACAAAGATAGTAGGGTACATAGACTTGAAATCTATACAGGCAACACCCTCATGTCTACCAGCAACGGTATCGGGAACTGTTGCAGCCTGATATTCGTCTCTTCTTGAGTTCATAGTTGTGAGAGCCTTCAGGTCTGTTGCTCTTGATATCAAGCCACGCAGATACCTAGACACGTTGCATGTGCTCTTGAACGGGACACCGCAGTGCTTCTGCATAGCGAGATGATACGGTATCACATTGATTCTCTCGGATGCTCTTCTCAGTAGAGTTGTATCTCGCATACAATAGTCAACAAACTCATCGAAGTTCTCAATCCACCATGTGAACACATCTGCATCCATCTTTGCCCCTTCGTCTCCGAACTCTTTGTCGAGTTCCAAGTCTTCTGCAATGGTCGCTAGTTTTCTATTTCTGAATTGACCGCGTCCACTCTTCTGCCACAGCGCTTCGAGACCAGCACCAGTACTCCACTCCTGTGCAGTATCGTAACAAAGTCTACCTAGAACTGGTTGAGCATTCTCCTTGTAACCATTCTTTCCCTTCCTGATTACTTGATTCACAGGACTTAACTTGTCTCCTTTTCTATACACATCAAGCCTTTCTACCAACTTTGGAAGGTCTGCCCAAAGTAGAGCATGGGCAATGAATATATCAGGATTTGACTTCTCTAAATGCAAAAGAAAGCCATCGAGCATGTCTTCCTCGCTACCATAGATGTAACGCATGTATCCGCCTTCTCTCTCAACAAAGTCGACGTGAGTGTGTCCCTGCTCCTGCTTCCAAGCGAATACTATCTTCTTTTCAGAATGGGTATCGTCTATCGCAATCATCGTTATCTGCCCTTCACAGACAGTTCCTTCGGGTTGCCACTCCATATCGAAGTACCATATTCTTGGATGGAAGTCGGGTATATCGTCTGCTACTGGATATAGATGCTTCATCACTTGCTCTTCGTAGGTAATATCCCCTTCAAAGGTCATGATTTCTCTTTTGATTTCGTGAATGTCCATTGGGTTACCAAGGTCGAGTCTCTGTAAGGGGATACGTTCTCCCGGCCTACTCGACATGATACCTTTAGCAGTAATTGTATCACGCACATTAGTACCTGCGTATCTTGATGTTAATCTGCTAAGTTTTCTTGGATGAGTGTTCTGAGGTATCCAACAATGAGGAGGTATGTACATCGAGTCCTCATCAGACGGATTGATGATGTGCTCTATTGGTACGCCATCTGCTCCTCTATACTTGATGTAAAGCGAGGGCTGTCCGACTCCTTCCCAACTGTCTGCTGGGTAGAAGTAATCGATAATCATGATTACACCTGCTGGTCTATGATGATGAGAAGTCTTTGAACTGTGTTACTGGTTTGCCTGATTACAAGCCCAGTACTTTGACCAAAGTGTATTCTTGAAGTCATGTTAGGATTGACTAGTGAAAGGCAAGGTAATAGCCACGGCCCAAAAGAAGATTCGTACTCTCCTGCACCGCTACTGTCGTCCACATCACTCAAATTACTCACAGCGAATACCTTTGCATCATGTTGTTTTCCTACAGAGACTGCTACTTCTGCGCCGTCTGCATTCACATTGACAGTGTAGTCTGCGTTTTTACTAACTAAGTTAGACAAGCCAGCCAGTTTGATAATCTCCGCTAACCTTGTTCTTGCAGTGACTCCATAACTATCGTTGCCAAAGGACTCCCAATCAGCCTCCTGTGCGCTTTTGACTAGCGCCTCGTAGTTCTTCACTATCTTATTGCTCTTGATGTCTGTGACAGGCAAAGTCAACTTCAAATTGTCTTGATAGACATACAATGTCTTACCGCCATTAGTCTGCTTTATTGTCACTAAGCCATCGCACTTCTTGAGAAATGCGCAAACCTTAGACAGGTCGCTGACTTCTAACTTACCAGCCTTCACATTTGTAGCATTCGGATACTGCTCAAACATACGATAGAAGTGTGTTTGATATCCGACGCCGTAACCTAGGCAAGATGGATTCTCGTAGACAATGAGAGTCAAGTCGTTGATGTTCGACTGGAACTGGCCTAAGTGCTTGAGCCATGTCTTCTTGTCTAGTGTAATCGATGCCATATTCCTTACCTCAACCCCAGTTTATATAGCCAATCATTCCAGTCGTGCCAGTTCAGGCAGTCCCATGAACTTGGGCGCTTTGCCCTGCTCTGTGATTAAAGTCGTGACTTCCTGACCTTGCAGTGTAGCGTCAGTCTTACTCTTGATGAACTTAGCAGTGTATCTTTCGCCTATTACGTTACCATCTTCATCACGTTCATCGTGTCTCTTACACTGAACTATTTGGAACATATAGCCAGCACTACTCTTTTCCCATGCAGGTGCGCCATCGGACTGGCTTACCTTGCCGTCCTTGTATACGTCTTTCATGTGAGTTTCCCAAAAGACACGCACTCCTCTCTTGACTAGCGCTCTACACATTGCAGTCAACTGATGAAAGCGAGTGACTCGCACGGCCCAATCCCACTGATTCTGCACACGAGTGTTGTCACCGACGCCGCGATTGTCCGCCGCTTCGATGCCATCCTTGCTGAGTCCCAAATCGGCGATGCGCATACAGTTCGTCGCTACGCCATCCCACTGGTCTACACCGCTAATCATTACGCCCCAAAGGTCGTCTGACTTGTCGAGTGCAAACTGCATGATACGCATTACCCTATCGTGTGTAGCAGGGTAGTCGTAAGCGCTCCTTGAACCCTTCATGTAGACCCAAGGTTCCCAACACTTGATGTTCTCATTCTGTGCATAGTAAGCCGATTTGGTAGCAGAGCCACCACTGTCAAAATCAATTACCCAAAACTTCTTCATTCTTCTTCACCTCTGAGCCAGTAGTCTTTCGTGATGTACTCTTCATCTACTTTCATTACGACGTTGCCGAATATCGGTTGATATGCAAGCGTAGTCAATTGTAGCGTCGCTAGTTCATTGACTGGTAATCGCCTAATCATACCTTCTTCATTTACTATCATACCAATTACATCGTTACCTAGATTTGCATCAGGTACAAACGCAATATATCCGTCAACTACCTCTTGCAGTACTTCCAATTTAGGCTCCTCATCCCAAGTTCTACCTTTCAGTTGCCACATGCAACTGTCATCATGTCTTACTTCTATCCATATATCACTCATCGGTATTCACCTCGTTTTGGCTATCGCAGTATTTCTGATAGTAGTCGAAGATAATGGCACTCTTGCCAGTGTTCTCCTTACCCACTACCGCTAGGAAGATGTGCGTGTTTGGCTTGCTAGCATTAACGTCGTTGAGTTCTGCCTCCAAGTCCTCAAAGGGATTACCCTTCGATTCTTCGTGTGCAACCTTCAACTCCGCTTCTTTTGCTTGCCCAAATCCTCCCATCACTCAGAGCCTCCATCTTCTGCTGGCGCTTCCTGTGCTTGTCCGCTCTGTAGTTCTAAGAACTCGCCTCTCGCCCTATTCACTGCCGCATTCACGTTGTTGAAGAAACTTTCAAACACCTTCAAGAGAACCAGCCTATCTTTAGCCACCTCTTGAATTGCAAGAGCCTCTTGCATCAACGCATCATACTTTTCTTCTAGTTCATTCATTTCTTTCTTCGTTACCATATTTTTCCCTCTCAGTCAAATTGTGTTGAGCCAGTGTCCCCACCACTGGCTTGTCTCCATGCCTTCTTTGCATCAGTGTATACACCGAATACAGACAGTTGAGGAGTTGTCTCTCCGTCTTGCACCTTGAGTTTGAGTCGTCCATAGACCAGTACACTGCTTCTCTGTCCGTATCCCCAAAGTTCCCCATCTACATCTCTAAACTGGAATGGATGAGTTAGGTCATTACATGCACCACTAACCCAGCCGACCACCTCAGCACGTCGTCCTTCTTCCTTGTTCTGCAAGTGTAGACTTGTTATTGAAATGCTGAAGTTCCTGCCAGTCTCATCCCATTCGCTCTCTCGCCCTTCAGTATTCATACGAGTTACTGTGCCTCTGACAATCACATCAGGCCCAACCACTCCTTGCTGACCATCTCTGCCAGTAAACGAGCGCTTGCCAGCCTCGAATGCATCTTCCAAACCATGGAGTCCTACTGCTAGTTCTCCTACAGTCTCCGAATCAGTCCACATCTTAAACGGGTCAAGTAGTGGCTGTAGATGCTCAGGGCACCAATCGTCACCATATACCATTGTCTCGCTGAAGTTGTAGTTAGTACCAAGCACGTCTTGAAATGACTCATTCTGCGTGGTTGGTAGCCTAACTTGGATGGATACAGGTACTCCAATATCTATCTCCAAGTTCCTGTTATCATCAGTCAAGTCTACTCTCCAAGGCTTTGCTCCTTCCCCAGTGAAGAATGCGTTTTTCTCGTTACCAAGGAATCTGTAGTACCTACCCATGCGCTCAGCAGGGTATGGTCTACCTTGCTTCGATAACAGACATAGGAAATCGTCTCCCACACGGAAAGCCAATGATGGCTTCTCATCGATTGAGTCTGTAGTTACGATTGCTCCATTCGCAGTATTGATGACCCACACTCCATCTTCCTTGAAGTAGTGACCCACAACACCGTCTGAGATGGCTTCGTTCTGATTCTCATTCCATCTCTGTGTAGCGTTCCTAACATTCCAACCATTTCTGTCTGCTGTCTTATCCTCAACACCTACCCAGTGTCCTACGAATTGTACAGTGTCTCCACCGCCACCACTGATATTGCTGCTTCTGTCTTCGATGAGCATACCTTCTGCCCAATCAATCAACACGTCTTCGTCTTCTGCTTTCCAATCATCGCATCCCCATTGTTCTGCAATGTGCTTTATGAATGCCTCAGTGATTTTACTAACGTCTTCGCCAGTTCTCTCTGATACCATTCTAAACCGAATCATGACCTCTTCAGGCCACTCTTCTTGTTTTCTTGTCGCTTTGAACGGATTTGTTCCGCCATCTTCTGTTCCTTCTTCACTCATTTTTTTCCACTTCCGTTTTCATTTTCGCCACCATATAATCTAGGTAGGAATAGTTATTGCCGACCCAAGTATGTTTGTGGGTCATTACGTCGCCGTATGCGACCATCATGTTCCAAATTGAATCGAGATTCTCCTCTTCTTCAAAATGCTCATAGATATTATCGTAAAAATTAGATAGCACATGTGTCAGTTCTAAACCTGACCTCAGGCTATTATGCAAGTTAG
>MDTE01057030.1_pt1 | contig 10044 bp, 10 predicted proteins | sample 811231 | NCBI WGS metagenome assembly MDTE01 (sample SAMN05326651, study PRJNA326480) | marine metagenome | isolation source: seawater | place: Indian Ocean: Red Sea | collected 2010 | reverse complement strand
TTTAAAAAAATAGAAATCGCTGGATCAGGTTTTATCAATTTCTACTTAAACCCAAAAGAATTATTTAAACATCTTAATAAAATATTAGAATTCAATAAAGATTATGGTAAAAACCAATCAGAGTTAAACAAAACTGCTTTAGTTGAATTTGTTAGTGCAAATCCTACAGGGCCCTTAACTGTTGGACATGGTAGAGGAGCAATACTTGGGGATACCATCAGTAATATTTTATATTGGAATGGTTATAATGTTGAAAGAGAGTATTATTATAATAATGCTGGCAGGCAAATGAGAGTTTTAGCAGAATCTGTACAATCAAGATATTTTGAAATGATAGGAGAAAAAGCTAATTTTCCTGAAGATGGCTATCAAGGTGATTACATTAAAGACATTGCTAAGAATTTGTTAGATAAATATAATAATTCCTTACATACACAGAATAATCCACTTAAAATTGCTAAATCTGAGGCAGAAAAATATATATTTAATGATATTAATAATACTTTAAAAAAACTTAACATTAAATTTGATTCATTTTTTAATGAAAATGAATTATATGAAAATAAAGCAATCTATAAAGTAATTGATAAATTAAAAAAAATAAATCTTATATATGAAAAAGATGGTGCAGTTTGGTTTCATGGATCAAAAGTTGGAAGAGAGAATGATAGAGTTCTAATTAAAAGTACAGGAGAGCCTACATATAGATTGCCAGATATGGCTTATCATATTGATAAATTAGAACGTAGTTATGATTTATGTATTGATATTTTTGGTTCTGATCATATGGATGCATATCCTGATGTATTAGAAGTAGTTCATCAGCTTGGTTATGATAAAAGTAAAATCAAAGTACTTATACATCAATTTATATCTATTCTTAAAGATGGTAAACAAGTTAAAATGTCAACTCGTAAGGCAACATTTAATACATTAGATGACTTAATTAATCAAGTAGGTTCAGATGTAGTTAGATATTTCTTTATTATGCGTGGTATAAATTCTCATCTTAATTTTGATCTAGAAATAGCTAAAGAAAAATCAGAAAAAAATCCAATATTTTATATTCAATATGCACACGCAAGAATCAAAACTATTTTAAATAAAAATAAATTAAATTATGAAAATTGCAATCTATCTTTGCTCGGTAATGATGAAGAATTAGTTATTATAAACAAACTAATACAATTTGAAGAACTAATAATAAAGTTAAAAAATCAACTTGAACCTCAAATGCTTGCAAACTATTTATTTGATTTATCTTCTCTTTTTCATAAATATTATGCAAAAAATAGAGTTATTAATAATGAAGATGAGGAACTTTCAAAAAATCGTTTAGTACTTATAAAAGCAATTAGTATTGTTATTAATAATGGGTTGGAGATATTAGGAATAAATTGTCCTGATAATATGTAATATGGTTAATTTTGATTTATCATTTTTTTTATTAACATTTTCATCTTTATTTACCTTACTTAATCCTATAGGTATTGTCCCTATAGTTTTATCCTTAACTGAATCATTTAGTATACAAAATTATAACAAAATTATTAGGAAGAGTACTTTATTTGCATGTTTAATCTTATTAATATTTGCTTTAATGGGTAAATTAATATTCTCATTTTATGGTATTACGGTATATGCTTTTAAAATTGCTGGAGGAATATTATTCTTAAGGATTGGGATAAATATGGTAGAAGTTACAATGTCTAGGACTAAATCAACCCCTAAGGAATCTGAAGAAGCAGCTAATAACGATGATATTGCTCTTACTCCTATTGGAATTCCATTAATAGCAGGACCTGGTGCTATTACCTCTGTGATGATACTATCAGCACAAGCCACAACATTTTCTCATAAATTAATTTTTTATCTAAATATTATTCTTACACTGCTTATAACTTTTTTTTTATTAAAAATTGCTAAAAAATTAACAAAAATATTAGGCACAACTGGATTAAGAGTCATAGAAAGAATTATGGGTATGATACTAATGGTAGTTGCAATTCAGTTTATTATTGATGGATTAAATGAAATATTTAAAATATTATAGTTAATTAATTTTTAGAAAGAACAATTAATCTATATGTTTTATATTTTATAAAATTTTCTTCATTCCTACTTTCTGAATATTTAAACTGTAATTTATTTATTCTTTTTCTCATAATCCATTTTATTAATCTATACATATATTTATTTCTAGAATAAAGAAACTGATCCAACGTTTTAGAAAAAGGAATTAATCTATCTATAATGATATCATTAACAAGCTTAAGATTAGGGCTTAAGTTTTCTGTAACATCGATATCTTCATTTATATTATAATTATATTTTTTTAAAAAATTATAAAATGAGCCAATTGAATGGCCCCCACCAAGAGGTGATTCTCCTTCAATATTATCCCTTTTAAAAAAATCAAAAATTATTACTGTGCCATTTTTAGATAATATTTTTTCAATCATATCAAATGATTTTTTCATATTAACATATTGATAACTTTCACTAAAAAAAATTAAATCATATTTTTGGTTATTTGTATTAAGAGGGAAATCTTCAAATTTACATTCATAAATATTTGTTTTATTATTTTTCAAATATTTACTCGTTATATTTTTTGCATAGTCTGCCATCCATTTATAGGGTACAAGACCATCAGCATAGAATCCATCATCAAGTAGCTTTTTTGTAGTTACCCCTATACCGCAACCCACATCTAATAATTTTGAGTTATTTTTATCTACAATAAATTTATTAATATATTTAAACAAAAATTGGGTGTGCTTTAATTGGGCTTTTTTCCAGGAAGCAAGATCTTTTTTTTCATCTATATCCCAAAAACCATAATGTATATCTTCTATTTGAAATAATTGTTGTGCGGCAACTAAGCCGAATTCTTTACTATCCATTTAATATCTCTAATTGAATTAATAGTGACCCCGGCAGGAATCGAACCTGCGACCATCACCTTAAAAGGGTGCTGCTCTACCGACTGAGCTACGGGGTCACAATTATAAAATAGCATCTTAAAACAATACTAATGCTTACATATATTGGAAAAAACTATTGAAGAAAATTAAGGAACTATTTATTAGATTAAAAATAAAATTATATTGTTATAAAAAAATAATCTGTTTAATATTTAAAAAAGTTTTTTGATATATACTTGGGGGCGACTGGCTTCGACGGGTAATGATAATCTATAGGTTGCATGTGGAGGATACTCTATTACCTCCTAAAATTAACTAGAGTAAACGATAAGTGCCGATTACGGTTACGCTGCTGCTGCTTAATTGACAGTAGCCATCTCTTAGAGAATGTGCTCATTGTTTTCTTCTGAGATGTCATTTAAATGAGCTAGTTTTAATAATACCTGGATTATTAAAATGAATCTTTACAGGATCGTTTAAATAGATTGTGGTTATTCAAGGTATTTAAATTAAATTAAATAATAACCTAAACATGTAGAAGTTTATAGTGCTCTTATTCGGACCGCGGTTCAAATCCGCGCGCCTCCACAAACTTTTTTATTTTATTTCTTTTTTCTTATTTTCTTCCCAAAGTTTATCAAGCTGTTCTAATGATAAATCTTTGATACTATTTTTTTGATTATTTAAATCTTTTTCTATTTTTTTAAACCTAGATGAGAATTTATTGATAGCAAGATTAAGTGATTTTTCAGGATTAATATTTAAATGCCTGCTTAAATTGATGATTGAAAATAAAACATCGCCAAATTCTTCCTCTATACCTTTATTCGAAACTATAGCTTCTTTCAACTCATTAATTTCCTCATCAACTTTAGCAATAACTTGATCATTATTATCCCAATCAAATCCAACGCTTGCTGCTTTTTCTTGAATTCTTCTACCTCTTAAAAGCCCAGGTAATGCAATAGGGACTCCATCTAAAACACTATCCCGTTTTTTTTCTTTTTGTTTTGATAACTCCCAATTTCCTTCTTTGTATCTATGGTCATCTTTATCAAAAAAAATATGAGGGTGTCTATTAATTAGCTTATTACATATACCATCAATAACTTCATTTAGCTTAAATTTTTCGTTATCCTCAGCTATATCAACTTGAAAAATTATATGTAGTAATAAATCACCGAGCTCTTCTTTTAACGCTTTAAAATCTTTTTGTTCAATAGATTCAATAACTTCATATGTTTCTTCTAATAAATAAGGTGTTAAAGAATCATGAGTTTGCTGATTATCCCATTCACAGCCATTAGGAGAACGTAATTTTTTAACGATTTCAATTAATTTTTCTAAATTATTTTTCACTTTTTTTAATTTCAACCTTATCAATTCTATTCTTAGTTATTTTAAGAACAGTAAATTGATAATTATTAAATTTTACGCCTTGGCCTATAGAAGGTATTTCTCCTATGGAATCTAAAATATATCCTGCTAAAGTATCATATTCTCTTATATCTGGGAATTCTATATCAATATTTTCTTCTAAATCATAAATCTTTATTGAACCCTCTACTATATAAACACCTTTTTCTATCTCTTTAAATGAATATTCTTCATTATCATAAGGGTCGCTTAATTCTCCCATTACTTCTTCTATAATATCTTCAAGAGTAATTAATCCAGAGGTCCCTCCCCATTCATCTACTGCTATTGCAATATTCTTTTTTTTATTTTTGAAATCATCTAATAAATCATCTATAGGTTTAGTTTCTGGAATATAAAATGGTGCTCTAGATAATTTTTTTAAATTTATTTTAGGTCTCGAACCAATTAAATATGGGATAATATCTTTAGCATATAAAATACCTATAATATTATCGATTGAATCCTTATAAACTGGAATTTTTGAGAATTTTTTATTAGTAATTAAATCCATTGCATCATCTATAGAGGATGTTGAATCAATTGCTATAATATCAACTCTTGGAGTTAATATTTCTTTAACAAGCTTATCATTAAATTCAAATACAGATTGTATCATATCAGATTCAGTTTGCTGAATTGTTCCCTCTTTTTCAACTATTTCAGTTAGCATTTTAAGTTCTTCTTCTGAATCAAATATTTGTTCTTTTTTAAAAGGAGAAATTTTGACTAAAAAATCTGAAAATTTATAAAAAATAAAAAATAAAGGTTTAGAAACTAAAAAAAAGTAATACATGGGATGACTTATAATATTAGCAAAATGAATTGAACGTTTTATTGCCATTGTTTTAGGTATAATTTCACCAAATATTAATACGATAAGAGTGACAATAATCACTTCAATAAATAATAGTCTTTCTGTAGAAATAAGATAATATTTTGATAAAACATTTAATGTATAATTTGCTGATAATGATCCAATTGCAATATTTATTAAAGTATTACTAATTAAAATAAAAGTTAATAATTCTCTAGGCTTACTTAATAATAAACGCGTTGCATTGCTAGTTTTTTGATGTTTCTTTATATTAAAGTACGCAATTTCGCTAGCAGAGAAAAATGCAGATGATATAATTAATATGATAAATAGAAAAATCATTTATTAATTCTTATAATTTGATCTTTATACTCTTCAATATACTTATCTTCTAATTTTTTCATAATATTTTTTTTATCTACTGTATTATCTTCAAACCCAAGTAAATGTAAAATCCCATGAGATACAACTCTTTTAAATTCATCATCAAATGTTTGATTATATTCTATAGCATTTTCATATACGTCATCTATACTAATATATATTTCTCCATCAATTAAACAATTTTCATCCTCTAAATTAAATACAATAACATCAGTATATTGATTTAATTTAAAATATTTTTCTTTAAGTTTATTTAAAAGTTTTTTATTTGAAAGAATAACTAATATTTTATTAAAGGAAGAGTTTTGATCTAAAAATATTTTATTAATAATCTTATAAATATTTTTTTCATTGAATATAATCTTTTTACCATAATCATTTATAATATTTACTTTTGACACCGTATTATAAAGATTTTAAAATTTCTCTAGAAATAATTATTCGTTGAATTTCACTTGTACCTTCACCTATTTCTAAAATTTTTGCATCTCTAAAAAATCTTTCAACATCATATTCTCTAATATATCCATATCCACCTAAAAGCTGAATAGCATCAGTTGTAATATTCATAGCTAATTCACTTGAAAATAATTTAGCCATAGCAGCTTCTTTAATTATATTTTTATTATTATCTTTTAGCCACGCAGCATGGTATACTAAATGTTTAGCTGCTTCAATTTGGGTTGCCATATCTGCTAACTTAAAGCTAACAGATTGAAATCGATTTATTTTTTTCCCAAAAGCTTCTCTTTCATTTGAATATTTTAATGCAATATTATACGCTCCCTGACATATTCCTAATGCTAAAGCAGAAATTGAAATTCTACCTCCAGTTAATGTTTCTAGGAATTGCTTAAATCCTTTATTTGGAGATCCTAAAATATTTGTTTTTGGGATTTTCATATCATCAAAATAAACAGAACGAGTATCAGAGGCTTTCCAGCCCATTTTATGTTCAGGGTTACCTAACCTTAAACCTTTAGTCCCTGCATCAACATATAATGCTCCAATCCCAACCTCTTTATTATCTATGATTATTTTAGCAGTAAAAATAATCACTCCAGCAAATCCCGCATTTGTACAAAAAGCTTTCTGGCCATTAACAATATATTCATCATTAATAAGTGTAGCTGTTGTTTGAGTACTCCCTGCATCACTACCAGCATTTGGCTCAGTTAAACCAAAAGCACCTATCATTTTACCACTAGCAAGTTTTGTTAAATACGATTGTTTTTGACTTTCTGTACCAAAATATGCAAATGGTCCAGTTCCTAAACTAGTATGAGCCATAACAGTAACAGCAGTTGATACACATACTTTAGCCATTTCTTCAATTGCTATAACTAATGAAACATAGTCCATTCCAGCACCATTATATTTATCATCCCATGGAATACCCATTAAACCTAAATTAGATATTTTTTTTATAGAGTCATGAGGGAATGTTGAATTTTTATCAATTTCTTGAGCTATAGGCTTTAATTCTTGTAAAGAAAAATCCTGAACCATTTTTCTAAGCAATAAATGTTCATCTTTTAAATATGGATTTTTTGAACTAGTTACCATCTTATTATTACTGACCCCCAGTACCAACCAGCTCCAAATGCAGCTAGGACAACCAAATCATTTTTATTAATTTTATTTTGTTTCAATGCCTCTGAAAGTGCTATTCCAACAGATGCTGCAGTTGTATTCCCATATTTATGAATATTTGAAAATACTTTATCAGGAGATATCTTTAATTGTTTAATAACAGCTTGTGTAATTCTAAAATTTGCTTGATGAGGAATAACCAATCCAACATCATCAGTTGTTAGGTTATTATATTCAAGTCCTTCTAAAATAACCTCAGGGAATCTTCTAACAGCATGTTTAAATACTTCCCTACCATTCATATGTATATGATGCTTCCTCTTTTTAACATCTTCAGTAGTAATAATGTCTTTATATCTTGAGCTAGGATGTACAGTCCCTAGCTCATTAATATATTTCCCATCTGAATGAAGATGAGTTGATAATATACCTTTAGTTGCATCTGTAGTTGATGATAATAAACAAGCTGCAGCTCCATCACCAAACAAAACAGCTGTTCCTCTTCCTTCATCATCAAAATCTAATTGTGTAGTTTGAACTTCAGCTCCTACAACTAAAATATTTTTATACGTTTTAGATTTAATGAAATTATTAGCAACAGTAAGAGCATAAATAAAACCTGCACATCCTTGTCTAATATCTAATACACCAATATTATTTAAACCTAATTTTGCTTGAAAAACTGAACCTGACCCTGGAACAAAATAATCTGGTGTTGATGTAGCAAAAACAACAAAATCTATATCTTCTTTATTTATATTTTGATCTATAAGTAATTTTTCTGCGGCTTTAGCAGCTAAATCAGAAGGCCCTTGCTGAGTATCTCCAACAGAATGCCTTTGATGAATACCTGTTCTTGTTCTTATCCATTCATCAGATGTATCCATCAATTTAGAAAGATCATTATTTGTAATGACCTTATCTGGCACATAATATGTTATTCCTTTAATATATGAATTTATCATTTTAATTTTATTATAAATTGATTTATAAGCCGAATTCTGTTTTTCAGATAATCATTCATCTAGATTAAGTTTCACAACTTAATTCATGCGATCTACCAACCATAAACATGCGGGCTACACTAGGTTACTTGATCTTGCTCCAAATAGGGGTTTACATAGCTAATAATTTTTCAATTACTACTGGTAGTCTCTTACACTTCCATTTCACCCTTACCTTAAATTATAAGGCGGTATCTTTCTGTTGCACTTTCCATATCTATATAAATAGATTCCTCTTGTTAGGAGGTATTTTGCCCTGTGGAGTTCGGACTTTCCTCTTTATTTAAAAAGCGATTATCAAATCAATTTATAATTCATTTAAATCTAGATACAATAGTATTCTACATGAAGGACACGTAACTAATTCTGATCTATTTTTAATATCAATACTTAACTGTGCAGGCAAACTTGAATAACAATTTCCACAACAATTTCTATCTGCTAATGCAAAAGCAAGTCCACCATATTCATCTTTTTTCTCATTGTATAAATCTAATAAATTTTTATCAGTATTACTATTTAGACATTGTTTTTGATCTTGAATTAATTTTTTTTCTTCATTTTCAATTGATTGATTTGCATCTTTTAATTTTTCTTCTAATTTAGAAAGTTTTTCTATTAATGAATTTAATTTCTCATCATTTGAAGTACTATTCTCATTAATTTCTTCAATTTCTTTTTCAAATGCATCCAATTCATTTATATTACTTGTACTTTCATTATTTAAGTGATCAATTTCTTTTAATAGTGCTTCATATTCTTTATTTGATTTCACTTTATACATTTGTTCATTTAGTGTATTAACTTTTTTATCAGTATCTGAAAGAGAGCCATTTAATAGTATTTTTCTTTTATCAATTTCTTCAATTCTTTTATTATTATTACTTGATATTGTTTTATAGTTTTCTATTTCTATACTTAATTCACTTATTTTTTTAGGTAAATTTCCTCTTTTGCTATTGATATCAAATAATTTTTTTTCAATCATATGTAAATTGATTATATTGATTATATTTTTATTTTCCATCCTATAATTTATTACTTTAATTTTCGATAAACAATGATTCAAGTTATTGATATTATTTTATATTAAAATTTTAATTCTTAGATTATATTATATTTATTAATTATTAATTAACTATTTATGAGCTTTATTAACCCTATAGATTTAACAATTTCACTAATAATTTTAGTTATTATTGCCTTTGGCTTCAATAATGGGTTTATTATTGAGCTTAAAAAAACTATCAATTTATTTTTATCTTTATTCTTAGCAAAAATTATAACTCAATTTTTTCTATTAAATAATTTTTTAGGTATTGCAAATTCAGTTTATCTGATAATATTATTAATAGTTTTTTTATTTATAATAGGGTTTTTATTAGATATTGCAATTATCAATCTTCCTAATATACATATTGATAAATATGCTGATAAATTGATTGCAAGCCTTCTTTCTATAATTAAAGGATTTTTAATCATATCAATTGTATTATTTATGTTTAATAGTAGTCCTATACAAAAGAACATAAAAGAAAAAATTTATTTGAAAGCTAGCTCAAAATCTATTTCTTTTAAAATATGTAAAAATATTCAAGAATTACTAACATATTGATATATGGAAATATTGGACTTACATGATTTATCTCACAAAGAAGCAAGCAATATAATAGAAGATTTTATTATTAAAAACTTTACCAATATGCCTATAGAAGTTATAACTGGTAATTCTATTGATATGCAAGAAATTCTTAAAAAAGTTAGTAATAAACATAATCTTAGAGTAGTCCCCTCTCATGCAAACAACCTTGGTTCTTATATAATTAATCATCAGTTAAATAATGGCTAGAATTTCCGAATCTACAATAGAACATATAAGAACAACTGCTGATATTGTAGATGT
>MDTE01030222.1_pt1 | contig 10044 bp, 5 predicted proteins | sample 811231 | NCBI WGS metagenome assembly MDTE01 (sample SAMN05326651, study PRJNA326480) | marine metagenome | isolation source: seawater | place: Indian Ocean: Red Sea | collected 2010 | reverse complement strand
TAGCCATAGTGGCCCTCTCCCGCAGCCACTGACTGCTCACTGGTTCGCCGTCGTACTCACCCTTGGTCACACTGCGAATGAAACCTCCATGAGCAGCAATGTCCCATCCATTTATCAGCAATGCACGAGGTTTGATGATACCTCCGTGTTGCAATGACACTGCCACTGTACTCAGGCTGGTGTCCGGGTCCGTGAAAAGCCTCTCTGGGATGGGCACGGTAAACCGCTGCTCGAGATCCGCTACCAACTGTACTCCTAATAGACTGTCCACGCCTAGGTTGTTCAAGGGCACACTGCTGTCAATAGTTTTAGCATCTGTTTGGAGTACATCTGCCACCACTGCTATCAGAATGCTCAGAGTGATGTCTAGGGAGACGAGAGTGGGGTCGATGGCCTTCTTGCTGTCCAGGTCCGCCTGGCTCACAGTAACTACCGTGCCCTTATCAGTCCGGGCAGCACTACTACAACTACTCCTACCACTATTAGTGATTGTAGAAAGGTTGCTATACTCGTCGATGACTGTCAGGGTGCCCTTGAGGTACCCCGTCTTTACCCACTGCCGGGCGATCTTCCCGCTGGTGGTCTTCGGGATAGTACGAGGCTGCAGTAGCAGCACCACATTAGGAGCGATACCATGCAGCTTACTTATCTCACTCTTAACGGTATCCAGCAGGCCCTTCGCCTCTCTCTCGCTTTTTCCTGTGGCTATGTCGGTAGCTACCTCGACACTGAGTTCAGCAGCACACACCAGAATTTCCACGTCCGAGTACAGCATAGAAAATGATGCAGAGCAGCCCTTGCGGAAGGCAGCTTGTCCTTCAGATGTCTTGACGTCCTCTACAGTCCTTTCAATATCTTGGGGGTAGTGATTCCGGCCCCTCACAATAATCAAGTCCTTATTCCTCCCGCAAATGAATAACTCGCCTTTGTGTAGAAAGCCAAGATCCCCGGATTTCAGGAAGCCCTCGCTATTCGCATTCTGGCCCTTCATCTTAGCCTGGAAGGCTTCCTCTGATTTCTCCGGGAGGCCCCAATAGCCCCGTGCCTTGCTTCCGCTCTGCACCCAGATCTCGCCCACCTGGTCCTCGCTAAGCCCCTCCCCACTATCAGGATCCACGATGCGCAATTGCAGGTCAGGCAGCTCATTGGGCACACCACATCCCACTAAAGTGGCAACACCAGTAGCATCACTGCCCACCAACACTACCATGCGTTCTGTCTCCAATGCAGCCTTGTCGACAGTCAGAATTTGCTTGCCATTGCTACACACGTACACGGTGTGCTCCGCTAACCCGTAGGTGGGAAAAATTACACCACGCTTCAAACCATACTCCGCAAACTTGTTGTAAAAAGCCTCCATACCCCCTGTATCCACTGGCTCGGCGGCGTTGATCATGTGCCTCACACTGCTCAGGTCGATCTTATCCCCCGAAGCAGCATCGGCTTTGAATTTACGCGCCGTGAGACCATAAGCGAAATTAGGAGCTTGCATATGCGTAGCTTTATATCTCGACATGGCTAGAATCCATAGTGAGGGCTTGCGCACAAATGACACAGGTGAGAGATAGAAGCCACTGCCGCCGCAAAACAGGATGCCCAGGTAAGAGCCAATCAGGCCCATGTCGTGATATTGCGGCAACCACGACACAACCACGGTGCTTTCATCAGCTTTCAGACCCTTAATGATACATTGCAAGTTATGCGCTAAGTTACCGTGGCTAATCATGACCCCCTTGGGCTCGCTCGTGCTCCCCGACGTGTACTGCAGAAAGGCAATGTTTTCTGATGACGGCACTGTGTAGGTAAATTCCGGATTTGGCGCCACCCCATCGGTCACGAACCAAGATAATTCAGGCCATGTCACCGTATCGCTCGCAGAATTCACAAACGAGCGGATCCCCGCCAGCTTCGTCGCGTAGTTGTACGAGGCTGATGTCAAGGCAACCTTGGCCCCGCACGATTTCACAATGACACAAAACATATCTACGTGTTTATTCAGGTCCGCAGGATCTGGAGGAAACACAGGCACCGCAATTACACCCGCCATCAAGCACCCCAAGAAGCTCACGATGTAATCCAGGCTAGGAGGATACACGAGCACTACTCGGTCCCCTGCTTTCACCCTACTCTTGGCCAAGAAAGACGCCACACCCCGGCTCTTCGCATCGATATCCGCATACGTTAGAGAAGAGCTCACATCACCGCTATCGCTGAGAAAACTGAACGCAGTCTTGCTAGAGAGGCTCGATGTCCTCTCTGACAATTTCATAAGGAGGTTCGTCATACTACAACCACGACAACAAGGCAACTTCTGCAGGTACTGCTGCAAAACTGCTCTATATTCTAGGAAGTTTGGTTGATTTCAAAACTGCAAACTGCTCTATATTCTAGGAACTTTGTCTAATTTTCCCACATCCTCGTTTTCTCGAAAGTGCCCAAAACAAGTGTCTCTGACGGAGAGTGAGAAGACTACAGGTCAAGAGAAGTTGCACAACTGAGCACTGAGTTAGTTATCTATATCTGCAGTTAGCTCTCAGCCGACGCTTCCAACGCTATCCAACGTTACAAGTGAGAGATGAAAAAAGGAGCTCTGAAGCCCAAGTCAACCGACAAAAAGAGCCGAACGCAGCAGAGAGACGTGACTGCACTGCTAAGGTGAGTAAATGATAGAGTGCATGAGGCATTGAGCACCTCTAAATTTCTCATAAAATGCTGCATTCTCTCCAATCCGCCATCAGCCAGCGGTTGCACACTTCCCCCAATGATCTAACGCTATCCTCCTTCTTTTCTCTCCATTCACACACTTTCTTTTCCCTACATCTATAGAAATGTGAACAATCTGCTCGCTGCCGTGGGAATCACCACGAAAAAGATTACTAGTATCCAGGAATTAACCCGCGTGGCTAGCTCCATGTTTGTGGCCGTGTTCGAGGCTCTGTTCCACGTGCGTTTGACGGGTATTGTGCGTCAGCCCACGACAAAGGAGGACTACGAGTTTAATGTGCAGAGAGTGATCGATGGCTTGGGTGCGCAGATCAATATGAACCTGCAGCACATCCCTGGACGTGCCATTGTGCAGGGCGACATTCGCGCTCTGTCCAACTTGGTGCACATCTTCGTGCATTTCTGCCCAAAGATCAATGATGGGGCAAAGGCTCCCGCAGCAGGTGGTACTGATAGACCTTTTGAGGTGAATCTGCCTACAGATATGGACTCTATTTCTACACATGAGTCCACTTTCGAGCAGGCTGGGGCTTCGGCGAATGCTCTGGCCCCCTCGGAGTTTGGATTGACCTCAGCAGGACGCGTCAAGGAGCTGGTAGAGGAGGATGCTCGCCAGATGCTTCTCAGGACAGAGGCCCAGATTCACCAGAGTGGCAGAATCGAGGCTGCACGTCGGAGAAGAGATCAAGCGCGCAGCAACATCGAGCGCAAGCTCAACGCCGAGAACCGCAGAAAGGCCGATGTGAGCATGAAAGTGCAGCAACGCCGCTGGCTGGAGGAGGCTATTCGTCAGTCTGATAGCTTCGAATTGCGCCAGAGCAGTGAGGAGCACGCCATGCTGCGCAAGATCTACCAAGGTCTGCTCAACAAGCTCCACGTGTGGCGTCGCGCAGAGAGGGCCGAGGCGAGAGAGAAGGTGGGTCGCATGCGTGATGAGGCAAGAGGACGCATCGAGTCCCTGCAAAATCTATTTGAGGACCGCATAAAGCTTCTTGCAGAGCAGAACAAGTCCAACAGTCGGGAGGAGGAGCAGCACCGTCGTGCCCACCGCCGCATGGACACGGACCTCCTGCGCTCTTATACAGGCCGCCAGAAGCGTATCCTTGAGATCCACAGAAACACCCTGAAGCAGAAAAGGTCCAACACCCTGCTGAGCAGACATGAGTCGCACAAGAACCTACTGGCCCTGCTTTGTGTGGAGGACTGGTCCACCACGCTCAGGAACACCCACTAGGCCGAAGCGACGAAGAAAAAACCCAAAAATAATTGAAAATTGTGTGCACTTTCCCGAAAAACCATTGTCTCTTGTTCTAATATTAACACTGATCTAGCGATCAATCAATATCAATTTACTATCTATTTCGTGACCTTCTCGCATCGGAATTTATCTGACAAAGACATGTCTACTACCGTCGCATCTCCTGCGACATCACATTCTGCCTGAAGTGGGTGAGATTCATTTGAGATAGCTCGTAAGAGAGATCATCAAATTTGGCAAAAACTTCAGGCACGAATCTGACAGTAAAGATGCCGTTTTCGTCAGCATCCCCACTGGCATCAGCACCATCTCCTCCTCCGAGGACGTGCAGCTGCAGGTCCCCCTCGTTCAGACAGAGTTCGCTGCACTTTTGGTGGGCACCCACGTCTCCGATGATGTCAATATCCATAAAATTAGCCGTGCGTCCGATAGGGCAGGCACAGCAGCTGTTGAGCCAGCTTCTGTCCTTGTCCTTCGCTTTGTTTTCCTTTCTCCTAGCAATCACGTCCTTGGCCTTCTCTGCCCTGCCACTGCCGAATCCACAGCACAAGTCACGGAAGAAGGCCGTAAGGATGTACACGGGTAAGCATATCAGCTTGGAAGGTTCATCACACGGGTACCACATGTCCCATTCGGCGTACATGATTCGCTCACTGGTGATCTTGTACACTGGAGGCATGCAGACATCGTGATGGCAGAGTTTCCCCAGGCAGGTCCTCTTCGCTGTCACGCTGTCATAGAACATGCTCTCGCCCTCGGGGTCATTCACACGCTCTCCAGGACCATCTGATTTAGATCTAGCATCGTAATTCCACACTGTAGCTCCCATGCGTGTGCCCAGGCCCAAAGCTGCGGCATCCTTCAGATTGATCTTGGACAGTTCGAGGGTCAGAGCACTAAAAACTTCGAACACGTTCGGAATATCCGTCATAGCATGAACTTCCTCATTGTCTGATAAATCTCCACCTTCCAGCCTCCACAGCATAATGTCCCCCTCACCTCTACAGATCTGGAAACAACTCTGATGAGCCGCGATGTCCACTACAATGTCGCTGTCAAAGGTGTCGAGCTTTCTTCCCCACGGAAGTTTACAGCCGCAAACCTCGGTTTCCTCCCACCGCGAATATAAAAAGCGCATATTTGTGGCCTTGTTCCACCCAGGACACGACGTGCAGTAGTGAATGTGTCCCAGTACGCTGCGCGGCGCCTTGGAACTGTCGTAGTACACATTCTCTCCGCGCCGATCCACGATTTTTTGTCGCATATCCTTGGCCTTTAGAGGGTCATAGCCCTTGGCATTACCGACTATATGGTTCTCGTTCGGTTTGTTGTCCTTGCTCATGATCTTCTGGACCAAGATGATGGTAACTCCTTTCCAATGAGTAACGCAATCTCAGTACAGGAGGTAATACGAGCAAGTCAAATATCTCTACTGATTCTATGTGAAAAGCAGCTGTTCAATGGACTGGCCTCGTATGCCTCGTATACACCTTCTCTGTGGGTTCGATTTTGACTTGAGGGCAAAATCCACCCTGCAGCGAGTGGTGACCCAGTTCCGCATCCGCTTTGCACACGTGGCTATTAAAACAATCTTGTAACTGTGGAAGTGATAAATATTTGATCATTTTGAGCAGAGAATGAGCGTAAATAGCGGATCGAACAGATCTATCCTCGTCGTGCTGGCATGCCTGGCATTAGTGGCCAACGCCTTCCGCAGTGGCTTTGGTGTGAGAAAAGGCGTTTCCTCGCGTGGTCAAATACGTATGTCCGAAACGGTGGACCCGCAGACGACGCCTTCCACGCCTTCCGTGTCGGCCGAGGAGTTGACCCAGAAGGAATATTTCTTGGCGGTGAGAAACCGGTTGTATGCAGTAGAAGAACAGATTTGGTTGCATGACTATGCATCAGCTAGGCCAGATTATGCCAACTTGACGGTAACACCGTTCTCAGAGGCTAAATATGACGCTTTGCTTAGGGCTCGCGGTGATTTGATGGATGAGTACCCTACTACACGTCTTTACACAGACTTGCGGGATGCTCAGCAGCGTAATATGACCTATGCCGCTTTGGCTTTGGAACGTATGATTTCACGATTTCAGAGACAGATGCCTATGCCGATGGACCACGTAAATGTTGTGGTAGTTTTGAGCCACTCCGGGCAGGTGGCAAATTTGATGAGAGGACAGGGTGCTGTGTACCACCGTCTGTTGCCTTCCTCGGTGTTAACAGACCGTGATGCCAAGAGACAGTTTCAGCAGCCCGCCTTCTCCAATAGCAACAACTACCTGGCGATGGCCGAGATCCACTTCCAGGACAAGGTCATCACTAAGTGTGGTATCCACGTCTACGAGGTGCCCAAGGATCCGCAAACCTTTGGCTTGAGCGATAGCATGCCTATTTTTGAGAGTGGAGACCTGCCTTCAGCTCCCTTTTTCCTCAGGTTTTCGCCTGATGACGAGAAGATCGCTATGCTGTGCACAAGCCCGCCCAGTGAGGACGGTGCTGCTTCCTACACCTCTCTCGTGCTCCTAGACTGGGCCAAATCCTACCGCAAGGACTCCTGGGCTGGCCATGGTGTAGCCCAGCGCAATTTCCCCCGCAAGGCCACTACTGTCCTCAAGGGCAGTCCCGTCTTCTTCACCTACACCACCGCTTCGAGCAAGAATGCCACCATCGTGGCCCATTGCACACAAGAGGTGGCTGACAACGAGAAGAAGGCCATGGTGACGGAACGCGGTGTGTGGATGCTCAACAAGCGTGACACTAGCGGTGTGGCTGACTACTCGTGGACCAAGGTGAGTGAAAGTGATGAAAGGGATCGTTGGAGCACGCCCATCTGTCACGCTGCTGGCGGTGGTGATAGCATACTCGTGGTAGAGAATGGGTGGCTTGTGACCAAGTCACTCAGCAGGTGGAAGCGTGATCCAACTACAGGTGAGCCAATAACAAAGAAGATCATGGAGTTGAAGGGCCAGTCGCAATTCCTCGTGTCGCCGGACAACAGTCGCGCGGTAGTCCTCCAGGAGGACATCAACTCCGGCCTATACAGTCTGACCGTCATCGAGGGTGAGTCTGCTCTAGACCCTAGCTCAAGTGAGACTGGTAGCATTTACGAGCTGCCCTGCAATAAGCTGTGCGTGTCCTTCTGGTTCTCACCTGACTCTACCCGCCTCCTCCTTCTCACCGCTGCTGGGAAGGATCGCAGCAACGTGGAGATCGAGAAGAGCGGCTTCAAGGTGCCTCTGAACGCCGATATGCAGTGGCACGTGTTCAATTTTCCTTTGAAGGAGCTGCGCGAGTACGAGACCTTCAAACCCACCCCTTACTTCATGAAGACCAACGTGCCCTTCTTCTCGCAGTACGCGCAGGTATACAATCCCTGGGCCCCCGACTCCAAGTCCTTCATCTACGTCACTCCCTCAGGGCTCTCCCACACACCCCTGGTAGACTCCAAGCACTGCTTGGGCGAAGACGCTTGGCAAAACCAGGGCGCCTCCTACGGCACCTGGTCCAGGACCTAAGGTGACTTGAGGGAGAATTTGTATGTATCATGAGAATGTACAGAGGGACGAGGATAGCAATGGGAGGCCACTGCCCACAGTAATGGCCACGAGCACATATATATCGAGGAAACTTTTGCACCTGCACAATTAAACACAAATCTAGTTCAAGCAAAGTCATGAAGCGCAGGCCACTTCTATCATCTCTGCTAGCTCTCCACTTTCGTACATCTCTATCATCACATCGGTACCTCCTATGAATTCGCCGTCTACATATAGCTGGGGGATGGTGGGCCAGGAGCTGTACACTTTGACGCCATTGCGGATTTTATCATCATCGAGCACATTGATTGTCTCGAAGGGCTGGCCTACGGCATCGAGGATGCGGACGGCGGTATTACTGAAGCCGCACTGGGGAAAGATCTTGTTCCCTTTCATAAACAGAAGTATCTTGTTGGCCTTCACGGCACTGTCGAGCTTACTCCGAGTGGCGTCGTCCAAGCCACCGTCACTCATACGGAGCGATATTCCATGCCTAGCCACACTGCCCGTAGGCGAGAAGCTCTGAGCCACAAGACATAACCCAAGGCATATAACGATCGCCACCAATACTGCTCTCATATTCGTAGAATCGATCCGGAATCGAGTGTTCTTGTGCATGCCTAGGTTTAACATAATTTTGAGAAGATTAGGGGAGAATTGATGCATATACGGAGTCTCATAGCACAACAGCATGTATGATGGCTCAGGATTTTACTCAATTAAGGTTCGAGAAGGCCTCTAAGGCGCATGGAACCGCCGAAAGGGTCTTCGAGCTCATCCTGATCAACTCAACGGAGCTGCAGGCGCGCTCAGAGAATCAGAGACCCGTGATGCTTGAGGCCATGGTGTTAGCTAATGGCCTTTGTGTCTGTGTGCTACCGAGGACCTTGAAAATGGAGGAAATGAATCCCATTCGCAGCCTGTCCTTCATGGAGCCGCCCAATCCTAAGGAGGGAAGAGGCAGCACGAAAAAGAAAGCCAAGGTATTGAACAAAACAGTTATATGCTCAGTGGTTCATGAAGATGGGTTGACCACCACACTGCACTCTCCAATCACAGGACACGTGCTCGAGTGGAATCAGAGGCTGACGGAGAACTTTGCCCAGCTTCTCGGGACTCTCGAGGGCTATGTGGCCGTGATCCAGCCTGACGATAAGACCGGAAGGGTTATCAACGCCCAGAATTGAACTTCATATATTACTTATATCTTGTGCATTGGTTGACAAAGTGTATATATGTCGCTACAATCACGAACGACCATTGATGACATCTGACTGCTTTTTGAGTGAACTGAACTGGCCACCGGCCCTCCGCTTCTTCTTTTGCTCTGCCTGCTTGTACTGCTCCTTGACCTTTCTGGCCCTCTCTTCCAGGGTAAAGCCCCTCAACAGCTTGGTGTTGGCGGTCATGATGCTGTTGTAAGTGTCGTCCACGGGCTTGGCATAACTCTCGTAAGTGGCGGATAGACGGCTATTGGCCATACCGTCCTCATGGTGCAGATACTTCTCCTTGAGCTGCTCGTAATCCCTACGCTGTTGGCGTACCTCGAAGGACACAGTCTGCGCGTACTCCAGATTGCGGCCCTCCTTAGCGGCTTTGACGATTTTTTGGTATCCTGCACGGTTGCGTTGAATGACGTTGAGACGAATGGCCTCTGTCTTCCACCGACAGCGCTCCACACGAATTCTTCTCGCCTTGGCATCATTGAGGCGACGCTCGATGCGGCCTACGCTGGCACGACGGATGCCTTCGTACGTCTCTACCTCCAGGCAGCTGACGCGGTCTAGCTCGATCTCGACGTCCTCTAGCTCGCAGTACAAGACAGTGAGCTCCTTAGTGACCTTCATGATCTGTGAACGTACCAGCCTGAGCTCCTCCTCTGCCATCTTCATCTGGCGGTTCAGGGTCGCAAACTCACTGCCAAAGGCCTCATCCCAGCCTCGCTCAAAGTCCTCAGGCGTCAAGCCATAAAGCTCTTTCTCAATATGAGCATTGCGATGCTGTGCCTCGGCAATGAAGTTCTCTAGAGCTGCGCGTCGTGTGTTGTAGCGATCTTTGAGGTTTTTTGCATTCTTGATATCCTCTCTGATCTCCGCTCTGTCCTCCTCGATCTCCTCCACCGCTTTAGCGTACCTCGGCAGCCTCTTCGAGTAGAAGATAGTGCGGTTGTCATCCAAGAGCAATTGCATGCGCTTGGAGTACTTATAAGTTTGCCAGGCTCTTATAATGACCTTGGCAGCATACAGGATTCGCCCCCTGTTGATGAGCTTTAATGAGGGATACCTGGCTCTGGCCAGCAGTCTCCTTACGTTCTTCTGGATAACAACAGCTGTGTCGAAGATGAACTTCTCACGAGCTGCCTTCCACAACCGGAGCATCTCTCGACGTGCTTGTAGATTTCTCCACGCATTTTGACAGATGTTGGCACTCCGAATCTCCAGAATCTTGCGCTTGACGTAGCTCTTGGCGTGGAAGGCACGTACTACAGATTGAGCCTTGATCACGGCTGGAATGAATTTT
>MDTE01040422.1_pt1 | contig 10045 bp, 6 predicted proteins | sample 811231 | NCBI WGS metagenome assembly MDTE01 (sample SAMN05326651, study PRJNA326480) | marine metagenome | isolation source: seawater | place: Indian Ocean: Red Sea | collected 2010 | reverse complement strand
TGAAAAGAAAATACCAAGTTTAGGTTCATCAATCGGATTAGTATCGGTGCTGCTAAAATCATATCTTTGTCCGACAGATAAACTAGCACCACTACCACTCAAAAAGTTACTCTCTAATCTTATCTTATTTGAGTTTCTACGACCTGGTCCAAAGTTAGGAACTATTGTTTTTGTTTTATCAACTAAAGTTTCGAAAGTATTTGCACCTGCAAAACCAATAGCACTACCAGTAATAGTCAGAGTTCTATCAGAACTTGTATCTCTTATTTCTGCATTAGTTGGTAACACTTTATTATCATCAAAAGAAAATCTTCTCACAAGGTTATAATATGATGAGGATGGTGTATTACCAATATATGATTTTGGATTAGATACATGATTGTCAAACTTATCTTCTTCTAGAGCCTCACTCCATAATCTGAACTCCATCATAGAACCTGTAAATCTGCTCGAACCAAAAGATGCTGTTGCATTACCACCAATAAATAGATTACCACTGCCAGTCCAAGATGCGTTATAAGATTGAGATGGTAAAGCAGTACCACTAACAATAAGTGTTGACCTTGAAGACAAACTTATTCTATCTAAACCTGCATCGTATTTTTTTACAAATAAGTCATAGTTAAAAGCGTCTGATAAAGTATCACTATTATCATTATTTTTTCTTAAAGAAACATCATCATAAAATATAGTGGAACCATGTTGTAAGTTATAAAATTGTATTCCTATTTGTGTAGTGTTTGAAAACTTAACTTTTTTAGTAACCTTGAGTTGCTTCCATTCAGTTTCATTTAGACCAACTTTTTGTGAACCTCTTATACCACCATCTCTATTTTGAAAATCTTCTTCTGATGTCCAGTTGACAACATCACCATGTCTGTCCAACTCGTAGATTGCTATTTGTCCAACACCATCAGTTGTACTTGCAGATGCTTTTGCAAATGCAGTTAGAGTAAAAGTTTCACCCTCAGTGGCATCGGTTATACCAGCTTTCATACTTGGGTGTAGAGAACTACTCCGATACAAAAATGAATATGCAACATTACGACCAGGGTCATCAGCAGTCGCTGTATTTTTAAACTCAAGTGATTTAGTACCTGTTCTTGCAACACCTGAACTGCTTACTATCCTAAGTGTTCCTCTTTCTGCCGATGCGTTACTACCTGTTATGAATGGTGGGTTAAATAATCCAACGTTTGTAGGTGTTTCAAAAGAAGATGAGCCAGCTGGAAATAACTCGGTGTCTATTTTTTGTTTTCTTAACATTACAGAATAATAGTCACCATCATATATTGGTAAAACAGAGGACTCAACTTCTTTGTAACCCTCTGAACCTGATAACATAAAACTAACACTACCATTGTTATCAGCTGAACCATTATCCTTAAGTCTCAATGCCCACTCTGTATCTTTTTGTACTAACACTTGATTAGAACCAGAAGACGCTCTAAATCTTAACTCGACTGTCTCTGGTTTACGTGACGTGGTAAGAGCATCATCCCAAGTTGTTTGTACGTATTGTCCAATCCTAAAACCTAAAGCTCTAGTAAACTTTCTACTTATTTCATATTGTGGTTTTTGATTATCATTTTTAGCACCACCATATTCACGAACTCTTAAAATAGAACTTGGTATACCATAACAGTTCATTATAGCTTTTAACGAGTTTTTAGTTCCTTTAGTTTTTAAGATATAAGGCATACTCGTAATCAGTCGTTTCGTAATCTCTTTTGATATATCTGATTCAGTGGGTGAATCTAAAGATGCTGAAGTGTATAATGAATATTCACCACTACCACTAACTTTTTGTCCAAATCCAAACCTACTTAACTCGATTAAATCTTTACCATCTTGTGTGTCCCACCCTAAAGATTTTGCTATTGCAAAAACTAAATCCTTAGACATACCCTCACTTAACTTATTAGACCTATCAACAACACTAGACAAGTTTTTAGTATACAACCATAACTCATCAAAGTGTTGACCGACCATATCCATAAAATCTAAGAAAGGTTTATTTTCTCTATCATTAGTAATATGTTCTGGTAATAAATTTATTAGTCTGTTTGGATTTTCTAAATCGTATAGTGATGCAGAATATATTTGACCAGTTTTAGTTTCTACAGAACCATACCAACTTGTAAAATCTGCATTAGATGAAGTGACAGGCACATAAGGACTATCGTAAGTTCCAGCACCAGTTTTTGGCCATGAGGAATCAAAAGTCTCACCTAAAGAACTTGTTGAGTAAGAAGAACTTACATTGTACAAATACTTTTCGTAACCATCAAATTTATTTTTTGTATCTCTGATTTGATTTTCAAAAGTTAAAGCATCTGAGGCTCCACCAGTCAAAGCGGCGTTAGAAGAACTTTCTGCAGTGTAACCCTCAATAAGTTGTATTTTGTATTTAAAATTTTCTAATCTTCTTTGTGCCGAACTAAAGTTGACAAAGTCATCATACTTTGTGTAATCTACATTTAGTTCTACACCATCTGAACCTGATATAAACTTGTCTTCAATATCTTTTTGTAATCTTTTATCAGTGGTAACTAAATCATTAAAATTTTGAAAAGGTGTTTGTCTATTAGTTACTTGAGAATCTCTTGGTGCGCTCTCAGGTGGTATTAAAACAGTAAGGTCTTCTTCTTCTTGTTCATAAGGAAATAGTTCTACTGTTTCTGTTATTTGTGGTAAAACCTCTTTTACAATGTAAACACCATCTAACTCTTGTATATCCTCATCTAATGGTTGGTAAAGTTTTAAAATATTTGAATGGGGAGAATCAGGAAATAAATCTTTATCGGATTTAATATTTGTGATTAACATTTTATTGTCATCACCTAAATGTAAAAATGTATTTAACTCTGTTACATCGTTTCTTTTATAAGAAATAGTTATGTTATCAAAAGAATCTTGTGGTAAATTTCTTTCACCAACAAATCCTGCTCGTCTACCATAATCTGACCAGCTTTGTCTAATATCGATGATGTTATCATTGACCGATGTAATCTCAGATATAAATGGTGCAAAAGTTCTAGTAACTTTAACTTCACCATCATCAACTCTTTCTGCTATGTCAAAAATTTCAAATATAGGTATTCTAAATGAATTTTCATCTTCATCAAAACGAATCTCTATTTTATATCTACCCTCTTTAAAACCTAAATCAACAGGCTTAAAAGAAAACGTTTCACGATTATCAAAGTATGAGTCAGAAAAAACACTCCCATCAGGTTTTTCTACCAACCAAGAATACGTCTCTTGAATGTTTTCATAATCATCCAAAGTTACTTCAATATCTTGGTCAACATATGCTTTTGGTGGTGTTGAATCAAAATCTAAGTTGTCACTAAATATTAAAGACATTAGTCGTTCACCTCAATACAAGATGGGTAAAATACCTCACTTACTAATCCATCTTTTGATGATATTTTTAATCTTACTCCAACTCTGACACCCTCTCCATAAATGTGTATTGTTAGTTCTTTTAAATCAGTACCAGACGTACTTAATGAGTTTGGTTGTGATGGAATAAATATCTCACCACCAGCGGTACCAGGTATCTTAGTAGTTATCTTATTGTACTTACCACTTTGTTTATCAAAACCAAATATTTCCCATTCATATAAAAAGGAAACGTTTTGTGGTCGTTCAGATATACTTCTCAATGTTAATATAACAGGTGATTCTGTGCCACCACCTTCAGCTGTATAGTTAACTTTTTGAAATATATTTTCGTTTAACCATCTTATATCTCTTAAACTTCTATTGTCACTCTCGTAGGATAAATTATTTGTACCTTCATCTCTTAAGTTACCAGCTTCTAACTCTAATGGACTGAAGAAGTCGTGTATTTTTTGTAAACTTTTATCACCAGTAAACTGTCTACCGTTATCACCTATTATCAAAAATCTACTTTGTACATTCTCTGAGTCTAACTCTTCTGTCCGTGTATCCAAATCTCGTATAGGAACTTCTCTTATTTCTGATTCTATAAATGCATTGTTGAAGTATATTAGTCCACCTTTCATTTGTGGAAAAACATTTAAACCATTGTCTAACTCTATTTGTAAACTTTGGTCTGGGGCTGGTTGTCCCAAACCATCACTTTTAAACTTAGCAATATTATTTATTTGCACTCTTTTTTGTCCACTTGGTAGACTAAGAAAATCACTAATATATTTTTTGTCTTTTATTTCTTGTGGTAGTATTCTTATCTCTCTTCTTGTTGAAGATATTTCTTGTATAAAATATTTAAACTCTAATAATCTTAAAATCTTGTTTTCAGAAGCCTCATGATTTGGGCCATCCATAATAGTTCCATCTGGCATTATGTGATAGTTTGGTATCTGTAATCCGTTAGCATCAGTTGTGGTTAATGGTTCAAATGGTGTGCCATTTTCTTCTACTAAAAGAGTTTTGTTTGAACCTGCTAAGTTTCTTAAAAAATTATATTTGACAACATACTTACCTCTATCATAACCCATTTTTCTTAAAACAACACCAGTTTTTATTGTCACACCATCCTTGGAAATAACAATATCTTCTGTATCTACTTCACCACTCTCAATAAAGTTTTGATTTTCATCATGTATTAATACTTCAACGACATCTGTATCCATTGTAGGGTCAAACTCTTGGACATAATCAAAAGGCCTATCACCTGCTTTTGCTCTAGCGCCAGTATCTAGTATCTGAATATCTTTATCTTCTAATCTGACTTCCATTAGATTAAGTCCTCTCCACTTGGTATTGAGTCTATGATGTCTTGACTTATTGATTTTAAGTCTCTTAACGTTTTACCGAAAGCGTAAAAAATACCGACGTTAGTAAAAAATCTTTTTTGTCCATTTTCTATTAAAAATCTATCTTGACTTAATGGGTCGTTGTTTGTGATTACATCACCATCCTCGACATTATCTGGTAAATCTGTAACGGATAGTTGTGATAACTCTTCTATGTTACGATTGACTATTGCGTTTAAATTTTGTCCTTTTGTGTATATTGGATATCTTAAACCAGAGGTTGTCGATGAGTTTTTTCTTTGCTCTTCTGTAATAAATGGTTTATATAAACTATTATTTATATCAGCGTTTTCAATACCATCATTTGTTAAAATATCCTCATAAGAAAGTAAAACATTATTATCATCTCTGAAGTTTATTTGAGCAGAGGATGATAACTCTGTTAGATATTTGTTTCTTAAATCTTCAACAAAATCAGTATAAAAATCAACGTTCTTTAATTCTTCTTTTGTATAAGGCATTAGATTCCTACCTTGAATGTATGTCCCTCATCGAAGATTTGAATCATTTCTTGATTTGTACCACTACCACTTACAACTTTAAAAAGTAGTGAGTAAAATCTTTCAGGTTGATAACCATCCAAATCAATATTAAAAAAGTTTCCTTGTGAATCACAACTTACTTTTGAACCACTACCAAATGGTACGATAACATCTTCAGTCTCAGCATCAACTAATGAGTAAAATGTTCCATCGCCAGTTGCACTACCACTTGGTAAATATTTTACGGTTAATGTGCTTGGTGTGGTATCAAATGTTTTTTCAGGAAATCTTTCACGACCAACAACTCTAAACTTTACTCTTGATTTTTCTTTATACTCTGGTCTTAAACCTTTCATGTAAAGAACCATGTCTTCTAAGTTTGTTGATGTTAAAGCTGATAAAGAACCTGTTGACCAAACAGAATCATCCCACTGAACTTCAAGAGTTGGTGGAAACTTTGTATGTGTATCGGATGAGAAAAACGATAGGTTACCAAAGTGTGTAGAGTTACCCTCATCATCATTACTACCTGTTGTAACTAAACCAAGACTACCACTTCTCTTTACGATGAAACCATTGTTAGGTATTGAACCACTTACCCATTTGTTAACAATATCTGTTACGTCCATTCTAATATCTTTTGTTTTATGTGTAAGAGATTGAGAAGCCTCATATCCACTACCTGTAAACCAGTTACCACCTGAAGCACTTATCGGTGGTCTCCATAATAAACTTGTAGTTCTACCATCTCTAAAGTTCCAACTACAACCCTCAGTTGTTAATGGATTGTCATCAACTCTACCTTGTCCCATTGTCCAAGAACCACTGATAGGGTAAGCGTGTAAACTTTGACTAACAGATAAACTTTGTGGTTTTGCATCAAATAGGTTTAAAAAATATTTAGGTTTTTTTATAATGCCTCTGTTTATTTCACGTGTGATTCTTGTTAAATCAAATTCTATCAAAGTTCGAGACACATTAATAGTATCGCCTGTTGGACTTATATCTTTTCTAACTTCTAATATCTCATCAAGGCCAGTATTCATACTACCACTAGCTTGATATATTGTTGCGTCTTTTTCTGAAAAAACAAAATAATGCATTAGTTTACTCCGTTACACCAAGGTTATCACCAACAACTTTACCTCTTATGTCAGTGTTTGGAAACTTGACTTGAAATATACTTGGGTCTAAAGCTGGATAAATGGTTCCGTTAATAGTTGCACTTTGTATGTCGTAGGTATTACCTGAATATCCATCTGCTCTCTTGAACTTATTTGTTATTACAATCGGTAACTTATCAGGATTATTTTCTAGTGGTTGTGTAACTGCGGCTACTCCCTCAACTAAAGATAACTCATACACAATGTCAGACATTATTATTGGTTGACCTATCTGCCAGCTATCGATATTAAAAAATTCTTTTAACGTAGATACACATCTTAACAACACATCGTTTTTATTATATCCTACTTTTGTAAGTATTGCAAAGTCAACTGCTATATCTATTATGTATGCGTCTTTAATATTTACAGCATCAGTTACCAATCTGAACTCAGATAGATAGTTTTTAAGATTTTCTTTGACTGTTAAAGATAATGGTTCAAGAACTTTGTTACTATTGTAACCTAAAGTATACATATTTAAAGCAAGTGGATTAGGTACTCTACTTGTTAAAGCTCTAATAGTTCTATTATTATCAACATCATCTTGTGTTACCAATCTATCTAAATCATCTGCTTGTGAAGCTGTGTTTACTTGGTCATCTTGCATCAAATGTACTTTTGCTATATTACCATATCTAGCTGGTAAAGCATAAGCTCTTACAATATAGTCTTCTTTAGTTACTGCTCTTTGTTGTGCTTGATAATAAGCTAAAGCACTATCTCTAACTTCTCTTATTGATTGACCAGCTGAACCACCACTAGCAGGTTTTGGATTAGTAAATGAAACTGAGTTTTGTGATTCTGCAATCAAAGCACCTGATAAGTTTTCACTTTGTATTTGAAACTCAATCGCTGTTGATTCCGTGATATCACCACTAGCAACATTATCATCTATTCCACCACCATAAGAATATTTTATTGTGAGAGTAGTATTAGCTGGTGCTTGTCCAAATGCTTTTGTTTTTAAAAAGTTACTTGGGTCAAAAGCTACACCTAGTTTAGTTGGACTACCTGGTAAGTTAGAACCAACATTATCAGGGTTTGGTATAATCTCTTCATCAGGATTATCTGATACTCCTGCGCCAAATCTTAAAAAAGTATTCTCGTTTTCATCGATAAATGTAGTAAATCTTTTTGGTACTTTTTTTAGTTTAAGCAAGTAAGGTGATGTATCTTTATTAGTGACCGAGGTTGGGTCATTAGTAGAATTATTTTCCATGTCTATAAAGATTGTATCTTGTGCTAACGACTCCACTTCATACCAATCATTACCATCATCGTCTTTACAAGATATGATATTTATAACATCGTTGTTACCTAACTTAATCTCTTGATATTTTTGTGCTGAACCAAAGGTGTAGTACTCTGTTGCTATCTCACCACTCTCCACACGAACTTGTTTTTTCAATAAATATTTTGTTGGAGTACCACCATCACTTTCAAAAATAGTTGATACTCTAGCATCTGATTTAGTGCTAACGTTAAAGTTTACATCTTCTAAAGTTCTAAATGTTTTACCAGTTGACAATGATTTAACAGTAGCACCAGCTTTTATATTTAAAGCGTATCTATAATCTGGTGAACCATTTAATGCTGGTACTGTTTGAAAAACATCTAACACCGCAGATGCTGGTGTAGTGGTTTTTGGTTTATATCCAAATGATTGAGCTATCGTATAAACATTTCTTTTTTCTTCAGCGTATGCTAAAAGTGATTCTCTAAATTGTGAATCAATATAATAAGAAAGTACGTCACCAACATAAGCCGCCATTTCTATAAACATCATACCTGGTGACGCTTCATTAAAATCATTGTATGTGTTAGGAAAATATTGTCTAGCAAAATCTATCAGATTGTCTCTAAAATCACTAAAGTCTTTATTAAGATAGTTTACTGGTTTAACAACATTTTTTTTACTTGAGGTTCTAGCCATTATAATCTCTCCGCAGTGTATGATGCATCTAACTCTATTTGTTGAAGAGTCTCACTATTTAAAGTTGTAGAGAATGTCACTCTAACAAATATCTTTGATTTGTTATCTTCTTCTGTAAGTGTTTCAACACTTTCGATATTAACATAAGGTAACCAAAAACCAACTGCTCTTCTGACCTCATCTTCAACTCTTACTGGTAAACTATCATCAAGTTGTTCAAAACATATTTCTCGTAACCTACTACCAAACTCTGGTTGGTAAACTCTTTCACCAATATGAGTTAAAAGTAAATTTTTTAGATTATGTCTTACTTGGTCATATGAACTTTTTGTAAGTTGAAACACATTGTTATTGTCTGACTTTAAAGGTAAAGCTAAACCAATGTATGTGTTAGGATTTAAATCGTTTTGTCTGGCTCCTGCCATTACTCACCTTTCTTATTCATAGCTTTCATTAAGTCACTGTAGTCACGAGTCAAAGCGTTTGTTAATGCTTCTGGTACATCGTTAACTGATTTACCTGCTTTTTTCAAAGTATCAACTGCTACCATATCTCTCTTAGCTTCTTCAGGTTGACCATAACCCATCAACTCAGCCATGCGACTTGTGTCAAAAGTTCCACCACCTAAAGTTGGATATTCTTCTGTTTGATTTTTTTGTGTTTTTGTTAAACCAACTGTTTCATTAAGTACATCATTAAGTGATTTATTCTTTGTGTAAGCTTTCTTTTGTTGAACTTTTTGTTCAATAACTTTTGTTGGTTTAGATACTTGTTCCTCTATAAATATCTTTTTTACTTCTTTTTGGACTTCACGTTTGACCACTTCTCGTATTATTTTTACAAGGTCTTTTTTAGTCATAATAACTCCTATTGTGTTTTTACTTTTTTACTTAATAAAGAATCTTTTTTAGTGCTTAGTGTTAGTTTTAATGCTTCAATTGCGGCTTGTAAGGCAGTTCCACCACCCTTGTCAGTGGTAAAAGCGTTTGCGGCTGTACCAAGTTGGGTTAATATTTCTTCCAAAAATACAATCAATGTATCACCCTTTACAACTGGCTCTAATTTATCTGCACCACCCAATTTAACATTACTAGAATTTAATCTTATTTCTTGTCCTCCACTAATAAATATACCGTCACTCTTTAATAGTATTTTTTTTCCATCAATCTTACCATCTTCAAACTTATTCTTAGAAAACTTTTCACCACCACTTGTCAAGACTATCATCGAATCTGAGTTTTCAAAAGAATCATCTACTGGCACTGCAATGCCACCTAATACTTTATTAGAACTTTTTACACCTATTCTAATAACAGGTAAATCATTATCTTTATTTCTATCAAAATGTATCGATTGACCAAATCGTCCCTCGTATAATGTGCTACCCTCTGTTATATTTATAGGACTTATTTCTTTTCTTTTAAAAGTATCATCCTCAGAAAATTTTAGATTTGGTAAAGGATAAGGTTTATCTACTAAAGTGTTTTCTCTTATCTGTCCCTTTTGATTGATAGTGCCGATATAGTAATGTCTACCGTTAAACTCTACCACTCCTACGTGTTCACCTGCTACAGGTACTTGTAAAATACCATTTCCAAAAAATGGTCTAACAACTCCACCAAGAACATCTTGATTTGGTTCTATTACAAACTGACC
>MDTE01078198.1_pt1 | contig 10046 bp, 10 predicted proteins | sample 811231 | NCBI WGS metagenome assembly MDTE01 (sample SAMN05326651, study PRJNA326480) | marine metagenome | isolation source: seawater | place: Indian Ocean: Red Sea | collected 2010 | reverse complement strand
GTACGGGCGTATTTCGCAGCCAGGGGACTGGAGGTGACCGAGAAGTTTTTCTGGCGGAATTCGCAGGCGGTGTATGGGTGGCAGCAGCGGTGAGAGCCGCTGTCCTTTTTGGGCGTTGATGGTCTGGTGGCAACAGTATCGCGATCCAAATTTTGCCGCGTATCGATTGTGGCGACGGATGCAATGTGCAGCGCCGCTGGCCAATCGTCGGCCCGAACTGCTGATCGATAAATGTGGCACGAATCGGGAGTCTAAGGTATGCGCTGTTTGATTACCGGCGCCAGCTCTGGCATTGGCGAGACCATCGCGCGGCGATTGGCGGCGGAGGGGCACCCGGTGGCATTGATGGCGCGGCGGACGGAGCGGGTGCGAGAGATTGCGGCGGAGCTTGGGAGCGCGATTGCCGTGCCGGGCGATGTGGGGAGCGGCGAGGATTGCGAGGCGGTGGTGCAGCGGGTGGTGGAGGCGTTCGGCGGTGTGGATACGCTGGTGAACGCCGCCGGAATCTGGGTCGAAGAGCCGTTGCATGCGGCGACTTACGAGCAGATCCGGCGTTTTGTCGATACGGATGTCAGTGGCGCGTTGCAGATTACCCGTGCGGCGTTGCCCCAACTGATGAAGGGCGGCGGGCGGCTGGTGCATATCAATGGCTTGCAGGGGTTGATCCGGGTGCGGCCGCCGGTGCTCTATGCGACAGTCGAGTCGGCGGTGCGGGGTTTGTGCGAGAGTCTGCGCTGGGAGGCGGCTCCGCACGGAGTGCACGTCGGATTCATTACGCTGGGCTCGGTGGCCAATACGGAGGCGGCTACACCCGATATGGTTGTCTTGCATAGCGGCGATGAGCGCAATCGGCTCAGTCGCGATGAGGTGGCCGATGCGGTGTTATTTATGCTGTCGCGGCCGGAGGGGGTCAATATCGACGAACTGGTTTTGACCCCCCTGCAGCAGAGCTTCTGAATTACTTGACCCGCCTGATCTAAGACCGTTAATTCCCCCGCACATATACTCTCTGTACAAAGGAGCCATTATGCCCATGGGCAACTGGCGGGAGCATCCCTGGGCGGGGGTTTTCCCCGCGACGCTGTGCCCTTTCCACGCCGACGAGTCGATCGACGAAGATGGCCTGCAGACCTATATCGCCGAACTGGCTTCCGTAGAGGGCGTCAAGGGGCTCACCTGCAATGGCCACACCGGTGAGATTATGTCGCTGCGCTTTGCAGAGCGCAATCGCGTCACGCAAATCGTTGCTGCGGCAATCAAAGCGACAGGGCGCGATATAAAGACGATCAGCGGCGTGTCGGCGGAAGGCAGCCTGGAGGGGATTGACCACGCGCTGGCGGCGCAAGAGGCCGGAGCCGATGCGATCTTGCTGATGCCGCCACACCATTGGCTGCGCTTTGGTCGCTCGGCGCGAACGGCGGTGGGCTTTTTCGAAGACGTGGCCTCGGCGGGGGTCGATATCGTAGTGCACCAGTATCCGGCCTGGACGCGGGCGGGGTACGCACTCGACGAGATGAAGGCGATGGTGCAGATTCCCGAGGTCAAATGCATCAAGATGGGCACGCGCGAGATGAGTCGCTGGCTCTTCGACTATCAGGAATTGAAGAAGGTCGATGAAGACGTGCCGATCATCACCTGCCACGACGAGTTTTTGCTGCCGACTTTATTGGAAGCGGCGGACGGGGCGCTGGTGGGTTTTGCCGGCTTCGTGCCGGAACTGATCGTCGAGTTGGTGCACAGGGCTTTAGATGGCGATTACGCCGGGGCGAGGGAAACGCAGAAGAAGGTCGAGCCGCTCAATCGGATCGTCTATGCCTTCGGCGAGCCCTCGTCGAGCGCCCATCAGCGGATGAAGTGCGCTCGCTGGCTGATGGGTAAGTTCCCGTCGCCGCAGATGCGGCGACCGCTGCGCGATTTGGGCGCGGAGGAGATTGCGGCGATCCGCAGGCGGTTGGAGGATCTCGGCTACGAGTGCGTGCAGAAGTAATGGACTATCCCAAACCCGACAAACCGGTTGCGATCGCGCTGGTCGGCACCGGCAATCGCTCGCAGGCGATTTATCAGCCGCTATTGCCGGCGCTGCGCGAGTGGGTCGAAGTGGTCGCGTGTGTGGATCCGGTCCGCGAAAACTGCGATCAGGCAGCGGCCGCCTTCGGCGCCAGGGCCTATTACGATGTCCGCGCAATGGTCGCCGACGGCATTGCCGAGGCGGCCCTAGTGGTGACGCCGGTGCCGTCGCACTATGCCTATTCGGTCTATCTATCGGATCGCGGTATTCACAATCAGTGCGAGACAACCTGGTGCAGCTTGTTGGCGCAGGCGCGCGAGATGATCCGGGTCGCCAGGGCGAATGACGTGGTGGTGCGGGTGGCGGAGAATTTCTTCCGCTTCGCCTGCGATCGCTTCGCGCAGACGCTCAAAGACCACGGCGCGATTGGGCGGATCGGGCGGATATTCAGCTATGCCGACCACACCGGGTATCACAACAACTCGCGCTGGGTGCGCTTTTTCGGGCATCCGATGTGGGTGCAGGCGATCGGGCATTCGATGGAGACGCCGTCGTTCCGCTCGATGCCGCATCGCTTTCACTCGGGCGAGCATTTCAAGGCGCACTACTTCGGGTTTGCGGGCGGCGAGATGGTGGCAGACCAGTACGCCAATGGCAAGGGCTTTTTGGGTCGGCACCCGCGGCCGGGCTATACCGAGTGGCAGGGCGAACGCGGCACGCTGATTTATCGGGCGACTGCGCCGGCCAGAGGGACCGGTGGTTTTACGCCTGCTACCATGCAGTTGCGGCGCTGCTCGGACGCGGGCGTCGATGCGGAGCATGGCGTGCCGGTGATTCAGTCGATCGCCGACGAGGTCGTCGATGTGGTCAGCGAGGACGACGGCCATAGCTGGACGCGGAGTTATGCCAATACCAGCGCCGGGCGGGTCGAATACGTCAATCCCTTTCGCAGCGATGCCTATGTACAGGCGCGCAAAGACTACGGCGCCTCATTGATGAGCCATATTGCCGACTTCGCGTTGGACGTGCGCGGCGTGCAAAAGGGGGAATTCGACGAGGAGGACGCGCTGATGTCGCTGGCGATGTCGCTGGCGTGTACTTTGTCGGAGAGCGAGGAGGGGCGGCGGATCGCGCTGCCCCTTGCGGATGAGGACGCGGCGGACGCTCCGGCCAGGCAGAGCCTGCAGAGCGAATACGGCATTGATCCGATGGACGTCGAGGGCATGATGTCGGTCAACTACGCGCGACCCTGACCGTGGGATGCGGCGCGCTGTATCCGATTGAGTCGCAGATCTTGCGCGATGAACAGACTGGAGCGGAACTCAGGCAGATCACCGCCCATGCGTCGATTCACCACCATCCTTTCTACTATATACCGGCCTATGACGATGCGATGCGGCACCTGGTCTTTGTCTCGCACCGTACCGGGCGCCCCGAGATCTTCTTAGAACTGCGCGAGTCGGGGCAGTTGTTGCAGTTGACGGAGCACGCGGGATTGGCCGAATATTCTATTACGCCCTCGCACGACGGTCGCTATGTCTATTTCACCGACGGCGGCGGAGCCTGGCGGGTCGAGACCGAGACCTGCAGGGAAGAACAACTGGCCTCTTTCGCAGGGGAGGGCGCGGCACAGGGCACGACGGCGCTGAGCTACGACGATAGGTGGTGGGCGGTGCCGGTGAAAGCGGATGGAATAGCGCGCTTGGTGGTGATTGATACGGCCAGCGGCGACCGCGAGGTGATCGTCGAGCGCGATGCGGTCGGGCATCCGCAGTTTCATCCGGTGGACGCGTCGCTATTGCGCTACGCGGGACCGTATTACGAGCGGATGTGGGTGGTCAACCGGGATGGGAGTGGCAACAGGTTGGCCTACGAGCGCGAGGGCAGCGAGTGGATCGTGCACGAGACGTGGCATCCCGGGCGGCGCGAATTGCTGACCGCCCGCTGGCCGCACGGGGTCATCGGCATCGATATAGACGGCGGGCAAAAGCGCCAGGTCTGTACCTTTAACGCCTGGCATCCTATGGTCAGCCGCGATGGTGCGATAATGGTTACAGATACGAATTTTCCAGATACGGGCTTGCAGATCTTCGACCCGAACGACGGCGTGGGGGAGCCGCAGTTGTTGTGCCTGTCGCACTCGAGCAACGAAGGCAAGCATTGGGATATCGACCACTGCCCTTACGACGATGGGCCGACCCCGGTCTACGCGCCGCAGCACACGCATCCGCATCCCAATTTCTCGCCGGACGGGCAATATGTGGTTTTTGCATCGGACCGGACCGGCTTTGCCCAACTCTACGAGTGCAAAATTGAACGTTAAAAAACGAGGGAAGGACTATGCTACCGATTGTCGATACGCATCAACACCTGTGGAATCGCAGTCAGTTTTCGTTGCCCTGGCTGGACGGCGAGGGGATGGACCCGTTGCAACACGACTTTATGATGAGCGATTATCTCGCAGCGGGAACTGGCGCCGGCATTGCCAAGACGGTGTATATGGAAGTCGATGTGATGCCAAGCCAGCGCCCGGAAGAGGCGGAGTTTGTCATCGGCCTGAGCAGGGCCGAAGACAATCCGATGGTCGGGGCGGTGATCGGTGGGAGTCCGGGCGCGCAGGGCTTTCGCGCGTATATCGATCGCTTTAAGGACAATGATTTTATTAAAGGCGTGCGCCTGGTGTTGCACGTGCCCGAGGCCGAGCAGGGGCGCTGTTTGCAGGAGGCCTTTGTACGCGACATACAATACCTGGGCGAAGTGGGCTTGAGCTTCGATATCTGCATCCGGCCGGGCGAATTGGCCGACGCGGTGGGGCTGGTAGATCAGTGTCCGGATACGCTCTTTATCATCGACCACTGCGGCAATGCCGATCCGTCGATTGTCAACGGCAGCGCCGAACACGATCCAGCCAATCCCTTCAGCCACACCAGGGAGCAGTGGCAGCACGACATGGCCACGCTGGGCGCGCGCGAGAACGCGGTCTGCAAGATCTCGGGGATTATCGCTCGCGCACCGACGGGGTGGAATGCCGATGCGCTGGCGCCGACAGTGGAGCACTGCCTCGACAGCTTCGGGCAGGATCGGGTGGTCACCGGTGGCGATTGGCCGGTGTGCAATATGGGTGCGAGTCTGGGCGAATGGGTTGCGGCATTGCGGGAGATTGTCTCTGGTCGTTCGGAGCGAGACCAGGCGCAATTGTTCGCTGCCAATGCCGAGCGGCTCTACGGATTGGCTTAGGCGATGGATCCTTTTGAGAAAGTTGCGATCGGCGATACCGGCGTCGAGGTGACGCGATTGGGCCTGGGTGGTGCGGGATTGGGGGGTATGGTCTTGGCTGATGGGATCTTCCAGGGCAGTGGCTATGAAGAGGCGCTCGCAATAATCCGCCGGGCCTATGAGATGGGCGTGCGCTATTTCGATACCGCGCCGCTGTATGGCGAGGGGCGCAGCGAGGTGCGCTACGGGCGGGTACTGGGAGATTTTTCGCGCGATTCTTACGCGATCTCGACCAAGGTCTCGCGGGTGTTGCGTCCGGAGAACCCGGATGATCTGGCGCCTTACAGTGCGGATGGGATTCCGCACTACACCTATGATTTTGATTTCAGCGCCAAAGGCATACAGGCCTCGCTCGATTCGAGTTTGGAGCGACTGGGATTGGATGTAGTGGACATTCTCTTCGTCCACGACAGCGACCTGAAGGACCAGCATCCAGACGAGGATTTTATCGAGGGTCTGGAGGCGGCATCGGAGTTGCGGGCACAGGGTGTCGTCAAGGCCATCGGCATGGGCATGAACGTATGGGAGCGCACCGGGCGTATGGTCGAGCGCTTCGACCTCGATTATATCCTGCTGGCCGGGCGCTATACGCTGCTGGAGCAGTCGGCGCTGCCCGAGTTCTTGCCGCTGTGCGTAGAACGCGGAGTGCAGCTGACGATCGGCGGGCCGTACAATAGCGGTATCCTGGCGCGCGATCTGGACAAGCCGGTATCTTTCGACTACCAGTTGGCGCCTCCACCCCTGGTCGATAAAGCAAGGGCGCTCAAGGCGGTATGCGACCGGCACGGCGTCGAGTTAAAGGCGGCCGCGCTGCAGTTTTTGTTTGCGCACGAGGCGGTGGCTTCGGCGGTGCCCGGGGCCACATCGGTGGCGGAACTGGAGGACAATGCACGGGTGATGCAGGTTGCGATTCCGGCGGCGCTGTGGGATGAATTGAAGGCCGAAGGATTGTTGCCCGCGGAGGCACCAACGCCGTAGTGGATCGGCAATTGCGACAACTGCAGGCGTTCCACGAGCGCTTTGGGGCACATATGGAGCAGGCGCCGACGGCGGATATCCCAGCTGCCGTGGGGGAGGTACGTGCGCATTTGATCGCCGAGGAGTTGGAGGAATACCGCGCGGCCTTCGCGGCTGGGGATCTGGTCGAGATTGCCGACGCGCTGACCGACTTGCTTTATCTGGTGCTGGGGACCTACCACTCGCACGGCTTGCAGGATATCGCCGCCGAGCTCTTCGACGAGGTACACCGCAGCAATATGACCAAGCTCGGCGCCAACGGGCAGCCGGTGCTGCGCGAGGACGGCAAGGTGTTGAAGTCCGAACTCTACTCGCCGCCCGATTTGCGGGCGATTATCAAAAGGACTACCGCTACTTGATTATCCCGGCAGAGCAGTGCCGTTGGCGAGGACGGCGTGGTCTTGCTAGCGGGCCATCGCAGATTTTTGCGATAGAAAGGATAATATCATGGCCGAGCGACTAGTATATTTCAATGGCGACTTCGTACCCGAAAAAGAGGCGCGCATATCCATTTTCGATTGTGCGCTGATGTACGGGGATATGGTCTTCGAGATGACGCGGGTTTTCAATCACCAACCCTTCCGACTGCGCGAGCATCTGGAGCGGCTTTACAGCTCGCTCAAATACGCGCAAATCGATTGCGGGCTGACCATCGACGAGATGGAGGCGGCTACCTGCGAGACCATTGAGCGCAACCTGCCCGCCGTCGGCGATCTAGACTTCCAGATTATGCACGATGTCACGCGCGGCGCACTGCCGCTCTACGACTCGCTGGTCACAGAGGGCACCGCGCCGATCGTCACCATCAATGTCTTCCCGCTGGTACGGCATATCGGCGGCGCGGCCGATGCCTACGACAGGGGTTCGCATTTTGTGGTGACGCCGCAGCAGTCCGTGCCCTCGCGCTATATCGACCCCAAGGCCAAGAACCGCAGCCGCATATTCTACAAGATCGCCGAGCTGCAGGCGGCGCATATGGAGGAGGGGGCGCAGGCGCTGTTGACCGACGAGCACGGCTTTATCACCGAAGGGACTGGCAACAATTTCTTCATGGCCCGCGACGGCGTGGTGATTACGCCCAGGGGGCACAATATACTGCGCGGGGTCTCGCGCGGGGCGTGTATAGATTTGGCGCGCAAGCTGGATATTCCCCTTATAGAGGCGGATATCGAGCCCTACGACGTGCGCGAGGCCGACGAGGCGTGGTGGACCAGCACGACCATCTGTATGGTGCCGATTACACGCTTTAACTTCCAGCCGGTCGGGGACGGAACGGTCGGACCGATATACAGGCGTTTGTTGCGGGCGTGGTCGGAGGAGGTCGGCGTCGATATTGCCGCACAGGCGCGCGAATACGCCGGGTTGATGGATAGCTGGACGCCATGAGCGAGGTGTGATTGGGGTCGGGGCTATTGGCGCCGGGCGCGGCGGGTGTGGGAGCAGATGGGATGCGAGCTTGTGTGATTTTATTTAGAGGATGTTTTTACAAAATTATAGGAGATATATGACAACGCATCCCACCGTCGCCGAGCGCTTCTTCTTCGATACCAACGGCTATCTGGTGCTCGAGGATTTTCTGCCCGCCGACCGGACCGCAGCACTGTACGGGGCGGTCGAGCGGGTCATCGCGCGTCGGGAAGCGCCCGGTTTTGCGCGCGAGCACGAGCCCGCCTTTGCCGACCGGCTCGACGTGCCCAACAAGCGAGTCATGCACCTTCTGGCCGAAGATCCGCTCTTTTTGGAGATGCTCGACTACTCGCCGATGCTCGACTATGTGCACGGCTTGTTCAACGAGATGCCGCACCTGCACTCGACCGATGCCTTCTACGAGGTCGAGCGGGGAGACTACCACGGTCGCGGCTGGCATATCGACGGCATTCAGGACGGCTTTCGCAATCTCAAGCCGCACATCCCTTTTTTGCAGTTCAAGGTCGGGTATTATTTGAGCGATATGAGCGAGCCTGACCAGGGCAATTTGACCTTGGTGCCCGGCAGCCACAAGTCCTATCTGGACCCGGACGCCGAAAATCTCAAAAATCCCGAGCTCTTTCCCGGGGCGCTACAGGTCTGCGGCGGGCCGGGCACGGCGGTGCTATTCCACAACGCGATGTGGCACACGCCGGGGCCCTTTACCCGTGCGGGCGGAAAGCGGGTGATGCTCTACTACGGCTACGAGCACCCGTGGATGCTGGCCTGCGCCGAGCAGTGGCGCTACAACCGGGATTTCTTGCAGAGTCTCAACGAAAATCAGCGCCGCTTTTTCCACGGCTTCGTCTTCGATCCGCCGGAGTACCGTTGGGGATGAGCGCGGAAAAGGACGAGCAGGTCGCGGCGGCCCTGGCCGGGCCGGATCTCGGCGGCAGCCGCAGAATGGGGATGGTGCTGTTTCTGGCTTCGCTGGCCATGCTCTTTGGGGCCAGCATCGCGGCCTTCGCCTATTTGCGACTGACCAGTGCGGCGCTGGTGGGCACCGATCCCGTCGAATTGCCCTTGGAGCTCTACGGCTCGACCGCGGTGCTATTGGGGGCTGGCCTGGCGATGCACCGCTCGTGGCAGAGTGCGCGACGCGGCGATTTTCTCCAGTTGCGCCAGTGGTTGGTGTGGACCTGGTTGTCGAGCGCGTTGTTTATGGCCATACAGACGCCGGCAATGCTGGAACTTTTGCAGCGGCACCGGGGGCTGGAGGGGACGGGTATCGGCAATGTCTACGGCATAACTTTCGCGTTAATCGTGGTGCACGCCTTGCACGTGGTCGGCGGGATGGTGCCGCTGTCTAACCTGGCGTGGAAGGCGCAACGCAGACGGCTCGACAGCGAACACCTGCTCTCGGTGCGGGCCTGCGCGGCCTACTGGCATTTTCTAGAAGCGGTATGGGTTTTGTTGCTGGTCGCCTTTTACCTGTGCGGATAAAATAAGCGTCATCAATTGCGCGGTCTGGCACGACGAGCAGCCTACCATGCGCGATAAGAGTCGCCGCCGACGATGCGAGCTTGCCCACTCATGCCCGGCTCATTGCTCGTTGCAGATCTCGACACCCTCCCAGTCGTTGGGAACGCCGCGGGCGACGGCCTCGGCGATGCGCGCCTGGTGGAAATGGAGGACCTGGTCTTCGGGGTCGCGGGCCAGAGCCTGGGCGATGAGGAGGTTGGCCTGGGTGAACTTGCGGTCGTAGTAGAGCCGCAGCGCTTCCTCGTAGTCGGCCTGGGTTGCCAGTTTGCGCTCGACCAGTTCCTCTGGGTCGCCCGCGAAAATCTCGTAGATCACCAGGGGTTCGCTGCGGCCCTTGATCTGGACCTTGTCGAGGGCGCGGAATTGGTACTGGTCGCGAGTGGTCAGCTTGCCCATAACGTGCTCGCTGACCACCAGGCCAACCCCGTAGCGCCGGGTCAGACGCTCGAGCCGCGAGGCGACGTTGACCGCGTCGGAAATGACGGTTGTCTCCATGCGCTCAGCTTCGCCGACGACGCCGAGCATCAGCTCTCCGCTATGGACCCCCACGCCGATCTGCACCGGTGGTGCCCCCGGGGCAATGAACTTCTCGTTGAACTGCGCCATCGCCTGCTGCATGCCGACCGCTGCCTCAACCGCGTCGTCGGCGGCGTTGGGAAATAGCGCCATGATCGAGTCGCCGCTGTATTTGTCGATGAAGCCGAAGTTCATGCGGATGATCGGGCTAATCCAGCTCAAATACGCGTTGATAAAACGAAAGCTGTCGCCCGGTCCCAGTTGCTCCGACAGCGAGGTG
>MDTE01067846.1_pt1 | contig 10046 bp, 6 predicted proteins | sample 811231 | NCBI WGS metagenome assembly MDTE01 (sample SAMN05326651, study PRJNA326480) | marine metagenome | isolation source: seawater | place: Indian Ocean: Red Sea | collected 2010 | reverse complement strand
CACTCATCAGATGCCCACCTCGAGGAACTGCAACTCCAGCAGCACCGCCATCGCCGCGCTCCTCCTCACCGCGTCGTGGACCCACGCCGCGGGCGCTCCCGACGCCGACGCCGCCGCCTTGGCGTCCCTCAGCAGGTTCTTCCCGTCCGGCGTCAGCCTCGCCTCCAGTTCCATGGCGAGCGCGAGGTCGCCGCCGCCGCCGCCGTCGCGCCCCGTCATCCCGCCCTCGAAGTACCCCCGCTGCATCATGGCCATGACCTCGAGCCACGTCCCGTTGCCGCTGCGACAAACCTCGGCGCGCCTGTGGCCGCTGAGCTGAAACGCGAGCGCCATGACGAGCTTGACTTCCTCCCACGGCACCGCGTCATCCGAGGGCGTGGACTGCACCATCGCCGTGATCCAATCGCGTCGGCGCGAGGGGGATTCGTTGAGGACGCCGCGGACGACGCGCGCGGCGTCGTGCGCGTCGCCGCGCGCGGATCCCCAGTTCCAGTTCGGGCTCGTCCACGGCTCGGGGGGTAAGGCCACCCCGGTTCCCCCGCGGGGACCGTCGGGGACAATCTCCGCCTCCACCGCGTCGGCACCCGTGTTGACGACGACGGACCGGGGATGGGGCGGACTCGTGCGAACACGAACGGCGCGCGGCGCGAGGTGTGCGCGGGTCCGCGCGCGATGACGACGGAGCGCGATCGCGGTGGACGAGCGAGGGACGCGCGAGGAGGCCAGTAGGGTCGTCGGCATGTCCAGCCCGTGCCGCGCGACGAGGGAGTGACGAGCGCCCCGAGAAAATAAGGGTTATCCGTATCCAGTGAAAAACTAACATTCGCGGGAGCGCGCGACATGACCCCGGAGGAGGCGCTGCTCGCGCTGCGCGCCGTCGCGACCCTCCGCGCCGCGCTCCTCGGGCTCGCGCTCTACGCCTTCGCGAGGCTCACCGTGTACGTGTGGCGCCCGCTGTGGGATCGCGTGTTCGTGTCGACGTCGGTGGTTCGATTCGTCCCGTACGACTCGAGCGCGGTGGGATCGGACACGGTGTGCGTCGACTGCACGCATCGCACACTCCCCACGCTGACGCATCACAAGGACGGCAGCACGCCGGTGCACCTGCGCGGGGACACGTCCACGGACACCGTGTTCAACGCGCTGCGCGCGGGATGGAGGCCGCTCAAGATCGCGAACGCGGTCACCTGCAACCACTTCGACATCGACGGACTCGTCTCGGCGTGGGCGCTCATCGAACCGCTCAAGGCGCTGGAGCACGAGGACGTGCTCCGGGAGACGGCGAGGATCGGGGACTTCCGCGAGCTTCGCGTCACGCGCGGTAGGGGCGACGACGACGGCGACGGCGACGCGTTCGGCATGTGGTCGGAGACGACGGCGGCGCTCCGACTGTGCGCGTGGATAAATTCCGTCGAACGCACGCTCTTCACGCGGCCGTTCGAGGGAAACGAGCACCGCGAGTCCGCGCGCAAGTACGCGCACTTCCTGCCCCTCGTGGCGGACGCGCTGAACGCGGTCGAACCCCGCGCGGGGTCCACCGCGGATGCGGACGACGCCGCCGCGGAGAGGAGCGGGTTGCGAACGGGCGACGCGGAGGTTGCGCGCGTGTTGGACGGGGTGACGCGCCTGTACGGGACCGGCGAGTCGGAAGGGAACCGCGATTGGGAGACGCGGGAGACGTGGGACGACCTCGGCGTGTGCGTGGTGAGGTGCGAGTCCCCCGTGCACTACTACGCGCTCTTCTCGCTCGCGACGGACGCCGACGTGGTCGTGTCCATCTACTCCGGCGGCCGGTACGAGTTGGAGTGCAAGTACACCGGTTTCGTGGACTACCGGAGCCGCGCCACGTGGCCGCGGGTCAACTTACGCGCGCTCGCGAACAGGCTCAACGCGAGCGACGCCGCGGTGACGCGACGCGGGTCGCGCCTGCGATGGGACGTCGCGGGGTACACGGATCCGGGCCCCGTCCTTCGTCTTGACGACGTCAGGCCGGGTGAAAAGCTGACGAGGGCGGAGCGGTACGGTAGCCCGGACGAGCGTCGGATCCACGTCAGCGCGCTCGCGCCCGAGGCGTTTCTCGGGACCGTGCGCGCGTTCTTCGAGCACGCGGCGCGCGGGGCGAGGGCGCACCTGGGGGTCACGGATAACGCGCGAATAGCGAGGCGCGGCTGGAGCTGGCGGGAGACGCACGAGCTCAACGCGAAAATCGACTGGGCGGGGTTCCGGGCGGACGACGACGGTACCGGCACGACGCGATGACTCGTCGGCGTTTGATTCTTTTCGACACATAAAACACTTCTCATATGATATTTAGGGCGGCGTTCGCGGATGTCAGCCGAGGTCGAGGCTGGCGACGGTGAGGCAGCCCATCCCGAGTCCGGGCACCTCCGCCGCCTTAACGTTCGCGTCCGTCTTGAGCGGCGTGACGAACCCCTCGAGCTCCTCCTCCCCTTCGTCCGAGCTGCACCAGTCCCCGATGCACTCGTCACGCGTCGCCGGCGCCATCACCATCCTCGTCGTCCGCTCCCCAGCCTCGAACCCCCGTCGCTTCAGCGCGCATCGCAGCGCGCTCGTGCCCCGCAGCTGCCGACCGAGCGAGTCCGTCGCGAACGATCCCTCTTCCAAACCCTCGGGAACGTACACGACGATCCCATCGCACGCGTAATCGTCGTCGTCGTCTCCCTCGCCCCCGCCGCCGCCGCCGCCGCTCGTCGCGAGGTGGTGCGTGGCGAGCGTGAGGTACCGCTCCACGAACTCTCTCGCGCGAATCGTCGAGTACTCTCGGCCCGGTCGAACGTCGAGGCCCACCGGGCCGAGGTACAGCTTGCGACCGCGCCTGTGCGCGACCGCGTACCCCGCGCCGTCCTCGACGACGCACAGCCGCGGGACGGTATCGCGCCACGCCCTCAGCGTGTTCCCGCGAGGGGCGCCGAACACCGCGGCGTCCATGTCGGTGATCAGCGCGCCGTCGCCGCCGGACCAGTCCGCGGTGGCGTCGGCGGCGGCGACGGCGGCGGCGACGTCGCCCGCCGCGTTTGTCGAGCCCCGTTTGGAATTTTTTGCCGTTCCGAGCGCGTCTTCTCGCGAGAGCGTCCACCGGCGCACGGCGGCGACGGGCGCGAACCCGGCCTTGAGGTACAGCGGCGCGCCCATCGCGCTGGCGTCCAGCACCGCGAGCGTGGACGCGCCCATGGAGTCGAGCGCCGCCCTGAGGACCATGGACGCGACTCCCCTCTTGCGGTAGTCCGATCGCACGACGATGTTACCCACCCACCCGAACGGGGCGTCGGTGTGTCCGCCGTAGACGACGGTGCTGACGAAGCCGACGAGGTCGCCGTCCTCGTCGAAGACGCCGGTCGCGCCGGTGACGCCGCCCGGGGCGGCGTCGCCGTCGGCGTCCCCGTCGGAATCGTCGGAGGACTTCAGGAGCGCGAGCCACTCGTCCACGTTGGCGTCGAATGAAACCTCGCGAAGCAGCGCGTCGAGTCTCTCGACGTCCTCGGGGGAGGCGGTGAGCTGCCGCAGGACGTGCCCGCACCCCTTGTCGATGATGCAGAACTCCTCGTCGTAGCTGAGCTCGGGGTTGAGCGTCCCGGCGCTGGACCACGCGGCTTCATCGTCCGCGGAGGCGCGCACCCTTCGTCGTCGTCGCTCCAGTCCATCGTCGCTCCATTGCGGGGCGGAAACTTTTAAAGATCCGCTCTTCGCTCGCCCACGAGGTTCCGGAGCGGCGACGGCGCGCGGACGGCGCGACGCGAACGCGGTCGGGCGAAGTTTACCGCTGGGTCCCACCGAACGCGACAGGTACGCGCGCGCGCCGGCGGTAGACGCCGACATACCCCGTTTGCGGTCTTCGAAGTGGCCGAAGAAGGACCTTCGCGTTCGTTCGAGGTGCGAACTTGATTCCACGTGGAGGATGACGATGACACACGCGTCTGGCTCGCAGATGTGAGCTGGCGGGACCTTCCACCGTGGGCGGCACCTTCCATCGCGGGCGGCACCATGTTCGCGGTCTCTTCATCCGCGGGACTTGCCGCGGCGTCGGCACGCGTCCACGCGTCCCACCGGAGACCCCGCCCCGCGCGCCGTCTCCGCGCGTCTTCGTCGTCCTCGTCCGCGTCGTCAACCGTCGGGACGCTGCCGAGAAGGAATTGGTCCGAGATGACCACGAACGAGTTCGAGCGGCTGGACAAGGACAGGGTCATCGCGCTGTTGCCGGTGGGCGCGACCGAGCAGCACGGTCCGCACCTTCCCGTGTGCGTCGACGCGGCGATCAACGCCGGGGTCCTGAACCGCGCCATGGAGCTCCTCCCGCCCGAGATTCCGCTGACGCGTCTCCCGCCCCTCCCCTTCGGCAAGTCCGTGGAGCACGACGACTTCGCCGGAACGATCAGCCTCGGAACCAACACGCTCATGGCGGCGTGGACCGACATCGGCGAGAGCGTCCGGCGCGCGGGGGTCAAGAAACTCGTCCTCTTCAACAGTCACGGGGGCCAGCCGCAGGTTGCGGAGATCGTCGCGCGAGACTTGCGAAAGCGACTCGGCATGCTCGTCGTCACCGTCGACTGGTTCTCCTTCGGCCTCCCGGAGGGCATGTTCGACGACGACGAGCTGAGGCACGGGCTGCACGGCGGCGACGTCGAGACGAGCGTGATGCTGCACCTGCACCCCGACCTCGTGGACATGTCCAAAGCCGGCGATTTCAGATCCGCCGGGCGCGACATGGAGGAGAGCGGGGACTTTAAGCTGCTGACGCCGGAGGGCGGCATCGGGTTCGGGTGGCTGGCGCAGGACTTGAACCCGTCGGGCGCCACCGGGAACGCGTCCGCGGCGACCGCGGAGAAGGGAAGGGCGTGCGTCGAGCACGCGGCGTCGAGGCTGGTGGATCTGTTGAAGGAGGTTGACGACTTCGACGTGGACTGCGTGTTTCGCGGGGGCGCGAGCGGCGAGTACTGCACGACCAACTACCGGCGGATATGGCCGGGGCGGGAGGACGGAGGGGGCGGGTTGGCGGAGAGCAAGTACAAGTCCCACTACACGGGCACGAGGTCGAGCTGACCGTAGGTAGCCAACGTCACTGTAACCCTTAACATTTTTTCTCTGGTGGTCTTTGTCAACCGACCGAACTCGGCGCGATTTCAAAAAGCGCTCTCGGAGCTGACGCCCGACGCAGTGGTGCGGGCGCGGCGGCGGGAAGCGGGCGGGATGAACCGACGTCCGTCTCCCCGCGACGGTGACCGCCGCGGGTCCGGCGATGACGACGCGTCGACTTCCAGGATGGACAGCAACGCGTCCGCGGGCCCCGCCAATCCCACGAGCCCGTCGCGCGGGCCGCTCGGGATGTCGAGGCTCATGAGGGAGGCGAACAGGATGCAGCGCGAGCAGGAGCGCGACCGCGCGGAGCGAGCGAGGACGCAGGCGCGCCTCGCGGATGAGAACGCGAGGGAATCGATGGGCGACGTGGCCGGAGCGGCTGCGAACACGGCCGGCGGCGACGAGGAGAACGTCAGGCCCGAGCCGTCCATTCACGACTTCGAGGGCGCGACGCTGCGGGAGAAGGCCGCCGCGATGGCGCGAGCTCTAGCGCGCGCCAAGGACTCCGGCCGCGGCGGTGGATCCGAACCGCATCCTAGCGATGGACCCACGGCGAGCGACGCGCGCAGGGAGCTCGACTCGAAGGGCGACGCCGTCGAGAATGCCATCGCCGACCAGAGGGAGGCTCGTCGGGCCAAGCAACGGAGGACGGGCAACGCCGAGCGAGAGATATCCGACGAGCACAAGCGCATCAACACGCAGGAGGAATCCGCGAACGCGAAGCGAAACTGGAGCAAGACGAGGGTGGCGCTCACCGCCAGACGCGCGGCGGTGCACCTCGCCGGCGTCAACAACGATCGGTGGACAGACATCAACACCCTCTTCGAGTACTACAACACGACCTACTTCGACGATAAGCTCGGCGAGGTGACGTTCTCGTGGATCGATCGCACCGCGGACGACGAGGACTTTCGGTACTGTCTGTGCAGTGCGGTGCCGGGTTGGTGGCACGGCGCGCACAAGAACCTGATGTGCGGCGTGTCGTGTTGCGTCGAGCGGCGACGGGGCGGATACGCTCGTCGAAGCGTCCACATCCGCATGCCGGACGCGATGCGAAAGTTCAAGCTCACAAACATGGCCAAAGAGGGTCTTCTGCACTCGATGATACACGCGTACCTTTTCATGACGGGCGCGGTGAAGGAACACGAGCCGTTCTACGAGCACGGCCCGCAGTTTCGTCACATGATGCGGCGGCTGAACAACGACACGTTGACGTTTGACGCGTTTCGTCCCAGCGGCGGGTACGAGATCATCTTCTCCGACGTCGCCGAGGCTGCGGATCACGATCACCTGCTGGAGCAGGAGATGCTCGATCAGATCACCCTGGAGCACTATAAACTGCTGTACCTGGTCAGCAGGTACAGCATGTACGCGAGGAACGTGACGGATAACGAGACGTGGGTGAGATACCAGCCGTTGCTGGTGCTCATGTACGAGCTCATCGTCGCCGGCGTGATTGATTACGATTACGCGCCCGCGTCGGCGATGGTTTCCGGGCGACGGATATACCTCAACGTGACGCAGGAAGGGAGGGATAACCTGGACGATCTGGTGGAGGCGAAGCTGGTGCGCGCGCTGCGAACCATCGGAGACGATAAGCAGCCCGTGGTGGCGTACCAGATCACGGAGGATGGACTTCGGAGGCTCAGGGCGTCGCCGCTGAGCAAGGGCGACCGATCGGAGATTGACGAGATCATCCAGGATCCGTTCGGGTCGCTGATGATGGTGGGGTACGACGAGGACGACGAGACGTTCCGGCTCTACAGCGACAACGACTTTTGCGTCGACAGCACGGTGACGGACACCGAGGATGTCTCCTACGTGTCGTCCCCTTATTTACCCTTCACCGTTCGAGACCTCAAGCGGCCGCTCGCGTCGAACGCACACCGCGCGCAAGAGGCGGCGACGGGCACGAGCAACCTGCGCGACGAACTTGACGTCCAGATGACGCTCTCGCGGCTGGTGATCCTCGTCGGGGAGTGGATCCCCTTTGGATGTAACCAAATCATGCAGCTCACGCAAAAGCTCGGCGCGCACGACAGAATCCAGGGCGGATACTTCTCCGCAGAGATCGACCGACACTCCACCGAGACGAGCCTGGAAATTCCCGTGGGCCTCACGAAGGTCACGGTGAACTCGTGCGACGCCGCGCAGTGGATCAACATCGAAGCCGAGGTCGAGTTCCCCGAGGACGAGGGCATCACGCAGGTTGAAAACTTTGGAATCCGGTACCAACGCGACGGCACCGTTCTGTACGGATTGAAGCTCGAAGCGGTGATGGAGGCGATCCTCAACGACATCTCGCTCGATAACCTCGCGCGCGTCATGACCGACATACACATTGACAGCAGCAAGGTGACCGAATCGCTGTGCTCGCACCACCAGGGAAAGCTCCTCGAGATGGTCTTCAACGGCAACGAGATGAACCGAAACAAGGTCAACGTGTTCATCGCGGAGAAGATCACGCCGAAGCTGAGGGCGCTCAGGTACCTGGACGGCGACGCGCTCGAAGCCGAGCTCAAGCAGATCATCGGCGATACGCAGCACGCCTTCGACATCACCGAGAATGACGTCGTCATCTTCGGCGACGCCGGCGTCTTGTTCGCCGGGCCCGAGTGCATTCGCCACGAGACTCTGCTGCTGGCGTACCTGGCGCTCAAATCTCGCGAGGATTTCGTCACCAACTTTTTCAACCGCCTGTTCATCATCGCGGAGGAGATGACCCAGCAGCAGGAGCTCATCAACAACTTCTTCGAGGACCCGAGTCACGTCCAGACCATCCGGCACGAGCTCTCGCGGATCAACGAGGACTGCATCATGCTCGAAGAGGTTATGCGGAACCTTCAGGGTTCCGTGGAGAAAGACGCGCTGCCCGAGGAGCACATGCCCAAGACGAAGGGGGGTAAGCGACTGTACCATATCCTTCAGATACCAAAGATGCAGGAGTCCCTGCGGCAGCGCGTCCAGGATTGCGAGAAACAGGTTGGGGCGACGCGCTCGGAGATTGAGTTTCTCATCGAGCAAATTAGCATCGTCATGGCATCGATCCGATCGCAGGTGAACCGGGAGACGAAGGAGCTCTATCACTCGGCGTCCGAGCAAATGAAATTAAACGATTCCACCGCGTCCAGGGACGTCATGCAGGTGCTCATCACCGGCTCGCTTGCCTTCGCCGCCCTGGACAGATCCGTAGGTGAGTGGTCGGTCTTGTGGGACAGCTGGATGAAGTTCACGGTGACCTATCCGCTGATCATTCACGAAAACGCCATTTGGTTCTGGCTCTCGCTGTTGACGTGGGCGTTCATCGCGGCGTTTGTGCTGTACTGGATGTACTTCACCAGGTCGCAAGAGAGCGGAAACATACACCACGTCGCGAGGTTCGACATGAAAGTTGACGTCCCGAAGTTGTTCGAGTACGTCCGGAAGAAGGGGGTCATGCAGGAGGACATCGTCGCAGATCCAAACTCGCAAAAGTGCATGACGGATTTCAAGTACGTCGACGACAACAAGACGCTGTGGGAACACTACACCCCGACGATCGTCCTCACCGTGGACGTACGCAACGGCGTCTTGTACCACGCGGACATCGCGATCACCAAGCCCATGTTCGCACCGGCCAGGCTCTTCCCGCGCGAGCTGCAGGCTCGGCTCTATTCCGACTTTGAGCGATGGAACGTGATCGCGAAGGAGACCGTGTCTCGAGGTTCGATATTGGAGTCCGATCGGACCATCACCCTGATGGCGAACCAGCCCCCGCGCGGTCATTGGCGAGAGGTGAACATCGAGGAGAGGACGATCGCGCACCTGAGAGAGCAGCTCGCTCTCAAGTTTTGTTACAAGGTTGAGAACCTGCTGTCCGTGACGACGACCAAGGAGGTTGGCGACCAGATCGCGGACGAGCTCATCGAGGACGACCAGCAGGTGGTCGCGCTTCGAGAGTACCAGCGCTTGTTCGTGCAGTTTAAGGGGCGCCCCGACCCCGGCATGAGCGCTTTCGCGGCGAGGCTCAAGAAGGTTCAAAAGGCGCGAGCCGCCGGCGCGAAGGTTGGCTTGAAGGAGACGAAGAACAAGGGCAAGGCAAAGCACAGAAAGTACGGCGAGACCAGGGACGAGGAGGACCTCTTATACGGCGACGCCGCGGCGGAATAGACGGCACGAGTGTTGTATTCGGTCATCTCATTAGAACATTCGATACGTCTTGGGGTACGTCACCTGGTGGACCCCCCAGTCTCCCGCAAGTCGCCCTCGATCCACTCCAGCACTGGGTCGCCCTCGATGGGATTCCGCGCGAGTCCAAAGGGATCGTCCGAATCTTCATCGAAGAGCGCGTCGTCGTTCGCGTTCGTCGCCGCGTCGTTCACCCACGGCCCGACCGGGAGCAGGTTCCCACCGTCGCCGCCGATCCACAGCCGCATCGGTTCCCCGACGGACTCGTCGACCGCGTCCTGACACCCCCGAAACATCTCCCCGGTGTTGACGTCCTCCATGATGCAACTGTCGCACCTCCCCTCGAGGCAGAACTGCGCGGTGTCGTCCGGGTTCACCGCGCCGCACCTCATCGCAACGCTCAGAAGGTTTTCGCCGACTTTCGCCTCGCAGTGTACCTCGCGGACGTCGTCATCGTCGCCGGGGAAGTCGTCCGCGTTGGCGGGAAGGACGAAGGTGATCTTCACGACGCGGTCCGTTTTGATTTGGGTTTGGCGGTCGTCTTTGCCCGAAGCGCGCGGTACATCGCGCGGTGGTGACGACGACGCGCGACGCCAGGGGTGGAGATGCGCGTGGGGACGCGCCGACGGCGTCGGAGGCGCGAGGACGGGGCTGATCATGGGAGCAATCGCCGCGTAAAGTGCGGAGGAACCGTCGACGACGAAAAGTGCAATTCCCATGGTTTTTGCTCGCCGATTTTTGCTGACACGCCCTGCCGATGCCAACAGAAGTCAGTCCATCCCTAT
>MDTE01125327.1_pt1 | contig 10048 bp, 9 predicted proteins | sample 811231 | NCBI WGS metagenome assembly MDTE01 (sample SAMN05326651, study PRJNA326480) | marine metagenome | isolation source: seawater | place: Indian Ocean: Red Sea | collected 2010 | reverse complement strand
GTCGTTCGTGCCGAGCCACACCGTAAAGAGCAAGTCCTCCAAGTTGGTCATGCTGTCGCTGTACTCATGGAAGAACGCATGTCCGTTTTCCTCGTCAGCGAGGTAGGAGAGGAGGCTGTAGTAGTTGTTGGACCCATTGCGCGGGTCCGCGTGCACCATGTTCGTATCAACCGACAGGCTCGCGTAGTTCTCGGCCTGGTAGTTCTCAGCACCGGCCACAAAGACGATGAAGCCCATCTCTGGCTGCGCCGACACCGACGTAAGGGTCAGGGGAAGCATGGGCTCGCTGCCCGAATACGTAATCATCAGCGGTGGTGTCGCCTCGGGCGACGAGTCCGTGTCGGGCTGGAGCTGGATCCCGAGGAAAGACATGCCCTGCGCCACGTAACCGGCGACGTAGGGCTCCATCTCAGGCGTTATCAAATACCCGTTGTCGTTCAACCAATCGATCAGCGCCTCCGGATCTGTGGACGAGATCAACTGTCCCAGGTAGTTCCCCACCTGCGCCAGATCCTCGACCACCACATCTCCTGAATCGTTCTCGGCGCCCCCCGCCAGATCGCCGTCGTCGTCGTCGTCGTCCCCCATGTCATCGTCGTCCCCAAAGTCATCCCAGCCATACATGCTCGGCGGAATGATCTGGGGGCTGGTCATTCCGTCCAACAGGGTCAACGCCGACGGCGGCACCTGTAGGTATGGCGGAATCGCCGACCCAGCCGAGTCATCGTCATCTCCGATCTTGTCATCATCATCGTCCCCATCCCCGGACCAAGCGTCCGCTCCCTCTGGGGGAGGCAAGAGATCGGGCAGTGGAATGACCCAGCTGAAGTCGTCGGAGTCTCCGGTCAACTGGATCTCTACCGTCACCGAGATGGTGTTGTTCGGGTGGATCTCGAACAGGACCCGCTCAGCAGTCTGATCCACGTTGACCTGAGAGCAAAAGAAGCCCCCGCAGGCGAGCGCTGGTGGCGCACTGCACAGGAAGCCCAAGACCAAAGCGACCAAAGCAAGAACAAAGCGAGACGGCATGAAGCGCATAGAACCTCTCCAACAAGGGGTCTCTTCAAATACCACGAGTCTTCAGAACCCAAGAAGCGGCAAATGATCCTGAAGGGGCTTCATTCGCCCCTCAACTATGAAAAATTTTCATATTGCTGCATAGAAAATTTCGTGCTCCATGGCGCCCGATCACCGCCACAATCGCACCACTGCTCTACGATCAGTCCTTCTGGCGCCCAAGCCGACAGCCCAGAACCCCAAATCCCCCGCCTCCCGGGGCGTCGGGAGGCGAGGGATTGGAGCTTCCCCAGAGGGGATAATTCCGGGGCAGCGAGGCTCTACTGCGCGCCTACGAAGTCACACAGGTGGTGCCGACGCTTCGCGTGGCGGAGCTTTGCGAGCGCCTTCAGCTCGATCTGCCGAATGCGCTCGCGGGTCAGGTCGAACTCACGGCCAATCTGCTCCAGCGAGTGTGTCACGTAGCCATCAATGCCAAAGCGCATGCGCAGCACCTTTTCTTCTCGAGGACTCAGCGTAGCGAGAGCCCCCTGAACACGAGCCGTGAGGGCTGTACGAAGCATCCGTTCGCCAGGCATTTCGTTCCCCTCGTCGGCGATGAAGTCCTTCAGACTGGCATCACCATCCTCACCAACGGGCCGGTCCAGGCTGACCGGCTCGCGGACCATACGCATCAACTCGTCGACCTCCTCCACCGACAGCTCCATCGCGTCGGCGATCTCGCCTCGGGACGGGTCACGGCCCAGCCCCCTGCCCAGCTCTCGCCGTGCCTGGTTCAGACGGTTGATGACCTCGAGCTTGTAGATGGGCACACGAATCGTCCGGCATTGGCTCTCAATGGCACGAACAACCGCCTGGCGGATCCACCACGACGCGTAGGTGCTGAACTTGAAACCACGGTGATACTCAAACTTCTCAACGGCACGCATCAGCCCGATGTTGCCTTCCTGAATCAGGTCCGAGAGCGGCACCCCCCGATAGGCGTACTGCTTCGCAATGCTGACGACGAGCCTCAGATTGCAGTTGGTCAACTTCACCTTGGCGAGCTCCTGCTCCCGTTCTGTTCCTTCGCGAGTAAGACGAGCAACTTCGTATTCTTCGTCTCTCGAGAGAAGGGCATGGCTGCCCATGTCTCGGAGGTATTCGTTGAGGACGCGGCCATCAGACTTCGAGCGGGTACGAGACATTCGGCTCCCGGGTTGGGGGTTGGTTCCGGCCCTCTATGCAGCAAGGGACGTGCCAGAATTAAAAACAGTGACCATTTGCAGCGCACCAGCGGGGGCTGGACGACTGCCTCGGAGAATTACGCTGGTACCCCGACTGGCGGCGTGCCAGGACAATTTGGCGGTTTGAGGATGTTCGGCAGCAGCCCGAGGCCGGCCACCTGGCCCGTCCTATGGCCTAGAACGGCTTACTGCGGGGGCTTGAGAGCCTTCAGGAGGTCGTATGGGTCCTTGCGGTTGCTGCCCCGCCCCACGAGGCTGGGGAGGTCTCGGCTAGCCTCTACAAAAGCGCTGAGATCGCCTCCGAAGCGCTCCAGAGCCTCGTCGAAGACCTCCGAGCCGGTGTTGTAGACACGGAACTGGCCCAACCGGGCATTATTGAGCACCACATCGGGCCCCAGGGCCGCCTCGTACCCCGCCAGGCGCCACTCCATCTGCCCGTAGTCTCGCCTAGCCTGATCCATGAGCTGCTGTTTTCGCTCCAGCACCTCCCGAGTCGAGAGGCCCGCATCGTACAGAGCCTCTAGTCGTCGAACCAACCGATGCATGAACAGCCGATAGGCCGCCTGATCAGCCTCCCGATCGATGTGCTTGGTCCAGACATGGGGCGCCTCTCGCCGAATAGACTCCAAGAATCGTCGCTCCGCTTCGTCCCCCACGAACGACGCAAAGCTCTCGTTGAAGCGCCCCTCGCCCTTGATCCACAGGGTCGAGTGGGCCAGCTCGTGGAGTACAGTGTTCGCCAGCCGGTCAAGATCCCACTTCAGCATCGATCGCCACAGGGGGTCTTTGAACCAACCCAGCGTGGAGTAGGCCCCAGCAGGGCGCACCCAGGTCTCCCAGCCCAGTGCTTGGAGTTTTTTCTGCTCCTCCAGCGCATCGGCCTTGTCGAAGTAACCGATGTAGGGGAGCGCCCCCACAATAGGGTAACGATAGATGTGGCTGTCGAACCGGTCCCTGGCACAGGCCGAGACATTCCAGACGACGTCATCGAAATCTGGGTTGATGGTCTCGTAGTTGGGTGTGGCAGACAATCCCACCACAGCCTCCCCAAACGACTTGATGCGTGGGACCCAGCCGAGGAGTTCCCGCTCTTCATCGGTGAAGTCGACGGTCTCGAGGGCCTCTTCGATGGGAACACGGCCAGCCAACAGACGGAACTGCCCCTGAGCCGCTTGCGCGATGTAGGCGCAACCCGGCAGGAGACAGCCCATAGCGCCTGCAGCAAGCAGCCCCGTCAGAAGAACCCACCTCGTGTGTCGACTCGACATGCTCCAACGACGGTATCATCCGCTCCATGCCAACGGGCTCTACCCACGATCCAACACGCCCACACGCCCCACGCCAGCGCCTGGGCGCCCGCACGCTGGCGCTCTGTACCCCGCTTGCCGTCCTCGCCGGCTGCGCGTTCTTTGTCACTCAACCCGAGCCGCCACCCGACCCGAGCCTGGACGGCATACTCAGCTGCGGTGAAGTCATGCCCCTCGCCAGTTGGCTCCCCGGGGAGCAGCTGGAGCTGGACGTAGGAATCTTCACATCGGTCGAAGTAGTCGCTGACTTCGATGAGGGCGGGCCCGCCCTACGCCTGGTCGCCACCAGCGACACGGCGCTTCGACGCGGCGTGGAGATCTGGGACCCAGTGCGAGCCCGGAGGACCCTGCCAGGCTTCCGCGGCTCCAGCGAAGATCTCAGCCTCGAGCGAATCGGCGGCGACGAAGTCTCGGAGGGGACACTGACGCTCGAGTGCAGTGAACCCGGCGAGATGTGCTTCAACGTGCAGGATGACGACGGGGACGGCGCCATTGATTGCGCGGACCTTCACTGCGCTCGGGACACCAACTGCATCGACGACCAGGATGACCTCGCAGAGCGCGTCATAACTTGCAGCGAAGACTACGCGCCTTTGGATGTGCCGGAGTTGGACCGACTCGATAGCCAGCGCACGCTCTATGCGACCACCGAAGGGACCGTCGAGCACCCCGCCGACGAGTTTCGCGGCGGCGCGGAGATCGTCCTCCTGGAGGCACCCGGCGCTGCATCCCTGTCCTTGCGCTTCGGCAGCGCGGGCCTGGTATGCGCTGCGGCCACGCCCGGAGAGACATCGGTGCATTGCCAGGACACACGACGAGTGCAAGCGGGTGACGTGTACGAGACCTCCGTGGACGCCCTGCCCATCTATCTGGAGCCCGATGACGCTCGTTGGCTAGGCATTGAAGCACGTGGCGATTGCGAGACCGAAAACCGAGACCTATCGTCGGCCCCATGAGCGACCTCCTGCCCCATTCGGATTTCCTAAGCCAGGGTGGCGCCATCGTCGTGGTGATCCTGGCGGCATCGGTAGTCGCCGCTGCCGTCTTCCTGTCCCGCCTCTGGGCCCTGCGATCGGATCGGGTTGCGCCGCGCAAGCTGACCATCCAGGTACGAGACCTTGTGCTGCGCGAAGAAGAAGCAGAAGCGATGACACTGTGCCGCATGGACGAGTCGCCCATTGCGCGCATCTACCTCGCCGGGCTCAGGCACCGTGGAAAGCAGCGACCGGTCATCAAGGAGTTCCTGCTAGAGGTAGGGCGCCACGAAGCCATGGTGCTGCAGCGAGGGCTCTCGGTTCTAGAAGTGATCGCGGTGATCGCGCCGCTCTTGGGCCTGCTGGGCACAGTCTGGGGAATGATCGATGTCTTCCGGGCCATCGAGGTCCACGGCGTCGGCGATGCAGGCGCGCTCGCCGGCGGCATCGGCACAGCGCTCTACACGACACTAGCCGGCTTGCTTGTTGCCATCCCTGTTCGAGTAGCCCACAGCACCCTGATGGCACGCCTCGACACCCGAGTTCTCGAACTGGAAGAGATGGCACTCGACTTTCTGGCACTCCTCGTCGCTGCCCAGGACAACGAGGCCGAGGGCCGCTCAGAGTTGGACTCGGCTCCAGCCGAAGCCAACGCACCAGCGGCATCCTAAGGCAAACGCCAGGAGGTCTCGTTGGACTTCAGCCCCTCTCGCCGGCGCCTCCCGCTCATTCTGGAGCTGACACCGCTCATCGATGTCGTCTTCCTGCTGTTGATCTTCTTCATGGTCTCAACGACCTTCGTAAATGAGCCTGCTGGACTCCAAGTAGAGCTCCCTCGCTCCGAAAATCGAGAGTTGATCCCGGAAGGAAGTGATGTCTCGCTGGTCCTCCTGGCCGACGGCCAGATCGAGCTGGAGGGTGAGGCCGTGCCGCTCGAAGAACTCAAAGCCTCTCTCGCCCGGATCGCACGGGACGAACCCTCCACAGTCGTCGTGCTGCGGGCGGACACGAAGCTGGAACACGGCCGAGTGGTCCAGGTGATGGACCTGGTCCGGACCCTAGGTCTGACTCACTTCGCCATTGCTACCGACGCGGCTGGATCGACACCGTAATCCAGGGGCCGCCAATATTGGCATAAATCCCCTTGAGTCCTGATGGCGCACCCCGCTACACTCTGGATGGGCCCCCAGAGTAGCGATGACGTCCAGCAACAGCCTTCGATCTGTCCTCCCCTTCGTTCTCTTTGCCGTGGCGGCGGGCGGCGCAGCATGGGCCTGTTTCGGCGACCGTGGGGTCTTGACCAATCGCTCCCTAGAGTATGAAGAGTTGGCTCGGGCCGAGCGGCTGGGCGAGCGGCGCGCAACGGTGGCGCTCCTACGGGGTCAGATCCAGCAAATGGAATCGGAGCCGCGCCTTCAAGAACGCTGGATTCGCGAAGAGCTGGGTTACGTGAAGCCCGGGGAAGTCCTCTACCTGTTCCCTGGAGATCGAGCGGCCGACTTCACCTTCGTCGAAGACAAGCGCCTGCTGGCTTCGGGCGGTCATCAGCCATGAGGGGTGCTCGACACCTTCGGGGCAACCCCCGGCGTCGCCGGACGAGCATGGACCCCCCAGCGCTGGCCGAACACAGCCTGCTCATCATCATCGCCGTCGTCGTAGCCGCAGGTGGGGCCGACCCAGACCGCGCTGCACTCCATGCCGCTCGGGCCCTGGCGCTGGGCACCTTGCCGGCCATTCTGTTCGTCCGCAGCATGCGAAGCCCAAGCCAAGCAGCACGGCGTGGACTTCGGACACCACTGTGGGTCCCATCGATCATCGTGTTGTCCGCGGTTCTGGTCCAGGCCACGGGTGGGGCCACTGGCATTCTCAGTCCGGTAGCGTTCCTGGCTGTAGGGGCGGCAAGCCTAGGGCCAGGAAGTCGTCGCGTGCTCCCATGGGCCGTGCTTCTCATCGTCATCCTCCTGGCCCCAGCCGTGGCAGGTTGGACAGCGCCGATCCCCCTAGCAAAGGGGCTCCTGTTCGCCCTCGGAGTCCTCTTGTGTTCGGTGGTTCCGGGGCGACGCATCGACCAAGAACGAGAGAAACACGAGCGCACCCGAGCACGGCTGCAAGAGTTGGACGATGAGGCAGGCGGGCTCCGCGTCGAGACCCACAACGCGCTCCCTGCATTGCGCAAACAGTCCTACGACCACGGGGACCGCGACCGAGAGCTGCAGGCTGCAGCGAGAGAGCTCAAGTCCGACATTGCCCAGGCCTGTGACTTGCTTGTTTCGACTACCTCCGCCAGAGCCGCATCGGTGTACCGCCCCGACGGGGAGCAGGGCTCGGATCGGCTCGTAGCGGTCGCCACGGCAGGCGATGACAGAACACTTGTCGAAGAGGTCGAGGCTCGCGTTGGGATCTTCGGGGCCGCGTTCAAGGCCGGCACACCGGTGTGTCTCCTGTCTCCAGGGCCCAACGACCGGCGCCTCGTCCACCGAATGGGGACCGCCCGCATCGGTGCGGTCCTTGCGCTTCCCCTCGTGGACAACGAGCGTCCCTCCGGCGTGATCGTGCTCGACTTCGACAAGGAAGAGGACGTCAGTCCAGCCTGTCGCGAGCAGGCGGGCAACGTGGCCGGCTTCCTGGCTCGTCTCATCGCTCAAGCTGTAGATCTCGCCGCTCTCCGAGAGGGAATGCGAGAGAACCACGCGCTGTATGAGGCCTGCCGAGAGGTCTCCCGCCACGTTCACCTGGCGGACATCGCTGAGGCTGTCGTGGATTCGGCGAACGCCTTTGTTCACCTGGACGCTTGCGCACTGGCCCTGTGCAACTCCACCCACGACACGATGGCTGTGGTCTCTACCCGGGGTTTCGACTCGCTCTCCGCCGAGACCACATTCTCCATCGAGTCGCGGGAGGGGCTCTTGGCACAGGCTGTGCGTCATGGGACCACCATCGATCGCCCCGATCTCGTGCATGCCCACCACCCACCCATCCTCTTCGGGCAGGAGACCGGACCCATCAGCGGCCTCACGAGCTTGCTGGTCTTGCCCGTGTGGGCCCCAGGCGGCGAGGACAGCCCTCCCATTGGCGCTCTGGTGGTCGCCCGTCGTCACGGGCCCAACTTCGACGAGGAAGACGCTGACCGCCTCGAGGTGCTCCTCCACCAAGTGGGCGCTGCCATGTCCAACGGTCAACTGTTCGCCGAACACAAGACCCGGGGCATCACCGATCCCATGACCGGCCTGTCCAACCACGGACGCTTCCAAGAGGTCTTGGAGACCAAGATCGCCAGTTCTACCCGAACGGGCCTCAAGCTCAGTCTTCTCCTCATTGATATCGACCACTTCAAGTCCATCAACGACAACTATGGGCATCCCATGGGAGACGAAGTCATCAAGCGTCTTGCTGGGCTACTCGAGAGTGTGGGACGCACGGGCACCGACCTGGCGGCCCGTTACGGGGGTGAGGAGTTCTGCCTCGTGCTCGATGGCACCGATGCAAGGGGAGCGGCTGTCGTCGCCGACCGTCTGCGGGACCTGTTCCGAGAGCACGTCTTCGTACACAGCGATGGCCAACGACCCAAGACCTTCCACTGCACCATGAGCATTGGCATCGCCTGTTACCCGGACGACGGAGGTCACCCCGCTCAACTCATCGAGCGAGCCGATCAAGCCCTCTATCTCAGCAAGCAGAACGGGCGCGACGCGACCACCTGTTACCAGGCACTGCGCGCCTCTGCCTGATAGGGTTCGCCTTCATGCGAATCCACCCCACCCTCTCGAGCTACGTACTCGCCCTGGTCCTAAGTCTGGGTCTGTGCAGTTGCGATTCCACCGAGGTCGACCACTACGCCGCAGCTCTGGCCATCGAGCGTGAACTTCTGCGCCAGAATCCAGAAGCCGACTACGGAGATCGTCGATACCTGGCCGTCATGCGCGAGCTGGACAAGGTGCCTCTGGGTGCGGCGACGAGGAAGAAAGCAGACAAGCTTTGGCAGCGGATCTCTGACGGGCGGCGTTTCGCCCTGACCGAGAAGCTTCCCCAACACGCCGGGGACCTGCCAGACCGACTTGCCGGCACAGAGGCGCCAGCTCCGCCGCGCGTTCGGCGGGCGTCAGCCCAGAAGAACAGGGCGGCCAGCAACCCGCCCAACCCGCCAGCCACGCGTTCTCCCAAGGCGAGTCGTCCGGCCGTGGCAGCCACGCCAGCAGATCCCGAGGCCCTCGCACGCTTGGACATCACCCTGTACAGCACCCCGTGGTGTGGATACTGCAGTAAGGCCCGCAGCTGGCTCCAATCCAAGGGCTACCCATTCGTGGAAAAGAACATCGAGAAAGACCCCGCGGCGCACAAGGAGTATCTGGTGGCAGGCAAGGGCTACCGGGGAGTGCCGCTCATTCTCGTCAACGGGAAGAGCTTCCGGGGCTTCAACAAGCGCTCGGTCAAGCGAGCGATCGACAAGGTCCTGGCCGGCAGCTAGCCGCTGTCGGTGCCAGACTCGGGCGCCTTACCCCAGACCCTGGCCGTCACGATCCCCACCTCGTACAACACCACCAGCGGCAGCGCCAACATCAACTGGGTGATGGGATCGGGCGGGGTCACCAGCGCCGCGCCTACGAACAAGCAGATGATGGCGTAGCGCCGGAATCGAGCCAGACCCGAGGCGCTGACGACTCCGAGCCTTGCCAGAAAGAAGATGATGAGTGGGAGCTCGAACACCCCACCAAAGATGATGATCAGACGAGTAGAGAAGCTGAGATAGCGACTCATGCTCACCATGGTCAGGGCGTCATCGGCCATGCCCATGCTCAAGAAGAAGTGCATGGCATAGGGCATCAGCTGGTAGTAGCAGAAGGCGCCACCGCCAATGAACAAGGTCGTGGCGCAGAGCACAAAGGGCATGACAAGCCGCTTCTCCTGGCGATAGAGGCCTGGAGCGATGAACGACCACAGCTGGTGAAAGACAACCGGGCTGGCGCCAAAGAGGCCCGCAAAGAGCGAACACTTCAACCAGACCATGAAGCGCTCGGTCACGTCCAGGGTCGTGAAGCCACCCCCCTCGGGGAACTGCCCGGCAGCCGGCGCCATCAACCACGTAAAGATTTGTTCGCCAAACGGCATCGCTACAGCGACGCACACAATGACCGCAAGACCTGAGCGAATGACACAGGAACGCAGCTCAACCAGGTGGTCCAGCAGGCTCATGCGATAGGCATCGACCTCATCCGCTGGCGCCTCCGCCTCGACGGAGGCCTCCTCGCTCTCGATGGGGACTTCTTCGCTCACGCGGAGTCTCCCTGATCGGTCTGTTCATCCCCTGCACTCTTCCCATCCTCCGCCCCGGCCCCCGATGAGATCGTAGTTTCGTCGTCGTCCACAACGGCGTCGCTTTCCATGACCTGCTGAGACACACCGAGATCCTCCTCAGGCTGTGCAGGCGCACGGGGGGCTACCGTTGGTGTGGGAACGGTTTGACCAGAACGAGCCATCTCCTCATCGTGTAGGCGCCGTCTCTCCCTTGCCTCCGCGCGCCTGCGCT
>MDTE01063250.1_pt1 | contig 10048 bp, 9 predicted proteins | sample 811231 | NCBI WGS metagenome assembly MDTE01 (sample SAMN05326651, study PRJNA326480) | marine metagenome | isolation source: seawater | place: Indian Ocean: Red Sea | collected 2010 | reverse complement strand
TGGAGACTATGTTAGTAGTGGGATATTAAAATTTGATCAATCTGGTGGTCCTGCTTTAAATACTGATGGGGGAGGTCTTTCATCAAATCACCCTGGAGAACGAGGAATATTTTGTATTTTAGAAGCTACTAGACAAATGAGAGGTGAATCTACCTCACAAGTAGACAATGCAAAATTAGCCGTTGCAGTAGGAAATGGTGGTCAGCTTGGAGCTCGTCATGCCACATCACCAATTATTTTAGCTGCAGATTAATAAGGAGAAATACTATGACTATGAGACCTCAACCAAGATTTCCAGAACCAGATACACAACCTTTTTGGGATGCAACAAAGGAAAAAAAATTAATTTATCAAACTTGTGATGATTGTCCTGAAGTAATTTTTTATCCAAGAGCCCACTGTACAAAATGTGGAAGTTTAAATAACACATGGAATGATTCAAAAGGATTGGGAACTGTATACACTTTTAGTGTAGTGATGCAAAGTAGGCATCCTGCATTTAAAGATATTGGTCCTTATGCTGTGGCTTATGTAGATTTAGATGAAGGTTTTAGGATCATGACCAACGTTATTAATGTGGATGATCCTGTAAATGACATTAAAATCGGTATGAGAGTGAAGCTTGCATGGTTAGATCAAGGTGAAGGTGAAATTGCCTTGCCTATGTTTGAGCCAGCTTAATTATTTTTTGATAATTACTGATAAAAGTAATAAAAGTCCAACAGGAACATAATAAAGTCCTGTTGGACTTAAAAACATATATGTTCCCATTAACAAAACTGTTCCCCATGTGTAGAGTTTCCATCGAAACCTAATAGCATTATTTGATGACTTTTGTGTGGCCATCAAGTTGGAAATGAGACAAACTCCTGAAATTATCCAAGGAAATACAATTATTGGTAACGACAGTGAGAAGTTGGATTCTAAAATAGTTTGATAGGATTGAATTGATTGTGTAAACCCTTGGCTATTACTAATAATTTCAGTTGCTGGTACTACTGGGAAAATTAATAATATTAGTCCTGTGGGGATACTAAGTAAGTGTGCTGCGCCTGCAAAAATTGTAGAAATAGAAAAACTTTTCATGTTTTTTTCTCTGAAATTTCACCATTATTAATTTCTAAAAGGTTTGATTGGTTTTTAAATGATTGACTAATTATTTCAGGTTCAGCAGTAGTAATAATCGATTGATCAAACATTGTTGTCATATCTAAAATTTGTTCCCTTCTTTCTAAATCTAGCTCTGAAAGTAAATCGTCTAGTAACAAAATTGGAGTAGTGTTTCTTGATCGTTTCAGAATTTCTGCTTCTGCAAATTTTAATGCTAACACTGCAGTTCTGGCTTGTCCCCTCGAAGAAAACCTATGTGAATCTAAATCATTAATAAAAATTTGAAAATCATCTCTGTGTGGCCCGATTGATGTTGTTCCTGCAGAAATATCTCTTGATCTATTGGAAATCAGTTGTGAAGAGATAAAATCAAAACACTTTTCAGGATTCATTGGGTAGATTTCCTTAGTACTGGGTAGATATGAGCAATACATGTTTTCTTTTAAATTACTCATTTCTTTATGTATGGGGTTGGATAAATTAGATAAATTTTCTAATATCTCAACTCTTTTAATAATTAAATCAGTTGCTAATTTGGCAGATTGTGAATCCCAATATGACAATTCATTGTCCTGAGAATTCCCCTCTCGAATTAATTTAAGAAGACTATTTCTTTGAGAGTTGATTTTTTGAAAATCTAATAGATTTTTTAAATAAATTTTGTCAATTTGTGAAATTAAAATATTTAAATACCTTCTTCTCGAGCTGGGAGTACCAAAAACTAAATCTAATTCAGCAACTGAAAATAAAACGGAATTTAAATTACCAACAAAATCGCTGGCACGTTTAGGAATTCCATTAATTTTTATGAATTTTTGTGCTACAAATCCATCTTTGTTATCAAATGGCTCGCATTGATAGTGTATTTCTAGCTTTGTACTTTTTTCTTGAAGTTGAATGTCACAAGCAATTTTAGAGTAAGACAAGCCGTTTACAGAACCTTCTGTGATGAGGTCTCTTTCAGTATTTCCTCTGTATGATTTTGCTACAGAAAGCATATAAATTGCTTCAAGAAAATTACTTTTTCCTTGGCCATTATTTCCCATTAAAAGAGTAACTTTATCTGGCAAATTAATATCTAGGTTTTGATAGTTTCTGAAATTTCTGAGCGAGAGATTTGAAATATGAATGATTAGAATCCTTATTTATGACTCGGTATCACGATTTTAGCATGAGATACAATCAAGATTCATATAAACTGGATTCATTAACAATAGGAGGATTTTTTGAGTAAATTCGTTGCTCTTGCTGGAGGTGTTGGTGGAGCAAAACTAGCTTTAGGACTTACTGAAATTTTGTCTCCAGAACAATTATCTATTGTGGTTAATACTGCAGATGATCAGGAATTTTATGGACTTCATGTATCTCCGGACTTAGATACTATGATGTACACCCTTTCTGGTAAGTCTAATGAAAAATTAGGGTGGGGAATTAAAGATGAATCGTTTAGAACTTTATCTGAATTAAAGAAACTTGGGTTAGATTCATGGTTTCAGCTGGGAGATTTAGATTTTGCTACCCATATTTATCGAACTAATTTAATCAAACAAAACATGACATTGTCAGAAATTACTGACAAATTATGTAAAGCACATGGATTAGAGTTTCCAATTATTCCTATGACAGATGATAGGGTTAGAACCATTTTAACTACTGAGAGTGGTGATTTAAATTTTCAAGAGTATTTCGTCAAATATTTTTGTGAACCGCAAGTCACTACTATCAGATTTGATGGGATTCAAAATGCCAAGCCTTCTCCCAATTTTTTAACTGCTTTGGAAGAGGCTGATTATTTGTTGTATTGTCCTTCAAATCCTTTTTTGAGTTTACATCCTATAATTTTTTTACCAGGTGTATTGGACTTGTTGAAATCTTTTGACGGTAAAAGAATAGCAGTTAGCTCTATCGTGAATGGAGATGCCATCAAAGGTCCAACTGCTAAATTGCTTAAAGAATTAGGTGAAGAGATTTCTGCGTTTGGTATTGCGAAACATTTTGCAGAAATTTGCGATTATTTTGTTTTAGATGACATAGATTCTCATTTGATTCCTAAAATTAATAGTTTAGGAATTAAATCCTTTCAAACTAATATCATTATGAATTCGTTAACAGAAAAGACCAATTTAGCAAAATTTTTATTGAATTTATGCGATTAAAAAACCAAAATTTTACTTTACTAATTCCATTGAAAGATTTCAGTGAAACAAAATCACGTCTTTCGTCAGTATTAGATATTAAATCCAGAAAAAAAGTTACATTAGGGATGTTAAAAATAGTCATTGATGCTGCAAAAAAATCTAATGCCTATAACATTTTTTTAGTAGGTACAGATAATTCTATAAAAGAATTGGGCGAAATTTTTGATGTAGATACATTGTTTCCTAAAGGAGATCATTTAGCTCATGATATGGACATTGCTGCAAGTTATATTAAAGAATTAGGAGATATTCCAATTTATATTCCTAGTGATTTGCCTTTATTAAATGAGAACGATATCAATCAGGTGATTGAATTTTCTGAGTATGGACAAAAAGTAGTTTTGGTTCCTTCAGCTTCCGATGGAGGTACCAATTGCATTGCTTTTAATGTGGGCCCAGGGTTTTATTGTCAATTAGGTGAGAATAGCTTCCAAAAACATTTAGATGAATGTACACAAAATTCAATTAGTTATAGAACCATAGAGCCTAGAGGAATGCTTTTCGATTTAGATACCGTAGATGATTTAAATCGATTAAAGATAAATTATCCATTAATTTTTGATTCTTTAATTAATTCTAACTAGAAATCATTTCAAGAAATTCTGATTCAGTAAGAATAGTTACGTGATTTTCAATTGCAGTGTTTAATTTAGAGCCTGCATCAGACCCCGCAATGAGAAAATTTGTAGAATTGGATACTTGGTTCGTGACTAGGCCACCATTTTCCTTAATTAGATTTTGTATTTCATTTCTTGAGAAATTTTCCATTTTCCCAGTTACTACAAATTTTTGTTGATTTAAGAGATTATTATGAGATTTAGTATTTTGATTATCTACTTCGGTTTTAATACCTGCAGTTTTAAGTTTTTCAATGATTCGTCTATTTGTTTCTTTTTGAAAAAAATCTACTAAGCTTATGGCGATTTTAGGACCAATAGAAGGGATTTGTTGTAATTCCTCGACAGTTACATTCATTAGAGAATCAATATTTTTGAATTCATTAGCTAGAATCTCTGCTACCTCACTTCCTACATGTGAAATGCCTAACCCGGTAATCATTCTTGAGAATGGTTTTGATTTACTCTTTTCAATTGAATCAAGTAAGTTGTTGATGCTTTTTTCACCCATTCTGTCTATATTTTCTAGGTGATTTTTATCTAGGAAGTAAATGTCTGAAACATCATTTATCAGTCCATTATCAATCAATGATGTTGTTGTTTTAATGCCTAATCCGTCAATATCCATGGCTACTTTACTTACAAAATGTTCTAACAATCTTTCTAGCTGAGCTGGACATTGGGCATTTGTGCAGTATAGAGCAGATTCATTTTCTATTCTTGAAGTAATTGCACTACAATTTGGACATATTGAAGGCATTTTAAAAATGATTTCTGAACCATTTCTTCTTGATTGGTCTCTATGGACTATTTGAGGTATGACTTCTCCTGCTCGTTCTACTGTTACCCAGTCACCAATTCTTAGGTCTTTAGACGCTATGTATTCTTCGTTATGTAAAGTAGCTTGCCTAACAATTACCCCACCAACTTCTACTGGTTCTAGAATCGCGTAAGGATTAATGCTTCCTGTTCTACCTATATTAGTTTGTATATCTAGTAATTTTGTAACTGCTTGTTCAGCTGGAAACTTGTAAGCGATTGCCCATCTTGGTTCTCTCCCTACACTGCCTAGAATTTCTTGAGAATTAATTTGATTCACTTTAAACACAATTCCATCACAATCATAATCAATAGATTCTTTTTCAGATAACCATTTTTTGTAAAAATTGGTAGCTGATTCAAGATTTTTGACCAATTCGTTATGAGGATTTACTTTAAATCCAAATAGTTTTAATTTTTGTAGGTTATCCCAGTGTGAATTATTGAAATCTAGAGAGTTACTAGACCCTACTCCATAAATAAATATATCTAGTGGTCTTTCAGCAGTAATTTTTGAATCTAATTGTCTTAGTGATCCTGCAGCTGTGTTTCGAGTATTAGCATATGTTTGCAACCCTTCTTTTTCGCGTTTTTTGTTCATTGCCAAAAATTGTGATTTTGGTATAAAAACTTCTCCTCTTACTTCTAATAATGAAGGTGGATTACCTGTTAAAGTTAGTGGAATACTTTTAATTGTTTTTAGGTTTAAAGTAATATTTTCACCAGTTGATCCGTTACCTCTGGTAGCCCCTCTGACAAATATTCCATTTTCGTATAGCAAAGAAACCGCTAATCCATCAAATTTTAATTCACAAGCTATTTCAAATTTATGTGAATTTATCGAAGATGAAATTCTTTTATGCCAATTACCTAAATCTTGATCGTTAAAAGCGTTTCCTAAACTCAGCATAGGAATTTCATGTGCAACTTGTTCAAAACTGGGCAAGGGATCGCTCCCTACTCTTTGTGTTGGTGAGTTGGGTAAAAGAAATTCAGGAAAAATAGATTCTAATTCTTTTAATTCTTTTAGTAACAAATCATATTGGCCATCAGAAATAATGGGTTGATCTAAAACATAATACAGATGGTTGTGTTTATTAATCTCTAAAGATAGAGTTTGGATTTTTGATTTTGCTTCTGTCTTTTCCATTTTTTAACTGTCCGATTTATAATGGATAGACTCTAGATTAAACTTTTTTACGATTAATGCATAGAATAAAAAATTACTTTTGAAGGATAATCATTGCCATATTCTGAAAAAATCCAAGATTTCATACAAAATTTTCCTACACTTTCTTCTATTGGGAATACTCCGTTAGTTAAATTGGACTTGCCTTGGGATATTGGAGAAGCTTCAATTTATGCAAAATTTGAGCAATTAAATCCTGGTGGATCGATTAAAGATAGGCCTGTTTTACGAATGCTTTCAGAGGCTGTACTTAATGGGGATTTGAAGCCCGGCAAAACTATTTTAGATGCTACATCAGGTAATGCTGGGATCGCCTATGCCATGATAGGGGCTGTTTTAGGGTACCCGGTTGAATTGGTAATGCCTGAAAATGCGAGTGAAGAGAGAAAAAAGAGATTGTTAGCTCATGGTGCCAACTTAATTTTTACTGATGCCCAATTAGGTTATGATGAGGCTTTATACGAAGTAAAACGACGGTATGAAGCAGATCCTGACAAGTATTTTTATTGTGATCAGTATTCAAACCAAAATAATCCTCAGGCTCACTATGAAACTACAGGTTATGAGCTAATTCAACAGGCTCCTTTTATTACTCATTTTGTTGGTGGAGTTGGAACAGGGGGTACTATTTCAGGAATTGGTAGAAGGTTAAAAGAAACAAATCCAGATATTCAGGTTGTTTGTATTGAATTTGATGAATGGCCAGGAGTTGAAGGACTTAAGCCTCTCAGTGAAGGTCATATTATTCCAGAAATTTTGGATAAAACCATCATAGATAGAATGCTTGAAATAGATGTTATTGAAGCATATGAAGTTTCGAAAGTTTTGGCTCGCCAGGGAATATTTGTAGGTCAGTCTTGTGGAGCCTATCTGTTAGGGGCTAAAAATTTAGCTGAAGAGTTAAAAACTGGACATATAGTGACAGTATTTAATGACATAGGCGAAAGATATTTTTCTACTTCAATGTGGGACTAATTTAAACGTCTAGATTTGTCACTTCCAAAGCATGAGTTTCTATGAATTCTCTTCTAGGTGGAACCTCATCACCCATTAACATTTCGAAATCATTGGCTGCATTATTTTTATCAGCTACTTCGACTCTAAGTAGAGTTCTCGTTTCGGGATTCATAGTAGTTTCCCAAAGCTGTTCAGCATTCATTTCTCCAAGACCTTTGTATCTTTGGATATTAACGTTTCTTTTACCATCTAATTGTTCTAGTATTTCTTCTCTTTGCTCGTCTGAATAAACATATTGTTCTTGTTTTCCTGATCCGATTTTGTATAACGGAGGTTGAGCAATATATAAATGACCATTAGTGACTAATTCAGTCATATGATTGAAAAAGAAAGTTAGTAAAAGCGTTCGTATATGTGATCCATCTACATCAGCATCAGCCATGATAATGACTCTATGGTATCTGAGCTTTTCTATATCAAAATCTTCTCCTAATCCTGCACCTAATGCAGTAATCATGGCACGAATAGCATCATGTTGAACTATTTTGTCATCTCGAGATTTTTGAACATTAAGAATTTTCCCCCAAAGAGGTAATATAGCCTGAGTTTTTCTGTCTCTACCCATTTTTGCAGTACCGCCAGCAGAGTCTCCCTCAACCAAATAAATTTCACAATATTCAGGATTTTTTTCAGAACAGTCAGCTAATTTACCAGGTAATCCGCCTCCATCCATTGCATTCTTTCTAATGATTAGATCTCGTGCTTTTCTAGCAGCTTCCCTAGCTCTTTGGGAAGTCATGCATTTTTCAACGATGGTTTTTGCTTCTTTTGGATTATCTTCAAGGAAAGTTTTTAGAGATTCGCCTAAAACTGTTTCTACTTGAGTTCTAGCTTCAGGGTTACCTAATTTGTTTTTAGTTTGACCTTCAAACTGAGGTTCTTGGATTTTAAGACTGATTACAGCAGTTAAGCCTTCTCTAGTGTCTTCACCAGCTAGATTTGGTTCACTATCTTTCAAGAATTTTTCTTTTCTAGCATAGTCATTGATTGCTCTGGTGAGAGCAGACCTAAATCCAGTAACGTGAGTACCACCATCTTCTGTATTAATACAGTTGGCGAAAGCGTATACGGATTCTGTATATGTTTCGTTATATTGGAGTGCTACTTCAACACTTGTGCCTTCAATAAGCTTTTCTACATAGATAGGATCTTCATGAATAACGTTTCTTTTTTGGTTTAGCCCTCTTACAAAACTTGAAATTCCGCCATCGAAATAAAAAGTTAGTTCATGGTTCGGCCATTTTGAAGTATGCCAATCACTTTTAAATGTGATTTGTAATCCTTTGTTAAGATATGCCATCTCTCTAAATCTATTCATTAGAATATTAAAGTCGTAAACTAATTCACCGAATATTTCGGTGTCCGGCATGAATAAGACAGTGGTACCAGTGATCCTGCCTTCTGGAGCCACTTCTGTTGAGATCTCTGTTTGAGTTATTCCTCTGGAGTATGTTTGAGTGTAAATATTTCCATCTCGTACCACTTCAGCTTGTAATGAGGAAGAAAGAGCGTTAACTACAGACGCTCCAACTCCGTGTAATCCACCAGAAACCGCATAAGCTTTTCCCCCAAACTTTCCACCAGCATGTAAAACTGTCATTACTGTTTCTAGAGCTGTTAAACCTGTTTGGGATTGTATGTCTACAGGAATACCTCTTCCATTGTCCTGAACTAAGACAGAGCCGTCTTTTTGGATGGTAATGGATACTTCGGTACAGAATCCTCCCATAAATTCGTCCACGCTGTTATCTACTATTTCATAAATTAGGTGATGTAATCCTCTTTGGTCTGTACTACCGATGTACATACCCGGTCGTTTACGAACAGCCTCCATTCCTTCCAGTACTTGTATATCATCCGCGGAATATTCTTCGTTGTGTTCGTCCTTAAGGGTGGCCATAAGATTTCTCCTAAATAGAAAGTTTCACCATAAATTTTTTATGAGTAATAGTTGCGATAAAAAAGGGGGGAGTTTGCTTTAGTAAACTGTTTCAAGTTTACTGGAATAAATAAAGTAAATTCTTGTAAAATTCCAAGCTTTTTCACGATACATATTGTACCATTTTTAAGTGATTTTTCTCAATATATTTTGTTCGTGTTTTATACTCAATTTTTTTTTGGTTTAAAAATGGATTTTGAGCGGAAAATAATTGGCAATAAAATCATTGATAATAACGCTAATCCATCATTTCCTGGACTGTTACAGCTTCCACTGGTACTCGGTGCTTCTTCGGGGGATGCATCCATACCTATAGCACGACCAGAACTTCGACTAAAGAAAGATGACCATCTGGATCTTCTAGTTGGTGTAGGTGTTGGTCGGACTTCCGTTTTTGTATCTAAAGATTTCTTAATTTGAGATCTTTGTGGCACTGCAATTCTTGTATTTGGAGTAGGAGTAGCTTTAATTTGAGATCTTTGTGGCATTGTTAATCTATATTTTGGAGTAGCAGTAGGTTTTGCAACTTTAGTTTTGGGAACAGGTGTTTCTTTTACTTCGGGTTTTGAGTTTTCTTTAGATTGCTTGTTTGTTTCTGTAGTAATTTTTTCTTCGACCATTATTTTAATAGTCTTACCAGAAGTAGATTTATTCAAAGTGTTGTCTGCTGTTAGAGCAATTTCTTCATCTAAGTTAATTTGAAACGCTTGAGGTGCGAGAGATTTGTTCAAAGTGTTGTCTGCTGTTAGAGCAATTTCTTCATCTAAGTTAATTTGAAACGTTTGAGGTGCAAGAGATTTGTTAAATGTGTTGTCTGCTGTTAGAGCAATTTCTTCATTAATGTTGATTTCCACAGTTGGATCAGAAGCATATGTTTTTGTTGGACACAGAAACATGAATGAGAAAACCAAGATAAAAATTATTGAACTTTTAATTTTTAGCATCTAATTTTTAAAATATATTAGTTTGGTTAAATGAAAATCTTACTGTAATCTCTATAGTGTCTCCTGGAGATACTGAGATACTATCCATCCCCAAGACTTTAACAGTTAGTTTTTGTAATGTGCACTCGTCTTTACCTAAACAATTTAATTCTCCTCTGAAGTTCCATGGATTCTTAGGTATTCCTTTGTTTAACTCAACATAAGTATAGACTGAG
>MDTE01009244.1_pt1 | contig 10050 bp, 7 predicted proteins | sample 811231 | NCBI WGS metagenome assembly MDTE01 (sample SAMN05326651, study PRJNA326480) | marine metagenome | isolation source: seawater | place: Indian Ocean: Red Sea | collected 2010 | reverse complement strand
TATTTCTTTTAATATCTTCAGGATCAATTAAAGAACGTGAATCAAAAATCCATGCTGGCTTTCTCATTCTTTCCTGAGCTAAATCCCAATTTATATTTTTATATTCTTCCCATTCAGTAAGGATAACTATTGCATCAGCATCAAATAGTGATTCATCAATATCATTAATAAACTCCCAATTTCCTTTTTCATTAAAACTATTTAATTGTTTTTTGCTTTCACTAAAAGGTTTACTTCCCAAATCATTGATTATTTGCTCTTTAGATACTTTTGGATCATGAATAAACAAGAATGCACCTTCATCAATAAGGTCTTTACAAATTTGTATAGCAGCTGACTCTCTTGTGTCATTTGTATTTCCCTTAAAAGCAAATCCTAGAATAATTATTTTTTTTCCTGAAATTGTTCCAAACAATTTCTTAGTAATAAGTTTTGAAATTCTTATTTGATGCCAATTATTTAGTGTTACAACGCTTTCCCAAAATTTAGCCACCTCATGCAAACCAAAATATTCAGATAAATAAACTAAATTTAATATATCTTTTTTAAAACAGCTGCCTCCAAACCCAGGGCCAGCATCTAAGAATTTTGATCCTATTCTAGAATCAGCCCCAATAGCTCTTGAGACTTCCCTAACGTCTGCTCCCGTTGCTTCGCATAATGCTCCAATAGAATTAATAGAACTTATTCTTTGCGCCAAAAAAGCATTAGCAGTTAGTTTTGCTAATTCACTACTCCATATATTTGTATGTAAGATTTTTTCTTTAGTTACCCATTTAGCATAGATATCGCTCAAAGCATTTATGGAAAATTGATTCTCTCCACCTATTAAAACTCTATCTGGATAAAGCAAATCATTTATTGCCGTTCCCTCCGCCAAAAATTCTGGATTAGAGAGAACATCAAATTTTTTAAATTCAGAATCTTTAGAGTCTTTCTTTGAAGCATCTAATATTGATTTAATAACTTCAGCTGTTCTTACTGGTAATGTACTTTTTTCAACAACAATTGTATATCCAGAAGCATTATTGGCAACTTGTCTAGCACAAGCTTCTACCCACTTTAAATCACTAGCTTTACCAGCTCCAAGTCCATATTTCTTTGTTGGTGTATTAACAGATATAAAAATCATATCTGATTTTCTAATTCTTTCATTAATCTCGGTAGAAAAATGGAGATTTTTACCTCTACATCTTTCAACTATTTCTGCTAATCCTGGCTCAAAAATTGGCAGATTGTCAGAATTAATGTCATTCCATTTATCGATTCTATCTTTATTAAAATCAACTACATGAATCTGAATATCTGGACATTTATCAGCAATAACTGCCATTGTTGGTCCCCCAACATATCCTGCCCCAATACAACATATATTTTTTATTTCCATTTTCAAGATAAATTTTTATTATTTTAAGATATATAAATTTAAAAATCTTTTTTTGATATAAATCTGAAATTCTATATTTTCCACATTCATTGATTCTCTATTCTTCCATAGTTATCTTCGAATCTTTTAATATCATCTTCACCAACATACGAACCACTCTGGACTTCAATTAGTTTAAGGGGTATTTTACCTGGATTCGATAATCTATGCTTAGATCCCAAAGGGATATAAGAACTCTGATTTTCATGCAATATTATTTTTTTTTCATCAATTTCAACTTTTGCAGTTCCTTTTACGACAACCCAATGCTCAGAGCGATGATGATGCATCTGTAATGAGAGAGTTTGTCCAGGCTTTACAATAATGACTTTAACTTTCCACCTTAATTCCTCTAATACTGAAATATAGTGACCCCATGGTCTATAGATCTTTTTGTGTTCATAACCCTCAGTAATACCATTTTCCTTAAGTTTATTAACTATTTTTTTTATATCTTGTGATTTTTTTTTATTTGCCACGAGCATTACATCGTTTGTTTCCACGACAATTAAATCTTCAACACCTAAACCGACAATCAATCTACTTTCACTTCTAAAAAGAGAGTTTTTCGTTTGATCTAATATAACTTCACCATTAAGTGAGTTCCCATTTTTATCCTTTTGAGAGTTTTTCCACATTGATTGCCAATCACCAACATCACTCCAACCAACATCCATAGGTAAAACAACTCCTTTATCAGTTTTTTCCATCACCGCATAATCTATTGAAATATTTGGACATTCACCAAAAATTTGTTTATCTAATCTTTGGAAGTCAAGATCAAAAAGTTTCTTAAGAATTGATTTCTCGCAACATTTTAAAATTTCTGGTGAAAATTTTTTAATTTCCTTTAATATGTTTTTTGCTTTAAAGAGAAAAATTCCACTATTCCATGTAAAACACTTGTTATTTATGAATTCCTTTGCAGTTTCATAATCAGGTTTCTCAATGAATTTAATAATTTTTGACGCTACCAGATTCTCTTTATTAAAAGGTTTGTCTCCTTGGATATAACCATAACCTGTCTCAGGAGATTCAGGTATAACTCCAAATGTGACTAACTTATCCTCTTCACTATATTTAAGCCCTGTTTCAACGACCTTTATGAACTTTTCAATATCTTTAATTTCATGGTCTGCAGATAATATAAGTAAATTTGGATTTGTATATTCTTCCAAGGAAAGTAAGGCTGAGAGAGTAATCGCAGGAGCAGTATTTCTTCCAAATGGCTCTAGTAAAATCCTTTTTGGTTTTATGCCTATCTCACGCATTTGTTCAGCTGCAATAAAGCGATGTTCTTCATTACAAATTATTAGGGGGTTCTCAATATTTTTTAAACCTTTGAGTCTTAATTGTGTTTTTTGCAGAAATGATTTTTTATAATTATCATCAATAGTTAAATATTGTTTAGGAAAAGATTCTCTTGATAATGGCCATAATCTAGTACCGCTTCCACCACATAAAATTACAGGTATTAAAGTGTTTACTGGCATATTTGATTTATGTTTAATTTATTTGCACATCTATCCAATAATATTAGTATGCCTTAATGTTTAAGACAAATTTTGAATTTTACGAAGATAACATTTATCAATTATTAAATTTAATATTTACAATCTTTTTCTAAAGAGTGAGAAACATTATATATGTAGAATCTAACAAGATTTTAAAAAAAAGTATTACCATAGTTAAAAATCGAATAATAAATACAAACAAGCAGTAAATTAAAATTAACTAAACAAAAAAAGATAATAAATAGATGACTTTACATTCCAAGAAAAAGAAATTTATACAATACATAAAAAACAACTTAAAACTTTTTTTATATAGATTAAATTTATTATTTAATTTTAAAAAGGAAAAGAAAACTGAAATTATTTATATTATTGAGAAAGAAAATTGGTCGATTAAGTGGGACGGTGAATACATATCAAATAAAATTAACCAACAAGAAAAATCAAAGATAATCTCCACAAATGAAATCCCAAGCATCAACCCAAGAAATAAACTAATACATTTTGGGTCTCAATATATGTGGATTGATTGGTATAAATTATTGCCAAGAAATAAAAATTATGTTGTATCTTTTTTTCATGGAAAGTATTCAGACAGTCCTATAGTTAAGCAACATATTGATAGCTTCTTAAAGTCTCAGGATTCAATCTATAAAGTCACCACTGCTTCTTCTTTAATACACCAGAGACTTTTGAATTGGGGCATCCCAAAATCAAAACTTGAAATCATACCTATAGGAGTTGACACAAATTTATTTAATATCCCTAAATATGAGAAAAAATTTAGGATAAGGAAGCAATTAGGCTTTCAAAAAGATGACATCATTATTGGTTCTTTCCAGAAAGATGGTGAAGGTTGGTCAGAGGGTAATCTTCCAAAAAAAATTAAAGGGCCTGACCTTTTTGTGAAATCAGTTGAGATAATTGCAAGAGAATTGCCAGTTGTTGTTTTACTAACTGGACCAGCAAGAGGTTATGTAAAATCAGAATTGTCAAAAAGGAATATCAAATTTATTCATATATTTGTTAATTCATATAAGGAAATTGCAAGTTTTTACAATGCTCTTGATTTATATATTGTTTCATCAAGAGAAGAAGGGGGGCCAAAAGCAATTGTGGAATCTATGGCAAGTGGGGTCCCCATTGTCTCGACAAATGTAGGAATGGCTAAAGATTTTATTGTCGACGGAAATAATGGAGGTTTGGTTCAGAGTTTTGATCCTGAAGAGATAGCCAAAAAATCTTTAGAAATCCTAAGCAAACAAGATAAAGAAGTTATGGTGAATGCTGCAAGAAAAGATGTAATGCGAGCAGATTGGAACAATATCGCAAGAATGTATTGGAATAAGGTTTATAAAAGAGGGATTAAAAACATATAAAACTATTACACAAATAGAGTAAAGTAAGTTAATAAAAAAATAATATATGACGGTACTTATAACTGGTGCAGCAGGTTTTATTGGTTTTCATTTATCTAAAAGATTAATTGAAGATTCAATACCTGTAATTGGATTTGATAATTTAAATCCTTATTATGATCCAAAGCTAAAAAAAGCGAGATTAAATCATCTCAAAGAACTTACAAGAAAAAATAAACAGCTATTTAAATTTGTCAATGGTGATTTGGTAGATCAAAAGGTAGTTAAAGATACTTTTAAAAAATACCAGCCTAAAAAGGTTGTAAATTTAGCAGCTCAAGCTGGTGTTAGATACTCTATTAAGAATCCAAGTGCCTATATACAAACGAACATTGTGGGTTTCGGGAATATTCTTGAGGGATGTAGAGAAAATAATATTGAACATCTTATTTATGCAAGTAGCAGTTCTGTTTATGGAGGAAACGAATCCATGCCATATTCTGAAAAAGATAGCGTTGATCATCCAATTAGCCTATATGCAGCTTCAAAAAAATCCAACGAATTAATGGCCCATACCTATAGTCATCTTTATAAAATACCTTCTACTGGACTTAGATTCTTTACAGTATATGGACCTTGGGGAAGACCAGATATGGCACTTTTTATTTTCACAAAATCAATTCTAAATGATGAACCAATAACAGTATTTAACAATGGCCAAATGATAAGGGACTTTACTTATATTGATGATATTGTTGAGAGTATAAAAAGAATTTTAAATAAACCAGCTATTCCTGATAATAGTTTTGATCAAAGAAATCCAAATCCATCAACAAGTTGGGCGCCTTATAAAGTTTTCAATATTGGCAATTCAACTCCTACCCCTTTAATTGACTATATAAGTGCTATTGAGCATGAACTTGGTTTAAATGCTAAAAAATTATTAGTTCCTATGCAATTAGGAGATGTTCCAGCTACTGAATCTGATTCTACTGAATTAGAGTCTTGGATAAATTTCAAGCCAAATACCTCAATAAAATATGGTGTAAAAAAATTTGTAAAGTGGTATAAAGATTTTTATGGATATTAATTACTTAACAGTCACAAAAAATTACCCGGATTTATATGATTGTTCAGTTACAGTAATAGGGTTAGGTTATGTAGGTCTTCCTTTAGCTGTAGAATTTGCAAAAAGAAAAAAATGCAATATTTCAGGAAAGTTTCTATCACGCAAAGTTATTGGATTTGATTCAAACGTTGAGAGAATAAAGGAGCTAAAAAAGGGATTTGATAGAACTGGAGAAATATCCAAAGAGGTATTAAGTAAAATTTATTTTTCTAGTTTAACGAATGAAATCTCAGAAATTATAAATTCTGATGTATTTTTAGTAACTGTGCCTACTCCAATAGACGATTTTAAAAAACCTGATTTAACAGCTTTAAAAAATGCTTGCATTACGATTGGCAAAGCCCTAAGTATCAGATTTCAAAAAACCATAAAAACACAAAACAAAAAAATACCTGTAATAATCTTTGAAAGCACTGTATACCCAGGGACAACCGAAGAAATATGTATACCAATCATAAAAAAAGAGTTGAATGATTCTTTAAAAATAGAAAAAAAACAAGAATCTTTTGTCTATGGATACAGTCCTGAAAGAATTAATCCTGGTGACAAAGAACACACACTAGTAGATATCAAAAAAGTAACTAGTGGAAATAATAATTATTCTGCTTATTGGATAAAAAATTTTTATAGCTCTATAATTAAAGCTGGAATTTATCCAGCTCAAAGCATAAAAGTAGCAGAAGCAGCCAAAATCATAGAAAACACTCAGAGAGATATAAATATTGCTTTAATTAATGAGTTATCCATTATCTTTAACCTAATGGACGTTGATACATTGGATGTAATCGATGCAGCATCAAGCAAATGGAACTTTATTAAATTTAAGCCTGGATTGGTAGGCGGCCATTGTATTGGAGTAGATCCATATTACCTTACATATAAGTCTGAATTACTTGGATACTCTCCTGAAATGGTTTTAGCAGGAAGAAGAATAAATGATGGGATGGCTAAGTGGATCGCTGAACAAATAATTTTACAAATGTTGAAAAAAAACATAAAAACCAAAAACTCTAAAATACTTATACTTGGCTTTACTTTTAAGGAAGATTGTCCTGACATTAGAAATACAAAAGTTGTTGACATAATAAAACACTTAATGACATATCAAACTATTATCGAAGTGGTTGATCCAATCGCTAATATTAAAGAAAGTAAAAAAGAATATAATATAAACTTAATTAATGAAATACCAAAAAATGTTAAATATGATGTAATTCTATGCACTGTAGCTCATAAGCAATTTAAAAGTATTGAGAAAAAGAAATGGTCTAATTTATTGAAAGACAATGGCATAATTTTCGACTTAAAAGGTATAATTCCAAGAGAATTAAAACCCTTTAGATTGTAAAATTAGGTTTGAGGTTAAATTATTTATTAATAAAAAAATCTTTCTTAGTAATATGGAAATTTTACATTTTCCTTAAAATTCTTTTTAATAGGAAAACATGTAATGAAAAATTAAGAATATTTTACGGCGGTTCTAAAAGCGGCAACGTAGGCGGTCCACTTGTAAAAATACAAAAATTAAATAAGGAATTTCCAGAACATACTAGCGGGTTTAATCTTGTTTATCTCTTGTCAAATGATTCATATCTTTCGAAAACATCCTTAAATATTTTAAAAAAAAGAAAAATACCAATTATCTTAAACCAGAATGGAGTGTACTATAAATCCTGGTTCAAAGGTAACTATATAGAGAGAAATAAGTCAATGTCTAATGGATATCATCTTGCTGATTATGTTTTTTGGCAGTCAAAATTTTGCAAAAAGACTTCAGATAAATTTCTTGGAAAAAGAAAAGGAGATGGAGAAATTCTCTACAATTCTGTTGATACAAATTTATTTACCCCTGAAGTTAAAAACAAAAAAATGTTCACGTTTCTGATTACTGGAAATATAAATAAAGATAATAACTATAGGATAATTTCAGTATTTAAAGCCATAAAGAAATTAGATAAATTTTACAAAAATTTTAATTTATATATTGCAGGAAACGTTGAAAATAAGAATTTTTTAAAAATTAAATCAAATGAAATGAGAATAGCAGATAAAGTAAAATTCATTGGAAGATTTAATCAATTTGATGCTCCAAAAATTTATAACTTAGCTGACGCATATATAACAATGACATATAAAGATAATTGTCCCACCGCTGTTTTAGAAGCCATGTCTAGTGGACTCCCTATAATTTATTCTGCGAGCGGGGGAATACCTGAATTAGTTGATAATAATTCAGGTATTGGTCTTGATGTTGAGTCTAGTTGGAACGAAGTAAAAACACCAAGAACTTCAAAAATAGTAAATGGAATGAAGAAGATTATAGAGAATAAAAGATCAATGTCTGAAGCAGCTAGAATAAGAGCAGTAGAAAATTTTGACATAAAATTTTGGAAAAAAAGGCATGAACTTATATTTGATTTTCTAACTAGAAAATAATCAAAACCCTTAAATTTTCCTCCATACCGCTAAAAGCTTACCTTGAAAAATAACTTGATTTAAATCTAACTCAATAGGATCGTAAGCAGGATTTGCAGCTTCTAAAAATATTTTCCCACCTCTTTTATAGAAATATTTAAGAGTGGTTCCTAAACCTGGAACCATTGCACTAACAATAGTTCCGTTTTTTAGAGAGTATGTATCTTTTAAAGGTTCCATCAAAACCATATCACCGTCGGCAATACAAGCATCGATCATTGAATCTCCATTAACTGTTAGAGCAAAAACATTTTTCTTGCTAAATACATCTGAAATATCTAAACTTTCTTGAACATCCGAAAAAGTCTCAATCAAACCGCCAGCGGCTACTGATCCTAATATTGGAACACCCTCAAGAATTTCATCAACTATTTGTAGAGTACGCGCCTTTCCTTCTTGCCAAGATATAAAACCCTTTTCCTGTAGATGTTTTAAACGACTCTGTATTGGAGCAGGAGATTTTAAACCCATAGCAATCATCATTTGCCTTATTGATGGGCTATGTTGGAATTCTTTCATATAATTTTTAATCCATGAATAGAGCTCATTTTGAGCCTGGGTTAAATTATCTACATTAGAATTTTTCACCTAAAAAAAATCAACTAATACATTTGTACCGTTTTTGAAATTATTTGGCAAGGCCTCTAAGAAATGAGACATGATAAAAGTGCCTGTTGTACATGCATTCTATTTTCTGCTTGTTCAAAAATCCTAGAACTTTTACTTTCAATTACTTCATCAGTTATTTCTTTAGATCTATAAGCTGGAAGGCAATGAAGGACAATTGCATTTTCATCTGCTTTGCTGACCAAATCAGAATTAATTGTGAAACCAGTAAAATCATTATCTTTTTTATCCTGGAGACTTTCTTCTCCCATAGAGGACCAAACATCTGTATAGAGAACGTTTGCTCCTGATACTGCAAAATATGGATCATTGGTCACTTTAAAAGTTTTATTTACATATATTTCATTTGCTTTTTCTAGGATTAAAGGATTTGGTTCATATCCCTTTGGGCAAGCAATTCTTACTTCCACATCAAGTAATGCTCCACATAAAATAAGTGAATTTGCAACATTATTGCCATCACCTATAAATGTCAAAACAACTTTACTAAAGTCAATGAATTCTTCTTTAATAGTCATGAAATCAGCCAAAGCTTGGCAAGGATGCTCTAAATCAGTAAGAGCATTGATAACAGGCTTAGAAGACCAATTTGCATACTCCTCCAAGTCTGATTGCCTAAATGTTCTTATTGCAAGTGCATCGCAATATCTACTAAGTACTCTTGCTGTATCTTTTATAGGCTCGCCTCTACCAATTTGAGAAGTATTTGGGTTCAAGTCAATTGTTGTCCCACCTAATCGTGACATCGCGACCTGAAAGCTAACTCTTGTTCTGGTAGAGGATTTATCAAAGATGAGTCCTAAAACTTTATCTTTAAATTCAATATTTAAAGTTTTATTTTTAAAGTTTTGCGCAAGGTTCAATATATTAATAACTTCTTCAGCTGAAACGTCTAAACATGATAAAAAATTTGAATTAACAAGCTTATTTGGTTTTAGCATCAATTTTATAACGAAGATCTAAATTCTATTATGCAGGCATTTTACTTTCAGCAAGAAGAGTTTTAAGATCCTCACCTTCAATAACCTCTTCTTTAAGTATCTTTTGTGAAATGGATTCTAATAGAGGCAAGTTATTTCTCAAAATTTTTAATGCTGTCTCATGAGCATCATCTACTAAGTCTCTTACCTCTTTATCTATCGCTTGAGCAGTGGCATCACTAACCGATCTTCTTGGGTTGTTTCCATTGCCTAAAAATTGACCTCCACCCTGTTTGTCATAGGCTAAAGGGCCAAGTATGTCGCTCATTCCGAAGGTACCAACCATTTGTTCAGCAATATCTGTAGCTCTTTGAAGATCATTTGAAGCTCCAGTTGTAATTTTACCAAAAACAACTTCTTCAGCTGACCTCCCACCAAGAAGTGTGGCTATTTGCCCTTTTAATTCTTCTTTAGAATTAAGAAATCTTTCTTCTGTAGGAAGTTGAAGTGTATAACCTAGTGCACTCATACCTCTTGGAACAATTGAAATTTTTGCCACTTTTGAACCCCCAGGCATAAGATGACCGACGATAGCATGTCC
>MDTE01185125.1_pt1 | contig 10051 bp, 8 predicted proteins | sample 811231 | NCBI WGS metagenome assembly MDTE01 (sample SAMN05326651, study PRJNA326480) | marine metagenome | isolation source: seawater | place: Indian Ocean: Red Sea | collected 2010 | reverse complement strand
GGAGAGTTAAGGTCCCGCGGCCTCTTTTTCACAGAGGACGGCAACACCACACCTGGAGTCGATGCTGCGTCCAAACTTGTGGCACATATATCAAGTCTGATGGCTGTCCGCCCTGAATTTGCCGAGATTGACCTGAACCCCGTTTTCCTGCGGGAAGAGGGACCGCGGATCGCCGATGTACGGGTTGTACTTACGTAAGGGAATTTGCGATTGATGTTGGCGTGCTCATGTTTATGACCGATTAAGTACTAACATCTGGTCAAATCTTCAGAAAGTCGGAGATTCGAGAGCCTTTAAGGCTAGGGGATTAAGCCAGAAACTGCTAGCTCACAGATCAATGTATTAGGCAGGTGGTGACCGGCTGGAGTTAGGGCTACTGTGGGCGTTGCAAGCAAAGGACCTTCTGGGTGAGGCTCGTGGGTTGAGATCTCGGGATGGCTATTAGATGCCTCGCGACGATGTCTATAGCGTTTAATAAATGTTAAGTTTCGGGATAGCTTTGCTATGGCGCCTTAGATCTCACTCATGAGCGCTGTATACAGGCTATCTGCCTCCTCCGGAAATGGGTGCACAGCGGGATCAATGACTGAGAGCCAACCTCTTGAAGATTTCTTGCTTACAGCTGGTGATTTCAAGATAGGCTGTCGTAAACTTCCCGCCATTGACGGATTGCCTCAATATGGTCGTCCACTTTGCTGAGGTTGGCACCCATGGTTACTACGGAAATGTGGCTGCCGCCAGCATCGCGCCAGGTTGCAATATCTTCGGGCCAACGGTTCGGGCCGCGGTTGAAAGACTGGATTACTTCAAAGCCGAAGTCATTTTGGTCGCGTCCAAGTTCATCGAGCTGGGCCTCAATGCGTGTCTTGATTTTTAAAGCATAGTCCTGACTGCGCCCGGAAATTAAGAAACCATCGGCAATTCGTGCGGCTCGGTCATAGGCTACTTCGCTCGACCCGCCAAGCCAGATAGGGATCTGTCGCTTCGGCAAGGGTAGTATGCCTGCACGTTCAATCCGGTGAAAATCGTCTTTGTAATCGATTTGCCGCTCTGTCCATAACTTGCGCATTAGCCGAATTTGCGCTTCCTGACGTCGACCACGTCGCTTAAATGTATTAGGGAGTTCTAGACCATGGTATTCGACCCAATTCCACCCAACGCCGACACCGAGCCGCAGCCGTCCGCCGGAAAACAGGTCAACGTCTGCCGACTGCTTAGCTACTAGTGCAGTTTGTCGTTGAGGAAGTACCAATACACCGGTGACTAGCTCAATTCGCTCAGTCATGCCAGCCAGATAGGCATAGGTAACCAGTGGTTCGTGGAAGGGATCGGTATTCTTATATGGTCCGGCTAGTTTAGGCTCACGATTAGCATGATCGGCCCCTAGCACATGATCGTAGATGACAAGATGGTCGTATCCCATAGCCTCTGCTGCCTGTGCGAAGGCCGTGACTGCGCCTACATCTCCGCCCAGTTCTGTTTGCGGATAAATTGCCCCTACTCTCATAGATGCCTCCCAGGAATAACTTTTCGTAAATCAGCGCATTACTGAGCAAATTCCAACGACTGACTTGGTCAATTAAAAATTAAAATTGTTAAGTGCTGACCATACAATTCCAAGCGATAAACTCGACATTTTATTCATTTCATCGCGCGATCTTTTATCCGTTACCTTGCTCGGAATCCGTTAGGACCGCTCCACCTTCCATTAGTTGGGCGATACTGCTCTCATCGTATCCCAACTCCCTCAGCACTTCGGCGCCATGTTCGCCGAAGTGTGGCGCATGCCTCCGGATGCTGTTCGGTGTTTTGGTGTATTTCACGGGTGCGCGCACAAGCAGAGTTTCCCCCTCGGTTGGATGTTGATGCTTCTCAAACATGCCAACTGCGTTTAAATGCTCGTCTTTGAGTAGATCGTCCAGATCGATGATTGGCATGCAGGGGATTTGCTGCTCGTCGCACAGTTCCACCCACTCCGTTGTCGTACGGTCCGGGGTGCATTCACCAACGAAGCCGTACAAATCGTCGACGCTGCCGATGCGCGCTCGATAGGAGGAAAATCGCGGATCCTCCATTAGCTCCGGCTGGCCCACAGCTGTGAAGAAATTTAACCAGTGTTTATCGCTGTATGGCAGCATGCAGACAAAGCCGTCCTTGGTGGGAAATGGTCGGCGGAATGCTGTCATGACGCGGGCATAACCGAGTTCGCTGATGGGTGGTTCGTAGGCACAGCCGTTAATATGCTCGACTAGGTTGAAGCTAACTAGGGTCTCTAGCATCGGAACCTCGACGAACTGACCTTCGCCAGTTCGCTCCTTGTGCAACAGCGCGATGGCAACCGCCTGACTCATGGTAAGGCCGGTGACTTTGTCCGCGATCGCCGCCGGTACATAGCGCGCATCTCCATCCTGTCGCCGGAACATGCTTGCGAGGCCGGAGGAGGCTTGAATTGCGTCGTCATAGGCGGGTTTAGACTTGTAGGGACCATCCTGACCAAAGCCGTAAGCTCCAACATAGATGATGTTTGGCTTGATGGCCGATACTGCTTCATAGTCGAAGCCAAGGCCGGCCATTGCCTGCGGTCGCATATTGTGCACGAAGACATCCGCGGTTGGGATCAGCTTGCGTAGCACCTCTTTCGCCGAACTTTGTTTCAAGTCAAGTGCTAGAGATCGTTTGTTACGGTTAGCATTCAAAAAGATGCCGCCCATATTGACGTTCTTCACCGCGCCCATATTGCGGGCTATATCGCCGGTAGGTGGTGCTTCTACCTTGATCACGTCGGCACCGGCGTCTGCAAGCATTTGGGTGCCGTACGGACCTAGTAGAACGGTTGTGACATCGATGATGCGAATTCCTTCAAGCGGGCCAGGCAAACTACGTCTCCTTAAATTCAGGTGTCTTCTAATGTTCTGACGAAGCAGTAGATAATAGTCGCCAATCCAGCGGAGACCAAGTCAAGCATCACCAAACATCGACACGATATTGTGAGTATAAAAGGGCCGGCATTGCTAATGGGGTTAGGATTGCATTTGCATAGCTGGTGAAGAGTAGTGTGGCAACATAATTAACTTCAACCATTGTTCTAGGAAGTGCAGGTCTCTCAATGAGCTTTTATCTGCCCTAGAAATCGACGCTTATGCCAGATTTTTTTCCTTTTTGAATACCCGGTCCTTCAGGCCAAAGTGCCAGATGAAGAAGAGTGTCAGTAGAAGGAAGACCAGCGAAATCGGCCGCGTGATCAGGATCGTCAAATCGGTCTTGTGCATTAGCATTGTCTGCCTCAACGCCATTTCCAACATTGGCCCAAGTAGAAAGCCGATTACCAGACAAACAATCGAGAATCCGGATTTTCGCATTAAATAGCCGATGCCGGCGAAAACCAGAAGCAGGCCGACATCAAACATCGAGTTAGATGGGATGTAGACACCTAAGAAACAAAATACTGTGACCACGGGCAGAATGATTTTCTTTGGAATCTGCACGAATTTAACCCAGATATTGATGCCGATGCGTCCAATCAAAAGATGCGCAAGGTTGGCCATCAGCATCGAGGCAAAGATCGAATAGACTAACGCTCCATGTTCCACCATCATTAACGGGCCGGGTACGACCCCATGGATCATGAAAGCGCCGATTAGCAGCGCGGCGGCAACGTTGCCCGGAATGCCTAACGCGATTGTGGGGATTAGGTTAGAGCCTACGACGGCACTGTTTGATGCTTCCGTAGCCTGGATACCCTCTATGGTGCCTTGTCCAAATTTCTCGGGAGTTTTCGAGGCGCGCTTTGCTGCTCCATAACCAAGGAATGCGGCAAGCGAGACCCCGAGGCCAGGCAGCATGCCAACGCCCGTGCCAATACAGGCCGACCGCAGTACGGTCTTCCAGTTTCCCCAGAATTCGCTTGGAAGTAGTTTATTTTCCGCCTTGAAGCCAAGATCTGTCTCTATTTTTTCTGGTTCGCCTGATTTTTTCAGAGCGAAAATCTGAGTTAACACTGAACTTAACGCCAAGGTCCCAATCGCCATTGGCGTCAGGGGAATTCCGTCGAACAGTTCGACAGTGCCAAAGGTCAGGCGCTCCGAGGCATCGACTGGATCGAGGCCCCAAGTGCTGAGAAACATGCCAAAAGCGGCGGCCATAATGCCTTTGGTCAGCGACTTAGCTGCGAGTGCCGCTATAAGGGTGAACGAGAAGATGATAATCGAGGTGAATTCTGGAGGTCCAAAAGTCAGTGCAATTGCAGCGAAAGGGGCCGCTAGTAGGATCAGCATACAATCGGAAAAAGTATCGCCGCAAACCGAGGAATATAAGGCTGTCTTCATTGCTTTTAGGGGGCGGCCGCTTTTGGTGAGCGGGTAGCCGTCCAATGCAGTTGCTGCGGCTTCTGGTGTCCCCGGTGTATTTATTAGGATCGCTGGAATAGCGCCACCAGATGTTCCTCCTTTATTAACGCCAACCAAGAATGCGATCGCCGCCAGCGGGGAGAAATAAAATGTTATAGGAACCAAGATGGCCAGTGCAGTCACCGATCCCAGCCCTGGTGTCACACCGAAGATGATACCCAAAGTTACACCACCACAGATGAATAGCATGTTGGTCAGCGTGAAGGCAGCTTCGAAGCCAGCCCCTAGGTGCTGCAGCATTTCCATCCATTATCTCCTTATTAAGTGCGCCAAAACCCGGGCAGCTCCGTGGTGAAAATATACCAGGCCAACTGAGATAGAATAATGGGCGTGGCGATGGCGATAAGCGCGGTCAACCAATAGTTCCGGTTGCCGGCAAAGAACATGCCTAAGGCGAGACATACGGTCATGGCGGGCTCGAAGCCGACATGGACTGTCCCGAACCAGGCACCAATGGAAACAAGGATCCAAAGGCCGAGGTTTTTAAATTCGTCTAGACCAATGCCCGATGCTTCTTCACCAAACTCCTCGTGCAAAGCGTCATTTTTACTGCTTGAGAAGAAAGCCATTATAGCAAGCAAAATTGCCAAAAATAGGGTCACTGCGACTGCCAGAGAAGGGATGAAGCTGGGTGCGAGATCGAGTTTGCTGTCAGGCGGAGAGGTGAAGTTCGGAATGATCCAGAAAAGGAACACCAGCATTACGGAGCCGATGATGACGCCCGACCAAATATGTGTCTGTTTCAAATTTTTGAATCCCGCATCGTCTAACAACTCTACCACGTGGTCATCATTGACCAATACAGCGGTGGGAAGTAAGGGAGGGACCTGTTAACCCCTCCCATTTCTAAAGACGCTATTTAATATAGCCGGTTGCTCGGGCGACTTTGTCGAGACTTACCAGGGTCTGGTCCACGACTTTTTGGAAATCCTGGGAGCTAAGGAAACGCTTCGGGAACTTGATCCGTTTCAGGATTTTAGTGAAGTCCGGATCGTCCATCGATGCCTTTATCGCGGCTTCAAGTTTGGACCGGGCTTCCTCGGGGATCCCTTTTGGAGCAACAATGCCGTTATCCCCAGGCATGGCGACACCGTAGAGTTCTTGGGTAGACGGCGCATTGGGCGCTAGCGGATGACGGTTTGATAAGAAGGAAGCGAGAACTATCATCTTCTCCCCATATTTCTGGTGGACGCCGCCGCTGAAAGCGAAGTCGACTTTTCCGCCGAGCAGGAAAGGTACCATTTCGCCGCCGCCGCGGGTTGGGATCGCAGTCCAGTCAACGCCCTCTTGTTTGGCGATAAAGTTAACGAAGGCCTTGGACATTCCGCCCATATCGGCAACATTTACGCCCGGATTGGACTTCGAATAGGCAATCAATTCCTTAAGAGATTTATAAGGTTTGTTCGGGGTACTGATCAGACCCATCTGGTATTGGCTGACACCGGCGACGAATTCAAAATCAGACGTCTTGTACTTGATGGCTTTCTGGACCATCGGGGCCCAGGTCAGGGTAGAGATGCCGACGAATTCGATGGTATAGCCGTCGGGCTTCGAGTTTGCCACAACGGTGGAGCCTATGGCGCCCCCCCCGCCGGGACGTGTCTTGACGATGACTTTCTGGCCTAGTTCCTTGGCCATCGCCTTGGAGAGCACTTGGCCCATTGTCTCCGTGGTGCCGCCTGGCTTCCAAGGGATGATCATGGTGATCGGTTTCGATGGGTAACTTCCGGCAATTGCACCGGAAGCCAGAGAGCCGGCAAGTACAACCGTGCCCAAAAATAAACTGATATTAGATGGCTTCATTAAATAATTCTCCCGAATTCGCGTAGAAACTTTCACATCAGGGCAGAGAAATTTGGCTCGTATTATTAGGAGACAGTGTACTGCCCATATTGAGAGCATATATAATTCAGCGCCTTCTTTCCAATTATTGGAATACGTTGTTTGAGTGACGGTCCCTTCAGGCACACACAAAAGCCGACAAGCTTATAATAAGTTTCTGTGCCGCGCGACGAAATCAAATCTGGCAATTAGATAACCGGACCTAATTGAGTGCCGAACATTTACTGTTGTTATCCGTTTTAAATAATTTCAAGAGCGATTAGATTATTGATCGGCGGTGAAATTACGTTAGAGATTTTAAAGCCCCATTTGCTCGATCAATGCCCGTGTCAATGGATCTCCCGCGTTGCCGAGTCGATCCGTAATATCAAAGTGATGGTCGCCGGGGGTTGCGATGAATCTAGCAAGGATCCTGTGATGCCGCAGATGGGCCGTATAGGCCAACGACTGCCAGTGCCAAAGATGGGTCTCATTGGCACCTAAAGCGACGATTGCAGGGCCCTTCGCGACGGGAGGGAGACGGATTGGGCTCATCGTTTTCACTTCTTTGGCCGTGATGTGGAGATCCTTTTGGAATGCATCGAGGCTGCGATGCGGTTCAATATCGAACAGACCACTTAAGGCAGTAATGCCCTTAATTAGGCCCTTGGGCAGTCGTCCTTTCTTCGACCAATCGGTTGCTGCCATCATTCCTGCGAGATGTCCGCCTGCGGAATGGCCGGACACGTAGATCCTTTTCTGATCTCCCCCATACTTGGAAATGTTCCTGTACACCCAAATCACGGCGCGCCGTGTCTGACGCACAATTTCGGTGATAGATACGGCCGGACATAAATCGTAGTTCAACAATACTACTGTTGCTCCCGCCGCCACCATTGGTGCCGCCATGTGGCTATAGGTATCCTTAGTGAGGTTGGGATTCCGCCAATAACCTCCATGGATGAAGATATGTACAGGCGTGCCTTTCTTACTGGCTGGAAAGATATCCAGGATCTGCCCTGCGGTGTCCCCATATGGTAAATCCAAGTAACAAGATAACTTCTTACGAACCCGCGCGCTGCGTCGCGCCGACCGTTCGGTATAGGCATCTGCGTCCGGTACATTCAGGCGCGCAATATATTTCTGCTCTAGATCCTTAATAACAGCCTTACTTAGCTTTTTGGTCATATTGCACCTCGACGTTTTGTGCGAATAGCAGTGTAACCTCGATTTGAAGTTACGGCTCCATCGCTATTATCACTGATGGTAGTGGATTGTATGACTAAGCAACTATTCTTGGCGGGTTTTTATTAAATACTGGCTTGGATGGATCTAATATTGGTAGCCAGCAGCTAGCTGGGTCCCCGATAGCGCAATACCATTATGGAGATAGCACTGGTTTGAGGAAGTTCGATGCCATTCTAGTCACGAGCCACGAAGCTTCGTCATCCCTCCTAGGATATGGTTGTCTATGGTCAAAAAAAAGTGTTACTGAATTTCGTTTTGCTCTGGAGGGTGGAGATGACGCCCGCTTATGGATAAGCGTTCTCGCTAAATTTTGAGGAGTCGCGATTTTTCCAAATTGAACCGTATGCTGTTGTGCCCAAATCAAAGGATTTCGCGATGCCGGGAAACAGTAAACCTAATAAAAATATGTGTAGCGTATTCAATATACTTGCGGTCTGCCTTTTTTGGTTCGACAGGGGATCGAGTTTATTTCATATAGGTGATCTGAAAGTCGAAAGAGCCCGTATAAAAGTTTTAAAAGGCTTCGTTGTAATATGTATCGTATTTAGGGTCTATTTGTTGAACAGTGTTTCTTGCAGGGCACCTTTAAATATTGCAGTGATTGGTACTGGTATTGCCGGTATGTCCGCGGCTTGGTTACTCCAATCGGCGCATCGCGTTACTGTATATGAAAAAAACCAGCGTCTCGGTGGGCATAGTCACACGGTTAATGCTCCTGCATTGTTTGATTCAACGCCGGTTGATACTGGGTTTATCGTTTATAACGAGAAAAATTATCCAAATTTGACTGCGTTATTTCGATATTTAGGCGTCGATACAAAGAAGAGTGAGATGTCGTTTTCGGCATCACTTCGAGGAGGATCCTTTGAATACTCGGGAAGTCATTTGAATGGGCTATTAGGCCAGCGCTCAAATTTATTAAAGCCACGCTTTTGGCGCATGCTGATGGATATTCTCCGATTCTACCGCGAAGCGCCAGAAGTTCTAAAGTGTCAAGATGCAGAAACGCTATCTTTGGGAGAATATCTCCAGCATTCTGGTTATGGCGACGAGTTTCTTGAGGACCATTTATTACCGATGGGGGCGGCAATTTGGTCTACCACGAGGACTGAAATAGCGGCTTATCCAGCATTGGCTTTTATTAGGTTTTTTGTAAGCCACGGTTTGCTTGAGCTGCATGACCGCCCTCAATGGCGCACGGTCGATGGTGGAAGTCGGGCATATGTAGAAAAGTTATGCGCTGGATTTGCTGACCGTATCAGCTATCAAGGTGTCGTTGGTGTTATGCGCGATTCAGCTGGAGTAACCGTCGTTGACGCCAGTGGTTTTTCATCTCGCTATGACCACGTTATCTTTGCTAATCATGCTGACGAGGCCTTGGCGATTATTGAAGATGCAGATGAAATTGAGCGGAGTTTACTTGGCCGTTGGCGCTATACTGCGAATCGGGCCGTTTTGCATAGCGACCACTCACTGATGCCGAAACGGAGGCGCATCTGGTCGAGTTGGAATTTTGTTGATGACGGCTGTGACGCTGAGAGGGCCTGCGTTACTTATTGGATGAACAGGCTGCAATCACTCGATATAGGCAGGCCAATTTTTGTGACACTCAATCCCGTTCGAGAGCCGGCGAAAGAAACAATAATCGGAGAATTTGACTATACCCACCCGTATTTCGACATGTCGGCGATGGCTTCTCAAACACAATTATGGTCGTTGCAAGGCCGACGGCGTAGTTGGTTTTGTGGCAGCTACTTTGGTTACGGATTCCACGAAGACGCTCTGCAATCTGGTCTAGCCGTCGCTGAAGAACTTGGTGGCGTTATGCGGCCTTGGTGCATCTCCCAAGAGGCTGAACGAATTCAGCGGCCTCGCGGCAGGCGAGCTGTAGCGTGACCTTTCAATCCGCCATCTATCGAGGTTATGTGGTTCACGCGCGGCTTCGTCCTAAGCGTCACCGATTACGCTATACGGTATTTAGCCTTTTATTAGATCTCGATGAATTGCCGGAGCTGGATCGGAAACTGCGTTTTTTTTCTTACAATGGTAGTGCCCCATTGTCGTTCCACGACGTGGATCACGGTCCTGCGAATGGCAACCCACTTAGGCCGTGGATCGAGGAGCAACTCGCTGAGGCGGGTCTTGTGACGAACGGGGGAGCCATAAGACTGCTTTGTTATCCCCGCATATTTGGTTACGTTTTCAATCCACTGAGCGTTTATTTTTGCTATCAACAGAGTGGCGAACTCGCAGCCATACTTTACGAAGTTTGTAATACGTTTCGGGAGCGTCATACATATATCATACCCGTCGCACATGTAGGCCGGTCTATTGTCCGTCAAAGTTGTTCTAAGGCGCTATATGTATCTCCCTTTATAGACATGGAAGCCGTCTATCGATTTCGGATTGTTCCGCCTGCGGAGAAAGTAAGCGTTACGATCCGCCAGGAAGATGCCGAAGGTTTATTATTGGCTGCATCTTTTTTTGGTGCCCGAGAAGACCTGACACAATGGTCTCTGATGAGGTGTTTTTTGGGACTTCCGCTGCTCTCAGTAAAGGTTATTTTGGGCATACAT
>MDTE01125305.1_pt1 | contig 10051 bp, 10 predicted proteins | sample 811231 | NCBI WGS metagenome assembly MDTE01 (sample SAMN05326651, study PRJNA326480) | marine metagenome | isolation source: seawater | place: Indian Ocean: Red Sea | collected 2010 | reverse complement strand
CCTAATAGAAAAAATAAAATAAAGACTTTAAAAGCTTAAAATAATTTTTATGCAGAGTATAATTTCCTATTTAGGTAAACGCACATGTACGGAAACAATCTCTCGATAAAATCTTTTGATGATGAACTTTGGCAAGCACTGGAACAAGAGAGATTGCGTCAAGAACAACACATCGAATTAATTGCGTCAGAAAACTATGCCTCACCAAGGATTTTAGAAGCTCAAGGGTCAATTCTTACTAACAAGTATGCCGAAGGCTATCCAGGCAAGAGGTATTACGGCGGTTGTGAATTTGTAGACATTGCAGAACAGCTTGCTATTGATAGAGCAAAAGAATTATTCGGTGCTGACTATGCAAATGTCCAGCCTCACTCTGGGGCAAGTGCCAACGCAGCCGTATTTCTAGCTCTATTAAATGCTGGAGATAAAATCTTGGGTATGAGCCTTGATCATGGTGGACATCTAACGCATGGCTCAAAAGTAAATTTCTCTGGAAAAATATATGAGTCCTATAGCTATGGCATTGATCCTGAAACGGGCGATATAGACTATGCTCAAGTCGAAGCTTTAGCAAAAGAACACAAACCAAAGCTTATCATTTGTGGATTTTCAGCTTTCTCTGGTATTTTGGATTGGGCAAGATTTAAAGAAATTGCTAATTCTGTGGGAGCACTTTTACTAGCAGACATTTCTCACGTCTCAGGTTTGGTTGCTGCCGGACTTTATCCCAATCCTTTTCCTCATGCAGATGTGGTTACCACAACAACCCATAAAACTTTAGTTGGCCCAAGAGGTGGTTTAATTCTTGCTGGCCCAAATGAGGAACTTCAAAAAAAACTTAATTCCGCATTGTTTCCAGGTTCGCAAGGAGGTCCTTTAATGCATGTGATTGCTGCCAAAGCGGTTTGCTTCAAAGAAGCTATGGAAGAAGATTTTAAGCTCTACCAACAACAAATTTTATCCAATGCAAAAACTATGAGTAAGCAATTTATCGCTAACGACATAGATATCGTTTCCAACGGAACTTCAAATCACATGTTTCTCGTTAATCTCATTAAGAATGATGTCACCGGCAAAAATCTTGAAGCTGCTCTTGGTCAGGCTTTTATAACGGTAAATAAAAATTCAGTGCCAAATGATCCTAAGTCTCCTTTTGTAACCTCAGGTATTAGAATCGGTACGCCAGCGGTTACTCGAAGAGGCTTTAAAGAAGGAGAGGTTTCTCAGATTGCAGACTGGATTTCCCAAATTATTCATAATATTGAAGATCAAAATTTACTCAAAAACATAAAGGAAGAAGTAAAAGACCTTTGTAGTAGCTTTCCAGTATATTCTCAATAAATCATGCATTGTCCTTTTTGTTCCTTCGAAGAAAGCAAGGTAATTGACTCTCGCCTGGTGACCAAAGGCAGTGAGATTAGACGAAGAAGAGAATGTCTCAAATGTGGTGAAAGATGGACTACTTTTGAGGTAGGCGAGTTGGTGATGCCCAAGATAATTAAGCAAGACAAATCTAGAGTGCCTTTTGATGAAACTAAGATAAGAGAAGGAATAGCTAGGTCTTTGGAAAAACGTCCTGTGAGTGACGCACAATTTCAGACTCTAATTGATTCCATCAAAAAAGAGATTAGAAACTTTGGGGAAAGAGAAATTGAATCAAAGCAGGTAGGTGAATCGGTCATGCGGCATTTGAGGAAATTGGATGAGGTAGCTTTTGTCAGGTTCGCTTCAGTATATAGAAGCTTTCAAGATCCAAACGAATTCAGCGAAGAAGTAAAAAAATTGAGTGATGAATGATACCCATTTCATTTCAAAAGCAGTTTCCCTAGCTCTCAAAGGAAAATATAAGACAAAGCCTGGTGTTAACGTTGGCTGTGTAATCGTGAAAAATAATAAAGTTATTGGTCAAGGGTTTTATGAAAAGTTTGGCGGTCCCCATGCAGAAATTAATGCGATCAATCACGTCAAAAGAAAGTATAAAAAAAACTATCTTTCCCAGTTAGCTGGTAGTGACATTTACATAACTTTGGAACCTTGTAGTAAAAAAGGTAAAACTGGTGCATGTGTAGATGAGCTTAAAAAATACGATTTCAGGAGAATTTTAATCGGTGGAAAAGATCCTACACAAAATGGCTTTAACAAGCTTCAACTAGCGGGTTACGAAGTAATAAATTTAGACAACCAAGAATGCCTCGCTTTGAATAGGTCTTTTTTACATAAAGCAAAATTCAAAAAGCCTTTTATAAGAGCAAAAATTGCAATGTCCAGCGATCATAAATCAGTTTTCATAACAAAGCAGAGAAAGTGGATAACTGGATCGCCTGCTCGGAACGATGTTCAAATACTTCGCGCAGAAGCAGATATCCTTCTTACTGGAGCCGGAACAATAAACAGAGATAAGCCATCAATGGATGTGAGGTCCAGGAAAATCGTTGCCGATAAAAATTTTGTTCAGCCAGAGAGATATGTTTTTTCAAAAAATCTTTCATTGGATTGGACTGCTCCATTCTTCAATTTGCCAGGTAAGAAAGTAGTTGTGACCAGCAAGAAAAAATTGCCTAATTTATCTAAAAAAATAAAAGACATTTCTTTAATGAACTGTAGATCAAATAATGATCATATAAACACAATTGACTTTATTAAAAGAGTCTCAAAACAAAATATAAATAATATTTTAATTGAAGCAGGTCCAGCTCTATTAGGAGACTTTGGAGATAAAAATTTAGTCGATGAGTATATTTTTTATATTTCTCCAGAGAGGCTTGGAAATAAAGCTTTACACTTTTACGGTGGACAAAAGAAAATAAACTTTTTTGAGGGCAAGCAATTCGATATAGTGGACCGAACCTTTATCGGTAAAGATCAAAAAATTGTTTTAAGGAAAAAATAATAATGGATTTAAACAACACTAAAGAACTTATTTCAGAAATAAAGAAAGGCAATATGGTTCTATTGATGGACGATGAAGATCGAGAAAATGAAGGAGATCTAATTCTGGCCGGTGAGAAAGTAACTGCTGAAAAAATAAATTTCATGGCTAAACATGCAAGAGGCTTAATCTGTCTAGCAATGAGTCAAAGCAAGTGCGAAGCTCTAAATTTGAATCAAATGGTAAACGACAACAAAAGCGGTCATGGTACTGGTTTTACAGTTTCTATTGAAGCTGCTACCGGAATAACTACTGGTATTTCTGCTGCTGATCGAGCAAGAACAATTGCTGTTGCTTCAAAAGCCAAAGCTAAAGCCCATGATATTGTCTCTCCTGGTCATATTTTTCCAGTAAGAGCAGTTCCTGGCGGAGTCTTATCTCGAACGGGTCACACGGAAGGAAGTACCGATTTATGTAGATTGGCAGGGTTTGCAGAATCCGCAGTAATTTGCGAGGTAATGAATGAAGATGGAACAATGGCTCGTAAAAACGCCCTACTCGATTTCAGTAAAAAACATGGTCTTAAAATTGGAACCATTGCTGATCTAATAAATTATCGAATTTTGAATGAAAAAACTGTCGAGAAGATTCAGAATAAATCAGTAAAGACAGAATACGGAAAGTTCAATCTTATTTTATACAAAGATCTTATCTTTGATGAAACGCATTTAGTTTTACAAAAAGGAAAAATTACAAAAAATAGTCCAACCTTGGTAAGAGTTCAACAAAGTAATTTTTATCATGATTTGCTAAACATCAATGAGTTTGGTGCTAGGTGGTCTGTTTCTGACGCTATGAAAAAAATTAATGAAGCTGGCAAAGGAATAATTTTGCTTATTGATGGAGAAAATAACAAACAAAGTGAATTTAATGAAATAAATTCCTCCAAAAAGAACAGAAAAACCATTCCAAATAACGATCCTAGAAGAATAGGCATTGGCTCTCAAATTCTAAGAGACCTGGGAGTGAAAAAAATTAAATTGATGGGTTCAGAAGTTAGATATCCTTCTTTATCAGGATTTGATTTAGAGGTTACGGAATATATCGAAAAATGAAAACTACCAAGATTGATATAAAAAAACCTAGCTCGGATTTAAGCAAAACTAAGCTTGCTGTTGTGAGCACTTATTGGAATCAAGAAATAATAAAACCAATGCTTCAAGATTGCCTCTCAACCTTGAATGAATACAGCATAGAAATCGAGCCGTTTGTTGTTCCTGGTGCTTATGAGCTTCCCTTTTTAGCACAATCTCTTTGTGAAAACTTTGATGCGATTATTTTACTTGGCTGCATAATAAAAGGAGACACGCCCCATTTTGAAATCATTTCCCAAAGTATCAGTGATAAAGTTTTGGATACATCCTTGCATAAAAATACTCCTATTATTTTTGGAGTACTCACAACTAACAATGAATCTGAAGCAATAGAAAGAGCTGCTTACAAAGGAGCAGAATATGCACTATCTGCCCTTAATGTTTTGGATACTCTTAAAAAAATTAAGTGAAAACCTATCCTTCTCCAACCAAAATAAGAGAATTGGTGATTCAAGCACTCTATCAAAAGAATATTTCAGGAGATTCCAACACAAAGGTTTTAAAAGAACTTAAGCAAACTCAAAAAAATTTAAATACCGATAAGGTCAGTCAAATTGTCAAAGACATAAAAAACTTAGAACAAGACTTTCTAGAAACCATAACAAAATTTTCGAACTTACCTTCATCTAGAATAGGAGATATTGAACTTTCTATATTGTATTTAGCGTTGTATGAAATCTCGCAATCTGAATTGGATAAACCTATCATTATTAACGAAGCAATAAAGCTGGCGAAAAAATTTGGACAAAATGCAAGTCATAAATTTGTCAATGCTATTTTAGATAAGGCAATCAGAGAAAAATAAATTATCTAACAATAGTACTTTGGTCATCAGGCCCAGTAGAAATAATTTTTACTGGTACCTCGCAAATATCTTCTATATAAGATATGAAATCTTTTGCCTCTTTTGGTAATTCTTCATACTTAGTAAGATTCTTTGTTGGAGATTCCCATCCTGAAAGAGTCTCATAAATAGGTTTAGTATTCTCTAGGTTCATGCACTCACCAAAAATAGAATTTTCATCATCTTCATGATATGCCTTACAGATTTTTATTTCTTCAAGTCCATCCAATACGTCAATTTTTGTAAGGCAAAGTCCTGAAATACTATTTGTTTGAATTATCCTTTTCATCAAAACTGCATCAAACCATCCGCATCTTCTGGGCCTGCCAGTAGTTGCACCGACCTCTCCTCCGGTTTTAGCAATATATTCTCCAAGTTCGTCATAAATTTCTGTTGGCATTGGTCCTTCTCCAACACGAGTAACATATGCTTTCACCACTCCTAAAATATTACTAACATCTAGCGGTCCACAGCCAGCTCCTGCTGCTATGCCAGAAGGAGAACAATTGCTAGAAGTAACAAATGGATAAGTACCTTGATCAATGTCTAGCAAAGCTCCCTGAGCACCCTCAAATAAAACAGATTTTTCTTCTGAGTTGAGCTTTTTTATTAGCATTGATACATCAGCCAACATAGGTTTTATTTTCTCTCCATAAGCCAAGTTTTCGTCCATCAAACTATTTAGAGACAAAGCTTCTTTGCCGAAAAATTTCTCAATCGTAAAATTGTAAAAATCCAAGGTTTCTTCTAATAAAGGCTTAAGTTGTTTTTCATTAAGAGTATCAACCACTCTTATTGCCCTTCTAGCAACCTTATCCTCATAAGCCGGGCCTATGCCTCTTAAAGTAGTGCCAATGGTTTTTTGACTGTTAGATTTTTCTTTATAAAGATCTATCAATTGATGGTAGGGCTGAATCAAAACACAGGCTGGACTGATTTTTAGCCTATCTTTAATGCCAGAAGTAAAATTGCTAATTTCATCTATTTCGGAAAAAAGAGCTTCATATGAAATGACTACACCTTTTCCGATTAGAGATAATGAGTCTTTGTGACAAATTGATGAAGGCAGCAAGTGAAGGACAATCTTTTTTCCATCTACAATAAGAGTGTGTCCTGCATTGTGCCCGCCTTGATATCTACAAGCAGCACCAAAATTACCAGCTAAAAAATTTACAATTTTTCCCTTCCCTTCATCGCCCCATTGCAATCCTAAAATAGCTGTATTTGAAAAAGTCATTTTTATTTATTCAATTTGGTAAGTGAAGAAACATTAACGTCAAATCCGATTGCCTCTCGGATAGTGTTATTTTGCATGCTTTTATATTGTCCGCCTTTTGCGATGGAAAAACCAAATCCAAGAACATGGACTGAAAATACCAAGCCAGAGTGATAATCGAATCCTGGAAAATCACAAAAATCCAAATGATAATCTATTGAGGCAGGCAAATTTTTAATTATTTTTTCTATTTTTCTTGCAGAAGTCTGAAAAACTTTATTTTTATGTTTTTTCAAAAATTTAAGGCATTCAATTTTACCGTTAACCTCTAAAAGGTTTTTTATCTCCAATAGGCTTCGATTGTTTAAATCTTTTGAATCGAAAAATCTTTCTAAATCTGTTTTTGACTTGGATGCTATGATTTTTTTTAATTTTCTGTTTTCGTCGTAAGACAAGCCAAGGCCATTCAAGATTTCTTCCAAAGGTTCTGTTCTGCCTAATGATAAAGTCATTTTATATTTCCCAACTTTTTTTAAGCTAAGTAGCATCAGTTTTATAAGATCTATTTCCTCTGAAATTGAAATTTTTCCAAAAATTTCTACGCCTGTTTTATAAGCAATTTTTGATTTTGTTAAAGAATCTTTGGTTTTTCTCAAAGTTTCTCCAAAGTAACAATATTTCTTTTTATTTTTAGTGTTCAATTGAAGATCAATTCTTGCTATTTGCTGAGAGATATCGGGTCTTATTGAAATATTTTTTAAATTTTCATCAGAAAAACTGTATGCATAATCCTTGAGAGAGTCATTAGAGTTACCGCCAATAAAATCAGAAAATTCAATAAGAGAGGGGATAACAAGCTCGCAATTATTTTTGTAAAAAAAATCGAGAAAAATTGAACGAAGTTTTTCAAGCTCTATGGCTTTAACACCTACAAAATCTTCCGTTCCATCTGGAAGACCGGGGCTGGATGAAGACATTTTTATTTATTCAGATTTTTTTCCTTTGGAACTATCTAGGTACTTGAAGAAATCGCTGTCTGGATCAATAAGAAGTACATCAGATTTGTTTTCAAAAGTAGATTGATAAGCTTTTAAACTTCTAGTGAATTCATAAAATTCTGGGTCCTTATTATACGCGTCAGCATATATACCAGTAGCTTTGGCATCGCCATTTCCTCTAAGTTCTTCAGCTTTTTTATAAGCTTCAGCAAGAATGATAGTTCTTTCACGATCTGCATTTGCTCGGATACCCTCTGCAATTTCTGTACCTTGTGCACGAAGTTCTTGAGCCAGCCTCTCCCTCTCAGTTCTCATTCTATTGTAGACAGACTCATTTACCTCTGTAGGCAATTCAATTTTTTTCACTCTAACATCTAATACTTCAATACCAAGTTCACCAGCTGCTACAGTATTAAGTTCTGTAGTTAATATATTCATCAATTCGTCTCTTTCGCCAGAAACTACTTCTTGGACAGTTCTTGTACCAAATTGGTTCCTGAGACCTTCATCTACCCTTTGGGTCAATAAAGTTCTCATTGCACTAAGCTGACCTCCAGAAGAGGTTATATAAAATTGTTCATTGTTTGTGATACGCCATTTGACAAAAGCATCAACAATAAGTCTTTTCTTTTCGGCGGTAAAATAAGGTTGCGGAAGTGCATCTAAAGTTAATACTCTTGAATCGAATTTTTTAACAGTGTGATATATGGGCACTTTAAAATGCAAACCTGGATTAATTTCTGGCTCTACAATTTCACCAAATCTGAGCAAAATTGCAGTTTGTTTGTCATTAACAATATAAATAGCATTACTGAGAATGACTATGATAATTAATGCAATGATTCCTATGTTCAAATTTAATGACTTCATGTTACCTTCGATCCTGTCTTCTTCTTAATTCTTCGATAACTCGGTCAGTAATTTCTTGGATGTCTGAGCTAAGGGTAGTTGCAGTTGTTGATGACGAAGCATCTTCTCTTGAACGCCTATTAGGATCAAGCGAGGCTGCAGCAATTTGGTCTAAAGGTAAATACAAAATGTTGTTACCCTCTTTTACATCAATCATAACTTTGGTGCTACTATTCATAACTGACTGAACTGCATCTAAATACAATCTCTGCCTAGTAACTTCCGGTGATTTTGAATATTCAACGAGCAGTTGGTCAAATCTTGATGCCTCACCTTCAGCTTCAGATATTACCTTTTGTTTGTACCCTTCGGCATCTTCTACAGCTCTTTTTGCTTCACCTCTTGCTATTGGTACGACCTCATTTGCATAAGTTTCAGCTTCGTTTCTAAGTCTGACTTCGTCTTCTCTTGCCTTTACTACATCATCGAAGGCTTCTTTTACTGCTTCCGGAGGTCTGGATTCTCTGATTGAAACTGCTACAACTTCGATTCCGGTTTTGTAAGTATCCAATCTAGTTTGCAATCTAGACTTAACATCCATTGCTATTTGTTCCCTTCCTACTGTTAAGGTACTGTCCATGGTGGTACTTCCAACTACATGCCTTAATTCTGCTTCAGATGCTTGGGCTAAACTGTCTTCTGGAGCAGAAGCTTCAAGAAGAAAAAATACCGGATTAGATCGTTTGTATTGAACTGCAACTTCAACGTTTACTATGTTTTCATCTTTTGTAAGCATTGAAGAATTGGTGGTATGAGTAAATAACTTCTCAGTATTTACAATAAATCTATTATCGATAAATGGAGGGTTCCAATGAATTCCTGGGCCTTTAGTAGTTGAATATTTTCCAAATCTCAAAATGACAGCCTCTTCTTGAGCATCTACTGTATAAATACCAAAGGCTGAGTATAGAAGTACTATTGCAATTAAAATAGAAGGCAATATTTTTTTTATACCACCGCCACCATCTCCTGAGCCGCCTCCAAAGATTGAATTTATTTGCGCTCTAAATTTTTTTATTAGCTCATCAATATCAGGAGGAGGATTGTTATTTCTTCCCCATGGATCTCTTGAGCCATTGTTATTACCTTGATCGTTCCATGACATAAAACCATTTTAAGTTGTTAATAGGAATAATGGAATTCAATTTTTGATAATAGATAGAATCTTCATAACCTTATCATCTTCATCAGAAAAAAAAGTTTTATCCAAGTTAAATTTTTTAAGCCAAGTTATTTGTCTTTTTGCTAACTGATATGTCGCATTAGTAGCTAAATCGATCATTTCTTCATAAGAAATTTTATCTTTAATAAAATCTACTACCTGTTTATAACCTACCGTCTCGAGGACTTTTATCCTTTTTTCGCTACTTTCTAAGATAATTTTTGTTTCTTCAACAAGCCCAAATTCAAGCATTTTTTTAAATCTTTCTTTGAGTTCATTTTTAAAAGTTTTTTTACATCTAGGCAAAACAGCAAAAGAGAATTTTTGGTAATCATCAATCACACTTTTTTGTTTTTGCCTTTTGAGCCTGCTAAAAGTTATTTTGGAAAAATGGTTTACTTCTAATGCTCTAAGTATTCTTTGCGAATCATTATCTTTTATATTTCTTGCAGCATCAGGATCTATTTTTTTTAGCCTTAAATGTAACGATTTCCAACCTTTGCTTTTAGCCTCGTCCTGAATTTTCTCTCTGAATTGAATATTCTTTTCAGGTAATTTTGATATGCCATTAAAAAGAGAATAAAAATACATCATGGTTCCCCCAACAAATATTAGATCTTCCTTGCAATCTTTTATCTCATAAGAAATTTCTTTAAGAAAATCTTTAACCGAAAAGTCATCCTCTAGCTCTAAAATATTGATTAACGCATGATGAGCCTTATTTAAGATCTCTTTATCAGGTTTGTTGCTGCCAATATTTGCACCCTTGTATATCTGAACAGAATCAACGCTAATTATTTTTGATGGAAAATGTTTACTTATTTCTATCGCAAGCTCGGTTTTTCCACAATGCGTAGGTCCTAAAATAGAAATTGCTTTCTTCATGTTTTTTTGGTTTT
>MDTE01100156.1_pt1 | contig 10051 bp, 9 predicted proteins | sample 811231 | NCBI WGS metagenome assembly MDTE01 (sample SAMN05326651, study PRJNA326480) | marine metagenome | isolation source: seawater | place: Indian Ocean: Red Sea | collected 2010 | reverse complement strand
ATTCCAATTCTGTGAAACACCTCTATTATCTAAAGAATTTATGAAAAAAGTACATTTTCGTTGGTTATCTGAAATAATCTTAGATAGGGAACGATTTACTAATGCACTGGAAATACAAAAGAAATTTCATACTGATGAAGAGATAATTGCTTATTATTCATCATTCTTTGGAAAAGACTTTGATAGTATTGATTCAATCCTAAAACTTTGTAGAGATAATAATAGTTCTCAAAAACAGGAACAACAGATAATTGGTCAAAAACTAACTGGAAATACTATTGATAGACCAGAAATAGAAATTAATTAATCTTAAATAAATTTCCTTGTAAACTGACTTAATTTTTTAATAAAATTTCCTAACGACTCATTATTTTTTCCATCCATCATCTTTGGAATAATAATTTCATCATGAAATTTTTTTATTAATTCTTTATCAGAAACAAGTCTTTTTTTTTGAATTTCATTATATCTTGAATTTATCTGATTAAAATTTTTTAAAATGTTAAAACTTGCTTTAAATTTTGATTGAATAACGCCTTTTTTTAAATAATAAAAGAATACTCCGATTTCAACCATGAATAATGCAGGTAGCATCTTGAAATACGTTCCTCGTGCATAATGCGTCAATAAACAATATTGCCTATTTCTTTCCAAGAGATAAAATTTGAAACTATTCCACTTGAAAGTATATCCTTCTGAGGGATGGAAAACTATGGAAGATGGAATATAATACGACTTGATATCTTCAAGTGCTGCTCTCCAACAAAGATCCAAATCATCATGATATGCAAATAAAAATGAATCAAACATCTCCAACTTTTTCATTATTTTTTTGGTTGTAAACAAACAAGTACCTGATGCATATCCAATTTGTTCAGGTTTGCTATGTTGGCCCATATCTGGAACTCCCTTATTCCTAGCAAATCCGAATCCAAATAATTGAATCATGTTACCAGTACCCTGTAAAATACTATGATCATCTGTTGTCAAAAATCTTGGTTGATAAATTCCATCTCCAAATAAATTATATCCATTAATTAGTTCTTGTAACCAATTCTTTTCTACGATAGTATCTGGATTTAGTATCACAATAAATTCACCTTCTGCAGCTCTAATTCCAACATTGTTTCCCTCACAATATCCTAAGTTTAGCTTATTTTCAATAATCTTTACTTGTTGGAATTTTTCTTTACACATTTCAGCACTTCTGTCTTTTGATGCATTGTCTACAATAATAATCTCAAAATTTTCATAATTTGTTTGTAATACAGATTGAATACAATCCACCAGAAGCTTTCCTGCATTATAATTTAGGATTATTATGCTAACAAGTGGTTGTGGCTCATTTTTCATGAATATTTGTTTAATGTAGACATTTGTATATTTAAGATTACGAATGATTATACAACATTAAAGTGAAATTCTTGTTCCTTCCCCAAGTAAGAAAAGTTTTTCAGAATCGTCTCTATCATTTCCCTCTAAATGACAATTATTAGAAATTATACTGTTGTTAATTTTTAATCCATTTTCAATCTTGCAATTAGACATAATTATCGAATTTTTAATCTCTACATTTGAGGATATGATAGTGTCATCGCCAATACTCGCATTAGGACCAATTTTTACATTTTTCCCAATTTTACAATTTTTTCCAATGATGGATGGCATAATGACAGTACAATCAGAATCGATATGTGTAGATTTGTCATTAAGAAATTTTTTATCTGAAATATTTTCTAATATTTGTGAGTTTGCGTTTATGATGTCTTCTGGAGTCCCTGTGTCTTTCCAATAGTCTGTAATTACATCATAACTTATGTTATTGTTTTCTTTCAAAAGTATCTGTAATGCATCAGTAATCTCTAATTCATTTCTCCAAGATGGTTTTAGATGCTCAATGATATCAAAAATTTTTGGTGTCAGAAAGTAAATTCCCGTTACTGCAAAATTTGTAGGTGGATTTTTTGGTTTTTCCATTATTTCTGTAATTTTTGAATTTTTTAGATCTGCTATACCAAATCTTGATGGATTATCAACTTCACATAATAGTAGGGTTGCATCAAATTCAGAGTTTTCAAATTTTTCTTTAATTTCTGTAATGGATTTTTGAATTATATTATCTCCTAAAAATACAAGAAATTTTTCTTTGTGAATAAACTCTCTACATAATTTTATGGCATGTGCAATACCTCTAGGTTTATCTTGTTCAATGTATGTTATCTTAACTCCAAATTTTTCTCCGTTTCCGTAAAACTCTTTAACTTTTTCAGAGCCTACTCCTCCAATAATTATTGCAATCTCTGTAATATTGCAATCTCTAATTGCTTCAAGACAGTATTCTGACATTGGTTTATTTGCAATTGGCAATAATTGTTTTGGACCTGTATGTGTTAAAGGACGAAGTCTTGTTCCATGTCCACCGTGAAGAATTATTCCTTTCATTTATATCAAAATTCCTCTTATTAATTAGAATTTTTCCATGGTGTTGGATCTAATACTGTTTGAGATATATCGTTTAAAATCTTTGGATTATCTAAGTACCAATGAATTGTCTTCTCTAAACCCTCATCAAAACTTGTTTTCGTTTTCCAATCTAATTCATTAAAAATTTTATTTGAATTCATACTGTATCTGTAATCATGTCCTGGTCTATCCTCTACAAATTCAATTAAATCATCAGGTTTATTCATAATTTCAAGAATTTTTTTCACTATTGTTATGTTATCAATTTCGTTATTTGCTGAAATATTATATGATTGACCTGATTTGCCATTTAACAACACTTTTTCCACTGCATCACAATGATCATCTACATAAATCCAATCTCTGATATTATCACCTCTTCCATAAATTGGAATTTTCAAATTCTGATTTGCTAAAATAATAGTTTTAGGAATTAATTTTTCAACAAATTGTCTTGGCCCAAAATTATTTGTACACCTGGTAATTATTACATCAGAATTATATGTTATTGAATAAGAATTCATTAAAAGTTCTGCTGCTGCTTTTGTTGCTGCATAAGGATTTGAAGGATTTAATTTTGAATTTTCATTAGCACTACCTTGTTCTAAACTCCCAAAAACCTCGTCAGTTGATATCTGAATCATACGTTTTTCTTGTTTTGTAATAATATCGAGAATTGTGAACGCGCCTCTGATATTAGATACTAAAAATGGATTGGGATCATTAATACTTCTATCAACAAAAGATTCTGCTGCAAAATTAACTACTGCATCACAATTAGAAATTTGATTTTCCATGAATTTTTTATTTGAAATATTACCTTTAACAAAATCATATCTGTCATGTTCTTTAATACGAGATAAATTTCCATGATTTGAACCTGGTAATTCCGCATCGATATTGATTATTTCTATGTCATTATGTTTATCTAATAATCTCAGAATGAAATTACTTGCAATAAAACCGAGTCCTCCTGTTACAAGTAATTTCATACAATCACAAATTTTCTAATCCTAATAAAATATTGTATAATTTGCTTAGTACCTTTAAATCCAAACTTTTATTGGCTGAAATCCACACTTTTTTCAAGTGGATGACCAAAATTTCTCTGTATTAGAATTAGAAAAACATGATACTAAGGATGTACAAGATTCTCACAAAAACGGAGAATTAACTGTTATCTGGCGAGATTGGGACAAAATTATAAAAAACCCTCAGATGATTTATCTTAATCTAGTCAATCCTGGAGAAATTAAAGGTCCTCATATTCATAAAAATCGAACGAGTTATTTTTTCTGTATTGATGGAGAAATGGTTATGGTAGTTGAAGATAAAGAAGGAAAATACCATGAAATAAAAACAAATTCAAATGAATCAAAATTAGTTTGTGTTCCTAATGGAATTGCAGCGGCAATCGTTAATCCTTCAAATAAAATCTCAAAAATTTTAGTACTAGCAGACATATCTTGGAAACCAGATGATAATGAAATGGAAAATAAATCCTTTGATAATTATGATTGGAAAAAATGGTCTTAATAATTCATGAATCAAAATCATAAGAAAATTTTATTTGTTGATGAATCATTAAACCCATCACAAATTAATAAATACCTTAATGATGAATCTATAATTAAAATCGTTGTTGATTATATTTCATTTCAAAAATTATCTAAATTAAAATTAAATTTTTTATTTCTAGATGATTTTTTAAACAAAGTTCAACGTACCGAATTATATGAATCTGCAATAAAATTATTAGATTGGTCTAATTTAATTTCGAATAAAAATAATTTTCAGATTAATAATGTAAATATTCTAAAATTTTTTCCACCATTAGAATTACATGAATTTCTTTTAGACAAAATGATAAAATTTTTCTCAATTAAAAATACTTTAGATTCTCTTCATCCAGATAAAATTATAATTTCAGAATATATGGTAAACTTTGTACCAACGACTTTCAGAAAAAATTCAATACAGATTATTCAAAGTGATATTAACTCTTCACAAAAGGGAATTATCCATAACCAAATTGAACTACGTTTTAATATACTCTCGAAACCTCTGACATTCTATCTATCAAAAAATTGGTTTTTAAAACTCAAAAACATAATAGATGACACATTTTCTCTGTTTTATAATCTAAAATTAAAAAATTTTCAAAATGAAATAATTCTATTACTTGAAATTAACCCTTCAGTGTATGGGGAATTAATTTCAAATATTTCTAATTCAAATAAAACCGTTGTACTATTGAATAGACGTAGACCAGTATTATTAGATAGTTCATCACGTAAATTACTCAAATCTAGTAATGTCAAGATTTTAAATCCTGAGGATTTTTTTGATTCAAAAGCAAAAAAAGAATTTATCACTAAACGAACAATTATGACAAAATCTTTTGAAAAACTTTGGAATGATTCAAAACTTGTTGATATTTTTTCTTGTAATAATGTATCATTTTGGTCATCTATCAAAGAATCTCTTCTAAAGATATACAGCTTGAGATTAGATGATTATCTAAAACTATATTTCATATCTAACAATGTACTTGAATCATTAAATATTAAATCAATTTTACAGTTGAATGAATCAGGAGAAACAGAAAATATCTTTCTTCAAAATAATCAAAATAAAATCAAAACTTTTCTTTTACAACACTCTTTTTTACGTTATCAAAAAACAATATATGATATTCAATGGCCTTTTGAAGATCAGTATATCCATGGTTTAAAATCAAGTATTTTCCTTTTATGGGGACCTGCTGACCATGAATTTTTCTCTAAGTACTCAAATATTGATTCTAAAAAATTAATTATTTCTGGCAGTCCAAGACATGATTCTTTAAAACTTAGTTATAAAAAAATTAAAAATAATACAAAAAGTGTGTTGATTACTTTAACACCGCTTTCTATTAGAAGTGGTAATCAAACAATTTCTCTAATTCATCAATATGAAAAAATATTAGAAAAAATAATTTCTTACTTACAAACAGCACAGGATGTCAATATAATTATAAAACTACATCCTGGTGAGAATTTACATAATTCTATTCTACTGAATTTTCTCAAGAAATTTGATAATATTACTCTCTATCAAACTAAGAATCCGTATGAATTGATAGATAAATCAAAATTTGTTATTACCATAACTCCAGAATTATATGATTCATCAACAATAATGCTTGATGCTTTAACTTTAGAAAAACCCGTGGTACAATTTATTCTTGGATTAAATAATGACTATTCAAGTAATTTAGAAGATCCAATATCTGTAAACTCTTATCAAGTAGAAATTAAAGAAGTTCTTTCAAATTATTTTAATGATAATTTTTATTCATCATTAATCCAAAAAATTCCGCAAAAATTAAAACAATATATTTCATATTATGGTGATTCATGTGAACGTACTTCAAGAATAATTACTGAATAGTTTTTAAATTAAAACATATCCCAAATTTTGTTTTTCCAATTTCCGTCACTTCTTTTTTCCCACATTTCACCTCTAAATTTTTCTGTAGTTGTCCAAAATTCATCTGTTGATATATTGATGAATCGACAAAACTTTTCTATATATTCAGCTGAACATTTTCCATCGTATAGTTTTACTAATTCAACTGCTTTTTCTCTTGTAATCCTACCTTCTCTAAGATCATAACAAACATGATCCATGCATTGTCCAAATCCAAACTTGATGTATTTCAGCAACTGATTAACCTGAGTTAAATCTCCATCTAATTGAAAATAAGGAAGATATGTGCCTATTGAATTAGGATCAAAGTCATCTGAACGCCATTTTAGACCATGTTGCTTAGAAAACACTGCATTGTTATGATTTGACCATTCTTCAAGGTAATAATTCAACCAAATTGCTTTGTAATTACGACGCTCTAAATTTTTTCTATCATAATGAAAAAAATAAAGATCCTTCCGTTTTATTCCATCAACTTCAAGATATTCTTCCCATCCTGATGATAAAGTTTGTAATTCATTGGCTTTCATCGCATTCTCATCAGTTCCTACTCCTGTTAAACTGGTTCCCAAAGTTAATCCTGGATTTTCTCCTTGGATGATCAACGGAATTCCAAATTTATCTGCAATAATGTATGTTGAAGAATATAGTGAAAACTCTGTAATCTTTACAGGGTTAAGACGTTTAAAAAAATCGTATTTAATTAATAATTTTATTACCTTAGGATTTGGACGTAGACTAATTACATCAAAACCTAAGTTTTTCAAGTTTTCAATATTATGACTTCCAATTTCAGTAATGTCTTCAGGTTCTGAGTTTACTAATAAACATCGTAATCCTAGTCTATCTCTTGCGGTTAGAGCTTGTTTTGTACTATCTTTTCCACCACTAACTCCTATAACACAATCATAATTATTTTCAGACGATGTTTTTGCCCATTCTGAAATTTTTTCTAATTCTTTCTCCCTTAACGCCCAATCAATATCTTTTTTTGTATCTTCCCAAATACATGCTCCACAAATACCATTATTATCAAAAAAAACTCCAGGCCTAGTATCTGGCTGAATACATCTTTTACAAACCTTCATTACATAATTGAAATTAGACTTGTTTATTTCCTTTATTCACATTTCATACATCAAATTACTAATGAATCGTAAGTTTTGATAGTTATAATTAATACTTAAAAAATTTTATTCTAATTAATGAAAAATATGAAAATTGATTGCATAATACAAGCTAGAATGAATTCTATGCGTTTACCTGGAAAAGTATTACTTCCCATAGATGATAATTTCACAGTTCTCCATCATATGATTAATCAACTAAAATATTCAAAATTAATTAATTCAATTTTTATCGCAACAACAAATTTACCAGATGATGATATTATTGTAGAAGAAGCAAAAAAATTAAATCTAAAATACTTTAGAGGTGACTCAGATGATGTTTTAGATAGGTATTATAGATGTGCAAAAAAATTTAATTGTAAAAATATTATTCGACTAACATCTGATTGTCCTTTGATAGACCCTGAGATTATTGATGAAATGATCACAAATTACAAATCAGAGAATTTTGATTTTTTTACAAATGTGCTTAATCGTACTTTTCCTATTGGTACTGATGTTGAAATATTTTCATTTAATGTTTTAGAGTACATGTGGAATAATGCCACTTTATCTTCTGAACGAGAACATGTCACATTATTTGTGAAAAACCAAAAAACTGATTATAAAATTGGAAATTTTGAAAATAGTGAAGATCTAAAAAACATTCGAATAACTTTAGATCGTAAAGAAGATCTTATTTTAATAAGAAAGATTATATCGAAACTTTCAAAAAAACCAATTCTTGTAAATGAAATCAGAGATTTATTTTTAAACGAACCCTCTTTACAAAAAATCAATCAACATGTTGTACAAAATGAAGGATTACTAAAATCCTTAAAAAAAGATCAAAATAATGAAACTTAAGGAGATTAAATTGCCGAAAAAAATTAAATTATTTGATCCAGTCATTGGCTCTGAAGAAAAAAAAGCATTACTCTCTGTATTGAATAGTAAATTTTGGGCATCTGGTTCTGGTTCAGGAAATGTAAAAAAATTTGAAAATGAATTTAAAAAATACACGCAATCAAAATCCTGTGTAGCAGTAAATAGTGGAACTGCAGCATTAAATTTAGCACTTTCACTCTTTGACATAAAAAATAAAGAAGTAATCTTACCATCTTTTAGCTTTATTTCTACTGCTCATTGTGTATTAGAAAACGGTGGTATTCCTGTTTTTGCAGATATTGAACCTGATACACTTTGCATTGATCCAGCAAAAATTGAACAGAAGGTTTCAAAAAAAACTATTGCAATAATTCCAGTTCATTTTGGTGGTATGCCATGTAACTTAGATAAAATCAATAAGATTGCAAAATTATATAATTTAGATGTTATAGAAGATGCAGCACATGCAGTTGGTTCACTATGGAATAAATCAGAAAAGATTGGTTCACATGGAGCAGCTGTATGTTTTAGCTTTCATCCAGTAAAAAATTTGGCTATGCCTACTGGAGGAATTGTATCAATTAATCATAAAAATTATAAAAAATTCACTAAATTACTATTTTCGCGTAGATGGTGTGGAATAACAAATAGAAAAGAAACAGATTATGATGTTAAAGAAATCGGAAATAATTATTATATGAATGAATTTTCTGCAGCAATAGGATTAGAACAATTAAAAAAATTAAATAAATTAACTAACATTAGAAAAAATACTGCAGAAAAATACTCTAAAGAAATTAATCTTGAATCAAAAATGCAATTTGATCATAATTGTTCCTATCATCTTTATTGGATATTAGTAAAGAATCGTGATAAATTTAGAAGAAACTTATTTGAACAAGGAATCGAAACTGGAACCCATTACAAACCTATACATTTAATGAAAATGTATGATGATGGAACCTCTTTACCTATGACTGAAAAAATCGGAAAACAAATTGTTACAATTCCAATTCATCCAAATCTATCTAATACTGAAATTAAGAAAATTATATTCTGTGTCAATAAATATTCTTAACTAACCTTCAATTTTTCTATTTGACGAATTACTTTAACCATTTCTGATAATTCTTCTATATCTATTGATGAGCTTGCATCTGGACCTTTCGAATTTTTTAATTTAACATGTTTTTCAATCAAAATTTGTTTTGTTTTCTTCTGTTTTTTTAACATTGTAAACATTATGGGCGCTGTAATTCCTAATGTATGATCTGAAAAACCATCATATTTTGATGCATTTTTCCAATCAATTTTTTTTATATTTGTAGGGTATTCTGAAATACAATAACAATATGTAATCTTGTTTTTAGAAAAAATCCTGTCAATTTTTTTCTTATTACCGCCCATACCCATGCTAATGATTATTGGTTTCTTTGTGGAAGATTTTGTTTGTAATGTTTGGATTGAAAACGGGTCTTTTAAAAGACAAGTTCTTGATGCAACTTTGTATCTTCTCACATTTAATTTTTCAAGAAATTCTACAGCCTCTGGATAGAATGCACTACAAAAAAACTCAATTCCAGTTTTATCTGCAATTCGTTTTAATTTTTTTACTTTTTCAAATGTAATTTCCGATTTTTTTATAAACTTCCAGTTTGGGTGTTTATCATTGTAAAGATCATTTGCACGCCACATTTGAAATTTCACAGCATCTGCACCAGCCTTTTTTGATTCTTGAATTAATTTTCTAGCTTTTGAAAAACTACCTTCCCAATTTGACGCTATTTCAGCAACAATAAAAGATTTCAATATACATACAATTGTTCAGCAAGATTTAATCGTTTATTGGATATGAATCTAATATGTCAAAGTCTATTTTTTCAGAATTTACAATTCGAATTGTCAAACCATCTGATGATGCAGACTTTTTATTTCATTTACTTAAAGAGCGAGATTCACGTGCAAATATTTCCCATAAAAAAATGCCTACATTCAATGCTCATGTAAAATTCATTGAATCGAAACCATATAAAAAATGGTATATTGTTCTTGGTAGAAAAAAAAAATCTCAAAATAATAATTCATTTTTACAAACAAAAGTTGGCTCAATTTATTTATCT
>MDTE01058322.1_pt1 | contig 10051 bp, 6 predicted proteins | sample 811231 | NCBI WGS metagenome assembly MDTE01 (sample SAMN05326651, study PRJNA326480) | marine metagenome | isolation source: seawater | place: Indian Ocean: Red Sea | collected 2010 | reverse complement strand
TTATGTAGAAAAAATCTGGGGAGCTGATGCTGTTCTTCATTTTGGAACTCACGGCTCACTTGAATTTATGCCTGGGAAACAAATGGGAATGAGTGAAACATGTTATCCCGATTCTCTCATTGGATCATTGCCTAATTTGTATTACTATGCAGCAAATAATCCTTCTGAGGCAACAATTGCAAAAAGAAGAGGATACGCCTCAACTATTAGCTATCTTACTCCTCCAGCAGAAAATGCTGGACTTTATAAAGGACTTAAAGAACTAAGTGAACTTGTTGGTTCTTATCAACAACTAAGAGAAAATAGTAGAGGTATTCAAATTGTAAACGCAATAATTGAGACTTCTAAACAATGTAACCTAGATAAAGATGTTGAGCTCCCTTCAAAAGATGTAGAAGAACTTTCTCTAGATGAAAGAGATTTATTTGTAGGGAATATCTACAAACAATTGATGGAAATAGAGAGTAGATTATTACCGTGTGGTCTTCATACTATTGGAGAAGCTCCGACTGCAGAAGAAGCAGTAGCAACACTTGTAAATATTGCATCTTTAGAAAGGGAACAAGAGGGGTTAAGATCTCTTCCTGGACTACTTTCAGAATCCATTGGTCTTACTATTGAACAAATTTATGACGGAAATAATAAAGGTGAACTCAAATTTGTAGAATTAAATGAAAAAATTATAAAGACAGCAAGAGAGTCTATTTTTGCAATGGTCAACTCTTTAAAAATTGTTGATGGCAGGGTTTATTTAGAAAAATCACTTCTTTCAAAAATCTTTGACTTGCTAAAAGTATTTGGTCTAAATTTACCTACCCCTTGGCTAAGAGTCTGTAGAATAAATGGATTTAATGAAGTTAACCAGAAGGAATTAAATAAACTATTTAATTACTTACTTTTCTGTTTAGAACAGGTATGCGCCGACAAAGAAATGGATAGCCTGATTAAAGCGTTAGATGGGAATTATGTTTTACCTGGACCAGGTGGAGATCCCATAAGAAATCCAGGTGTTTTGCCAAGTGGTAAAAATATTCATGCACTTGATCCTCAATCAATCCCAACCACAGCAGCAGTTGCCGCAGCAAAGTCTGTTGTAGACAAATTGATAGAAAGGCAAAAGGAAGAACAAGGGACTTGGCCTGAAACAATCGCATGTGTTTTATGGGGTACTGATAATATCAAAACTTATGGAGAATCTCTGGCACAAATCTTATGGTTTGTTGGAGTAAAACCAAAACCTGATTCTGTAGGGAGAATTAACAAATTAGAATTAATTCCTTTAGAAGAATTAGGTAGGCCAAGAATAGATGTAGTAGTAAACTGTTCTGGAGTATTTAGAGATCTATTTATTAATCAAATGGCATTAATAGATCAGGCAGTCAAATTAGCTGCCGAGGCTGATGAACCATTGGAATCAAATTTTGTAAGAAAACATTCATTAGAACAAGCAGAAAAAGAGGGTACTTCCATCAGAGAAGCTTCAGCAAGAGTATTTTCTAATGCAAGTGGAAGCTACAGTTCAAATGTTAATTTAGCTGTAGAAAATTCAACTTGGGAGGAGGAAAATGAATTACAAGAAATGTATTTATCACGTAAAACATATGCTTTTAATGCTGATAATCCAGGCGAAATGAATCAAAAGAGAGAAGTTTTTGAATCTGTAATGAAAACAGCAGACGTTACATTTCAAAACCTTGATTCCTCCGAAATCTCTCTAACAGATGTAAGTCATTATTTTGATTCAGATCCAACAAAATTAATTAAAACCCTAAGAGATGATGGTAAAGAACCAAGTAGCTATATAGCAGACACTACCACCTCTAATGCTCAAGTTAGAACTCTTGGAGAAACTATTAGATTAGATTCAAGAACAAAACTTTTGAATCCTAAATGGTACGAAGGTATGCTTAAGTCAGGTTATGAAGGAGTTAGAGAGCTTTCTAACAGACTTAATTACACCCTTGGTTGGAGTGCAACAAGTGGTCAAGTAGATAATTTTGTATATGAAGAAACCAATGAAACATTTATAAATGACGAAGAGATGAGGAAAAGACTAATGGATCTAAATCCTAATAGTTTTAGAAGAATTGTAGGGACTTTGTTAGAAGTTAATGGTAGAGGATACTGGGAAACTTCTGATGAAAATATAGAACAACTTAAAGAACTATATCAAGAAGTCGAGGATAAAATTGAAGGAGTAAAAGAATAACTAGAAATTTATCTATATATCTTATCCGCAACTTTTAAAATTTCATAATTCATCTTTACATTATGAACCCGTACAACATTAATTTTTAATTGAGAACAAAGGCATGATATTGCTAGTGTGCCTATATCCCTATACTTTGGATTAGCTTCATTCAATATTTCACCTATAAATCTTTTTCTTGATGCTCCAATTAAAATCGGGTAATTTAATTTTTTAAAAAGTTCTAAATTTTTTAAAATTGCCAAGTTTTGATCTAAATCCTTTGAGAAACCGATTCCTGGGTCTACTATTAAATTTTTTCTAGATATATTTCTTTCGATTGCTTTATCTATCAAAATCTCTAGGGAAGATTTAACATCATCCAATAAATTATCATATTCAGAAAGTTCATTCATATTTTGACTATTCCCACGACTATGAGTAATGACGAATGGACAATTGAATTCTGCTACTACATCCAATATTTCTTTATCTCTTCTCCCGCCACTAACGTCATTTATCCAATTAGCTCCATAAGATAAAGCTTTATATGCCACTTCAGAATTAAAAGTATCAATAGAAATAATAATATTTGGATATTCAGATCTTATTAATTTCAAAAATGGTAGTAATCTTTGAAGTTCCTTTTTGGGTCCAATTTCTTCTGCTCCAGGTCTAGTACTTTGTGCGCCTAGATCGATAATGTCAACTCCATTAGATATAAAACTTTTGACTTTATCTAAAACTTCCTTTTCAGAATTTAAATCTCCTCCATCACTAAATGAATCTGGAGTTAAATTAACAACACCCATTATAGAAGTTTTACTTCCCCAATCCTTGGGCCATGGATTTGAGTTATTTGTAATTTGCAATTCTCGCAAAACTTTTAGGATCTAGAGAAGAACCACCAACCAATACTCCATCAATATCGCTCATGGACATAATTTCATCAATATTATTTGGTTTAACAGACCCTCCGTATTGAATAATTACATCTTCAAATCCTATTAATTTTCTTATTAAATTACATATTTTATTCGCATCAGATGCTTCACATGTTTTTCCAGTTCCAATTGCCCAGATAGGCTCATAGGCAACTATTAAATTTGAAGGATCAGTGTTTTCTAAACCTTGTTCAACCTGTCTAGTAATAACTCTAACCGCTTCATCTCTTTCTCTTTGTTCTAAAGTTTCGCCAACACAAACAATTGGAGTAAGACCACTTGATTGAGCAAATAGTGCTCTCTTGTTAATTTGTTCATCACTTTCACTAAAGTATTTTCTGGGTTCACTATGACCAACGATTGCATATTTAACTCCATGTTCAAGTAACATTTTTGGAGATATTTCTGCTGTGAATGCACCTTCTTTTTCCCAATGAATATTTTGACTAGCAATATCTAAATAATCAAAATTTGAATAATTAGCGAATGTAGCAATAGCTGTAAATGGGGGAGCAATAACTATATTACGATCATTTGGAATATCTTTTATTAATGGCAGAAATTCTTCCAAATAGGATTTTGCTTCAGCACAGGTCATGTGCATTTTCCAATTTCCAGCGATTACAGACTTTCTCAAAATACAATCTCCAAGAAAAACATATTAATATAACTTGCGCTTAATAAGCTATTTATTCGAAAATTAATTCATTTTTTAGAAACATAACTTTATCTCCTTTATTTAATTTTCTTCCTCTTCTTATCTCAATTTCTCCATTGACTTTCACTTGACCTGATTGAATTACAGTTTTTGCTTCTCCTCCAGAAGATACAAAATTATTCCATTTTAAAAATTGATCTAATTTCATAGTTTTATAAATCTAAACGAATTGTTAAGATAAAGTTAATAATAAACTAACAATATTTTGAGATTAATACCACCATTCAGACCTTACTTAAATAGTTTCGCGAAAGGGTTTTCATGTATGGTTATTTATGTTGCTTGTTGGCCTTTGTTAGCTTTTTTTGCAGGCAAATTAATTCCTGCTATAGGATCAGGAGATCTCTCAAAAGTATCTAACATAATTATTTGTTCATTAATAGTTTTTCTTTTTCAAAAAATAGCCCAATTTGGTCAAGATGTTTTTATTGCAAAACCTTCATTAGAGATTAGCGAAATAATGAGAGAAAACCTATTTATCAAAATTCACAAGATAAAAATGAATTTTGTTGAGAATATATCTGCTGGTGATATTACATATAGGCTTACTGAAGATGCGGATAGAGTAAGCGAAGTTATTTACAAAACATTTCAAGATTCTTTGCCATGTATCTTGCAATTATTAGCAGTAATAATTTATATGTTTTACCTAGATTGGTCACTAACATTATCAACATTTTTTTTAGCTCCAATAATTGTTTTATCTGTTAATAGTTTTGGAGGAAGAGTTTTATCAGCTTCAGAAAAAAGCCAGGAATCAACGAGCAAATTAGCAGGTTTAATAGGAGAGTCAATAAATGGCATTTCCACAATAAGAGCTTTTGGTGCAGAAAATTGGATAAGAAAAAGATTTAACAAAAGATTGATTAATAACAAGAATGCTAAATATAGAACACTAAAATTACTTGCTTTTCAGCATCCAATTGTTGGATTTATCGAAGCTTTTGGAATACTAGCAATTCTAGGTTTAGGGGCTATAAGAATTAATCTAGGCATTTTAAGTAGTGAAGAATTTAGTAGTTTTTTTGCTGCAATACTAATGCTTATTGACCCAATAAGTCATATTAGTACCAACTTTAATGAATATAAACAAGCAGAGGCATCATTAAAAAGATTAAAAATATTAAGTAATGAACCTATTGAAAATGAAGCAAATAAGTTAAAAAGAATAACTAACATTAAAGGAAATCTTACGTTTAAAGAAGTAAGTTTTGAATATAACAAAGACAAAAAAATTCTTAAAAATATAAATTTAGAAATTAACAAAGGAGAAATTACAGCTTTCGTTGGTTCTTCAGGAGCAGGGAAAAGTACAATGATGTCTTTAATATTGAAGTTCTTAAGTCCAAGCAAAGGTGAAATTTATCTAGATAATATCAACATAAATAAAATTAAAACAAAAGATTTAAGATCAAATATTGCATTAGTTCAACAACAACCTTTTTTATTTGCAGGAAAAATAATAGATGTTATTAAAATGGGAAGAAACTACAGCGAAAATGATGTTATAAAATCGGCTAAAATCGCAAATGCCCATGATTTTATTCAAAAATTGCCAAATAAATATGATTCAAAGATTTGTGAGAGAGGTTCAAATTTCTCAGGTGGTCAGATCCAAAGAATTGCAATAGCTAGAGCAATTCTGGGTGACCCATCAATTCTTCTCTTAGATGAAGCAACTAGTGCACTAGATGCGGAGGCGGAATCTGAGGTACAAGAAGGACTTAATCAAGCAATGAAAAACAGAACAGTTATTGTTATTGCTCACAGATTAGCAACTATTCAAGAAGCCGATAAAATTGTAGTGTTTGATAAAGGAGAAATCATAGAAATAGGGAAACATATAGATTTAATTAAAAATAAAGGAGTTTATAAAGATTTATGTGAAAAGCAATTAATTAGAAAAATATAATTTTATTTTATAATTTAAAATTAAAAAAATTATGACTGATAAAAGAATTGAAAATGAAAATCCAGTTTTAACATTTGAAGGCAAAAAATATATGATAAATGACCTTCCAAATGATGCAAAAGAAATTATAAAAGCATTGCAAATTTCTGAAACTCAATTAAAAATGTACGAAGACACTTTGAAATTATTGTCCATAAGTAGAAATACATTAGTAAGACAACTTAAAGATAAACTGAAGGATTATGAATAACAATCAATATTCATGAATTTCTTGTAAAGAAAAAGTATCAATTTTGCTTTTTCGTAAAGATTTAATTGCTTTAATAGCTGCATTCGCACCAGGTATAGTTGTGAATGTTGGTATGTTGTATTCCAAAGCAGCTCGTCTCAAATACGCATCATCATGGAGGGCCTGAGAACCTACTGGAGTATTAATTATCAACTGTATAAGTCCTGAACGAATAGCATCCTCAATATTTGGTCTTCCCTCATGTACCTTCAAAATTTCCTCTACATTAATCCCCAAATCAATTAAATGAGAAGCAGTACCTTTTGTTGCAATCAATTTAAAACCTAAAATAATTAATTCCTTTGCAATAGACTCGAGATTTTTCTTATCTAAATCGTTTGTAGATAAAAACGCCACACCATCAGAAGGGACACCATTACCTGCTGCTAATTCCGATTTAGCGTAAGCTAGTCCAAAGTCTTTTGCTAAACCCATCACCTCTCCAGTTGAACGCATCTCTGGCCCAAGCAGAGTATCAGAACCTGGAAACCTTTTAAAAGGCAAAACCGCCTCTTTAACTGCTTGATATTTTGGTGTCAATTCTTTTGTAAATTTAATATCTTTTAATGAAGAGCCTTGCATTAATTGAGTCGCTAATTTGGCCACTGGCTTCCCTATAGCTTTTGAAACAAACGGTACTGTTCTAGAAGCTCTAGGATTTGCCTCTAATATAAAAATCTCATTTTCATTGTTATTTAAATTAATAACAGCATATTGTAAATTAATAAGACCAACGACATTCAATCTATTTGCAATAAGTTTTGTCCAGTTTTTAATTGTTTCTATAGTTGCTTCTGACAGGGAAATTGATGGTAGGCAACATGCTGAATCACCAGAATGTATACCAGCTGGCTCAACATGTTCCATTAAACCAGCTATTACAACTGAACCATTTGAGTCACATAATGCATCAACATCAATTTCAATTGCATTGCTCAAATATTGATCTAAAAGGATTGGATGATCAGGAGAAACTTTAACTGCTTCAGTAATATATCTAGTTAATTCATTTTCATTCTTAACTATTTCCATAGCCCTACCACCTAAAACATAAGAAGGTCTGACAACTAATGGAAAACCAATATTTTTTGCGACTAATTTCGCTTCTTCTTCATTACTAGCTATTCCATTAAGAGGTTGCCTAATATCTAATTCAAAAAGGATCTTGGTAAACTCTTCTCTATCTTCAGCAATATCTATTGAAATAGGTGAAGTGCCAAGGATTTTAGATCCACATTTAGCCCCTTCTTTTGATTGAAGCCATTTTAGTAAAGGTAATGATAACTTAAGTGGAGTTTGCCCTCCAAACTGAACAATCAAACCATATGGATATTCGACTTCAATTATGTTTAGAACATCTTCTAGAGTAACAGGCTCGAAATATAAAATATCACTTGTATCATAATCCGTTGAGACAGTTTCAGGATTACTATTTACCATTATCGTTTTATATCCATTTGTTGAAGATTGATATGAAGCATGACAACAGCAGTAATCAAACTCTATTCCTTGTCCAATCCTGTTGGGTCCACCTCCTAGTATCATAATTTTATTTTTATCATTTTTATTTTTTGATCTAACTTCATTGTCAAAAACCTCAGAATTAAAATTTTGATAGCTCTCTTCATAAGTTGAATAGTGATAAGGAGTTGAAGATGAGAATTCCGCAGAGCATGTATCAACTGTTTTATAAATTGGAAAAATTTGAAAGTTTTTTCTGAAATTTCTTACTTCAAAAAATTCGGAATTGGTTAATTTTGCAATCTGTTGATCCGAAAAACCAATCTGTTTTGCATGTAACATCAAATCCCTATCTAAAGATATAAGTTCTTTATCTTTTAAAAATTGGTTCTCAAAATTAAAAATATTTCTTAATTTTTCAATAAACCATAAATCTATATTTGTAACCTTATGAATATAGTCATCATCCTTTCCAAATTGCATTGCTTGTTTTATGAAAAGTATCCTCTCAGCTGTGGGATTTCTCAGACTATTTTGTAGATCATTTTCATCTGTAATTTTAATCAAAGAGTCAGATTCCCAGCCGAAAATGCCTATTTCTAGAGATCTTAAAGCTTTTTGAAATGATTCTTCAAAAGAACGTCCAATAGCCATTGACTCACCAACTGATTTCATGGAAGTGCTCAATGTATTTGAAGAACCTTTAAACTTTTCAAATGCAAACCTAGGGATTTTAGTAACAACATAATCTATCGAAGGTTCAAAACATGCAGGTGTTTTTTTTGTAATATCATTAATTATTTCATCTAAGGTATATCCAACAGATAATAGTGCTGCAATTTTTGCTATGGGAAATCCAGTAGCTTTGCTTGCCAAAGCAGAAGATCTACTAACACGAGGATTCATTTCAATGACGATAACTTCGCCATCTAAGGGATTTATTGCAAATTGAATATTACTTCCTCCTGTTTCGACTCCAACCTCTCTTATTATTTTTAATGAATAGTCACGAAGTCTCTGATACTCTTTATCGGTTAATGTTTGTGCAGGTGCAACAGTAATAGAATCTCCAGTGTGGACTCCCATTGGATCAAGGTTTTCAATACTGCAAACAATTACTACATTATCTGCAGTATCTCTCATAACTTCTAATTCAAACTCTTTCCATCCAATAAGGGATTTTTCAATTAAAATCTGGCTGCTGGGACTTTCATCTAAGCCTGACTTACAAAGGTCGACCAATTCTTCTAAATTATATGCAATACCACCACCTCCGCCTCCTAGTGTAAATGCAGGTCTAATAATTAGAGGATAAGAATTTATTTCTTTCGATACCTCTATGGCTTCTGACAAATTAGACGCTATCCCCGATGGACAAACATTTACATTTATCCTTTCCATTGATTCTTTAAATAATTTTCTATCTTCTGCTTTATTAATTGCCTTTAAATCTGCTCCTATTAACTCAATTTTATTTTTTTTGAGAAAATCAGTCTCAGACAATTTAACTGCCAAATTTAAAGCTGTCTGCCCACCCATTGTTGGCAATATTGCATCAGGTTTTTCCTTTAAAATAATCTCTGATACTATTTCAGGAGTTAATGGTTCAATATATGTCTTATTTGCTATTTCTGGATCAGTCATAATAGATGCAGGATTTGAATTTATTAAGATAATTTCGTATCCGGCTTTCCTCAATGCTTTGCAAGCTTGGGTTCCTGAATAATCAAATTCACATGCTTGTCCAATTACAATTGGGCCTGAACCTAGAATAAGGATTCTTTTAAGATCTCCTCTTTGAGGCATGATAAAAAAATTGCATTTATTTTATGCTACTTATAAATTATCAGATGTTAATCAAGTTACTTGAAAAGCAACATTTGTTTCTATAGTATTGGTAGAAAAATATTCTTTATGAGCGAACTTCAGCGACTTAAAAGTTTGTTGCCTCCAGAAAATGAAAGTTGGGTTTTTATTGAAGCCGCTGCGGCTATAGACCCACCTTTAATAACACTTGAGGAAATTGGTCGTGATGAGGTTGAAATCCAAATAGATTTAGATGAATGGGATAATTTTGCTATTGACCACAGAAATTTATTATTTTGGCATGAAGTTGGGAAAATTCAAAATGACGCAATTCCCAGGGATGGTTGGGAAATGGCAGCTCTTGCAATTGGTCTTGGAGGTGCCATAGGCGAGTTTTGGGTACAAGATGGATTACTTTTATTGCTGGCTCTTGGATTATCAAGTTTTGCAGGATATAGACTATACATAAAAAACAATTCTGAAAAAAAACTCCAAGATGCCATTTTTGCAGATGAGAGAGCTATAGATCTTGCCTGTAGATTTGGATACAGCATTCCAAATGCTTACAAAAGTCTCGGAGGCGCATTAAAAGAGTTAATAGAGAAGACACGAAAAAAGAAAAAAAGAAGTTTCTTCGAAGATAGATTAGATGCATTAAGAAAAAGTGCAGAAAAAGCAAGATCAGAATTATCTCAACAAGAAGGCTCAGAAAAATCAGTTTCAAGTGAAAATG
>MDTE01041826.1_pt1 | contig 10051 bp, 8 predicted proteins | sample 811231 | NCBI WGS metagenome assembly MDTE01 (sample SAMN05326651, study PRJNA326480) | marine metagenome | isolation source: seawater | place: Indian Ocean: Red Sea | collected 2010 | reverse complement strand
CTGGTAAAATGTCTTTTTTTATTTTTAGGATTTTTAATATTGCATCATCCCATTTGTTTGAAGAAATATTATATATCATTGTTCTACTTGCGTTTGTAGCATCTGTAGCATGTACTTTTCCCTTTGTGAGTCTCCAAATCAAAAAACTATCGATTGTTCCAAATAATAATTGTTTTTTTGACATCAATTGTCTAGCTTTTGGAACATTGTCTAAAATCCATTTAATTTTTGTTCCAGAAAAATAAGAGTCAATTAAAAGACCAGTTTTATTGAAGACCATGGTATCCTTATTTTGTTTTCTCAATTTTTTACAAAATTCCTCAGTCCGCCTGTCTTGCCAAACAATAGCTTTATAAACAGGTTTACCTGTTTTTTTATCCCATAAAACTGTAGTCTCTCTTTGATTGGTAATTCCAATACTTAATATTTTACCTTTTAGTTTTTTAGCTTTTTGAATTACATCTTTTAAAGTTTTAATGGTAGTTTTCCAAATTTCATCTGGATTATGCTCAACCCAACCGCTTTTTGGGAAGTATTGTGTAAATTCTTTTTGCGAAGAAAAAACTGGTTTACCTTTTAAATCAAATAAAATTGATCTATTAGATGTTGTGCCTGCGTCAATTGAAATAATAAACTTTTTCATCGAAATGCTTCCCAATTTAACTCGAGTTTTTTATTTTCAACAATAGCATTGATCATTCCAAGCATTAAAGGTAATTGTTTTTCTTCAAAATCCTCATTAACTTTCTTTGCAATCTCTTTTGCTAAGTCTGCTCCCTCAACAGTAACTTTTTTCATTTTCGTTTTTTTTGCCTCTAAAAATGTTAGACCTTCACCAATGTAAGTTCCCATTTTTGCGTTTCTACCTCCGCCAGAGCTTACATATAAATCTCCAAGACCAGCCAATCCTTTTACAGTTTCTTTTTTTCCCTTTAAATGTTCAACAAAGATTTCCATTTCATATATAGATTGTTTGATTAAAGCTGAAGCTGTATTTAAATAATTTTTTTCCCTAATCTCATTTGAAGCATTTTTGCTGCATAAACCTTTTGCGGCCCCGACAACCATAGAAAAAATATTTTTTATCGCAGCCGATACTTCCACCCCATTCAAATCGTTTGAATGTGAGGTGTGATAGTAATTTGTATTAAGCATATTAGCAATTTGTTCTGCAGTCCGCGTGTTCTTATTTGCAATTACCACACTGCTATGAATCCTATTTGCTAAACCAGTTGCTAAACAAGGTCCTCCTACAGCTGAAATATTCACTTGTGAAATTCCTCTTTCATTTAACAATCTTTCAAGCTTATCTACTAACAATTCATATTGATTTTTATAGATACTTAATCCTTTTGTAAGCATTAAAATTTTTGGAATTTCTTTGCCATTGAATATATTACTTAATTGTTCTGCAACCCATTCTATGCCTTTTGAACTAATTCCAAGTACAATTAATTCTACGTTAGACTCTAAAATTTCGCCAAATTTATCAAATTTAAAAATTTTTATTTCATTAGGTACTTTAATATTTAATCCTGGGTGTAAATTTTTATTTTTTTTGAGATTGTTAACAAATTCATTTTCCAAGTGAGTTCCAACGATATTAACATCGTGTTTGTTATCTAAGCAAGGAAAAGCAAAAGCTGTGCCCATTGCACCTGCGCCTATAATTACTATTTTTGACATTTATTCCTTAAAAATTAATTTTTTGAATATTAAAAATAGTGATATTAACTCAATTTTTCCTATTATCATAAATATAATTAATGAAATTTTCGAAGATGTTAATAGATTAGAAAAATTTAAATTTTGTAAACTATACATCTCTGAATTAACAGTATTTGTAAGAGTTAAGATAGATAATTTAAAAGAACTCTCAAAATCTATTTTATCTAAAATTAAAAAACTCGATAAAATAAATAAACTAATAAAAAATGAGATAAAAATAAGAAAAGAAATTTTAATATTTTCATCAGAAATTTTATTTTTTGAATTAAAAATTGTTTTATTAATAATACTATTAGGACTAATTAATTTTATAATTTCGTATGAAGTTATTTTTAAGAGAATATAAAATCTAATTAATTTAATACCTGAAGAGTTAGAAATTAAAGAGCCTCCGATCATTGTGATAAATAAGAAAAATAAACTTAAATTATTATCTGATTTTATTAATGCTATCCCTGAATTCGTCAAACTACTCAAAACACTTAATATGAGATCTAGTCCATCAAAATCATTAAAATAAATAAGAAGAGTTAAAATTAAAGATAATATAAATAAGAATAAATCTTCTCTGTGATTTTCCGAAACAATTTTCTTATTAAATATATTAATTATCAAATAAAAATTAAATAGAGCAAATAAGAATGAAATTGATAAAATAATTTTTTGTAAATTTGTATTAATAATTTCATTTAAGTTATCAGATGGTAAAAATCCACCGTTAGAAATCAAAGTCATTGATAAATTAAGAGAGTTATAAAGCCTAACACCTGAAAAACTAAGAAGAGTTAATATTATAAAACTTAAAATACAATATAAAATAAAGATTCTGAGTATATTGTCTTTTAAATTTTCTTTAGAGTTAAAGCTGCTCTCTCCTGAAAACGTTAAACCGGTCATTTTAAAATTAAATTTCTTATTAGAAAAAATTAATATTAAAAAAAATAAAAAGTATAAACCGCCAATCCATTGGGAGGATGATCTCCAAAGTATAAGGGTAGGATCTAAATATTTAATACTTTTTAAAGATGAAAATCCAGTACCAGTTAGTCCTGAAATAGACTCAAAAAAAGCATTAATGAAAGTTATTTGAAAGTTGCTTAAATAAAAAGGAAAAGAAATTAAAAAACCTACTGTGAAATAAACTAATAGAATTAAAATTAATTGTTCTATAAATGAAATATTTTTATTTGATTTTCTCCCAATTAAAAAAAAAAATGTACCCAAAAAGAAAGATACAATTAAAGATATAACATATGAGTCTACACTCAAAAAGTAGTCAAAATATGATGCGTAGAGAATATTGATCAAAGCTAAAATACAAATCGGGAAACAAAATAAACTCAAATAAAAACTTATAGATTTGAAATTCATGAATTAAATAGAACCAAGACTAAATATATTTTCGACAGCTTTTAGTTGTTCGCGTTTAGCTAAAAATACTACTAAATCATCTTTCTCAAATATGAAATTCGACCTTGGTATAATTACTTTATCTTTTCTCACAATTGCACCTATTCTAATATCTTCAGGCAAATTTGAGTCTCTTATTTTTTTATTAACTAATTCTGATTTATCTAAGATTTTTGCCTCAATAAACTCATATTCTCCATCAAGTACAGAGTAAACTGTACCAATGGTTCCTCTATGAACGTGTTCCATAATCCTTGAAACAGTTGTCATTCGTGGATCAACTAAATCATCTATATTTAATGAATCTTGCAAAAGATTATAATTAGATTTATTTACTATAGCTATTGTTCTTTTTTTTTGACCAGATTTTTCTGCAAGAACACATGCCATCATATTATTTTCATCATCATTTGTTAAAGCTAAAACTGTTTCAGATCCTTCCAAATTTGCCTCTTTTAAAATTTCTTCATCTAAACCATCTCCATTTATAACTTTCGAAGCAGAAAGCTCGTTTGCTATTTCTTCTGCTCTATTTTTATCTTTTTCTATGATTTTTATTCTCAAATCTTCAAAATCTTCCTCAAGCATTTTTGCAAGGTTAAGGCCTATATTTCCTCCTCCAATAATCAATATATTTTGAGAAACTTTTTCTTCGTGACCAAATGCTTTTAAAATAGCATTCAACTGATCAGCACTGGCTACTAAATAAACGTTATCCCCTTCAAGCATTTGATCGTTCTTTTTTAAATAAATAAATTTATCTTTTCTAACTGTTCCAACGATATTCGCCTTAAAATCAGGAAATTTTTCTGTTAATTTTTTTAAAGGAATATTTTTTATAGGGCAGTTTTTTTCGATAGAAATTTCCAACATCTTTACTTTTCCATTTCCAAAAGGAACATTGTCTAAAGCTCCAGGTGCCTCTAACCTTCTATAAAGTGATTTCGCTACTTCAAGTTCAGGAGATATAATTACGTCGATTGGTATATTTGATTTATTGTATAGTTTGCCCCATTTTCCCTCCAAAAAGTCTTTAGTTCTGATTCTTGCAATTTTTTTTGAAACATTAAATAGTGAACTTGCTAGTTGACACACAATCATATTGGTTTCATCGTTTCGAGTAACTGCAATAATCATATCTGCCTTTTCGGCTCCCGCATTTTCTAAAACTGTTGGAAGAGTTGCTCTACCCATGATTCCTTTTACATCTTGAGTGTCATTAATTTTTTTTATATCTTCTGAAGATTGATCTATAACTGTAACGGAATGACCTTGAGCAGAAAGCTGTTTGCTTATTGAAAAGCCGACTTTACCAGCTCCACAAATTATTATGTTCATTTTAATTTATGCCTTTTATACCGAGAGACTTCAGTTTTCTGTGCAAAGCAGACCTCTCCATACCAATAAAGTCAGCTGTTTTAGAAATATTACCGTGATTTTTTTTCAGTTGAGTAGTTAAATATTCCTTTTCAAAAAATTCTCTTGCTTCTTTTAGAGGTGAAGAAAATGATTTTTCCATTAAAATTTTAGTATCAGTCGAGTTAAAGGAAGGGTTTAAAATATCATCTATTAATTTACTAATATTTTCTTTGGTCTCATTAGCCGAAAGTATAGTAATTCTCTCTACAAGATTTCTCAGTTCTCTTACATTTCCAGGCCAACTGTATGTATACAAATTGTCATTCTTAATATCAATTTTTGACTGGTGAACACCATTCATTTCTGAAAGCTTCTTTTTAAAATAATCAATTAATAAAGGTATGTCCTCAGTACGAGAATTGAGGGGTGTGAGCTCTATTGGCATAACATTTAGTCTGTGAAACAAGTCCTCTCTAAATTGATTTGCGTGCACTAATTCATTTAAATTTTTAGATGTACAAGAGATTAATCTTATGTTTACATTTATATCTTTAGATCCATTCAGCCTTTTAAATTTTTGATCTATTAATACCCTCAATACATTGGCTTGAGTTTCATATGGTATTTCAGATACTTCATCGATTAATAATGTTCCTTTATTTGCACGTTCTAAGGCGCCAAAAGAAGTATTTCCATCCTCAAATTCTTCCCCAAAAAGTTCTTTTTCATACGTATTTTCTTTTAACAAAGCAGCATTAATTATTACAAAAGGTTCTTTTGCTCTCGGAGAATTTTTATGGATTTTTCGGGCAACCAATTCCTTGCCTGTGCCAGTTGGTCCAGAGATTAATACTCTACTATCTGTTGTTGATAGCTTCTCAATTATTTTTTTTACTTTAATAATTGAAGGGCTATTTCCAATTAACTCAAATGAGTGAAATAACTTATTTTCGATAATATCTTTTTCTTTTCTTAATTTAAAAGATTCTAATCCTCTATTTACATAATTTAAAATTTTTTCTTTTGAAAATGGTTTTTCAATAAACTCATAGGCTCCAATTCTAATTGCTTCGACAGCAATCTGAACTGTAGCGTGTCCTGATATCATTATAACAGGTATTAATTTATCTTTTTTTATAATTGATTTTAACAGATCTATACCATCTTTATCAGGCTTATCTAATTTTATGTCAATAATTGCTAAATCAGGAAGTTTCTTATTTATTTCAAATTTTGCTTGATCGTAATTTGCTGCTGTTCTTACTTCAAAATTTTGTTCTTTTAATATATTACTTACTAGTAAACGTATATCAGGGTTATCGTCTATAACTAGAATTTCTTTAAGCATAAATTTTTGGAAATGATATTTTTATTGTAGTTCCTTTGCCATTTTTATTTTTTCTAATCAAAAAAACCCCAGAATGCTCATTTATTATTTTAGTTACTATGGGTAGTCCCAAACCTGTTCCGGTTTTTTTTGTAGTAAAATAAGGTGTCATCGCTTTTTTAGCATCTATAATACCTGGACCATTATCAGTCAATTTACAAACTATATAGTCATTATTTTTTCTAATTTCTATATTAATATTCCCTTTAAAATAAGGGTCTTTTTCAATTTTTTGCTCAAATGACTCCTCTGAATTTTTAACTAAATTAATAAAGACTCTACTAAGCTGATCTTCATCTCCATTTATAAAGATTTTTTCCTCTTCTTTAATCAGATTGATTGAATTTTTAGATGACATTTTTAAAAGTTCTATTGATTTTATTACTGTATCAATAAGATTTATCTTCTTAAGGATCGGCCTAGGCATTCTTGCGAAATTTGAAAATTCATTAACTAATTTTTCAATATCTTTAATCTGTCTTGTTATTGTGTCTAAATATTTTTCAAAATTAGAATAATCTTTGTTCAATTCGTTTTTATATTTTTCTCGCAAACTATCAATGGATAATTGTATTGGAGTTAATGGATTTTTAATTTCATGGGCAAGCTTTCGTGCTACTGTTTCCCAAGCCTCATAACGCTCTGTTATTAAAAGTTTATTTTGCTGTTCTTTTAATCTTTCAATCATTGAATTGAAATTTTTATTTAATTGCATTAATTCTTCATCAGTATCTAAGTCTGGAACTTTGACGTCAAGTTCTCCTTTGCTAATCGAGTCTGATGCGCCAATTAAGTTTACAATTGGCTTTGATAGCCTTGATGCGAAAGTAATAGCTAACGATGTTGATAAAAACAAAAGTAAAGTTACTACAATAATATAAATAATTGCAAAAGTAACTTTTATTCCAGTTTGACTATTTTCAACTGAATAATAAAAACTTACTGCTTGTTCGGTTTCATTAAGATATCTTAATATTTCGGGATCAATATTTCTAGAAATATACAAATAAGTATCTACTAAAGAATTCAACTTTGTCATTGCAGTAGTTTTATTATCCAAACTACTAGTTACAAAGACAGGTTTTCCCTCTAATACCTCATTATAGTTTTCGTCTGACGGTATCACGAATTCCTCAGTTATATCTCTAACGTCAGATATTAAAATATTTCCTAAGCTATCAATTAGATATACATCGTCAATTCTTCTTAAAATTTTTTCTGACCTCATTATATTTCTAAATCTATTTGGATCTGAATAATAAAGGTTTGAAACTCTATTTAATCCTACACTCATCAAAATAACATCTGAGAGAACATTTTCTTTACTTTCGTCAAGATAGTTTTTGGCAACATCAAATGAATTGTTAACTGCTTTTGTAATTTGTTTATCAAAATAGTTTTGGATACCAAAATTAAAAATAAATAATGAAAAAATTGCGACAACTAATGAAGGTATAACTGTAAAAAGAGAGAATATTGATATGTATTTAAGATTAGTTTGAGCCCCTTTTTTATTTTTTTTCCCTGTATAATAGAACCGATAAAAATTTTTAAAAATAAGACTGAAAAAAATTAAGAGTAAAAAGATATCAATTATTAATAATGTTTGTAAATTTTTATCTGTCAAAGTGACAAATCCCTCATTAATGAAGGTGAGGAATGTGACAATCCCCATGAAAATACATAAAAATGAGGATAAAATAATCCAATTAAAATTTTTAATAATTCTAAACATCTTAAATAAGCATTAAATATCTATATAAATATTATATAAGTTTATACCATGAGTTTTTGTTTATTAATTCTTGCAGGAGGTAATAGCCATAGGTTTAAGTCTAAAATTAGTAAACCTTATCAAAAAATAGCTGGCAAATCATTAATAGAAATAAACCTTGCTAAAGCACGAAAATTTAAACAAATAAAAAAGATTGTTCTTGTTTACAATAAAAAAGACTCTAAACGAGTCAAATCTTTAAAGCTAAAAAATATCAAGTTAATACTTGGAGGAAAATCCAGGCAACAATCAACTTTTAATGCTCTCAAATATTTAGTTAAACAAAAGAGAATTTCTAAAGTTTTAATTCATGATGTTGCGAGACCAAATTTTTCAAAAAAACTTATGAACTCAATTTTTAAAAATATGCTTAATTTTAGAGCAGTTGTTCCTAAAATAAAAATATACGATGCTGTCAAACAAATAATAGACTCTAGCAAAGAAGAATACATAATAGGAAAAAAAAGGAATAATTTATTTTTAACTCAAACTCCACAAGCTTTTTATTTAAAAGAAATTTATAATTTACACAAAACTAACTCAGGCAAATATAAAGATGATGATATTTCCCTCTATATGGATTTAAATAAAATAAAGTTTATTGAAGGTGAAAAAAATAACTTTAAAATTACAGATCAATCAGATTTTGAAAATCTAAAAAAAATTTATAAATCTGATCAAAGTGTTGGAATAGGATTTGATGTTCATAGGCTAGTTCCAAATAGAAAACTTTATTTAGCAGGACTGAAAATTAAATCTAATTTAGGAACTCTAGGTCACTCTGATGGTGATCCAGTTCTTCATGCTATTACAGATGCTATTTTAGGAGCTTGCGGAATGGGAGATATTGGTCAAATGTTTTCAGATCAAAGTAAAAAATTTAAAAATATAAGATCAACAATTTTACTTCAAAAAGTTATAAATCAAATAAAATCAAAAGAATATTCAATAAACAATATTGATATAAACATCATTATTCAAACACCAAAAATAAAAAAATATAAAAATAAAATGGTTAAGAATATTGCTAAACTTTGTGAAATTTCCGAAAAACAAATAAATATAAAAGGGAAAACTACTGAGAAATTAGGTGTAGTTGGAAAAGAAAAAGCTATAGCATGTGAAGTCATTTGTTCAATTATAAAATATGCTTAGAACTTTAAATTATTTAATTGTTACATGTTTCGGTATTGGATCTATAAGATTTGCTCCAGGAACTGTAGCTTCTTTACTAACAACTATTTTTTTATACAGTCTATTTCATATAATTAATTTATCTAATAATTTTATTTTTATAATTTTATTAATAATTTTTATATACGCATTTTATGCAGTATCCGAATATATTAAGTATAATAAAAACAAAGATCCGAAAGAGGTTGTAGTAGATGAATTTATTGGCCAGTCTATTCCAATTTATCTTTATGAAATTTCACATGGTACTGCAAAAGACTTACAAGAGTCAGCATTGTTTTATCTATATATTTTTATTTTATTTAGATTTTTTGATATCAAAAAACCATTTCCAATAAGTTTTTTTGATAAAAAATTTAAAAATAGTTTTGGCGTAATAATTGATGATGTAATTGCAGGATTTTATGTTGTACTTACATTAATAATCTTTATGGTAATTAAATCTAAGTTTTTGTAATGACTTTAAATAAAAAAATAGTTTCATTACTAAAAAGAAAAAAACTAAAAATTGCCTTTGCCGAATCTTGCACTGGTGGTTTGCTTTCTAGTGCTATTACAACAGTAAGCGGGTCATCAAAAGTATTTACAATGGGTTTAATCACTTACTCAAATCAAGCTAAAACAGGTTTATTAAAAGTTTCTCAAAAAATAATAAAAAAATATGGAGCTGTAAGTAATCAATGTTGTTTAGCCATGGTTAATAACCTAAGTAAAATTAGTAAATCAAAAGTCTGTATTTCAATAACAGGAATAGCTGGCCCTAAAGGAGGATCAAAACAAAAACCAGTTGGTTTAGTTTATATTGGAGTTAAAATTGGAAAAAAAGTTATTGTAGATAAATGTAATTTTAAAAATAAAGGTCGAGTTTATATTCAAAAACAAACAGTAAAAAAATCCCTGAATATATTGCAAAATTTGATAAATTCTAGCTAAAATCTTTTAAATTAGAGTATATCCAAAAATTGATAAAAGCTCAATTCAAGACTATAAGTTTTTATCATAAAAATACTATGAAAAAAAAAATTAACAATTTATTTATGAAGATAATTATTATTTTAAATTTAATTTTTATTTTTGCTTTTTATATATCTTCAGTGAACGCAGCTGTTCCGGTTTTTGTTGATACTAAGGATATATCAGATGAAACTGAGCAGCCTGGTCAATTAGTTTTTAATAATGATGGAACAAAAATGTTCCTT
>MDTE01141242.1_pt1 | contig 10052 bp, 5 predicted proteins | sample 811231 | NCBI WGS metagenome assembly MDTE01 (sample SAMN05326651, study PRJNA326480) | marine metagenome | isolation source: seawater | place: Indian Ocean: Red Sea | collected 2010 | reverse complement strand
GTTGACCGTTGAGTCCTCGTTTTGGAGGCGGTTAACCGGCATCGCACCGCTCATGACCGTGGCAGAGCCAACCGCCTCCGATTCGGCTGACCACCGCAGTGTTGAACACGACATGACGGGGGATGGCGGTGATAAGGTTGAGTTGATGCCATCCTCCGATGACAGTCAATCGTCCGACGCCGTCATCACGCATTTGGTGAGTTTACCTCGACTTGGATTCACATCGGCCGTTCTCGCACGGCGCATGCTTCAATGGAAACGCATGGGGTTTGACTTGTCCGCGCTCGAACCTGCCTTATCGCTGACCAACATGGATGATGCATTTTCCGTGTACAGGTCAGTTGAACTTGACATCGTGAGGGCCATCGATGCCCTACGCTTGCTTGAAACACATGAAAGCGCACTCACCGTCACCGAACGTGAGATGTTCAACTATCGGATGATGTCGCTGTTGGACGTCGAACAGAACGTCCAAGACCTTGAACACCTTATCTCAGCGAGGTAAGCGTCCGTGTTCTGCTTCCAATCGGGCCAGCCATCCTGGTTGGCGGAGTTCGTCTGCAATCTGCATCAATTCTGCGGATGTCGAGCGGTCGCCGACCAAGGCTGAGGCGACGGTCCTCACGAGGTCATGCATGGCGCGAACGTGAGGTGATGACCGTAGGTTTGCATGTTCGAGGGCTTCTGCGGCGATGAGGGCTTCACACGCCAGGATTTCGCTCAAGCGTCGTACACCGACGTGCAGATTCCACGCCGCCGTCGCCCCCATGCTGACATGATCCTCCTGCCCCGCAGAGGTCGTGGTCGAGAACGCTGACCGAGGCGTCGCCTGACCGTGGAGCTCGGCAAGCGACGCTCCTGCAACGTATTGAACGATCATCAACCCCGATTCAAGCCCCGAATCTTTCGCGAGAAACGCTGGCATCTCGCTTCGAGCGGGATCGAGCATCTGGTCCATCCGACGTTCAGAGATCGATCCAAGTTCAAACATGGCTAAGCTCATGGCATCGCATGTCAGGGCGACAATTTCACCGTGGAAATTGCCTTGAGAAACAACCTCGTGCTCGCCGGGCCGGTTGGGTTCGGGAAAAATCAGCGGGTTGTCGGTGGCGCTGTTAATTTCCCTTGCGAGCATATCGCCAAGCCGCTGAAACGATTCGTAAACGGCACCGTGGACTTGGGGGGCGCAACGGAAAGAATAGGGGTCTTGAACCCGGTCGCACGAGGCGTGGTCTTGGAGTATTTCCGAACCGCTGAGCAACGTACGAAGGCGTTCAGCGACCCGTTGTTGTCCCGGATGGGGGCGTGCGTCGTGAACCTCAGGTCTGGACGGCGTTAGGCTGCACGACCGAGCGTCCATGGACATGGCCAAGATGACATCGGCCAGCAACAAGACGCTAGCCAGTTCTTGTTGAGCGAGCACCGCATAAGCCGTCATTTGACTTGTGCCGTTGATCAACGACAGCCCGTCCTTGGCCGTGAGTTCGACGGGGACCAAACCGTTGCTGAACAGGAAGTCAGCGGTTGATTCTACTTTGCCATCGACAAGAACTTCGCCTTCACCGATGAGCGTGAGGGCGAGATGAGAGAGCGGTGCAAGATCCCCGCTCGCTCCCAAGCTTCCGATTCGTGGAACAGCAGGGTGAACGTTGTGGTTCAGGTAGAGCACCAATTGTCGAATGCAATCGGGATGAATCCCAGAATGCCCTTTGCACAACGAGTTCAGCCGGACCATCATCATGGCACGGACGGCTTCCACCGTCATGAGATCACCAACACCCGTTGCGTGGGAACGGATGAGATTGATCTGAAGTTGGGCCAAGTCGTCGGTTGAAATTCGTTCGCGGACAAGTGCACCAAAGCCCGTGTTGATGCCGTAAACGGTGTCGCCCGTGGACACAATTCGCTCAACGACCTGTCGTGCTGCATGAATACCGGGCCATGCGTCATCGGACACTGCGACGTCCGCTTGGCCTTTGGCCACCATGACCACTTCCTGTGCGGAAAGCGTTCGTCCGTCAGCATACACCACGGGGCGTTGGCTCACGGCGCATCACCTCGGAACCGGTCGAGCACAGAGGAATCGACGAGGTGCGGAAGGGTGACGTTCAACCCGTCTTCGGCCTCCATGGCGCGTACCACGGCAGAACGAGCACCAGGGTTTCGCGCCCATGCCCGTCGAGCGACGCCGTTGTTGACGTCCCAATGGAGCATGGATGAGAGTTTCTCCTCGGCTTCGGCCGTGCCGTCCAACAGCAATCCAAAACCACCGTTGATCACCTCTCCCCAGCCTACGCCACCACCGTTGTGGAGACTCACCCATGTGGCGCCGCGGAAAGCATCACCGATGGCGTTGTGGACGGCCATGTCAGCGGTGAACATTGAGCCATCCCGGATGTTGGCCGTTTCTCTGTAGGGGCTGTCGGTGCCTGATACATCGTGGTGGTCTCGACCCAACACCACCGGCCCCTGCAATTCTCCAGAAGCGATGGCTCGATTCATCGCGAGTGCAATGTTTCGTCGGCCTACATCGTCAGCATAGAGGATACGGGCTTGGCTTCCTACGACGAGTTGATTTGACCCTGCTTGCTCAATCCAGCGCAGATTGTCGTTGATTTGCTGTCGCACGTCTTCGGGAGCGCCGTCCCGCATGCTCCGAAGGACATCCGCTGCAATTTCATCGGTCCGCTTCAAATCGGCAGGGTCGCCGCTCGTGCAAACCCAACGGTACGGGCCAAACCCGTAGTCAAAACACAGCGGGCCCATGATGTCCTCAACGTAGGAGGGATAACGAAAAGTCCCGTCATCGTTGACCACATCGGCACCAACACGTGAGGCCTCCAAGAGGAAAGCGTTGCCATAATCCCAAAAGTACATCCCGCGTTCTGCCATGGTGTTGATGGCGGCAGCGTGGCGTCGGAGCGTGGACTGTACCTCCGACCGAAATCGGTCCGGGTCTTCGGACAGCATCGTGGCGCTCTCCTCGTAGGTTCGATCTGCTGGGAAATAACCACCCTGATACGGGTTATGCAGGCTGGTTTGATCGCTTCCCAAATCCACCTGTACCTCTCGCTCTACGCACCGTTCCCATAATTCGACGATGTTCCCAATCAAGCCGATTGAAATCGCTTCTCCTTCGCCAGCGGCCCGGACCATTTGGTCAATAGCGTCGTCAATGTCGTCGGTTACCGTGGTTAACCAACCTTGGTTGTGGCGCTTGTGAGCGGCATGGGCATTCGTCTCTGCGATGATGCAGGCAGCCCCTGCTATTGTGGCGGCTTTGGCTTGGGCACCCGACATGCCACCAAGGCCGCTGGTGATGAAGGTGATACCGGAAAGATTCGATTCATCGCTCAACCCGAGGTGAAGCCTGGCGGCGTTCAGCAAGGTGATGGTGGTACCGTGGACAATGCCTTGAGGGCCGATGTACATGTAGGAACCAGCGGTCATTTGCCCGTACTGTGTCACGCCGAGCGCATTCATACGTTCGTAGTCGTCTTGACTCGAATAATTCGGGATAACCATGCCGTTCGTTACCACCACCCGAGGCGCCGTTGGACCAGAGGGGAACAGACCCAAAGGGTGGCCCGAATACATGACCAGTGTCTGCTGGTCGGTCATCTCACAGAGGTACTTCATGACCAAACGGTACTGGCACCAATTTTGGAACACCGAGCCGTTTCCACCGTACGTGATCAACTCGTGGGGGAATTGCGCAACGGCCGGGTCAAGGTTGTTGTGAATCATCAGCATGATGGACGCCGCCTGCCGTGAAGCGCAGGGATAAGCATCCAGCGGGTAAGCCTTCATGGGGTGGCTGGTGGGTCGGTAGCGCCGCATGATGATGCGCCCGTAGGTGTTGAGTTCGTCCATGAATTCATCAGCCAGCGTCTCATGGTGTTGCGGTGGAATGTAGCGAAGGGCGTTTTCAAGGGCCAACAATTTTTCTTCCGCGGAGAGAATTTGCCGTCGGTTGGGTGCGTGGTCAACCGACAAATCGATACCCGGATGCTCCGGCAAGGCCACCGGAATGCCTTCGAGGACGGCTGCTTGCATGCGCCGCACATCCTCATCCATGATTCCACCTCGGTATGGATGTCTTTGAGGCTTGTTCTTTGAAAGCACGAAAAGCACCACGGGCGTATGTTCAAGAACAGCCGTACCGACCCCGAGGCGGAGCACCATGTCGGACGATGAGGTCGTGATGGCTGATTTGGTTGAGACATCAACCGAAACGAACGTGGACCAGTTGAACATCATTGTCGGTTCACTGGACGACGAAGTCAAATCATCAACCGCATCAGCCACCAAAGAATTCAATGTCGTTTTGGGGGCGACGATGGCGCTGTCGCTGGTTTTTTTGATGCTCTCGGCCTTCTTTGGAGAGGCGTTTGTCAACTTGGTGGTGGAAGAGGAACAGCAACAAGGCGTGCGTGTGCCAGTTTGGGAGCGTTACACCCTTCCATACGAAACGGACGGTGAGTTTGGCGTGGCGTTGGAGGTTGGACCGTACTCGCTCCTGCCAACCGATAACGAGTGGAATTCGACCCATCATTTTGTGGAATACACGCTCCCTCTCGAAGAGGGTGGAGCTGCGCCGAACGGACTCATCAGCCTCGCCGTCTGGCTGCCCGATGTGCCTGAAGGAATGCAAGTGCCGGTGATCGCTGAAAGTGGCCCATATTTCCAAGAAGCCAGCGTCGAGACCCCTTCGATTGAAGTTCCCGGTAGTTGGTTGGGACAGATGTTCATTGACCAAATTCTACCACACGGCTATGCTTTTGCCCAAATCTCAGTCTCAGGCACCGGACGGAGCAATCACTGCATGGATTTGATGGGTAACGCTGAACAGCTCGGAAACGATGCTGCCGTGCGATGGCTGGCAGAACAACCATGGTCCAATGGCGCCGTAGCTCTGATCGGTAAATCCTACGACGGTAGCACACCTTGGCAAGCGGCCATGTTTGGGGCCGAGCATGATTACTTGAAGACCATCGTCCCGATTTCGGGTCTTATTGGCGTGAAAGAACTCATGTGGAAAAACGGTTCTTCTGAAGCGCGGGCACCCATCATGCACAACGGTGTCTACGGGTCGTACGGTATTGACGGCGACGAAGAGGACTACCAGAACATGTGCCCGGACTACATCATCGGCCCGGGAACCGGCGTCAGCGCCTACATGTTTGGCTCCGAGGTCGCCGGGGACTACTGGGCTGAGCGCTACTTCCTCGACCGGGTTCTTGAGAATTACAAGGGCAGCGTTTACCTTATCCAGGGCATGCACGATTGGAACGTTGACCCCCACATGGCGGTACCAACCATCAACCGTCTGATCGATGCTGGAATAGAGGCCAGAGGTTTGTTTGGTCAGTGGGATCACGACTACCCCGACCGTCCGGTTCAATTGGACGACCGGTCCGACTTGGGCGGTCGTGGCGGCGAAGCGTTCCCAGAAATGATTCGGTTTGACTGGATGCAAGACATGCTCGAGTGGTTTGACTATTACCTCAAGGGGATCGGAGAACAGCCCGGCCAATGGATTGAGATTCAGTCCAACCAAGGATCCTGGCGAATTGAGGACCGTTACCCGCCCGCCGATGCTGTTGAACTGGTGTTGGAATTGGGAACGGACATGACCAACATCGCCGGAACCACCACCGTTCTGCCCGATGCATCATCTGGGCCGGTGTGGGAGACCGAGCCGCTCACAGAAGACCTCTACATCGCAGGGATGCCTCGAGTTCATGTCGAGGTGACAACAGCAAGCCTCGGCGGGCAACTCTACGCCCTGCTCGAAGATTGCGACAACCAGAGCAATTGCATCCACCTGGGTCATGCCATCATGGACCTGCGGTATCATGCCGGTGGGGATGAGATTCAAACATGGACGCCCATCGTCGAGTCCATCAACGCGAAGATGGAGTTCTTTGCCATGGACGCAGAAGTACCAGCAGGGCACGTCTTGCGGCTAAGTTTACAGTCGACGGGTGAAGATTACCTCCCTGCCAGCACATCGTCGGTGGTGTTCGTCGAAGAGGGCGCATCATCCACCCTCCAACTGGACACGTTCGTTCCAGAGGACCGTCTCTATTTCACGCCACCAGAATGCACACATGAGCGATGCCTTCAGCCTGAATGAGCGGTTTGAGACGACGGGTTTCCGGGTTGCCACATGGAAAACACAATTCCACAGAACACCATCACGCTGGCGAACAACATGATGCCGTTCTGAATGCCAAGGTCGGTGTTTTCCATCAGGTAGCCGGCCACGCTGGTTGAGGTTGAAAATGCGATTGAAAGAATGAGCATGTCGGTTGAAAACACGCGCCCACGCACCTCATCCTCGACCCATTGTTGCATCATGACGGTTGAGAGGACCCAGTTGGCGCCGCTTGCGCTGTGGGCCAAAATGACCAAGACCACGGTGATCCACAAGGCGTGGGGCACGCTCAATCCAACAAGGAAGTAGATGAGGCCAGACAAAACGATGAGATACCCCACGAGTCTTGGCCACGCTTCTTCGTCCCTGAGAAAAGCGCGTGCAAGGATGGGACCTAATCCAGTGCCAACACCTCGGGCGAAAAAGAACAGACCAAACCCAAAAGCCGCTCCGAAGCCCTGAACATCCGCCCCCATCAAGACCAGGTAGACCCCCGCCAAACCTCCGCCCGCTACGTTCCACGAGGCCTTGGCAAAAACAATGCGAAACAGTGCAGGTTGGCTGCGAATGCGAGCCCAACCGGATTTGATGTTCCGAATGCCGGTGGACAACCACGGCCCCTTCATGGATTCGTCGATGGTTTGCGGGATCGTCAAGTTGATCAAAAACAAGGTACCGACCAAAAACGTCACAGAATCAATGATGAACGCGGCGTTTGTGCCCCAAATGGACACCACCACGCCACCCAACATGGCGCCCATGCAGAGTGCTGTTGACCACGATGCGGCGTCCAAAGCGTTGGCGGTCGCAAGGTCCTCCTCAGCGACCACGTTGGGCAATGCAGCCCGCTCAGCGGTCATGTAGACGCCGTGCAAGACCATCATCAAACCTGAGAGGCCGATCATCCATACGATGTCGCTCGAATCGTTCACCAGGAGGAAGCAGAGCGCGAACACCGCCTGGAGAAGGTTGGACACGACCATGAGCATTTTTCGATTGTAGCGGTCAGCCAGCAATCCGATGAAGGGTTGGAGCATGGCAAACCCTGCCATTCGGACCGTGAACAACATGCCAAGCAGGAATTCGCTCCCCGTGTATTCCAAAATCAGAAAAAACAAAGCGATGGTGTTGAACCATTCACCCAGCATCGAAATCACGGCTGCAATCCATAGCTTCCGAAAATCACGATTCTCTCGAATCAATTGCCCGTACGTGCGGGAGGTCATTCTTCCTCACCCGAAATGGATTCACCGGATGCCTCAAGGGTGCAGACGACCCATTTGGAGGTGGGTGTGTTTGATACGTCAGCCGTTGAGTGAAGCGGCACCAAGCAGTTTGCCTCTGGGAAATACGCTGCTAAGTTTCCCCTGGGGATATCGTAAGGCACCAACAACCAGTCCTTTGCCGTCCGCTCTTCTCCGTTGAAATGACTGGTGATGTTGACGCTCTGCCGCGTTTTCCAACCGCGCTCAACCATGTCCTCAGCGTTCATGAACACGACACGGCGGTGTCCGTGAACGCCACGGTATCGGTCGTGGAGGCCGTAAATGGTGGTGTTGTATTGATCGTGACTGCGGAGCGTCATCAACACGAAATGGTCGTCTGGAATTTCAACATCCGGCAACGGGTGGACGGTGAAGTGCGCTCGCCCGGTGGGAGTGTCAAACGCCTGGCGATCCCGAGGAGGGTTGGGTAGTGAAAATCCAAATTCACCTCTGACGCGGAGGTTGTAATCTTCAAACCCGTGGAGCGACGCTTCCATGAGGTCTCGGATTCGATCGTAATCTTCGACCAAACCGCACCAGTCGAGGTGTTGGTTGCCAAGAGTTTGATTGGCCAGTTGTGCAACGATCCAAGACTCGCTGCGTAAGTCGTCCGAGGCGGGAATCAAACCACCCAAGGAACGATGGACAACACCCATCGAATTTTCGACGGTGACGAATTGTTCACCCGAGGCTTGAACGTCGAGTTCGGTTCGGCCGAGGCAGGGGAGAATCAGGGCCGTTTGACCCGTGACAAGATGGGAACGATTGAGCTTCGTGGAGATTTGAACGGTTAACCCGACCTTTCGGATGGCGTTGGCCGTGAGGTCCGTGTCAGGCGTCGCCGACAGGAAATTCCCCCCCATGCAGACAAACACATCCACCAGCCCGTCCAGCATCGCTTGGATGGTCCGAACAACATCGTATCCGTGTTCTTTGGGCAGGGAGAAACCAAGTCCCTCTTCCATTTTCTCCAGGAAGGCCTGCGGTGGCGCCTCCCAAATACCAACGGTCCGATCGCCTTGGACGTTGGAGTGGCCACGTACGGGGCAGAGGCCGGCGCCGGGTCGCCCGATGTGACCGTTCATCAACAACAAATTGACGACTTCCTGGATGACGGCGACACCGTTCCTGTGCTGTGTCAAGCCCATGGCCCAGCAAGCGATGGTGGCCTTCGAAGTCGCAAGGAGGGCGCCCACTTCAAGAATGTCAGACTTGGAAATCCCCGAATCCTGAACGATTTTTTCCCACGGTGTGGACCGAGCCGATTCGGCCATTGCCTCAAAGTCAACGGTCTTCTGTTCAACGAAATCGGCATCAACGGCACCCGCTTCAAGTTGACATTTGATCAGTCCCTTCAGCAGAGCAGCATCACCACCGATTCTGACCTGAAGGTGATGGTCGGCGAGCGTGGTCGACCGAAGTCGGCCCTTCATGTACTCCTGCGGGTGCTTGAACCGAGTCAGGCCCGCTTCTGAAAGCGGATTAACGTGAACGATGGTGGCGCCGGCATCTTTGGCATCGCGAAGAGCCGTCAGCATGCGCGGGTGGTTGGTCCCTGGATTTTGTCCAATCACCAAGATGACTTCGGCCTCGTCGAAATCTTGGAGGTTGACCGTTCCCTTTCCTATACCAACCGTCTGAACCAGGCCTTTGCCGCTTGACTCATGGCACATGTTCGAACAATCGGGGAGGTTGTTGGTACCGTAGGCGCGAACAAAGGCCTGGTAGAGGAACGCCGCTTCATTGCTGGTGCGCCCGGAGGTGTAGAAGACAGACCGGTCGGGCGTGGATGTTGCGTTAAGCGCATCCGCAATCATGGCAAAGGCATCCTCCCACGAGATCGGAGCGTAGTGAGATTCGCCTTCCCTCAACACCACGGGAGACGACAAGCGCCCCTGCATGTTGAGTTCGTAATCACTCATTTCCGACAGTTCTTGCACGCTGTTCTCAGCGAAGAACTGAGGTGTGACGTTCGCCTTCATGGCTTCGTCAGCGACGGCTTTGGCACCGTTTTCACAAAATTCGAAGGTCGTGCGGTGCTCCGGGTCGGGCCAGGCGCACCCCGGACAGTCGAACCCCTCGGTTTGGTTCACCATGCTCAGGGTCTTCACGGTTTTCAGGGCACCCATCTTTTTCAATCCATGAAGGGCTGAAGAGGTGACGGCAGGAATCCCGGCGGCCTTGGTTTTGGGCTTCTTGAGCTTCAATGGCTGGGTATCATCAGGGGTTCGTGCTCGTGATGGCTTGCGCATGTCCAACCCCCCCGGAAGGACGTGCGGTCCTGCCCTTCTCAATGCTTGCGATGAAATCGACCCTCAACGGGACCAATTACGATGGACTTGTCATCCTTCACAAACGAGACAAGAGTGATGCCCGAGGCCCGTGCCGTGTCGATGGCAAGACTGGAAGCCGCTCCAAACGAGGCCACCACTGGCGTGTTCATGGACGCTGCTTTGGCGACGATGTCCCAACCGCATCGCCCCGACAAGAGAAGGGCAACGGGACGATGATTCCGGGACGAACACCAAGCGCCGTAGGCTTTGTCCACGGCGTTGTGTCTTCCGATGTCCTCGCGAACAACGTATTCGTTCTCCGCGAGGTTCACCAGGGCGGCCGCGTGCATGCCG
>MDTE01090628.1_pt1 | contig 10052 bp, 7 predicted proteins | sample 811231 | NCBI WGS metagenome assembly MDTE01 (sample SAMN05326651, study PRJNA326480) | marine metagenome | isolation source: seawater | place: Indian Ocean: Red Sea | collected 2010 | reverse complement strand
CCCGGTCGCTTCGTGTACCGCGATTCGGTCTGGCAGGGCACCGACATGATGGGCCTGGGGGTGGCCTCCTTTTCCCATCTCGGCGGCGTCCACTTCCAGAACCGGACTTCCTGGAGCGAGTACCTGGGCGCTCTCGAGGCGGAACAGTTGCCGCTGGGTCGCGCCTTTGCGCCGAGCGCGGCGGAACGACTCACCCGGGAGATGATCCTGCAGTTAAAGCTCGGGAAGATCGATGCGGGATACTTCCGCCACAAGTTCGGGGCCGAGATCCTCGAGATTTTTGCCCCGGCCTACGGCAAGCTGCAGGACGAGGGCATGCTGGAGGTGCACCCGGACGGGGTCGAGTTGACGCGCCAGGGGCTGCTGCGGATAGACCAGTTGCTGCCCGAGTTTTACGACCCGGTATATCAAAATGCGCGTTATACCTGAAAGGCGGAGAAACTATGGAATGGAAGAAATTGCGCTGTCGACGGGTCCTCGGGTTGTTGCGGGCGGCCTCGATTCTGGGCCTGGTGGCCTTCGCGACGAGGGCCGCCGCGGACTCGGAGGCGTCCGCAAGCGGTGACTGGCCGCAGTGGCGCGGGCCCGAGCGCAACGGCGTCTCCAGCGTCACCGGGTTGCTCAAAAGCTGGTCTGAAAAGGGCCCGGCGGTGGTGTGGCGGATTCCGGGAGGGGAAGGTTTTTCTGGGATTTCGATTGCCCGGGGGCGCGCCTACACCATGTTCGCCCGGGGCAATACCGAACTCGTGGTTTGTCTGGATGCGGCCACTGGCAAGGAAGTGTGGCGCGCCCAGACCGGAACCAATTTTCGAGACCGCCAGGGCGGCAATGGTCCGCGTTCCACCCCGTTGGTGGCGGGCGACCAGGTCTTTGTCTTGAGTGCAAACGGCACGTTCTACGCCCTGGAGGCAAAGAGCGGCGCGGTGCAGTGGAAAAGCGATTTTGCGCAGCAGTTCGGCAGCCAGGCACCGCGGTGGGGTTTTTCCACCTCGCCGCTGGTGGAAGGCGATCTGGTATTGGTCGAGGCCGGTGGGGGAGGCGGCAAATCGCTGGTCGCCTTTGCCAGGGAAAACGGGCGCGTGATCTGGGCTTCGCAGGGCGACAAGCCCTCCTATTCGTCGCCGCTGGCAATCACTGTGGGCGGGATGCGGCAAATCGTCTTTTTTACCGCTGAGGGGCCGGTTGCGGTGACGCCGGCGGAGGGGCGCCTGCTGTGGCGCCACACCTGGCACACCAGTTACGATGTCAATGCGGCGACCCCGGTCTTCGTCGCCCCGGACCGGATTTTCATTTCCTCCGGCTACGACAAGGGGGCGGCCCTGTTGCGTATCAAAGCCGGTGGGGCGGGCGTCGAGCAAGTCTGGCAGAGCCGGGTGATGAAGAACCACATGGCCACCTCGGTGCTGCACCAGGGCCATTTGTACGGCTTCGACGATGGCACCCTCAAGTGCATCGAGGCCGCCAGCGGTGAGAGCGCGTGGAGAAAGCGCGGTTTGGGCAAGGGAAGCTTGATTCTGGCCGACGGCCATCTGTTCGTCCTGGGGGAAGGCGGGGATCTGGCCCTGGTCGAAGCCACGCCCGTCGAATACCGGGAAAAGGGCCGGGTCGAAGTTTTCAAAAGCAAGTGCTGGACGGCGCCGAGCCTGTCCGGCGGCAAACTCTATCTGCGCGATGAGCGCGAGATCGTCTGTCTGGATGTGAGAGTCGAGGCGCCCACTCCAGGGCGCCGATGAGGGAAATATGGAACTTGCGGAGATGAAGATCGTCGTCACCGGCGCCGCCAGCGGCATGGGCGCTTATTTTGCCCATCAGCTGCTGCGGGCCGGGGCCCGGGTCGCGGCCGGCGATGTGGATCGGGAAGGGCTCGAAAAACTCGCGGCCGAGACCGCCGCCCTGCCCGGCACATTACACACCCGCGCCCTCGATGTGAGGTGCGAAGCAGAGAGTGCCGAATTTGTCGACTGGGCCGCTGCGGCAATGGCCGGACTCAACGGTCTGATCAACAACGCCGGCATCATCCGCGACGGCCTGCTGGTGAAAAAGGATCGCGACAGCGGCCAGATCGCCAAGCTCAGCCGCGCCGATTGGCAGGCCGTCATCGACGTCAACCTCACGGGCGCCACCTGGATGGTGCGCGAGGTGGTGGCCTGGATGGCCGGCGCCGACGCGCCCGGCGTCATCGTCAATATGTCCTCGCTGTCGCGCCACGGCAATCGCGGTCAATCCAGCTACGTGGCGGCCAAGGCGGCGCTGGCGGCCAACACCACTACCTGGGCGCGCGAATTCGCCCGTTTTGGCATTCGCGTCGGCGCCCTGGCCCCGGGCCTGATCGAAACCCCGATGACCCGGGACATGCACCAGAAGGCGCGCGACGCTCTGGTCGCGGCCGTGCCCCTGGGCCGCATCGGCGCCCCGCACGACGTCTGGCTGGGGGTGAAGTTCATCATCGAAAACGACTATTTCACCGGTCGCTGCATCGACATCGACGGCGGCCTCAACATGGTATAACGCCATGGCGGACGAGGATTCAGAGGAGCATCGGATGGCAGAAAAAAGCGTCTATCGCACGGAGTTGACGCCCGTGTCCTTTCTGCGCCGCAACGCCTATGTGTACCCCGAAAAGACCGCGGTGGTCCACGGCCAGCGGCGCTACACCTATGCCGAGTTTGCCGCGCGGGTCAACCGCCTGGCCGCCGGATTGCGTGCCGCCGGCCTCGAAAAACACGAGCGCGTGGCCTTTCTAGCGCCCAATATTCCGGCCCTGCTCGAGGCCCATTTTGCGGTGCCGGCGGCCGCTGCTATCCTGGTGGCGATCAATACCCGCCTGAACACCTCTGAAATCGATTATATCCTGCGCGACTGCGGGGCCCGCTTTCTATTCGTCGACCGCGAACTTTATCCCCTGGTCGAAGAACTGGATTTGAGCGCCCTGCAGGTAGTGCATATCGACGACTCGGGTGCGGCCGACGACCCCTACGAAAAATTTCTGGCGGCCGCCGTACCGGCGCCGGGTCCCGATCTGCTGGCAGACGAGGAAGAACCTATCTCGATGAATTATACCTCCGGCACTACGGGGCGTCCCAAGGGGGTGCTCTACACCCATCGCGGCGCCTACCTCAATGCCCTGGGCGAAGTACTGGAGACGGGGTTGAACCTCGATAGTGTCTACCTGTGGACCCTGCCGATGTTCCACTGCAACGGCTGGTGCTTCACCTGGGCGGTGACCGCGGTGGGCGGCACCCACGTGTGTCTACGGCAGCTCGAGCCCGAACGCGTCTGGGCCTTGTTCGAGAGCGAAAAGGTGACGCACTACAACGGCGCTCCCACGGTCCAGATCATGCTGCTCAACAGCCCCGCGGCGCGGCGCCTGGAACAGCCCGTGACGGTTATCATTGCCGGGGCGCCGCCCTCGCCCACCCTGCTGGGGCAATTGCAGAAGTTCAATTTTCGTCCCATCCACGTATACGGGCTGACCGAGACCTACGGGCCGATTTCGGTGTGCGCCTGGCAGTCCCGGTGGAACGAGCTGCCGCAGGACGAGCAGGCCGAGCTGCTGGCGCGTCAGGGCCAGGCCTACCGCACGGCCGACCTGTTGCGCGTGGTCGATGAAAACACCCGGGACGTGCCGCAGGACGGCCAGACCATAGGCGAAGTGGTGATGCACGGCAACAATGTCATGCAGGGCTACTTCGGCCAGCCCGAGGCCACCCGGGAGGCTTTTCGCAACGGCTGGTTCCACTCCGGCGATCTGGCCGTTTGGCATGCGGATGGCACCATTGAACTGCGCGACCGCAAGAAGGATATCATCATTTCCGGCGGCGAAAACATTTCCACCATCGAAGTCGAACAGACCGTGGCCAGCCACCCCGCCGTGCTGGAGTGCGCCGTGGTGGCTATTGCGCACGAGAAGTGGGGCGAGCGCCCCAAGGCTTTTGTGACTTTGAAAGCGGGGGAAAGGGCTAGCGAAGAGGAGCTTATCGCGTTTTGCCGCGAGCGCCTGGCGCACTTCAAGTGCCCGGATGCGGTGGCGTTCGGAGCGCTGCCCAAGACCTCCACCGGCAAAGTGCAGAAGTACGTGCTGCGCGAGCAGGAGTGGCAGGGGCGCGACAAGCGCATCAACTGAAGGGCGCTCTATATGGGATTCGAGCGCTGCAGTGGCAGCGCGCCGCCGTCGTCTGGCAGGGATGCGGGCGGGCGGGTCCATTTCTGCTGCGCCGCGCCGGCAGTACATATATCCAGGGTAAAAAACAGCACCAAAATGCTACTTGCCAGCCCTTGAAATCACCGCTTTCAGCGCCTTCACCCGAGTCGCAAGAAAGGATATCTCAATGACCGAATACGATCACTACCTGTTCGATCTCAACGGCTATCTGGTCCTCAAAGGAGCCCTTGGTCCCGAGCTGGTTGCCGCTATGAATGAAGCGATCGACCAGCATCGGGACCAGATTAACATCCGGGGACCCGAACAGGCCCTGGACGGCAGCCTGAAAGAACAAGGGGGCCGCGCCGCGGCGGGCTTGAAGGGCACCCATGGGCGCGGCGATTTCGGGGGTTATCTGTTCTGGGAGCCGCCCTGGCGCCAGCCTTTCCTCGACGCCATTGCCCTGCCCCACATCATGCGGGTGATGCTGGCGACCATCGGGCCGCGCTTCCGCCTGGTCGGCAATGCGGGTATGACCATGACCAAGGGCAGCGAGGGGTTCATGCTGCACGGCGGCGGCACCCCGGAGTTGGAACATATGCGGGAGATTTTTTATCACCGCTTTGAATTCGGGCGCATGTACAACGGGCTGATGTCGGTCAGCTACGCCCTCAGCGACCAGGGGCCGGAGGACGGCGGTTTTGTCTGCATTCCCGGCAGCCACAAGGCCAACTACCTGTGCCCGCAGGATGTGCGGCGGCTGGAGGTGGACCTGGGGTGCGTCAAACACTTTGAGCTGCAGGCCGGAGACGCGTTGATTTTCACCGAGGCCCTGACCCACGGGACGGTGCCGTGGAAGGCCGATTTCGAACGGCGTTTGCTGCGCTATCTATACGCCCCCTCTCTGCATACGGGCAGCGCCGGCAACTTCGCCGAAATAGACGCAGAATTGACGCCGCTACAGCGCCTCATCGTACAGCCGCCCTATAGCTACCAGGAAGGCACGGACATCGCTTCGATGCTGGAAGATCAGTGAGTAAAAAGTGCGAAATCGTACACCGCCCGGGCCAGGTGGGCGATGGTGCGCTCGGCCTCTTCCCGCTGCGTGAAGTCGCCCTTGCCGGGCGATTTGACCACGATCGAGATGGCCACGTGGCCAGCCCCGTCGGGCAGGGTGACGATGCCCATGTCGTTGGTCGAGATCCGGGGGATGGTGCCGGTTTTGTGGGCCACGACAGTTCCTGCGGGCAGCAGGCCTTTTATTCTCGCCGCACCCGACTCGCAAGATTCCATGATGTCCAGCAGCACCTGGGTACTCGCCGCGCTCAGAAGTTCGCGGCGGAAAATCCGCGCCAGCAGATCCAGCATAGCGGCGGGCGTCGAGGTATCGCGGGGATCGGCCAAAAAAACCTCGGCGGCAGCGGCGGGCGGATCGTTCGACAGGGCCGCCCTGTGCTCCTGGAGGAACTGGAATGACCACTGGTTGTCCGGCATCAACGCGGTGGCGCCGTAGGCATCGGTTATCAGTCCTTTGGTAGAGCGGTCGACCCGCATGCCCTCGATGCCCGCGGCGCGGAGAAAATCGGTCACGGCCGCGGCGCCGCCGGCCAGCTGCAGTACCATATCGCTGGAGGTGTTATCGCTGACGGTCAGCATCAGCGCCAGCAGATTGTGGATGGAGAGGGCCAGGCCGGGGTGGTAGATGTGGGCTCTGACCAGGCCTCCGCCCGGGCTGAGGTCGTTCTGGTCGATATCGATCATCTGGTCGAGGCCGAACTCCCCGGCGTCGATGCGCTGCAGCAGGCGCGCGGCAATGGCCACTTTGTAGGTGCTGGCCATGGGGAAGGACTCGTGGGCGCCGAGGGCGACGCGGGCGCCGGTTTCGAAGTGCAGGAAGCCGACGCCGACCCGGCCGCTGGACAGGGCGCTAATGTGCTCGAGTTCGCTTTCGATTCGGGCTAGTGAGGCCATGGTGGTTTTGCCTTGGCGAAGGGTGAAAATCAGTGCCTAAGTAGTAGTATAGCTTTTAAAGCACGGGCAGAAAAGGGCGAACTATGGAAAACAGTCAATACAAAGTGATAGGCACCCGGCCCCTGCGCCACGACGGCGTCGACAAGGTGACCGGGAAAGCCGTGTACGGGGCGGATGTGTCTCTGCCCGGACTGCTGTACGGCAAGGTCTTGCGCAGCCCGCACGCCCACGCCCGGATTCGCGCTATCGACACTGCCCGCGCCGCCGCGCATCCCGGGGTGCGCGGCGTCATAACTGGACGGGATCTACTGCGCTGCGCCGCGGACCGGGACGAAGATCTGGGCGAGGAAGTGGTGCGCCTGAAGCACCTGATTTCGGCTGTTCTGGCCCTGGACAAGGTGCTCTACGAGGGCCACGCCCTGGCGGCGGTGGCCGCCTCTAGTCCGCACGTGGCCGAGGAGGCCCTGGAACTGATAGAGGTGGACTACGAAGTGCTGCCGCCGGTGCTGGATGTGCGCCGCGCCATGGAAGGGGATGCGCCGCTGGTGCACGAGGATCTGGAGACCGAGTCGCTGGGCGAGAAGAGCGGCAAAAAGAGCAATGTGGCGCAGCACTCCCAGATGGTGCTGGGGGAGGGGGAAAAAGGCTTCGCGGCGGCGGCGGTGGTAGCCGAGCGGGAGTTCAGGACCGGGACTGTGCACCAGGGGTATATCGAACCCCAGAACGCCACGGCGTTGTGGAATGCGGACGGCCATCTGACGGTGTGGTGCAGTTCCCAGGGCGCCTTTGGCATCCGCCAGCAACTGCAGGGTATCCTGGGACTGGCACTGTCTCATATCCGCGTAATTCCGACCGAAATCGGCGGCGGTTTCGGCGGCAAACTGAGAGCCTATCTGGAACCGGTGGCCGCCCTTCTATCGCGCCGCACCGCCCGTCCGGTCAAGCTGGTCATGGACCGCAGCGAAGTTTTCAGGTCCACCGGTCCGACCTCGGGGTCGCTGATTCGGGTGCGGCTGGGCGCGACCCGGGCGGGTCAGCTGGTGGCGGCACAGGCCTTTATGGCCTACGAGGCCGGGGCCTATCCGGGCTCCCCGGTCGGGGCCGGGGCGCGCTGCATGTTTGCGCCCTACGCCATCGAGCACGTATTGATCGATGCCTACGACGTGGTAGTCAACAAGCCCCAGCGGGGGGCGTACCGGGCGCCGGGAGTGACCAACGCGGCCTTTGCCGCCGAGAGCGTAGTGGACGAATTGTGCGAGAAACTGGGGATGGACCCGCTGGAGTTCCGCCTTAAAAACTCGGCGCGCGAGGGCACGCGGCGCGCCGATGGAGTGGTCCACAAACGGATCGGCCACCAGGAGCTAGTGGCGGCGGCCCGGGCGCATCCGCACTATCGGGCGCCGCTGCCGGGACCCAATCGCGGGCGCGGCGTGGCTTCGGGGTTCTGGGCCAACGGCGGCGGCATTTCCAGCGCCGTGGCCAGCGTCAACGCCGACGGCACGGTCAGTCTGGTCGAGGGGTCGGTGGATATCGGTGGCACGCGCGCCGCCGTGGCCATGCAGTTGGCCGAGGTGCTGGGCCTTGGCGCCGAAGATGTCTCGCCGCTGGTGGCCGACACCGACCGGATCGGCTATACCGGCAACACCGGGGGCAGCCGCACGGCCTTTGCCACGGGTTGGGCCGCCATTGAAGCAGGGCGCGACATCGAGCGCCAGATGGTGGAGCGGGCGGCGCTGTACTGGGAGGTCGACAGCGCCGAAGTAAAGTGCGAAGAAGGGGTGTATAGCTGCCGCTCCGAGGCGGCGCAGTCCATGCACTTCAAAGAGCTGGCCGCCAAGCTGGAGCAAACCGGTGGACCGGTAGTGGGCCGCGCCACCGCCGTGCCCAAGGGCGTGGGCGGTTCTTTTGCCATGGCCATGGTCGACGTGGAAGTAGACCCGGAGACCGGCAAGGTCGACATCCTGCGCTGCACCCTTTTCCAGGACGCGGGCAAGGCGATTCACCCCAGCTACGTGGAAGGGCAGATGCAGGGGGGCATGGCGCAGGGGATCGGCTGGGCCCTGAACGAGGAATATGCCTACAACGAGCGGGGGGAATTGACGAACCACACCTTCCTCGACTACCGCATGCCGACCAGTCTGGATCTGCCGATGATCGATGCGGTCATCGTCGAGGTGCCCAATCCGGGGCATCCCTTTGGGGTGCGGGGGGTGGGCGAATCCTCGATCGTGCCGCCGCCGGCGGCGGTGGCCAATGCCATCTACCGGGCGATCGGGGTGCGCATGAATGTGCTGCCCATGACCCCGGGCAAAGTGGTGGCCGCACTGCGGGAGGCGCCGTCCCGGACCTAAGGAGGGTATAAAATGAAAATTACCGCGCTAAAATCCTTTCCGGCCAGTCGGGGTCTGCTGGTCAAAATTGAGGCGGACGATGGGTTCTACGGCTGGGGGGAAGCAGGGCCATCCGCCTGGGGGCGGGAACTGGCCGCGCAGGGCATGGTGACGCACTTCCGCGAATTGCTGCTCGGCAGGGATCCGAGAAATATCGGGGCCTTCTGGCAGGAGATGTTCCGCAAGGGCTCCGGTTTTGACGGGGGGCGGGTCGAAATGGCGGCGATCGCGGCCATCGATCTGGCGCTGCACGATCTGGTGGCCAAAAGTTTCGGCGTCCCCGTATATCACCTGCTGGGTGGCAAGCAGCGCGATTTCGTCCCCTGCTTCACGCCCATAGTCAGTCCCGATGCGCCAAATGCTGTCGAAGTCACCCGGCGCATGCTCGCGGAGGGGTGGCAGGTTCTGCGGCTGTCCATGGGGGGATCCGAAGAAAAAGGCCTGTTCGAGCCGCGCAACTCCCTCGCTCTCACCGCCGCGGGGCTGATCGAGCTGCGCGCGGCCGTCGGGCCGGAGCCGGTGCTGGGAATCGATTACCACGCCATGTTCACCGTCGCCGAGGCGGCTTCGTTCTGCCAGCGACTGCCGCCCGCTACCCTCGACTTCATCGAAGACCCGATTCACGATGGCACCCCCAGCGCCTACAGAGCCCTGCGGCAGATGACGACGGTGCCCTTTGCCGCTGGCGAAGCCTTCACGAGCAAATGGGACTGGCTGCCGTACATAGAGGGCGACCTGCTCAATCTGGCGCGGATCGACATAGCCAATGTCGGCGGGCTCACCGAGGCGATGAAGGTGGCAGCGTGGTGCGAGGCCCACTACATAGACATGATGCCCCACCTGGCCATTTCGCCCCTCCAGACCGCGACCATCGTGCACTTTGCCGCGGCGGTGCCCAACTTCGCCTGGATGGAAGATCGCCACCGCGATTTCCGTCTCCTCTTAGCGGGCGGGGAGAGCTCGTATCGCCCACCCGATGCCGAGCTGTACCCGGCGCACCTGGAGCCGGAGGGGGTCCGCTGGCCGGTGCCGACGGGGCCGGGTCTGGGCGTGGAGGTAAACGAAGAGCTGCTCGGCCAATCTTACGAACTCGCCCCCGCAGTGCCGACGCGCCGGCGGGATGGTTCGCTGACCATTTAGGTGGGCCGCTGCATTCCGCCCCGGCGCTCTTGGGCCTTTGCTCAGGGGGCGGTGAAGCGCAGCCGCAGAATCTTGTCGTCGCCGGCCCGCAATCTGGCGCGGCCGTCGTGGTTGCTGGTGAGGGCGTAGAGGTGACCATCCGGTCCGGCCACTACGTCGCGCAGACGGCCGTAGGTGGCGTCGCCGGCGGCGCTGGCGAACCAGCGCTCGATAGCTGCAATTTCATAATTTTCGCCGCCTTCTTTGAAGCGGATGCGGATCAGCGCCTGGCTGCCCAGGGTGGCGACGAAGAGGTCGCCGCGGTAAAAGGTCAGTCCTCCGGGCGGCGCCGCGGGATGCTTCCACATGGCGATGGGGTCGCGGTAGGCCGGCAGGTTGGGGGCGCCCACAACCCTGGGCCAGCCGTAATT
>MDTE01196942.1_pt1 | contig 10053 bp, 14 predicted proteins | sample 811231 | NCBI WGS metagenome assembly MDTE01 (sample SAMN05326651, study PRJNA326480) | marine metagenome | isolation source: seawater | place: Indian Ocean: Red Sea | collected 2010 | reverse complement strand
TTACTTTAACTTGGAGAAATATTCAGATGAAGATACACAATGCATGGTACGTTATAGCACCCTTGACGAATGGTTTAGTGGATATGCTGAGCCTACTATTGAAAACATTTATAAAAGCCTTAACAAAGATGGAATATTCGCTACAAACATTGCGGATTACAAAACCTACGGAAAAAAAACGTACAAAGTCGTCGATGATTGGATCACATTATCTGAAAGAATAGGTTTCAAACATGTTGGGACTATTAAGATGATGTTGAATACCCGTCCTGGTGTAGGTAACAATAAATTAGCAGGACGTGAAAAATACGAAGGGGTATATGTTTTTAAAAAATGAAGAGGGTTTTTACACCCTCTCCTTTTTATTCATCTCCATACACTTGAAGGACTTCCTTTACTGCCTTGTGCCTTTCGATGTCTCCTTGTAAAAAACGGACTATGTCCAAATGCTGTGAGTTGCTTTGTTGTAACAGTTTAGTAAAATTAATCAAACCGTTATCTCGAAGCCTGTCTGCTTGTGCTAAATCGCCTGTAACTGCCATCATACTACCTTCTCCTAAACGTGTTAGTAGCATTTTCATTTGGTTAGAAGTTGCATTTTGCATTTCGTCTGCAAGTATAAAGCTATTCTTGAATGTTCTACCCCGCATATATGCTAAAGGTGCTATTTCAATTATGCCTTCTTGAATCATGCCTTCTATTTCTTTTGCATTAAAATATTCACGTAAGACGTCAAAAATAGGTCTTGTCCATGGTGCCATTTTATCTTCTAATGTACCAGGTAAAAATCCTAAATCTTCGTCTACGCTTACTGCTGGCCTTGTTACTATAATTTTATCAATCTTACCTTCTTTGAATAATTTGACAGCTACCTGAACCGCTAACAGAGTTTTTCCCGTACCTGCAGGGCCGATACCAAAGACTATATCTTTAGTTTCGTCTAGTAGCTTTATAACATATTGTTCTTGATTTTTATTCCTTGGAAGTATTTTGACTGTTTGTTTTTTTTGAAATGTGTTGATGTTTACAACGTTACTATAAGTTGAATGCGATTTAATCGCTTTCTTTTTTGCACCCATTAAGTGTCCTCCTTACATGGATAATGTAAGTAGAGCAACGCCCTGCTGGGCAAACGCCCTACATTTGTATTTATATGATTGATTTATAAATTTACAGAAAAGTTATTTCATAGGCAAATACGGATAAATAAGTGTATAAGTAAAAATAGGATTATTCCATGCAAGATATACATAACATAGTAAAAAATATAGAAGGTATCTATGATAGTAACACAGCATTCAGTGTACTAAAAGATTTTGAGCGTGTACTAGACGAATTAGATATATATGTGTACGAAAACTGGGAAGATGGAGAGTTAGCTGAAGGTCCTAAAATTTCAAGACATTGGGTAGAATGTTCATTTATGTGGCCAAGAAAAAATATGCCTAATCCTATGGGCGGTAAAAGATTGTTGGATTATGATTGTAAAGTTTTTTTCAAAAAAGACAGTGTTATAAAACCAAGAAAAATTAGGAAGCCTGATGATATTCGTCCTGGTAGTAAAAAGGGCAAATTGGATAAGCATCCAATTTGGTTAGTAACAATAAAAATGCCAAAAAGATTAATTGCAGATATATATGGCGGTACTAAAGAACTTGAATCTCTTAGAACTGATGCAAGCGGTGTACCAGGAGAAACACAGCCTGCAGATGCATCCGCTGCACAACCTGCTCCAGATGCTGGATTATCAGCTACAGCACCAGCACCAGCACCAGCACCAGAAGCACCAACAGGAGCATTATAATGGGTTTACGAAACGGTGATTTAGAAAGTTTAGTTGATAATGTTTTTGAAATAGATTCTTTTGCCAGCAAAATGGGCGAAGATAAAAACATTATTACAATAAGTTTTAGTGTTGCTAACAAAGAACCTGCAGATGATTTATCTAAATTTTTAGAAGGTGGATATACTTTTATACTAGATTCAGATGTAACAGCAGGCGAACAACACGATGGAACCTATAAAGTTTTTGTAGAAATTGAACGGAACAATGATGCAAACGAAAACATTATGGAAATTATAGATGGTATAAGCCATTTGACTAAAATCAAAGATTGGCGTTTCCGTTATTACAAAAGTTTTCAAGGACATGATTTATCTATAGATAGCCTAAACGAACATGTACCTACTGATCCTGATAACTATGGAATAAAAGTTCAAGAATCAAATTTAAACAATTATAAGAATTTCTTTAACAAAAGTTATGTTGATGAAGTTTTTATGGAAAATGATACAATCAACATTAAAAAACCTTATGCTGATCCACTTAAATTTAAATACATAAACTTTGGTGATACACATCAAGTAATCAACAACATAAAAGAATCATTTAACACAAACGACTTTGCAGAAATTATTTTCCTAAGCAAATATATAGGTGACTATAATATTACAAAGTATGGAAATAAATTCACTCTTGATAATTCAGGACAAACGCTAGTTGTAGAACGTATTACATAAATATCTATATGCACAGTTGCAAAAATTGCGGACATGATTCACATTGTGGCACTCCGTATCATCGTTTAGAAAATGATTATAATGGTGCTTCTTATCAAATTAAAGTATGTGATCATTGCAGATGTAACTCGTGCGAAAATAAGGATATAGAAAATGGCAAAAGAACATTTTAAATTTAATTTTGAACCATGGATGGCTGAAGAGCTTATCCATAGAGAGGATTGGCGAGATTGGTATGATGCAATGCTTGAAATACTTCCTTTATGGGAAGTTGATACAGCAGAACGTGTAGCAATGTTTATCGCACAGTGTGGACACGAATCCGGCGGCTTTAGAGTTCTAAGTGAAAACTTAAATTATAGCGCCAAAGCACTTAACACAATATTTCCAAAATATTTTAGAAGGGCAGGTAGAGATGCTAATGAATATCATAGACAACCTGAAAAAATTGCTAATGTCATTTATGCAAACAGAATGGACAACGGTGATACAGATTCCGGTGACGGGTGGACATTCCGTGGTGGCGGCATTCTTCAACTCACCGGTAGATACAACTATACAAAATTCGCAAAAGAAATGGACATGTCAGCAGAAGAAGCAGTAGACTATGTGCGTACAAAGAAAGGTGCATTAGACTCAGCATGTTGGTTTTGGGATACAAACGGCTTAAACAAATATTGCGATGCAATGGATATTGTAGGAGCAACAAAACGTATCAACGGCGGAACAATTGGTTTAGACGATCGTAAAAAACACTATCTACATGCAATGGATGTACTAGGTGGCGATTTTGAAGAGCCAGAAGTAGATTACAATCAAACAATCAGACAGGGATCACGTGGTCCACTAGTTGCAGAAGTACAAGAGAAACTTGATATTTCACCTGCTGATGGCATCTTTGGTCCAGGTACAGCAAAAATTGTAAAACATTGGCAAAGTTCAAACGGACTAGTTGCAGATGGTATTGTTGGACCTAAAACTCTGGGAAAGTTGCTAGGATAAATAGTAACATGGGTGCAAAGTTAGCAATAGTATTTTTTATGTTAATGCTTGCAATGGCTGGTGCAGGTAGTTGGTACTACAAACAAACACAGGCCCGCATAGCAGTTTTACAAGAAAATAATGCAAAATTAGAAGTTGCTGTAGATACAGCAGAGTCTAGTATTGCTACATTGCAAGCTGACGCATTAAAAAGTGCAGAACTAACAAAAAAATTACAAGGCGATTTGCAAAGAGCAGAACAGTACGGAGATAGCTTACGTAATAGATTACGTGAGCTTGATCTAGTTCAAGATGCAATTAGAGATAGTGCAAATTTGGAAGGAAGGATGAATGGTGCAACAGCTAAATTATGGCGTGAGCTTGAAGACGTTACTGGCGGTGACGGGGACACTCCTCTTCCTAACTGGTTGCAGTCTGATTCCGGAACCGGAAGTCAAGATAGTAACACAGATAGAGAAGACAACAGTACCGATAGTAGCTCGACCAAAGCCCGTTGATCTAGTAGATACAAGAGTATATGTTGTAACAAAAGACAACTATGATGCTTTTGTGGAAGAATTCACCGCAGAACATGGTGAACTTGCGTATGTAGTCTTATCAATGAAAGACTATGAAAATCTCGCACTAAACATAGCAGACCTACGAAGATTTCTTGAACAGCAAAATGAAATAATAGTATATTATGAAAAAGCTGTAACTCCTAAAGAAGAAGAAGCTAGTCAATCTAAATAAATACATATATTATAACGAGGGATTAATATGTGGGAGATGATTGAAAGAATGGCAAGCGATCGATTGTGGATATACACAGCGTTAGCAGGCTCATTATTTGGTGCCGCATTTCTGTTTTGGTTTAAAGATACCAAAATAGCAATATGGGCAGTAAGTAAATTTGATAATATGCTTGAATATCTAGCAATACGTTGGGGGTGGACTTGGTTACAAAACGATCCAAATGCTTGGCGTACTAAATATCCACGTATTACTTCAAAAATAGATGAAATAGAAAAGCGTTTAGAAAAATTGGAGGGTAAAAATGCCAAGAAAAAAACTTGAAGATTTGGAACAAGAAAAGCCATCTGTAGAACCTAAAGCAGATGCAGAAGTAGTTGTGCCAGCAAGTAGTACAGGCGCAACAAAAAAAGTAAAATTAGATTTGGAAGTTGATACAAGTGTAAAAGATCTTGGTCCTAATCCTTATGCCAAAATTATACATATGGCAAGAGCTGTGGATGCCTGGAGAATTTTTCCACGTTTGTTTTTGACAGTATATATCATATTGTTATACAAATGTGTAATATGGTATATGAATCTAGCAGACCCTACAATGGAACAATCAGGTTTAATTAGTATTGTTGTAGGTGCAGGCGCGGCGTGGTTTGGCCTATATACCGGAACTGACAAGTCTAGGAAATAAACTCAATAAGTAATAGTATGGACTACTATGAACGTCTGGGTGTTTCACGTAATGCTTCCCCTGATGAAATAAAGAGAGCCTATAAAAAACTTGCAATAAAACATCATCCTGATAAGGGAGGTGATCATGCAACTTTTGCCGGTATCAATGAAGCATATGATACTTTAAAAGACCCTGCAAAAAAACAGCAATATGATAATCCTACACCCCAAGGCTTTGGGCCTAATGGGTTTGAAGGAATGGGTGGGTTTGAAGATTTATTTTCTCAATTTGGGTTTAAGTTTAATCAACCTCAGCGACAACAAAGAAATCAAGATGTTCAATTAAGATATAATATAGATTTCAAAGAAGTAATGACAGGCACTGCTGTAAGTTTACAATTTAATCTTCCTAGTGGCAAAAGGGAATTTCTAGATGCAGCCATTCCGCCAGGTGTAACACATGGTGCAAGTGTAAGATTTGCAGGCTTAGGTGATGATACAATTAAACAATTACCGAGAGGTAATTTAATTTTAAAGGTACACGTTCGTCCAGATCCAAAATGGAAACGTGATGGAGATAATATATATGCTATAGAGGCTGTAAATATTTTTGACTTACTAGTTGGAACTACTATAGATATAAAGACACCAGCTGATAAAAAATTTAGTTTGAACATACCACAAGGCACAAAACCAGGCACCACATTTAGTATTTCAGGACATGGAGTACCTAATGTTAACACAAGACGACCAGGCAATGTGCATATAAAAATAGATGCATTTATGCCTAAATTAAACGATTATACAATTAGTAAACTAAAGGATATAAAAAATGTTATTGGTAAGCAGTCCTGATCCGTGGTTGCAAAAAGTTGTCCAGCCATTTGATTTTGACAACTTAGATGCAAAACTTATATCAGGACAAATGGCTAAACTAATGTTAGCTAAAAACGGTATAGGACTATCAGCTAACCAAGTAGGATTGGATGCACAAATTTTTGTTCAACGACCTTTAGAACACAAGGAAATATTAAAGCCTTTTGCAGTTATTAATCCTAAAATACTAGAACTTGACGAAGATACAGAGTTGGGAAAAGAAGGGTGTTTAAGTCATATAGGTTTAGTGTTAAATATTAGAAGATCGAAGAGATTGGTTGCACAGTTTCTTGACATTGAGGGTAAAGAATGTATAATAGAGTTCAATGGTATAGATGCAAGATGCTTTTTACATGAATTTGACCACTTAAATGGCATTGAATTTATAGATAGAGTATCTAGACTAAAACTTGAAATGGCAAAGAAAAAACAAAAGAAGTTAATGCAGGAGTTTAAAAATAATGGTTGAACCATCAAAAGATTTGCAATTAGTGTTTGACAAGTCAATAAAAGATGCTAAAAAATTAGGTCATGAATTTGTGACGCTAGAACATCTTTTATTTTCTATGATGTGCAGTGAAAACTTTTACAATCTATGTAAAGGATTTGGTGCTGATGTAGATTTTCTAAAAAGTAATTTAGAACATCATTTAAAAAACAACATGAATGAAATAAAAATAGAAGACACAAAATATAAACCAAAGAAGACTCAAACAGTAGAGAGAGTTCTCAATCGTGCATTTACACAAGTCTTATTTGCAGGACGGCCGAATATAGAATTAAGCGATGTTGCATTAAGCATACTATCTGAAAAGAAAACACATGCAAATTATTTTATGGAAAAATCCGGAATAGTCAAAGAAAAATTTGCTGAGTACTTACAGGCAGAATTTGAAACTGGATTTGAAGATGAAGAAATGTCAGGAGCCGCACAAAGAGCTTTAAGAGCATTCACAACAAATCTAAATGACCAGGTTAAAAATAAAAGAATAGATCCTGTTATAGGAAGAGAAGAAGAATTAGATAGCATAGCATTAGCACTTGGACGTAGAAGTAAAAATAATGTATTATTAGTGGGCGATCCAGGTGTAGGTAAAACGGCCATTGCTGAAGGTATGGCTTTTAATATTGTTCAAGGCAATGTGCCAGAATTTTTACTAGAATATAAAGTCTATAATTTAGATATCGGAGCCATGCTTGCTGGAAGTAAGTATAGAGGAGACTTTGAAGAACGTTTCAAATTGGTTTTAGCAGGCTTGAAAAAACAAGGCAAAACAATTATGTTTGTAGATGAAGCACACATGATGAATGGTGCAGGAGCAGGTGGTGGACAAAGTTCTAACGATCTTGCAAACATGCTAAAGCCTGCACTTACAAAAGGTGACTTAAAAGTTGTTGCTTCAACAACGTGGGAAGAATATAGAAAATATTTTGAAAAGGACCGTGCATTAATGAGACGGTTCCAACGTGTGACAGTTGATGAACCTTCGCCTGAAGTAACAAACGATATCTTAAATGGTATCAAAAAATATTACGAAGACTATCATGCAACCGAAATAACACAAGATGCAATCGACGAAGCAATTAAATTAAGTGTAAAATATCAAGCAGATAAAAAACTGCCTGATAAAGCAATAGATTTATTGGATCAAGCATGTTCAAGATTTAATCTGTTACCAAAAGTTGAAAAGAAAATTGTTACAGCAGACAATGTCCAATTTGAATTAGCAAAAGCAGTAAATCTTCCTACTGAACAGGTAGCAGAAAGGGAAACAGAAAACCTTGCTAATCTTGAACATAATATAAAAGGACAGGTATACGGTCAAGACAAAGCAGTAGAAGATGTTGTTGATAAAATACTTGTTAGCCAAGCAGGACTAAAAGCAAGTGACAAACCTATTGGCGCATTTGTGTTTATGGGACCAACAGGCACAGGTAAAACTGAAACTGCAAAAGCTCTTGCAAGTAACTTAGGTGTGAAACTTGTTCGTTTTGATATGAGTGAATATCAAGAACGACACAGTGTAAGTAAATTACTAGGCTCTCCTCCAGGATATGTAGGACATGAAGAAAAAGGTGGATTGTTAATTGAAAGATTGCAAGAAAGTCCAAATTGTGTTTTACTATTAGACGAAATAGAAAAAGCACATCCAGACGTGTCGCAGGTGTTGTTACAGATTATGGACAACGGCAAGGTGACAGGATCAAATGGTAAAGAAGCAGATGCTAGAAATTGCATACTAATTTTAACAACAAACTTAGGTGCCGCAGAAGCTGAGAAAAACAATATAGGCTTTATGGAAGACTTTGAAAAAGAATATGAAGACGGAGCATTGAAAAAATACTTTGCACCAGAGTTTAGAAATAGGCTAGATGGTGTTGTTACATTTGCTAAATTAAGTAAAGAAACTATGATGAAAATTGTAGGCAAGTTCCTAGTAGAGCTTAAAGATATGGTCAAAGATAAAGATGTAAAAATTACTGTAAGTGATGAAACATTAGATTATCTTGTTGATAAAGGATTTGATCCTAAAATGGGTGCAAGACCGTTACAGCGTGTAATTGATAGAGAAATTAAACGTAAACTTGCTAGAGAACTTTTGTTTGGAGATTTAAAAGATGGTGGTGTACTAAACATTGCTATAGATAAAAAAGAAATAGTTTTAGAGACGAAAGGAAAAAAGGTAATTGAAAAAGTTTGATACGGTCAAGCTATTTTATGATGAATACCCTTACAAAATATCTGTAACAAATAGTTTATGTCATTTGTTTAGAGATAAAAATTTATCTTTTGCAAAAGCAGAACTAGATGCCCTACAATACCAATATGAAGAAGGAAATTCTCTTGTTAGAAAATCTTGGTCTAAAGAAATACATATAGAAAAGAATAGTTTTTTTGAAGCAAAAAATTTATATATAGAATTTTGTAAACAAAAAGATTTTAAATTACGTGTTCAAGGCTACAACATGCAGATATACTCTCATGACTATGAATGGTTACAATATCTAGCAGATAAGTTTTCAAATATTTGTACAGAATTTTGGGAACCAATTAATAAATCCCTGTTAAAACCTAATGTAATTATAACAGATACAAAGGTTGAATATGAATACAAAGTTACTATGGATTTGGATGTTGATCCTAACTTAGCAAATTGGATTATTAACAATCCTAGTAAGGCAAAGGCAGGATCTGTATGCTTGGATACTATAAAAAATAATGGATTTACAAAAGGTTTATACTTTTACGTCCGTGATGAGAAAATTTTACAACTTTTAAATTTATTTATTGGAAAAATACAACGGATCGACAAGATAGTGTCATCTGATAATTCTGATAAATAATACTATGCCAAGCAATAGTGAAACAATTATATCAAATCAAACACATGTAGGGGACAGTTCTGTACAAACCCATACAGGTGAAAAATTCAAAGGTGACGGATACTACGGACGTAGTGACGGATTACACACACTTCAAATTGACCTAAATGGATTTTTAGGTAACATAGAATTGCAAGGTACTCTTGCTATTAATCCTACAGCAGATGATTATTTTCCAATAGCACTTGGTAGTGGACAAACTATTGATACTACTGGAAAACTGGTTATGAGCACCTCTACTAAACTAGAATACACTGCAAACGAAACTTCTAGTAAATCATATAATTTTACAGGTAACTTTGTTTGGGTAAGAGTATATATTTCTAATTGGACTGACGGTAGTGTAACTAGTATAAAATTAAATCATTAAGGTGGAAAAATGGCAAAGCAAACAATTAACATTGGATCAGGTGAATTAGCAGGAGACGGTGAAAGCCTTCGTTCAGCATTTGACAAAATTAATGACAACTTTGATGAAGTATACACAGGTAGCGGAACTACACTAGGATCAGACACAACTCCCGCTCTTGGTGGTAATTTAGATCTTAGTGGTAATGATATTACAGGTATTGGTAATTTAAATATCACAGGTAATATTACAGCTACAGGATCAATTAGTGCAAGCCTTGCTTACAGTAATTTGACAAGCACACCAACAACACTGGCTGGATATGGAATTACAGATGCAACATCAAACAACAATCCTGCATTTACGGGTGCAGTTGACTTTACAGGTGCTACTTCAATTGATTTTGATACAGCAACAATTAACAATTTAGAATTTGCAGATATTTCTGCAACACCAACAACACTTGCAGGATATGGAATCACAGACGCCGCAACACTAAACAATATGGCACCAACAGGTGCAGT
>MDTE01094560.1_pt1 | contig 10053 bp, 8 predicted proteins | sample 811231 | NCBI WGS metagenome assembly MDTE01 (sample SAMN05326651, study PRJNA326480) | marine metagenome | isolation source: seawater | place: Indian Ocean: Red Sea | collected 2010 | reverse complement strand
GTTGGTTGGAATGTTGACTCCAGCCGATTCTGCGTGTTCTACAATAGTATCACCTAATACGAGTCTTGTTTGGCCAAGCAATTTTGCGCCCATGAAGAAACGGACAAGTTTGATTTGTTGCTCAGAATTCTCATCATGAGAATCGGAATTGCTCATTCAATCGCCTCATCGGACATCTTTGTGGCGAGTCCAGCGACCGGTTTGTTTGTTGAAGAACAGGCCTGCTTTCTTCATCCACTTGTTGAACTTAGTTGCACCTGCACCAGTTCTCAAGATGAAATCTTCACGGTCTTCTTGGGCCTGAATATAGTCCTTAGCCGCGAGGGTTTGGTCAATCCAGTCATTGATATCCATTAGGCCGCCACCTAGTGTACTCTCTTCAACAACTCGACTCATTTCATCTGCATTAGCACCGGTTTGCTCAAGGTCTTTCTTGATCATATCATTAACAGATGAGAAATCCATTGCTGCTGGCTTAGGTGGTACAGGGTTACGTGGACGCTTATCTTCTTCAATCAAGATACGGCTTCCATTGGCTAATCGCTCTTCGACATTAGTAGCAAGTTCTGGAGAGAAAGTCTCTTCACATTCCCAACAGATGAATGACCATTCATTGGGGTTGTCCATGTCTCTTGCTTGGCGAGGGTCCATTTCATCGCCACAGATTGGACATGCATGGAAGATAAGAGCAGGAACGTATTTGCGTCTAAAATCAACAATATCTTGTGGAGTACCTTCTAGTTCAAGCATTTCGTGGTCTCTTGCTGCTTCAAGGCCTCTTGTCTCAAGTTGATCTCGAATCTTGACTTTTTGGTCATCCTTTCCTTCATCATAGAGATTGTTTTCTAATTTTACAATTAATTCAACAGTTTTACCTAACCGATTCATGATGAGTTTCTTGGCTCTAAAGGCTTCAACCTTAGCAATCTTAAGTCGCTCTTTTTGTTCGGCAAGCTCAGTTAATACATCCTTTTGCTTACGCTTGAATTTAATCTCTTCAATCTTTGAATCAACTTTCTTTTCAGGTGCTAAAACTGAAGCTAGAAATCTTTCTTTACCATGTGAAGAGTGTGCTGAGTTGATGATTGAAATTACCCCATCAGCGATATCGGCTTTCAAACCATAGTTCTCAACTAGCATGTTGCGATCGATTTTCTTCAAATCGCCAATCTTTAGTCCAGCATCGGCTAATTGTTGTGCTGTCGTGTCATCAATTCCACGTCTTAATAGTGCAAGATATGTGTCCTTCTTTGCCATAGCATCCCCTCCGACAAGTGCAGGCCAAGCGTCACTCCTAAGAAAAACCTCTCGTATCAAAAAACATTGAATTTACTAGTATAATGCAGCAAAAAAGCAACATTGTGAGCCTATTCACTCCTCTTCGCTAAATTTTACAAAATCTTGTGTCAACTCTATCCAATCATCAAAATCTAACTCTTCTGGACGAGCATCCATTCTTTCATCATCGATTAATTTTGAATAGGAATTCTTCCAACGTTGTGAGTACCAATTTGGAACTCTGTTTAATCTCCTTGGAACTGATTTGAGACTGGTTCTTAGTTTCTTACGTCGTTGATTAAATGCTTGGTGAATTAGTTGTTTAACCAAACGTTTGTCGACCGGGAATTCTTCATGACTTGGCATCATTTCAATAAAGCAAGAATTCACTTTAGGATTTGGGCTAAAATGATGCGGCGCCACCTTTGCCAAAATTTCACATTGCCAATCAAGTAAAGCGGTCATGCCAAGTGAACCAACATCGGATTCATATTCCATGACTAATCTTTCAGCGAATTCTTCTTGAACAAGTAAGATAACTTTCACCAAACAATCATGCCACTGGTCGCGCAAAAATCTTGTCAATAAATCGATTAATGGTGAAGAAATCTGGTAAGGGATATTTGCTACAACCTTAGTTATATTAGATGGCCATTTGAGTTGTAATGCGTCTCCATGGTGAAGGATCAAGTCCTTGTTAGCAATATCTTTAGAAAACACATTACGAAGATGTCCAACAGCTCCAGCATCGATTTCAATTGCAGTAACTTTGCAGCCTGTTGCTAGTAAAGCCTCGGTCAATACCCCAGGACCTGGGCCGATTTCCAATACGTGATCATCTGCTGAAACTTCACCGAATTCAATTGATTTGGCAATTAATTCATCATTGATGAGGAAATGTTGTCCAAGAGATTTGTCATTATCTTGGATACTACGCAACAAGTCTACGAGTTGCCTTGCTCCTCTCATGCTGACACCGGTAACAGAAGTTCTGAAAGGCGAGGTTGTAGATTTTTGTCTTCAATTTCAGCAACAAAGCGCTTTGCTAATAGTTCAGCAGCATCTATGGCGCATGATTCATTCAATTGTTCTAATGATGAGAATCCACTGGAGCCTCGAATTTCGACCATTTGTAAAGCCTTCTTTTTACCGATGCCCGGTAGTAACTCAAAGGCATGCTGTTTGAGTGATAGTGGGCCTGCGATATTGAAGAAAGCCTTGATGAAATGAGCTTGATTTTCCTCGACAAACATTTGTGTTACCAACGGTAAATCACTAATTGCAGAACCAGATAATCGATCCATCTTGGCCATCCCTAAGATATCACCAATCTCAGTTCGCTTGTTAGAGTCTACTCCGACATAGATTCTTTCTCCCACTGCAGTAGCAGGATTTTTGCCAGCATATCTACCTAGCAGCATTTTACTTTCACCAAGGGCAACAATGACGTTAGTTTTTGAATCATTTTCGATAACTCTAGCCCATACTTCATCATCAAGTGGCGTTGGGCGACGAGGTTTTTGTTGTCTTTGATTATTGCCTCGAGAGCCATTGTTACGACGATTGTTACCTCTGCGGCGTTGTTGATTGTTTTGCTGACGAGGTTGTGGAGGTTTAGCTACTTTTTTCGGTACTTCAACACGACCTTCTGCAGGTCTTGATGGAAGATAGTTTGATTGAGAAACAGCTGGGTTTTTCTCCATCCTTTTTGGAACTTTGATGTTACGGTCACGACTGAAACCGCTCATAATTATCACCTAGTTAGCATCACTCGAAGCCAACATGTTGTCTAACAACATCGAGAATTTGATTGATTTCAGAGTCATCGATAGCGATTCTTTTTGAAACCAAAACAGCCTTGACATCATCAGGATACATTGGGATTAGTTCTGCAATCTTGGCAGCTAAATCTGGATATTGAGCAAGTTTATCAATCTCGCATAGAGCTGCTTTCAAAGTTTCAAATACCTCAGGATTGGTCTTGTAACCATTTCGATTGTCGCTAGCAGCCCATTGTGCATGTTGTAAAGCAGCAACTTGTTCATAAGTCAAGTCGCCTCTTCTCTCTTGAGCACTTTCAAGCATATCTCTAACAGTTGCAAAGTCAATGAAATTGTCTTCTTCAGTCATGGTAATCACTCCAATGGACGTAGATGTTCTGGTCGGGCAATAACGGTTTTTTGCATGTTACCGTCTTTAACTGAAACGATCCAAGCAACGCCTTGACGCTTTTTGATAAAACCAGTTCTGCCATTGAATCTTCTGTGAGGCATACCCATTTGTTGGCCACCATCAAGTACGATAGCAACCCTGTCACCCTCTTCATAATCGTGCATTACACGACTAATATTCAAGCGACTGCGCTCACTTTTCCTTCTTCTTAGAATGCTTCGAGTTCTTACTCTTTGACCCTTGGAACGCTTCATGGTTTTCGCCTCCTTTACATCCGGTTCAGCATATTGCCATCTTCGGAGCAAGTTGCCGACCTACCAATCGCATATAAGCACCGCGACGAAACTAATGCTGTAATTAGAGCCGAATTAGTCAGCGTGAATGTCTCCTACATCAAGCCATATTACCTCGCATTTTGCTTTTAACAAAGATGCGACACTTGGTTGAGTTCGACCATTATCACCATGAATAGTCTCTTTGACATAGGTGCCAGATTCACATCTTAGAGTAACCTCTATCTCAGTGGAGCCATCTTCCATAACTTCAATTATTGGCTCATGCACTGCAATAACTTCTCTTCGTCTGATTAAATCTGCTCGGCGATGAGCCACTCTATCTGGAGTTCTCTGAGCCAATTTAGTACCTTCTAGAGACATGATTGTAGTTTTGATGGTTTCTGAGTTAGGTAAATCGAAGCAAATACTACCAGGGGTTGGCATTGCTAAAATTCGCTCGATTAAATCGCTTTTTTTACCAGCCTTTTTCAGGTTATTTTCAACACATATTGCTTCAAGCTCAGCCTTTTTCAGTTTGCTTAAATCTTCTTCATTGTAGCCTGAATCTTCCGTAATAATTTCAGTAGGAAGTGGTGTAGTGTTGTCTCTTCTTTTGTCGCCACGTCGTGGCCTACGCTTTCGAGAATTTTTATCCTGCTTGGTTAAGTCAAGTGGGGCAGTTATTACGGTATATTCGGATTCATTCATCGGTTGTAATTTGAATCTAATTGTGTAAGACTTTTCAGCAGGTGTATCTTTGATTCTAACCACTTCACTACGATTTGAATTTCTAAGGTCTGAAACCTCAATTGCACCTGCAGCTTTTTCATTGATTAGATTCTCTAATTGTTGATAATCACACGATCTTAATTTTGGCTCTTTTAGTTCAATGACAAAAGGTCTACCTCTGCCCATACAGCGAACATCTATGTCTTCTCTACCCATGCCATGGAAAGAATGCTCAGGTGCATCAAGAACTTCTAAAATTGGATTACCTATCAAGTCTTGAACACTTGACTCATATTGTAAGCCAGTATTATTACACTTCTCACAGCCCCTGCCTTTACAAGCCCGACAAGGCCATCTTGTCTGAGGTATGCCACGTTCAAGTTTACGATATCTTCCGTAGATGTAATGGGCACGTACATCAAGTTCAACCGTTAGAGTTAGAACATCGATTAATGCCAAAACATGTGGCTTTTCATTGACTAATTTTACTCCTTCAAGGCGTTGGTTCAAATTGCGGGCGATTTCAGCAACTAAACCAGTCTTCAAACCATCTGAACCTGTTGCAGCATAGCGTTTTCGCTCAGTGTCCTCTGCTTCAATTTGGTCTTTGGGAAATCTAGTACCAATTTGAAGTCGTTTTATTTCATAGGGCTCAATGCTATCATAGATTATATCTGCTAGCAGCTCAGTTTCTTCGAATAGATTTTCACAGAACGGACATAGAGGGATTTCTTCTCTAATATTGGCAAGGTGGCTGTTTGCTTCAACTACCGATTGCCTAATTTCAACCCCAGACTCTTCGATAGTTTGTTCATATCTTTTCTTACCTCCAAGCCGACCCAAGCAAAAGTCACAACAACCAATTCTAACCAAATGTTTGAGGCCTGCAGGATTTGGTGCACGGGGGATTTCTTCCATGTGTGTGGCGAGTTGTTCTGGTAAATCGAGGCCTAGTTGTTCAACCTCAGGTTCGCTTTTTTCTTCCTCAACTCCTTCTTCCCATAGTGAATAGTTGGTTTGCCCAAAGCCTGCACTGGCGTATTTCATCCATTCTTCATCGTTCTCTTCAGGCATCAATAATCACCACTGCCATGGGGCCAACCCCGGGTGGAAGCAACCAATGCTCTAAGCATCCATTGAAGAAGATGACGGAGAAATTTACGCGTTTCAACGTTTGTCTAGAATATCCAAAACACCAGCAATAATTGCTAGAACACCGGCAAATATTACGGTATAAAACGATGAACCACTCTCAAAGTTACCATCGAAATCATATTTCATCATCAGCCAAATAATTGCTCCAATAACAATTATTCCACCGCTAACAAACGATGAGATACGACCATATTTTTGCGCATTAGCCGGTAATTGTTTGCCTAATAAAGACACAGTCAGCATTACAGCAGATGTTAAAACACCGAGTATTCCTATCCATAATGTAATGCTTGTTAGATTGCCTGCAGAGTCATTGCTTAAGCAGTTCTCTCGAGCATCTCCGGCTTCATTCCTCAAAGTTTGGTCATCTCCAGCCAATTGAATTGTAATACTGTAAATATTTTCACACTGATTCTCAATCGGTCCCTTGACTACCGGATCATTTGGTGCGCTTTCTGCAGATGCCTTCTCCATATCATCAGCCAAAAGGACATAGGCAAAATCAATGCAAGTTTGCTCCTGAGTCTCTCCAGAGCAATCTACTACCATGTTAGATAATCCTAATGATACTTCGCCAGATCCCTCTTCAGTATTTTCATCGCTAACTACCAGCCACGAATTACCAAACAGTCCTATACTTGTTAGAAGCAATGCTACTACAATGCAACCAACAGCAGCCCATGACATAATCGGTTTCTTCTCTCCTGCTGGTGCCATTGCCATTGGAGCCATGCCCATTGGCGCAGCAACCATAGGGGCTGCTCCCATCATAGGTTGAGCCATTGGTTGAGCCATTGGTTGGGCCATTGGTTGGGCCATTGGTTGAGCTATTGGAGCAGGAGTAGGTGCAGGCATTGGCGCTGGTGCAGTAGCAGGAGTGAATCCTGGGTAATATTGTTGAGTATATCCAAGTGCTTGCTCAGCAGGATAACCTTGTGCAATCAATCCATCGTAGTAGGTCTGGCCATCAGTCATGTTGGGGCTGTCAGAATTGCGATAAATAACATTATTCGTGCTCGAAATGAACTGATGTACTGGGAGAATTTTCGCGCATCATCAAGGCTAATACACCCAATGCAGCAGTAGTTAGAACTAAGCTAGCAATCAATGACAAGGCAATCATTGCTGCGGAGTAAATACCGAAATTACTGAACAGTCCCATTGGAGACAAAGCAATCACACTGAATCCAGCGATATCAGATGCTGCACTACCGATTAGAGCCAGGCTACAAGCCCCTCCGACGGCGACAAGTGCTTCATGATGAGTTTCGCCTTTTTCCCGACTTTCCCGATATCTTTCTGTGACATGTATACAATAATCTATACCAACTCCTAATGATATTGTTGCAATAGTTACCGTGACAATGTTTAGCGATGAGCCAGCAGCATACATTAAGCCATACAACCAAACCACTACGAGTAGAATTGGGATAAGAGTAATACTAGCCTGTTTAAACGATTTGAAACCAATTGACAAAGTTATGAACACAAATAAAGAGCCAAGAATTAGTGATGATTGCATTTCATTTTGCATAGCATCAGAAGCAACATATCGAGTGATTGGTCTGCCGGTAAACATAACCCAAGTTAGTGGCTTGTCTTCACTTTCTTCACCAGCGGCCGCTTTTGTACCGGATGATAGATTAGTAAATACGGCCAAATCTCGCCACATTTCTTCAAGCCCTTCACCCATTCCAGGGAAATCTTCTGGTGAGGTCATACCAAAACGAATCAACATTCGTTCATATTCAGCAGCATCACCATTGATGTCCAACCAAGGTTTTAGTGGGTCAAGTTCAACAGTTGGCTTAATGTATAATTCAACAATACTTGAAGGAATGTCAGGGATTGGTCCAATTCCAGGTACACCGTGTAAAACCAAGAACCCATATAAGTAAGAAAGGCAGTCCCGATCGGTTAAATCAAGTAGAGGGCCAGCCCCATCATCAGAACAATTCATACCATGTCCTTCTACATCTGAAAGCCATCCTGCAGCCTCGAAAGGAGTTGGGTCTAAGACCATAGAACCCATAGCGGCAAATACCATTTCATCTAACGCGAGAATATCGATTTCACCATTAGGTAATTTGGTAATTTTGTCAGCCACGCCTTCTGGTAAAATCCCCATTTGAGTCCGGAATTCATCGATAGCAGCGTATACCGCCGGGTCGAGAACATCACCTTCGATAAGCAAGTATGCAGGCTCACCTTCATCGGCAAATCTATCGGTTACAATCTCAACTCCTCTAGCGAAATCAGAACTCTCATCAAGGAAATCTTCCACTTTGAAATCACCCTCTAATTGAGCCATTCCTACTGCGGCAGGGATGGTAATTAAGGCAGCTATAAGACCAACAATTAGTGCTGGTTTAGCCTTGCCACAAGTTGTGGTAATTTTACGTAAGACATCTTCAGAGACCAAATGAGTCATTTGCTTTTCAGTGATATTTTTGTTACGTTTAGCCATCCATTCATCAACACTTAATCGGATTAATGGAACCCACAAACCAGTGAGTAGGAATGCTGCTAAGATTCCCAATGCAGCCTCAACCCCGAATGAGCGCAATGCTGCAACATCGCTGAACAAGTTAGCAGCAAAAGCCGCCATAGTGGTGAGTGAAGTTAGCATGATTGCTCGACCAACTCTAGTCAAGGTCACTTCGGTTGCTTCGGTTGTAGTAGCGCCTTTTTTCCGCTCTTCTTTGTAGCGATGCAAGGCATGTAACGAATCATCTATCCCTAATGCTAAAACTAAAATCGGTAATAAATTTGAAAATTGTGACCGAGCGATAATGGCAAAACCAAGCCAGCCAGAAAAGTTGGCAAGGTGCCCTATCATGCCTTGCATCCACAATAAAGCAGCACCAAGGGCAACAAGTACGATAGCTACATCTGTCCATCTACGCAAACTAACGTATAGTAATCCAACAATAACTATGCCCATTAGAAGAATTAAGCCAGCACTTGATTGCAACTCACGATTGACTTCAACATTGACACCTTGGCCAACAAGGAGTGTGATAGTAGTACGGTCATTGGAGCGTAATTTACCTTCTAGGTCCATGTATGACCATTCACTTGAACATCCGCCACTTTCTTCTTGTAATTCCTTGCAGATTTCTTCGTCATATCTTGGTGGATGGACTACTAATTTACGATCATCAAGACGATAGCCTCCAATAATCAAACCATCTTCAGTAAATTGGATATCCTTTTCTTGATGGGCATCTTTCCAAATAACTTCCCAACCCATCTCTTCTAATATGGCACTATCATATTGTACCAAGAGCCATGTTGATGAGGCAGACCAACGCCCAAGTCCTTGAGTTGCATTAGCCCATGAACCGTCTAGTTGTAATTCACCACCAATGGGGCCAGTCTGCATAGAATAGATATCGGGAAAGAATCCTCTGTCCAATGAAAGCCAACGCAGGAAATTATTTTCAGGCGCTTCAGCCATTCGATAAGCTGCTAAATCAATATGGTTTTGAGTAATGTTGGCATCATCAAATTCCAGACATTCCAATACGCCACAGTCACTCCAATTAGTTGGAGCAGGAGTTGCAATTCCCAGGGAATTTAATCCCGGTTGAGTAAGAATTGAGGTGCCATTCATAAAACCTCGAAAAATATCAGATAGAGTCATGACGCCATTATACTGGTGTCCAGTAACATCGCTGACCAAGGGTTTTAGCGCTGGAGCAAGAACATGGTCGTAGACAATTTGTTTTTTGGCATCAAGTTCTTGTAATACAGTTAGGTTGATAATGCCGCCTTTAGGTGCAGAAATACCTTGCCAGGGCTCGCCCGATTCAACCATCTCTCCGACATCAGGCAGTGATGAGTAATCTGGTGCACCATCACTTTTTGGTGGTACTGGAGTCCAATCTTCTTCACTGGGAACATATTTAGGATCACGAGCTGAAACGACAAATCCCAAGATGATTTCTGAATTTGAAAACTCATCATTGATTATCTTTTGAGCAGTCAATTCAGGCGATTCCATTTCATAAGATTCCATATCAATTGGTTGAAGCGCAGTTAGGGCCCCAGGAATCATCATAATCGATAGAATGAAAACGGCTATGTGCGCCTTTTTCTTTTGCGGAACAAACCACTTAGCAAAGCGATTGAACTTTGTTCCCATAACATTAGCCCAATGTTTTAACATTTGAAACCATGTATATATCTCGCATACCCTACCGACCAATCATGGCGACTCTTTTGATACTGAATCAGCAACCATATGATGGTACAGATGTGACTTGGAATGCTCTGCGTTTAGCAAGGCAATTACATAGTGATGGAGTGGAAGTTAGAATATTTCTGATGAATGATAGTGTTGATTTGGCAAGAGATGGAATCACACCGCCAGAAGGTGTTGAAGACATGGTTGCTATGACCAAGGATTTGATTGCCAAAGGTGTTCCAGTCAAAGTCTGTG
>MDTE01146190.1_pt1 | contig 10054 bp, 10 predicted proteins | sample 811231 | NCBI WGS metagenome assembly MDTE01 (sample SAMN05326651, study PRJNA326480) | marine metagenome | isolation source: seawater | place: Indian Ocean: Red Sea | collected 2010 | reverse complement strand
CGTATAAGTTCATTTAATTTCTTTAATAAAAAATGAGGATATACTATTATAAATCTTTAATTACAATAGCAAAAACAATATAAAATATAGGTTTTTTAGATGTTTTCACTAGTATTTCCAGGACAAGGCTCTCAAACAATTGGTATGGGAAAAGATCTTTTTGAAAATTATGAATTAGTAAGAGATTTATTTGATCAAGCAAATAAGTCATTGGGTGTTAATTTATCAAAAATAATTTTAGAGGGACCTAAGGATGAATTAGATCTCACAATAAACACTCAACCAGCAATATTTCTAATAAGCTACTCAATTTTTCAGGTAATGAAAAAAGAATTTAATATTGATCTTGATAATGCAAAATATTTTGCTGGTCATTCACTAGGTGAATATTCTGCTTTGTGTGCTGCTAACTATTTGAGTTTTTTAGATACTATTAAACTTTTAAAAACTAGAGGTGACGCAATGCAAAATGCTGTCCCGAAGGGAGAAGGGGGTATGTTAGCAGTTTTAGGTTCAAAAGTTGAAATTATAGAGGGTCTTTTGAATGAAAATAAAAATAATTTTTTAGCACAGATTGCAAATGATAATTCTGAAGGTCAGATTGTTTTAAGTGGAAGAAATGGTGACATAGAAAAATTAATACAAGTTTTGAATTCAAAAAATATAAAAAACATCAAATTACCAGTTAGCGCTCCTTTTCATTGTCAACTTATGAATAACGCTACTAAAATTATGAGAAAAGAAATTCAAAAATTAAATTTCCAAGATTCTAAAAATAAGTTGATTTCAAATGTGACAGCAAAAGAAATTTTAAACAAGGAAGAGCTTAAAATGTTATTGGTTGATCAAATAGAGAATAGAGTTAGATGGCGAGAGAGTGTAGTTCATATGATTAATAATGGAGTAAATCACTTCATAGAAATTGGACCTGGAAAAGTGTTATCAGGTTTAATAAAAAGGATAGATAAGAGCGTAAAAATTAATACAATTAATAACGTGAGTGATATAAAAAATTTTAAATTATGATTAATTTAAAAAATAAAAATATAATTGTTACAGGAGCATCAGGAGGAATAGGTAGCTCAATAGTGAAAAAGTTGAGTGAGTGTGAAGCTAATATATTAGCTACTGGAACAAAAATTGAAAAGTTAGAGGAATTAAGGTCAAATTTTAAAAATGTAAAGATTTTAAGTTTTGATATCTCTCAAAGTGAAAAAATTGAAGAATTTATTGAAAATGCTACAACACAACTTGGAGGGACGTTAGATTGTATTGTTAACAATGCTGGATTGACATTAGATAATTTAGCAATTCGTATGAGCCTTGATGAGTGGAAAAAAGTAATTGATATAAATTTAACATCCACTTTCCTTTTAAGTAAATTTGCTATTAAAAAAATGCTAAAAAATAGATCAGGAAAAATTGTAAATATTACATCTGTTGTTGGTCACACTGGAAATTTAGGACAAGCAAATTATACAGCATCAAAAGCAGGAATAATTGCCATGTCAAAAAGTTTGGCAATTGAATATGCTAAAAAAAATATTAATGTTAATTGTATTTCACCAGGTTTTATAAAAACTGCTATGACAGATAAGTTAGATGAAAAATTTAAAGAATTAATTATATCTAAAATTCCATCCGCAAGATTAGGAGAGCCAACAGATATTGCCAATGCAGTTCTTTTTTTAGCCTCAGATCAATCAAATTACATTAATGGTGAAACAATTCACATTAATGGGGGCATGTATATGGCTTGACAAACCAAGTTTTTAAACTATTAACGAATGTAATAACAAAGGATCAATATGTCAGAAGATGTTTCAAGTAAAGTAAAAAAAATTGTTGCTGATCACCTAGGTATCGATGAGGCCAAGGTAACGGAGGAGTCAAGTTTTATAGACGACTTAGGAGCAGATAGCTTAGACACAGTTGAGCTAGTTATGGCTTTCGAGGAAGAGTTTGGCTCGGAGATTTCTGATAGCGAGGCTGAAAAAATTTTAACAGTTGGCGATGCTGTAAAATTTATTGAAGGAAAAGCAAATTAGATTTTAAATGCCCGTAGATAAAGATGGGGTGATGATAATTTTGTCTTCTCCATCTGGAGCAGGAAAGACCACATTAGTAAATTTACTATCAAAACTAGATAATTTTGAAATTTCCATTTCACATACAACAAGAAAACCAAGACCAAAAGAAATTCATAATAAGGATTATTTTTTTGTTAATGAGGATGAGTTTAAAAGGTTAATTAAAGAACAAGAATTTTTAGAGTACGCTAAAGTTTTCAATAATTTTTACGGCTCAACTCGAACACCGGTTATAAATAATTTAAATGAGGGAAAAAATGTACTTTTTGATATTGATTGGCAGGGTGCTGATCAAATTAAAAATAAAAAATTAAATTATAAGCTAATAACTTTTTTTATATTGCCACCAAGTAAAGAAGTATTGTTTAAAAGATTATCCAATAGAGATATGAAAGATAAATTAATAGTTGAAGAAAGAATGAAGCAGTTTGAGCATGATGTACTGCAGTGGATCAATTATGATTATGTCGTAATTAATAATAATTTAAATGAATGTTATGAAAAAATTTATAGTTTAATTCAAGCTGAAATTAAAAATTTTTCAAAAGATTATGATAAGAATTTAATACGCAAACATGTAGAAACACTTACATCATAATTTTTCATATTCTTCAGTTAATTTATAATAAGTTTCTTGACTTAAATTATGGGGTCTTAAATTTAAATCAATTTTGAGTTTATTGATTATATCTAGATTATTCTTAAATAATAAATTAAATGGTGTTTTTAATTTTTTTCTTCTTTGATTAAAAAAAATCCTTGTGATTTTCTCTAAGTTTTTTGGGTTTTTAAAATGATGAAAAGATTTTTTAGGTTTTAAAAATAATAAAGAGCTATCAACTTTAGGTTTAGGAGTAAAACACGCTGGTTTAACATCACAAATCTTGTTTATTTCTAATTTCCAATTAGTTAAAATTGATAATCTTCCGTATTTAGAAGAATTAAATTTAGAGATAATTCTCTCAGCCACCTCCTTTTGAAACATAAGAATCAAAGCATCAAACCAAAAATCTTCATTATCTAAATTAACTATCCATTTCGCTAATATTTCAGTAGAAATATTGTAAGGTAAATTTCCAAAAACAATTAATTTTTCTTTGTCTAGATTTTTTTCATCAGTTTTTAAGATATCATCATTGACTACTATTATTTTTTCAGAAAATTTTTTTTTCAACATAATGGCTAATTTTTTGTCTTTTTCTATTACTAAAAGTTTTTTTGGATTATTTTTTAAAATATAAGATGTAAGACTTCCAGTTCCTGGACCAACTTCAAGCACTGGTTTATTCTCAATTTCTGTTACGGAAACAATTTTTTTTAATATATTTTTATCAATCAAAAAATTTTGACCTAAACTTTTTTTTGCTTTTATCACTTTCTAAAATCTAAAAAAGTTAATGCATTAATTAAACTTAAAGGATTAGATTTATTTTTTCCTATCATTTTCTCATTTGGCCCATGATCAGGAGAAATTCTAATAAATGGAAGCCCTAAAGTAATATTGAACGCATCATATTCAAATAGAGTTTTTATAGGTGTTAATACTTGATCATGATACATACCAACAATTACATGAAATTTTTTTCTATTCTTTTTTAAAAAAATTGTATCTGCAGCAAATGGTCCAAAAATTTTATAGTTATTCTTTGCTAGAGATTTTATTGTTGGTTTGATGATTTTCTTATCTTCATCGAAAGCATCTATGCTTTCACAATGTGGATTTAAACCAGTAATAGCCATTTTAGGTTTGTGGTGAAAATATTTTTTAAAAAAAGAATCAACTAGTTTAATTTTTTTTCTGATCATATTCCTATTAATTATTTTTGAAACTTTTTTAATCGGCAAATGAGTTGTTAAAGGGCAGACAGATAGGTTTTTGTTATAAATAAGCATTGCGAAACTTTTTGTTTTTGTTTTGTGGGCTAAATATTCTGTAATACCTAAATATCTTTTTTTTAAAAAAAATTTTTTTGAAATCGGCCCATTTACAAATTTATTTGAAATTTTTTTGTTCATAATTTCAAGAGCTACATCAAATGATTTTTTTATGTATCTATTTGATTTGCTTGAAATTTTATCAAAGGGTTTTTTTTGATTATAATTAACGTTGATTAAGTTTATTTTTTTATTGTCTAACTGAAAATTTTTAATAAGATTTAAGGAATTAATTAGTCTAATTTTCATTTTTATGTTTAATTTTTTCATTTGAAGTTTAATTAAATTTTGTGAGGCAATTAAAATAATTGGACTTTTAAATTTTTTATATTTTAATGATTTAGCAAAAATTTCAACAAAGATACTATTCGGCTCACCAGCAACGACAATTATAGGTTTATAAACCATATATTATTAAATTTTTTTTGAGTTTATTTAAATACATGGTTGAGTATTGGTTAAGTTGGTCATTTGTTTTAAATCTAATAACTTCATTTATTCTATCAGATAGATTGACTTTTGATTTATATTCTTTTTCATCGTCAACTTTTACTATTATAAATCCTGATGAAGTTCTAATTGGCTTCGAGAATTGTCCTGGCTTTAATTTTATAAGAACAGTTTTTAAAGTTTGATTTAAATTATCTTCCTTTACCCAACCTATAAGACCTCCATTAGCTGATGTTTCGGAATTACTATGAATTAATGCAGTTTTTTTAAAACCTAAATTCTCTATATCTTTAAGAATTTTTTCGTATTTTCTGTTAAAATCATCTTTATCAGAAACATCAAAAATTATTTCTGAAAGTAAAAGTTCTCTTTGGAGTTCATTCTTATAATTTTGCGAAATTTCTTCTTTTATTTTATCTTTATCTATAACAATTTTTTTACTAAATTTTTGAAAAATTAGATCGTTCCAAATTAATTCAATTGTAAATTTTTCTTTTACCATTTTGATATTTAAGTTTTTGTTTCTTAAAAAAATATCAAAGTTTTCAATAGAATCTATTTCTTTTTTAGAATACTTTTCTTTTATAAGTTTTAATAAAAATTTGTCATCAACTTTTAATTCTTCTACAAACTTCAATATCTCTATTTTTTTAATTTTGTCTCTTATGATAGAATTTTTTGATATTTCGAATAATTCTTCATTGGTCAAAATATTTGTTTCAGGCTGGAATATTTTAAGGAATTTTACTTCGTCATGAATATCTAGTGTGGTAATTATTTCATTATCTATTTTAAACAATATTTTATTTTCTAAAGCACTTAAATTTTGGATATTCAAAAATGTAGTGAATACAATTAATAAAAATTTTGATGTTATTTTCATTTTTTTGCTAAATACATCTAGCTAATTTGCAAATTTTTGCTCTATTGAAGTTAATGGTACTAATTTTATGCTAAACATATAATCTTCAGTGGGCTCTAAATCTCTATCTTTATAGTAAGTTTTGTTATATCTAATACCCGCAACTAGACAATCATTTTTGTATTCGTAAATTAAATCATAGTATTCAGTTAAATCAATTTCTCTATTTTCTCTTGTTCTAAATGAAATAAAATTTTTTTCTTTAAAATTAAATGTTGTAATATTTTCCAAAATATTTGTACTACCAATAACATCATTCTCTTCTATATAATTAAAAGTAGTTACAAAATTATTTTTGATAAAGGTTGTACCCAATGAATTATATTGAACTTGATCAAGATCTTCATTAATTGAAAATTCGTAATTGAAATTTATGTTTTCATTTAGATTATTAGTTATTTTACCAAAAAAATTTGAATTTTTTTTGTTCAAAGTACTATTAGATGGTATTTGATCATTTGATTTAGTCCTTAGAACAGTTCCAAGTTTTAATTCAAAATATCTATTTATATTATCAATTTTTTCTTTTTTATAGTCTAACCCTAGGGTTAAATTTTGTCCCGACTCAAGTGTATCAATTAAACCAAGTCTATTAATATCAAATAAGTTATCATTGCTTATTTTTCTATTTTCATTTTTATAACTTTTCATGTCTGAAGGATTTACCCTTAAAGATAATATTGGACTTAAATAGTTTGAAAAATTTTCATTAATATTAATGAGTGGAAAACTTGAAGCTATCTCAAAAATATTCATGAATTTTATGTGTGGACTAGAGTCGTATTCAACATTGTTTTTACCTGCAGAAATGCTGTTTTTTAAATAATAATTAAAATTATTCTTAAATCCATTTTTTGAAAAAAAATCGTAAGATTGAATATTTAAATTATTTATCATTCTAGATCTAAGACTATTGGTGTCTTTTAAAATATTGTCTCCTTGAGATAGAAAATCAAAAGAGGCAAAATTGTTATTATCAAAAAAGCTTCTAGAGAAATCATAATATGGTAAAATATATTGATAACGATCACTATTTTGCTTAGAAAGATTTTCGTAAGATGTAAAACCTGAACTTAATACAAACTTTTCATTTTCAAAATTTAAATCTATTTCAGAAGTTAGTGTATCAAAGTTATCTGGTTTAAGATCTGTGTTGATAATATTTGTATCAAAAACTTTAAGATACGTATCATTATTTACTTTTTGAAATGAAATATTAAGCGAACTTTCAATAAAATTTTTTAAATCTAAATCTAATTTATATTTTGAGAAAAAATGAGTTAGTGTATTTTTTTCATTTGATTTTTTTGATTTGTAACCATCAACAATGTTAAAATCAGTTATAAAAAATGAGTTCTTGTTTCTCTGTCTAAACTCATTTTGAATCATTAAAATACCTTTACCGAAAAGTCTTGGTTTAAAAGTAAAATCTTTATTAATTGATGGAGCATAAAAATATGGTATTTGTATAGACGATCCCAAAATATTTGAGTTATTAATGTGAGGCACTAGAAAACCTGATTGTCTTCTTACAGTTGGGCCTGGGTGAAAAAATTTTGGGAAATATAATACAGGAAAATCGAAAACTTTTACTAACGCATTATCATATTGTATTTGTTTTTTATTTTCATCGTAACTTATTTTATCAGCTTGGATACTCCATGGTGGACAACTATCATTTTTTTTACATGTGGTGAATATACCCTTGTTAATTGTTGTGATACCATTTTTGCTTGATGAAGAAAGTCCTCTAAACCTTGGATCATTATCTTGATTACCAAATGTATCTTTTTTAAAGTCGATACTTATGTCTTGAGCAATGTACTCTTGGTTTTTGAGATTAAAAATTGCAGACTTAAAAAAATATTTATCTCCAAAGGGTTCATTATATTTTGTATGGATAAAAATTTTTTCACCTTTTAAAGTTTCCTCATTTAAAGAATAACTAAATTTTTCAATTTCATATCGTGTATAATTTATTTTATCTAAAATTGTTCCACCTATATCTGAGCTAATGATCATTTCATTTCTCAGAATTATAATATCTTCAATTTTAAATTCATAATTATTACCAATTAAAGCTTTTGCTTTACCTTTAATTTCTATTTTCTCTTTATTTTTAAAATAAATAATATTTTTGGCTAAAAAATTATAGCTGTTGGTTTGATCCTCAATTTTTATATTTCCCTGAGCTTTTAAAATATTTTTTTTCTTATCAAATTCAAATTTATCAGCTTCAATGACAATACCACCATCAGTTTCTATAGTGCCCCTATTTTTTCCGATTATCTTATTTCCATCATCTAGAATTTCTATTTCAGTTACATCAAAACTAATCTGATCATTGCCATAAACATTAAAAAAAATTAGATTAGAGATGATTAAAAAAAATATTATAATTTTATTTATCATTTACATTTCTCATTAAAAAAAGGTTTATAGTTGTTAGTATAATTAAAGGAATGAAAACAGAACTAATAGTATTTATTTTTTCAGATGTTCCCAAGATATAAAAGAAATTGTTTATATAGTATATAATGACTGATAAAAAAAGTCCCATTGTTATTTTAAGACTTTTATTTTTAAAAGTTTTTGTGTTCATCATAATTATTGCAGAAAAAATAAACATTAATATGAAATAGATAGGAAATGAAATTAATTTGAATAATTGAAGATCTATTTCTGTTAGTGAATAATTTAGTTTTTTGTAGTTTTTTCTCATCTCAATTAATTCTAGAAATGATAAAGAGGACATATTAGAGAATAAATTTTGTATTAATTTATAGTCAAAATTGGTTTTGAATTTTAAATTTTCTATAGTTTGCTTATTATTTTGAACATAAATCTCAGCATTTTTAATAATCCATTCCTTATTTGTTATATCGACCTTTTGACTTTTAATATTTCTTATAATTTCAAAATTTTTATCAAACTCAGATATATAAGTATTAATAAGTTCATTATTATTAAAAGAACTAGCATTTATCATTAGTATATTTTCATTATATATGTCTTTTATCCATAAACCATTGTTTGTTATTACAGCAAGATATTTCTTATCCTCTGTATAATTTGATTTTAAACCTAGATATAAATTTTTTAGATTGGATGATAAATTATAAAAAATAGAAATTATAAAAATACCAACAAAAAAAGTTGTTATAGATAATATGGAAAATATTTTTGTATTTTTAAGTCCAGAATACTTAAATATATTTATCTCATTATCATTAAAAAGAGTATTAAAAAAAAATTGTGTTGAAATTAAAAAAATGAATGGAAACATTTCAAAAACAAACATTGGGGTATTTATTAAAGATAAATAGAGTGGAAAATATGATTTTACATTTGTCTGTTTAAAAAACTCTAATTCTGTTAATAAATTTAAAATATATATTAAACAGAAAAAAATAAAAAAAACATTTATTAAAGATGATAAATAAGTTTTAACTAAAAATTTTGTATAAGTATTCATTTGTAAGTTTTTAAATTTTTGAATCTTATCAAATAATTTGAATAAAGACTTATGATTAAAAACAATGGTATTATAAAAAATTTAATATTCTTTAAAAAATTTTCATTGATTAATCTGATTGTCATTTCTGAGACAATTATTGTACCAAAACCAATTAGAAAAATTAGAATTTTGTACCTTGGATAATTAATATTTTCTTTAGATTTAAATATTAGTAGTAATGATATGAGAATTAAAACTGGAATGTATAATGGAATTATAATCCTTTTGTATAATTCTTTTAATATATTATCAATGTTATCAGCCATACAATTTTCAACTGTAAAATCTTGACTGATTTTTAAAATGTTGAAACCCATCAAATTATGATAACATTTTATTAGATCCATAGTTGCAACCTCTTGTGTTTTTTTATAGGTGGTAGTATTATCTTCAAAGTTGCTTAAGTTGAAATCTGTTTTCTTGAATTTAAAATTTGTGATCTTGTCTCCAATAACACTAATTGTTTCTCCAAATTTTAATTCTAAAAATTGATTTTTACCTATTTCTTTAAACCTACCTTCTTTTGCAAAAGTTATTTGAAAATTTCCTTCGGAGCCTTTCTTAAGGTAAATCTCTTTTAATCTTCCAGTCTCGTCTTTTGAATTACTATAAATTGTTAAACCTTTCACAGCATCATTAAATATCCTTGGCTTAATAAAATTTTCCAGATAATTAATTGATGATGTTCTTAAAAAAGATCTTGCCAAATCTTGACTTTTTGGAACTATAAATGCTGTTAGAAATATCTGAAGTAACATTATTAAAAATGAAAATTTAATAAAAAAATTTATTATTTCAATTTTGTTAATTCCAAAATTCCAAAAAATTATTAACTCATTATTTGATTCGTATTTTCCAATAACATAAAGAAAACTTATAAACAGAATAAAAGGTAATAATTTACTGAGTACTTTTGGAAAATTTAATAGAGAAAAATTTAAATAAACTAAGTAATTTCTTCCATCTTCTACTATGATATCAAGGAAATTTACAGCTTGAAATACCCAAATAATTATACCTGTAGAAAAGAGAGTAATTAAAAAAAAAATTAGACAATCTTTAAGTATTTTTCTAAACAAAATTTTTTCCATTGAAATCTACCAAAATATATTTATATATTTTCAGCTATTAGTTTACAAT
>MDTE01130151.1_pt1 | contig 10054 bp, 8 predicted proteins | sample 811231 | NCBI WGS metagenome assembly MDTE01 (sample SAMN05326651, study PRJNA326480) | marine metagenome | isolation source: seawater | place: Indian Ocean: Red Sea | collected 2010 | reverse complement strand
TTTATTGCCCATCCTATGCCTTGAACACTCCCTCCTTGCATTTGCCCTTCCACATAACTTGGATGAATTGCTTTCCCAGCATCCTGAAAAGCCGTAAATCTAACAATATCAATTTTCCCTGTTTCATCATCTAATTTAATATCAACTATATTCCCAGCAAATGATCCTCCAACACCAGTGGGGGAAATATTTCCTTTACCTGTGATAGGCCCACCGGTATCAATTAACATCGATGCTAATTCTTTAAAACTAAGTTTTAATTCTGAATCAGAATTTGATATAAAAACTCCATTTTTTAATTCAATATCTTGTTCTTCGATGCCCCATATTTTTGCTGCTCTAGCTATCATTTGTTGTTTTACATCTCTCGCAGCTTCAATAGCAGCCCAACCTGTGGCAAATGTTGTTCTGCTACCTCCTGTACCTCCTGAATAACCTAAATTATCTGTATGAGTTACACTCGGGTAAACATCTTTATAATCTATACTTAAAACTTCTGCAGCTTGCATAGCTATAGAAGCTCTAGAACCTCCTATATCTGGAGACCCTTCAACTAAATTGATTGTTCCATCCTGATTAACTCCTATAGAGCAATTAGAAGGGCCACCGCCATTAAACCAGAAGCCAACTGCAATTCCTCTCCCAATATTTTCCCCATCTATTGGAGAATTCCAATGCGGATGATTTTTCATTGCTTCCAATAATTCTGTACATCCAATTTTTGGGAATTTTGGACCATCTGCTCGTCTAGTACCTTCCTTTGAAGCATTCATTAGTCTAAAATCAATTGGATCTAGTGATAGTTTTTTAGCTATTTCATCAACGATTGTTTCAGTCGCAAGAGTAGAATTAGTTGCACCCGGAGCTCTGTAAGCTGCTGTTTTTGGTTTGTTTACAACCACATCTATTCCTTCAACAACAACATTTGGGATATCATAACAAGCAAACATACACTTACCACCAGCTTCAACTGGGGAGCCAGGATATGCTCCAGCTTCATAGGCTAAATAACCTTCTGCTGCAATAATTTTACCTTCTTTTGTTGCACCAATTTTACATTTTATATAAGACCCTGAAGTTGGTCCGGTTCCCTCAAAAACTTCTTTTCGTGTCATAATTATTTTTACAGGCTTTCCACTTTTTTGTGATAGCATAACTGCCACAGGTTCTTGGTATAAAGGAAATTTACCACCAAACCCTCCCCCGATTTCCATGGGTGTTACTTTAATCTGAGAAGTTCTCAAATCTAAAGCTTTAGCTGTTTCTTCTCTTATCTGAAAAGGCCCTTGAGTACTTATCCATATATGTACTCTGCTATCATTATTCCAATGAGCTGTTACATTCATCGGTTCAATATAACCTTGATGCACAGTAGCTGTATTAAATTCTTTTTCTATAATTATGTCTGATTCCTCAAAACCTTTTTTCACATCTCCTATTTCATGTACAAATCTACTTGCAATGTTGGTTAATCCATCTTTTTCTTCTCCAAACAAATCAGTTCTTAAATCATCATGTAAAATTGAAGATTGATCTGATGAGCCAAATGGAGCAGTTATGACTGGATCTAAAATTTCATATTTAACTTTAATTAACTCCAATGCTTCCTCGGCAATATGGGGGCTAATTGCAGCAACACCAGCTATAGCATGACCGACATATAGAACTTTATCTTTAGCTAGACTATTTTCTCTTAAATATTTCAAATCCTTAGTTTTCGATTCCGGAAAATCAGCATGAGTAACTATGGAAATTACTCCTTCTAATTTTTCAGCTTCACTTATATCAATAGAAATAATTTTTGCATGAGCATGCGGGCTTCTTAAAACCTTCCCATGTATATAATTAGTAGGATATACATCAGCGCCGTACTTAGCCAATCCAGTAACTTTATCTGAACCATCAGGTCTTACAGGTCGAGATCCCACTACATCAAAAGAAACATTAGATAAAACTGTATTTTCCTGAAAATCCATTTTAACACCTACAACTAAATTAATTATTACATTAATTATTTTAATCTAAAAAATGAAATAAATGAATATTTAAATTAAAATAAGCAAATATACCACAGCTTCCAATTAATATTTTGTATAATTAAATTTAAGAATAAAAGGAGAAAATAATGGCTATATTAAAAGGAAAGGCAGCCGTAGTTACTGGCGGTGGAAGAGGTATTGGAAAAGCAATTGCAAAAAAACTTGCTGAAGAAGGTGCTAGTGTTATTGTAAATGATATCGGGTGCGAAATCGATGGAACAGGATACTCAAAAGATCCTGCAGACTCAACTGTCGAAGAAATAAATTCAAAAAAAGGCAATGCTAAAGCTGATTACAATAATGTGAGTATTATGTCTGAAGCTGAAAACTGTATAAAGAACTGTATAGACTCATTCGGTAAAATAGATATTTTAATCAATTCGGCCGGCATAGCAAACAATAGATTGATTTTTCAAATGTCACAAAAAGATTTTGATAATGTAATTGACAATAATTTAAAAGGCATGTTTGCGCCTACAAAATTTGCTGCTATTTTATTTAGACAACAAAGAAGTGGAAGGGTGGTAAATTTAACTTCAGATGCAGGTTTAGGAGAAATAGGGAAATCTAATAATGCGGCTGCCTCAGAAGGAATAATAGGATTAACTAGAACAACAGCAACAGATCTAGGAAAATATGGAGTAACAGCAAATGCTATTTCCCCTATAGCCAAAACTAGATTACACTCCGGTACAGTAGAATCTTACCTATCATCAGAACTAATGACTACAAATTCAGATGACAAAGCAGGAATTGGAATATCCGATCCTTCATTAGATTGGAATCCAACAACAGAGGATGGGCCTGAAAATGTGGCTAGTTTAGCGGTTTGTTTATCTACTGAATACCTTCCCAATGTAAATGGATATGTATTCGGAGTCAATGGTGGGAGTATTTATGTATACTCCAACCCAACACCAGATAAAAAAATATACAAAGCCGGAGTATTTGAGATGGAAGAAATGGAACAATTAGTACCAAAAACTTTTGGTATAGGATACTAATAACCTAAAATTAAAAGGAGAAATTACTTATGAATAGATTAGAAGGTAGAGTAGCTATAATCACTGGAGCAGGCAGAGGTATTGGAAAAGCTGTAGCTGAATTAATGGCAAGAGAAGGTGCTTCAATAGTTGTAAATGATTTAGGATCAAATTTAGACGGATCAGGAAATTCCAAACAACCCGCAGATGAAGTAGTAGAATATATTAATGAAAACGGAGGAAGCGCCATAGCCAATTCCGACTCTGTATCAGAATTTCAATCATCAAAACAAATTATTGACTGTGCGATGGATAATTTTGGAAAACTAGATATATTAGTAAATTGTGCAGGAATATTAAGAGACCGAATGATTTTTAATATGACTGAAGAAGAATGGGATGCCGTAATCCAAGTACATTTAAAAGGTACATTTAACATGGTAAAACACTCAATAGATAAAATGTTACCTAATAGATACGGAAGAATAGTATTGTGCGCATCTTCCTCAGGACTTGGAGCATCTGGGCAAGCAAATTATGCTGCAGCTAAAGAAGGTATTGTTGGTTTTTCTAGAGCTGTTGCAAGTGAAGTGTCAGATTATGGAATAAGTATAAATTCAATATACCCTGGGGGGACTTCAAGAATGACACAATCTGTACCTCAAACAACTAGAGATCTTAGACAAGCTTTAGATGCCAAAAAGAAAGGTACTGATACACAAGAGATGCCTTCAAGTGAAGAACCACCAGAAGCTAATGACGTTGAAAATAATGCCCCAAAAATTACATATCTTTGCACTGAGCAAGGTGGAGAAATTACAGGGCAGGTATTTGGAACTTTTGGTTGGAATATGTCATTATATTCCCCGAGGCATGTAACGCATTCTATTAATAAAAGTGGGATATGGAGTATAGAGGAACTTTCAAATATTCTTCCAATTTCTTTAGCTAAAGAATTAATTAACCCTGTTCCAAAACAAGACCCAAAAGCAAAAAAATGAATTTATTAGATATTATATTTGGATTAATATTTTTAATTCTAATTTTCTATGGATTCAAAAACGGTTTAATTAAAATCGCTTTATTTTTTACAGCTTGTTTGATTGGTTGGATCTTATCAAGTATATTCACCCCATCGATAATAGGAGTTTTACCAAAATTAAGTTTAGATATAAATATTATTTCAGGAATAATTTATTTCGTACTAATAATTATATGTATACTAATAACAAGCTCATTAACAAAACCTTTAAAATCAATTTTATCTTTAGCTACTTTTGGTTTTTCTTCTCTAATAGATAGAATAGGCGGAATAATCATTGGAGTTATCTTTGCATTTGCAATAATAACAATATCAATAATATCACTGTCAAGAATAACTTATCATTTCGAAGTTTCCAATTCAAATGTAATTACTAACTATGCCAGTGAAACACCTTTTATAAAAAATAAAATCAACAATATAGAAAATCAATTTATCAACTCAAAGATATCATTGAATTCAATTAAATTAATCAATTCATTAAATCTTCATAAAACACCGTTTGTTCCAGTATCTTTCTCTAATTCATTTGAAATTTTAAATAATAATGTATATAAATAAATTTATATGAATATTTTAGAGTCAACAAATATACAAACAAGAAAATCAAGGATAAATACCCCTGTGCTAATACTTAACCAAGATTATTCTCCTTTGGGGATTTGCCTTGCAAAAAGAGCTATAGTATTAATTTTTTCTGAAAAAGCTGAAACAGTTATCAATAGTGAAAATTCTATTAAATCTATATCTCGATCATTTCTTATACCTTCTGTAATTAAAACACTAAAATATATTAAAAGACCTTATGAAAAAAAGATTTCTAGATTTGGAATTTTTGCAAGAGATAACTTTGCCTGTCAATATTGTAATACTACAAAAAAGAAATTAACCATTGATCATATAGTACCTAAATCTAAAAATGGGGACCACAGTTGGGATAATGTAACTACTGCATGTACTGATTGTAACCACAAAAAAGCTGGTAGAACACCTAGAGAAGCAAAAATGAAACTAATAAAAAAACCTGCTATACCTAATCTCAATACACATATTTTAAAATATTCAAACAATATACAAAATTCATGGACGCCTTTTTTGTTCAAATAAACAATTATTAATTAAATAATTAGATGTTTTTATAGCCCCTTCTATAGAACTATTGCATAAATAACCACCACAAAAAAATACATTGCTATTAAATAATTCTCTTATTTCATGTTGATATTGATATAAATTATTAAATGGAATATCGTTGGAATGATCTTTGATTCGTAATAATTCTAAAGTATCAATCACGTTACCATACCATTGTTTTAATTCCTTAATAACAATATGTATTAAATCATTATAAGAATAAGAAGATTCATTAAATAAACTAACTGAAATCAAATTCTCTCCATTCAAGCTATAATTTGGATTTATTAAATTTAAAATACTTAAATGATTTATAATCTCATTACTATTAGCATTTAAAATTATTCCTGGAAAATTTGATAAATTTTCAGAGGTTTTAAAATAAATATTAGTAACGGATTTATTTGTAATATTTATATTAAGATTAAAAATTTCATTGACAGAGTTTAAATCTGTAGCAAAAATAATATTTTGTGAATTATAATGATTACCTGCTTTTGTTATAACAGTATTATTTTTAACAGAAATTACTTCTTCATTATAAATAAATTTATCAATTGGAATATTTTTTTTTAATTGATTACTAAACTCAATCATTCCGTTGTGAGGAACAGTTGCTCTCCCGAATGCAAAGAATTTAAGATAAGCTAACGCAATACTAGTTTTAGTACTTAATTGATTATCTAATAAAACACCTTTTAAAAACGATTTAACAAACATTTTAAATTCATTACTGACAATCGGAAAATTATTTATCCAATTATCAGTCTCAAGATCTGTATTAATTTTATCCAACAGCACATTCTTAGAAATTAATATTAATCCAAATAATTCATTCCATAATTTGTTATTCTTACTAAGTGGGTGAAATAAAGGGTTCAAATATTGATAAAATTTATTATCAACATGAACTAAAGCCCCGGAGTGAAAATTTTTTAATTTTAACTTTTCATAATCAAATAATTTTCTACTTTCGGGATAATTATCTAAAAAGATTTGAAATCCTTCATCCAAAATAAATCCATCTTTATGCTCTGAATATACTCTGCCACCAGAAAATGATTTTTTTTCAATAATTTTGAAATCTAAATTATTTTCAGACATATATTTTGCTATATTTAATCCGGCAACTCCAGAGCCAATAATTATAAACTGTGAATCGATAAAATACCCCTAAAATATATGAATTATAAAGAGAAAATTAAATTATCAATAACTAAAGATGGATTTGAATTTAATTTTAAGTAAAAATCAAGAGAACTTAAATTATGTATTACTTTTAATAAAATATCATTATCAGAGTTAATCATATATTCATTATATTTAATTGTTATTAAATTATTTATGTGATTAATATTTTTACTTATCATTACATCTTTAATAATCTCCATAGCTATTTCAGTTAAAAAATTAAAATGCAAATAGTCATCTTTAATTAAATTCAAGTATTTATCAGAATTAGATAGCTTAAAGGACATAGGAGAAAATATAAAATCTATAAATTCTTTAACTTCCATTTCAAATTTATCTAACAAATCCAAATCTTCTATCAAAAGTAAACTTAACCAAATTTTACCTCTTGATATAAACCAAATTTTATCAATTAATTCTTTATTTAAATCCTTACTCAATGATGCGAGATTAATAAATTTCGAACTTGAAACTCTTGATAAATTATAAATTTCACATCTTGAGACTATGGTATCTGGAATATTTTTTATATCTGAAGTAGTTAATATAAAAAGTTTTTGATTTAAAGATTCTTCAAACAATTTTAACAATGAATTAGATGCTTGTTTTGTCATGAAATTAGCATCTTCCACTGCAAGCACTTTGCCTTCAGAATTTACAGAACTTAAATACGAATTTTTAATAATATATTCTTCTACAGTCTCAGATTTAATTGAATGATTAAAAGATATAGATTCATTCGATGTAATTAAATGAAAATCAGGATACTTGTTCTCAAGCACTTTAGTACATATTTTACAAATTAAATTGTTCATCATGCATTGTTTTGCACACAAATAAAATGAGGCTATAATTCTAAGTAATTCATAGATACCATCATATCTAGTCCCAACAATTATTAGTGGTTTACTAGAATCATTAGATGATAAATTAATTAAAATATTTTCAAGAAGTTCTGAATTGAAATTAGAAAATAATTTTATTTTATCTAGCATCAAATTATACGTCCATTTTAAACAAATCTGCCAAAGATTCTCTTTTTCGAATAATCGAATCCATACCATCCTTAACAGAAACAATAACCGGCCTAGGATTCATATTATAATTACTTGCCATAGATGTAGAGTAAGCTCCTGAAACTGGTATCGCTATAATATCTCCTGATTTAATTTCAGGTAATGATATATCCTTAACTAAAATATCTCCTGATTCACAATATTTCCCAACAATAGTGACTTTCTCTTTAGGTCTTTCATCCCAAAGCCTATTAATTACAACAGCCTCATATTTTGCTCCATATAAAGCTGGTCGAATATTATCTCCCATACCACCATCAACAGAAATATACTTTCTTACGTTTTCTATATTTTTAATAGCACCAACAGAATATATTGCAACTCCAGCAGGTCCTGTAATTGCTCTCCCAGGCTCAATTATGAGTTTAGGTTTAGGGAAATTATAAATATCCAAAGACTCATTTAAAGTATTGCATATAGCATCTGCATACTCTTTTACTGAAGGAGTTTTATCCTTAACGGTGTAAGATACAGCAAAACCTCCTCCAGGGCTAAATTCTTTTAATTGTAATTTTTTAAACTGAGACAAAAATTCAATTACTTTCTTTATCCCCAATACATAAGGAATAGTGCTAAATAAAGGGGATCCTAAATGAAAATGAATTCCTATAAGGTTTAAATTAGTCATATTTTCAATTAAATTAATAGCTTTTTCAGCATCCCCATTATCAATAGCAAATCCAAATTTACTATCTAAAATACCAGTAGTAGTATACTTATGAGTTCTTTCATCAAGCTCTATTGCAGGAGACAATCTAATTAAAATATCTTGAATTACATCACTATTTTTTGACAAAGAATTCAGTAAGTCTAATTCATGAAAGCTATCTACTACAATTTTGCTTAATCCTGCTTCTTGTGCTAATTTAAGTTCAGTTTCAGTTTTATTATTCCCATGAAAATAAATCTTTTCAGGATCTATTCCGCATTGAATTGCCAAAGCCAATTCGCCGCCTGAAACAACATCTACACCAAGTCCTTTATCTAATATGATTTTAAATATTGATTTATTTGCAAATGCTTTAGAACCATAAACTACTTGTGTATTTTGGTATCTATTAGTGAATTCTGTATTGTAAGTATCACAGACATTTTCAATATGCTCTGTATCAAATAAATAAAACGGAGTACCATATTTTTTTGCTAAATTCTGTACATCGCATCCGCCTATTTCCAATCTTCCAGAACTAGTAATTTCAGTAGTATTGGGAAAAACTTTTTCTATAACTTCCATTAATTATCCTCTAAAAATAATAACTATATTTCTATCTTAATTCTTATAATTTAATCTATCAACTGAGATAGAGAGTGTTATAAATAAAATGTTATAATTCAATTAACTTTAAATAATAATTACTGAATATTCTAGGTTAGAAATTATATGGTAAACAGAGCATATGGCGAATTAAAAATCTTTTCCGGCACATCTCATCCAAATTTGGGGAAAAAAATATGTAACTATCTTCATATCAGCCCAGGAAAATCTGAAATATTTAAATTTAGTAATGACAATACATTCGTTCGTATATTAGAAAATATAAGAGAAAAAGATGTATTTATTATTCAACCTGCCTCTACTCCTGTTAATGACAATTTAATGGAACTATTAATTTTTATTGACGCTGCTAAAAGAGCTTCAGCAGGAAGAATTTCTGCTGTAATTCCTTATTTTCCTTATGGAAGAACAGATAAAAAAGATCAACCTAGAGTTCCTATAACTGCAAGATTAGTTGCTGATTTAATCACAATTTCAGGAGCAGACAGAATTTTGACTCTAGATTTGCATGCAGGGCAAATTCAAGGATTTTTTAACATACCTGTAGACGAATTAACTGCAAGTTCAATCCTGGCAACCGAATTAAAATCTGTTATGAAAGATAAAGACAATTCTGTCGTAGTTGCCACTGACCTTGGGGGTGCAAAAATTGCCAGAGAAGTTGCCACAATTTTAAATACATCGATTGCTATAGTTGATAAAGCCAGAAATGATAATAGTGAAACAGTAAAATCTCATAACTTAATTGGGGATGTGGCTGGTAGAGATGCATTTATTGTAGACGATGAAATAGGGACAGGAGGAACAATAGAATCTACAGTAGAAGTATTAAAAAGTAATTTCGTAAAAAACATTTATTGTGCAACTACTCATGGAGTATTTTCAGGAAATGCTATAGAAAAATTATCTAAATTAGAAATAAATAAATATTTTGTAACAGATTCATTGCCTCAAAATTATTCTGAATATACCCAATTTAATGATGTATCCATTGCAAACTTATTTGGAGAAGCAATAAAAAGAATACATGAAGGTTCATCCGTAGGTGAATTATTTAATCAAGATAATATATAGTTTTTTAATATGATTACTAATCTGATAAAAAAATTTTTCCCAGATAATAATGAAAAATTTCTTAATAAAAACACACATCTTCTTGCAAAAATTAACGAAAAAGAAAGTAAATTAGCATCCTTATCTGATAAAGAATTATCTGAATACTCTCATAGATTATCATCATCAAATAATTCACCTAAGGATGAACAATTAATTATTAAAAGTTTTTCACTCGTAAGAGAAACCTCAAAAAGATT
>MDTE01081802.1_pt1 | contig 10055 bp, 13 predicted proteins | sample 811231 | NCBI WGS metagenome assembly MDTE01 (sample SAMN05326651, study PRJNA326480) | marine metagenome | isolation source: seawater | place: Indian Ocean: Red Sea | collected 2010 | reverse complement strand
TAGCCAGTCCCAGGAGCACTGATGTCTGCGCAGCTTGCGCCGGTGCCGCAATCTGGATTGGCAGCGCAGCCATCAGTGTCAGTGCACGTAGCTGCGTTATTGGTGGTTGTCGCCCCGGTGTAGCCAGTGCCGCAGTCGCAGGTGTAGCCAGTCCCAGGAGCATCGGTATCTTCGCAGCTTGCGCCCGTACCACAGTCAATTCCATCGCAGCCATTAGTGTCAGTACATGTCACACCATCCCCGCTGTAGCCCGAGTTGCAGGCACACGAGAAGCTGCCGTCCGAGTTGGTGCATGACGCATTGGTACCGCAGTTGTCCGTGTTAGCCGTGCACTCGTCGATGTCCGAGCAGGTTCCTGTGGTGCCATCACCAGTGTAGCCCGAATCGCATTCGCATGTAAAGCTTCCAGTTGTGTTGGCACATGACGCGTTAGTATCGCAGTTGTTGTCGCCTGTGACGCATTCGTCTACGTCTACGCAACTTCCACCTGAAAAATAACCATCCTCACCACATATATGTTGACCGTGGGATGTATAGCCAGTATGACATGTGTAAATACATTCTTCTCCAGTATAACCCGAACAAACAGTTGATGAATTTATTATATTTCCGTCGCAGCGGACCGCGAGCGTGCCGTCCCGGATAGAGCTGAAGCTGTATTCTGGAGGTGAAGGAGGTGAAGGAGGTGAAGGAGGTGAAGGAGGTGAAGGAGGTGAAGGAGGTGAAGGAGGTGTGGGAGGTGTGGGAGGTGTGGGAGGTGAAGGAGGTGAAGGAGGTGTGGGAGGTGTGGGAGGTGTGGGAGGTGTTGAAGCAGGCACTTCCTCGCAGCATGTAGCCACTGGATTTGTCCCTTGTTCTGTTGTTTCAGAACCAGCGATCAACCGCTTTCCTATAGGGCACCTCATATCAGAACACAGGGGTGTATTTGAAGGTGTTGGACTTCGGTTGACCTTTATTATAATAAGTATGGAAGCAACAATTACTAATATACCAAGAACCCCTCCTAATAATAATTTCTTATCCATATATAATACATATATAATATTTACTTTTAAAATTTGAAGTGGTTAACATATTTTTAACAATTTATTTTAATGGAAGTCCATGATTTTAAAAGGATATTTGTATTAATAATCCTTTTTGGAACAATCTTATTTATATTTATAGAGTGTATTCGCTTATTTAAATGTAATTGTCTTAAATGTAAACGTCTTAAATGTAAACACCGTGTTAGAGTTCAACCCGTGGTAGTTATTGGGACACCCATTGAAATTATAAATCATGAAATAGTTGTAATTGGACAACATCATAATGAAGAAATAAATCCGGGCGAACAAGTAATTGTTGTAGATGGATTATTAATAAATAATAGTATGTGAATTAAAATATTTAAAACTAGATTATTACATAATAATAAATGAATAAAGGTAATTTTAGCAAACTCGAAGATAATAGTAATGATGCAGGTCAGATGTTTATAGATATGAAGGATCATTATGAAATAGAATACATAAACTTTATTATAAATATCTTAGAACCATTTATTGATTTTCAGTTTAACAAAGTGACTGATGTGATAAATATTTTTTATAAAGATAGCAAATTACCAGATGGTAAAAAAGAAATTAGTGTTAAAGAATTTATACATTTTATTCAAATAAGTTTTCCAAGATTTATTAAGGAAGAAGCAAATGATTTAAGTAAGGTTATTAATAAAGAACATCTAGATAAAGATACATTTGAAAGGTTCTTAAAACTTGGTATAGATGAATTTAAAGAATCATATGTTAAACAGAAGAAAGAAAAAGATGATATGTATGATACAGTTATAAATATGGATACTGATGAAATAGAAAAAAGAAAGAAATTTTATAATGATGAGAAAGGATATAATGAATTGAGTAAGGTTATGCGTTCAAAATTAACATATTTAGACCGACTCCTTCATTTTAATAAGGAAAAGCATTCTAAAATTGATGATATTTTAAAACTGATTGAAAATATTAAGTATCTTCTATAAATTTGATATTTAGGATAAATTCTTTTTTTTAAATTATGAATGGATACATTGATTGGAGTTCAAGAGAGTGCGATGCTTCTTGTGCTAGTGAAGTGATACAAATATCTCAAGATGTTGCTCAGTATGCGCAGATGGCAACAGCAGAAACCGCCTATTCAAGAATAGCTTTAGAAACTACAATGAGTATATTAGATGAAATAAAAGATTTAACTGAAAATATAGAAGGACAAGTAATACAACTCCGCATTGATATTCTTAAACTAAATAAGAATATAACTAGATTATCAGATGAAGTAGAGAATTCAATGGTTCCAACATTGGATGATAATATATTTAAATTACTGATTGCTATTATATCAGCAATAACCGTATGTATTGTAGTGTGTCAATTAGTTATATTTAACACTAGTCGGTTGGAGGCTAGAAAAGAAGAAAGAAGACGTATTATTTTACAACAAAATAAGAATAAGAGGATTCATCCTAGTGTTTGAAGGATTATTATAAAAATAATATAGTTATTAATAAATAATAGTTAAAATGTCCGATGAAAGCACCGATTCTAATGGTAATATGGATCCATATAGGAAAGAAGTTTTAGAATCACAGAATATAAGGGTATCAAAATTAAGGAAGAAAAAAGATGAAACATATGAATCTGAGGAAGAATCAGATGAAGAAATAAATGAATATAATAATGTATTAAATCTTTTAATATGGGAGGGGCCTTATTTTGAAAATAACAATGGAGAATGGGAAAGAATTGACCCTCGTACATATATCGGAAAAATTTTGAAAGAAAATATACTTGGAGGTGGTCAAGTTTATATTAAATCAATTACCGATATTTTTGGAAAGATATCTTCAAAAAATACAGCAGAAGTATTAAATTTAACTCCTTGGCGGGTTTTTTGTTTTATTGCAACTGTTATTGTCCCCTCATGTCTAAATTCTTATGCTATAACTTATAGATGGTTAGATAGACCACCTAGAAATCAGGATGAATTTCATAATTGGTCTAATGTTGCTCTTGCGCATATTGAGTTTGCTGGCCTTGTAATTATGTTTGCTAATATGATAACAAATATAATATTAGTAATGTTGGATAGAACTATTTCAAATCGGTGGATTAAGGAAAATAAAGGGGGGCAATCTATTATAATTAATATTTGTATTCTATTAACATATATTAGTATAATTCCTATCGGTAGTTTTATTTTAACTGGTATGTATGATATATTTAAAGAAGAATGGAATTTCTTTTTTTATAATAATGAAACATTAATAGAGAACAGTACAGATATTTTTATAAATAATACAATAGAACATAATAATACTGGTTTAGCAGCGTATTTTGATGAAACTAAACTTGGACAATTGGATGAAACATTTTTTGTGATACTTGGGATATATTATATCTGTGCTTTATTTATGTTCGGAATAATTCGTCTTAATAATTTTAGATATATTTCTGAAGATGAAACATTAAATAAGAATAACATTGTAATGTATGACCCTTTTACTATAAGGCAATTATCATTTAGTTTAAAGAAGATAGGGGATTTTTCGTTACTTAAGATAATTGCTTGGACAAAACATCTTCTCCCAGAAACACTAAAGAGTACATATCATAAAATAAAAGGCATGATAAAAGAGAGGAAGGAAGAAAACAAAAGCATTGAAGCTAAATATATATACATGTTTTTAATATTTTCTTTACCAAGTATCTTTTTCTTGATATTATTATTACTTGTATTAATTGGAGTTGGTTTCTTAGGTTTAGTTATAAAAGTAAAACAGGTTGCGTTTGTTGGTGAAATAGAAGTCCTTGATTGGGGCCTTACAGAGTGGATTCAGTTCCTTGCATTTTTGAATAATATGCTTGCCTTAGATTTGAGTAAGGATCAGTCATTGAAAGCAACACTTAATTTCTTATTTGGAGGTCAAGACGCAATACAAGATATGAATGAAATGAAAGCAAAAGGAAAATTCCTAAATATGTTAGTAGCACATTCCACACTACACAATGGATTTTTAAAGACAATCGTTGTACTCCCCCAATTAGGAAGTGCGGAAATACAGCAAATTTGCCTTGAAGAAACTAAAAAAGAAAGACCACTGAAGAAGAGAATAAATTCTTCAAGGTTTCAAACTATGATTGATATTAAAGATGAAACACGAAGAAGGAGTTTAGGTAAGAACAAATCAGACGGTTCTCCTAAAGTACTTAGATTAAAAGATAAAGTAAGGCCCTAATTAAGTATTTGATCCAGTTGTATTATATTCAATATGTTCATCAATAACTAATGATATTACCACAATTAAAGCAAGACATACTAAAATACATATACAAGAACCACATATTATACCAAGTGATATATTATATAGATCATCTCCATTATCTTTATTTTTTATAGTAGTTGTTGGATAAACTTTACTCATTTTTGAATAGTTAAAAATGTTATATTGTCAAATTTAAAGTGTTTGTGTGAATGGAACCATTTATTATAGATTTTTACAATGAAATGCCTTATGGGGTAAATGTTATTGAAAATATGAACAAAGAATTAATAAAAATTCAGGATGAAAACTCCATATTAAATGATAAAGTTTTAGACCTTAAAAGATTAATTGAAAATAACAACCGGTTACATGAACTAGAGATCATGGTAAAAGAATTACAAATATTAAAATTAAAAAGGAAAAAGAAATCATTTGGATGTTTTTAAAAATCGGTACTAAGGTCAAAGACATTTTCTTCGGGAGATGTGTTAGCAACATTAGCATATTCTCCTACTCTTTTTTCAAAGAAGTTTGTTTTCCCTTGAATTGAGATAAGTTCCATCCATGGGAATGGATTCGCAACATTATATACTTTATCAATGCCAAGCATAAGAAGTAGCCTATCAGATACAAATTCAATATATTGCTTCATTAGATCTTTATTCATACCAATTAAATCGCATGGTAGAGATTCAGTAATAAACTCTTTTTCAAGTGATACTGCTTCTTTAATAATTTCAATCACTATATCTTTGGAGGGTTTATCTTTTAACATAGAGTACATTAAAACAGCAAATTCAGTATGCATACCTTCATCTCTACTAATTAATTCATTACTATGACATAATCCAGGCATGAGACCCCTCTGTTTTAACCAGAATACAGAACAAAATGAACCTGAAAAGAAGATACCTTCAACCGCCGCAAAGGCGATTACCCTTGTACCAAAAGATGAATTTTTATCATTAATCCACTTCATACACCATTCGGCCTTTTTCTTAATACTAGGTATATTATCAATCGCATTTAACAGTGTAGTTTTTTTATTAGTATCCTTAACATACGTATCAATTAACAGAGAATATGTTTCAGAATGAATATTTTCCATCATAACTTGAAATCCATAAAAGAATTTTGCTTCGAGTGGTTGAACCTCCTGCATAAACCTTTCAACAAGATTCTCATTTACAATCCCATCACTTGCGGCAAAGAAGGCCAAAACATTCTCTACAAAATATTTCTCATTATCGTTTAATTTATTGTTAAAATCTTTTAGATCTTTGGATAGATCTAATTCTTCAGTTGTCCAAAAATTAGCTTCAGCTTTCTTATACATTTTCCAGATCTCGTCATGATTTATGGGGAAAATAACATACCTTTTTTCTTCTTCTGAGAGAAGTGGTTCATCACTATTGTATTGTGGTAATGTTTCATTAACTTGAGGGTTTTTTTTAATAGATAGTTCATTTTTAATTTCATGGACTTCTTTTCTAAGTGTTGTTGTCTCTTCTTTTAGAGTTTGAATGACTTTTAATAGTTCACTAATTCCATTATTAATGTTTTGATTTTCCATATTACAATATAAGTTATCAATATTTTTTTAAATATTAATTAATTTACCTATTTTTTTAATTCATATAATTAAAATAAATAATATTATTAAATATGACAAGTGGAACTGTATATGTTATGGATGTAGATGATACAATCATATTACATACAAAAGGTAAACATGATTTATATAATATGAATAATGATACAGAATTACGGGATATGATTAGTGGTTTAAACCATCAAGGGTTTTATTTATATACAAATGGAACATATGGTCATGGTTATAATGTTGCATCAAATCTACAATTGAATGATATAACAAACACTATATTTGCGAGAGATACAATACCACATATGAAACCATATATTGAATCATTTAATTATGTAGATAACATTATAACGGATTATAAAAGGAATGAATATAATATCATATTTTTTGATGATTTAATAGAAAATTTAATAACTGCTAAAAAAATAGGATGGAAGACTATTTGGATTTCAAATGATTTTCTTAATAAACCCGAATTTATTGATTATTCTTTTCCAAATATTTATGACGCTTTGATACATTTTAAGTTAAAAGAAAGATAATACTTTATCTGAAACCTTCCCACCACTTAATTCTTCAATTTCATTTACAGGGGCTTTATTATATATTTCTTCTTCTATTTCTTTTTCTTTTTCAGATTCTTCATTATCATTGGGTAGTCTTTTTGAAATTTCCGATAAGGTTTGAATGTTACCTTTTAAACCTTTAATTTTATCAATTCTTAATTTTAAATCAGAAATGATTTCACTTAGATGTTTTATATTTTGAATTGTCTGTTTATGAAGAAGGTTATGAATATATAAATAATTAGAATAAATAATATGTATATTATCTGGTACATTTACTATTTCATTATTATTATCAAGTACGTTATATAATGATTTATGTTTAATTGATAAATCCAATAATAGAGAAACATAAGAACCATTAAAGAATTGAATTAATTTATTTGTCATTTCCATTTGACTATTTATTTTTTCAAGAGCTTCAGAAAGAATAATATCAATACTTTCTACATATCTAACCATTGGTAATGAACCCGTTAATTTAGACTCATATGGAACATCTCCTTCTGTTTTACATAGTGAATATATATTATCACATTCGGTACATATATCATTATATTCTTTTATTGCCGACGAATTATTTTTGAAGTATTCGTAATCTATAATTTTATCAGGTATAATTTGTGTATTTCCATCTATAAACCATTCATCTTTAATTCTATTAACCATATTTTGAACACAAGTATTATTATTTACTCTTTTTATCTTGTGGTGTAGGTTTGCATATATTCCATAGAGTGTTTCAAGTATGTTTTCTCTATTTACATTTTCATAAGATAATAAATAATTTAAGAATGATAAATTTTTAGATTTAGTATTATCTAAACTATTAACTGAAAACGGTTGTTGAATAGAATGGTTACCATTTATAATTGATTGAATTAAATCATCGTAATTAATATAAGACCAGTTATCCATATTATATATAATATTTATATAATTAATTAAGATATTCAACAAATATTATTTATCATTTATTGTAGCTTTAGAGGATATAATTTTATAGCCATCTAATGATAATAATTTAAGGACATCATAACATGTTTCTAACGCCCCTTCAACCCAACCTTGTTTTTTAGAAAAAGTTTCCCCTACTAGATATATTTCTTTATTTTTATCAGGTTTAAGAGTAGATTTATATAATTTATCTGTATTATTATTTGGTTTCCAAACATGAATACCATTTTCCCAGTAGTGAACCGCTAAAAATTCTGGTTTTGGAGGTGTTATTTTAAAAAGATTATATATCTGTTGATGAATTGTTTTAATTAAGAACTCTTCGCTCACTTTATAATTATTATTCCACATCTCGGCATATATATCATCTGTATATGAAATCATTATTAGACCATTTTTTTTATTAATAGGTATAATGTGTCTAAGGATATTATCTGTGGTAGTACGCTCTATATCTTGAAACCATAGATTATTAGTGGGATACTTCGCATATATACGTAGGAGTTTAATTGGTTTAATGGAATCAAATGGTAGTTTATTTTTAAAATAGTCAATTCCTTTGAGCTTACTATGTGGTATTGATAAGATAAGTTTATTAAAATTAAATTTCTCACCTTTTGCTGTTATAACATGGTTCCCATCTATTCCTTTAACTTCAGTATTAGTTTTGACAATTACATTTTCTTTTTGTTTTAATTTTTCAGAAAGTTTCATTATTATTTGAGATAATCCATTTGCTAATATGTAATATTTATTATCTTTTAATAGATCATCGGAATGATAATACAATGCCGAATATGCGTTTAGATGCAATATTTCTGAATCATAACCAAATGAATCTTTAATAAATAATGCGGTTTCGTTATCAAATAACATTGTTAAGTATTGAAAAAAAGATATTGTTTCAAGTGTTTCTTTAGACATTTTATCTCTATTACTAATTGCTTCATTAAGAAGGAAGCTTAAATTAAGAGTATTCTCTGTTTTATAAGTATAATTATCAGAGCTATTACGTAGTATATGGTTAATTTTCTTGAGGAGTTTTATTATATCATTTTGAAGTTCTAATTCATGAATAAGTGCTAATATTTTTCCATGGGAGTGATGGAATCTTGCGGCACCTGCTTCATAGGAAATACCATTACCTTTATTAATAGTAACTATCTTCCCACCTAAACTATTGGACGATTCAAATAAGATAATATTTTTATTTGTTTCAGATAATTTATAGGCGGTAAATAGTCCACTAATACCGCCACCAATTATAATAATATCATAATCATAATTTGAATTAAAAAAACTCATATATATAATTATATTATAAAATATTATTAACTTAATTCCTTAGCATATTCAATATATATAATAGGATAGTTATCTGAATAATTAATATTAATTGTGGAATTATTTTATATCTTTTAAATTTATCATTTTTATTCTTAAGAATATTGAAATTAAGTACAAATGAAATAGATAAGAATATTATTGGAAGTATGGATAAAATAGAATTTAATTTATCTTTTGAGAAAGTATTACGATATGTTAAACAACCAAATGTTAAAGTTATAAAAAGTCCTATATTCCTTAATGTTGTATGAAAAAGCATGTGTTCTTCCATTATAATATATGTTATATATATTATTGGATGACTCAATTTTATATATTAGGAGACATGGGCTCTGGGACAAAATCACAGAAAGAAGTATCGCATGCTATTGATAAACATATTAGAGAAAATATAAGTGGAGATAAAACATTTGTTTGTGGATTAGGAGATAATATTTATGAATCCGGGTGTGATAGTGTTGATGATCCACAATTTGAGGAGAAATTTGAGATTCCATATAGTAATATATCAGATAAGGTTAAATTTTATATGTGTTTGGGAAATCATGATTATGGTTATGATGATTGTGGTGATCATATGGCCCAAGTTGAATACGGTAGAGTATCACAAAAAAATGGTGGAAAATGGTATATGCCTGATAAATATTATACGTTTAGAAAAGGTGATATTGAGTTTTTTGTATTAGACACTAATTTTGATGAACCCAACTATAATGATAATTTAAATGATCAATTAAATTATTTTAAAAATAAGATTAAAAAATCTAAAGCCAAATGGAAGATTGTATATGGACACCATACATGGAGAAGTGTAGGTGGTCATGGTGCTGCCGATGATAAATTAGAAGGTTTTCTGAGTAGTTTATTAAAACATGTAAACTTTGACATGTATATGTGTGGTCACGATCATAATAAACAAGTTATTAATCTAACTATGCATAATAAAGATATAACTTTGATCGTATGTGGTACAGGTGGTAAAGTATATGATGATATTAGTGATTATGGGAGTTTAGATGAGAATAGTGATTTAATATTTTCTTCAAATAATTTAGGATATGGATACTTTGTTCAAAGAGGTAAGAAAATGGATTTACATTTCTACAATGAGAAAAATGAGATTGAATATATTCATACACTAACAAAATAATATTGAATATATTCATACACTAACAAAATAATATCTAAAGTATATTATAAATATGACTACTTGTGAACCGATGACATCATACCATTTTTCCGGAACTGGTATTGAGGGGGCTAACGTACCCGAATGGGTATC
>MDTE01028440.1_pt1 | contig 10055 bp, 7 predicted proteins | sample 811231 | NCBI WGS metagenome assembly MDTE01 (sample SAMN05326651, study PRJNA326480) | marine metagenome | isolation source: seawater | place: Indian Ocean: Red Sea | collected 2010 | reverse complement strand
TTTGCTTCTAGTAATATTTCATTTTTTGGGAATGATGAATCTCTATACATGAATGATATATCTTTTTTGTTATATTCTTTTATACAGCCCTTTTTATCAATAGTTTTAGCTCTTAAAAATAACTCTGAAATTTCTGATCCATGTGCCCCTGCATTCATTATAAGTGCACCACCTACAGTTCCAGGGACACCTATTAATGATTCAAAACCTTTATATCCCTTGCTTATAGCTTCCTTTACCATAGTTCCTAACATAGCACCTGCTTGTACATAAATTTCTTTTTCTTTAAATTTAATTTTATTCATAACTTTTTTTAATGAGATGACAATGCCATTATACCCTTCATCACTAGCTAAAATATTTGAACCAGATCCCATGAAAAATATTTTTATTTTATTTTCGTATGCACTTTTAAAAATTGTCGATGTATCCTTTAAATTATATGGCATGATTAAATAATTTGCTCTTCCACCAACTCCAAAGGTTGTGTGACTACTTAAAGGTTCATTTTTTAAAATTATGGTTTTAGTATTCAAATTTATTTTGTCTAATATATCACACATAATGTTTTAGCATATCTATTATATCTTTAATAATCGTGTTTATATCTCCTGCTCCCATAACAAGTATCATATCATTATTTTTTATAATTCCTTTTAATTCTACTGCTATTTCATTTTTTTGTTTTATATAGTAAGTGTTTTTATTTTTCATTTTATTAACAATATTTTTACTTGAAACTCCCTTGATTGGCTTTTCTCTAGCTGGGTAAATATCAGTAATAATTCTAACATCTGCATGATTAAGTGATTTTGCAAAATCCTTATAGAAATCCCTTGTTCTTGAAAACAAATGTGGCTGAAATATTGAAACAATTCTCTTATTCCAACCATTTTTTGCAGCTTTTATTGTTTCTGAAATTTCATTTGGATGATGCGCATAATCATCAACAATCATTATATCCCTATTTTTATCAATATGACTGATTTCAAACCGTCTTTTAACTCCAGAATAATTTTTTAATCCTAATTTGATATTTTTAATAGGAATTTTTAATTCTTCAGCGATTGATATAGCACCTAATGCATTATATATATTGTGCTTTCCAGGAACAGTAATTTTAATTTCAAATGTTTTTTTACCTTTAATAGTAACTTTAAATTTGCTTTCGTTATTGTTGTAACTAATATTTTCAGCTATAATGTCAGCACTTCTATCTATAGCAAATGTTTTTATAGGTCTATTAATATTTTTAGTTATTAGACGTAGATTTTTAGAGTCAATATTAATTGCTGTTTTTCCATAAAATGGAATAGAATTTGCAAATTTTGTAAAAGTATTTAATAAATCATCTATATTTTTATAACAATCTAAATGTTCAGGATCTAAATTATTTATTATAGAATATGTTGAACTCAATGATAAAAAACTTCTATCAAATTCATCTGCTTCAACAACTATTATATTACCGCTACCTGATATGTTATTACTATTATATTTATTGACAATACCACCAATAACTAAAGTTGGATCTAAATTTGCTTCATATAATATATTGCCAAACATAGATGAGGTTGTTGTCTTCCCATGTGTCCCAGCAACAGCAACACTTATTTCTTTAACTTTTAAAAGTTCACCTAGTAATTCAGCTCTCCGAATAATTGGTATTTTTTTTATTTTACCCTCTTTAAGTTCTGGGTTGTCATTTTTTATAGCTGAGGAATAAATTATCACATCACTGTTTGTTATATTTTTTCTATTATGTGATAGATAAATTTTTATTCCATTTTTTTTAGATAGCTGTTTTACTCTATTGTTATTATTTATGTCTGAACCAGAAATTTTAAATCCGTGATTATACAATAATTCTGCCATTCCGCTCATGCCAATTCCACCTATTCCAACAAAATGTAAATGCATTGATTTATTAAATATTGTTTTCATGAAATTGAATCTATTATTTCTTTAGTAATATCTGATGTAGCATTTGGCATTGCCATTTTTGAAGAATAATTTTTTAATTCTTCTAATATGCTATTATTATCTAAAATTTCAATAATTTTATTTTCTAAAATTCCTGTTTTTAATTCATCTTGTTTGATAAGAATGCATGCTTTATTATTTTCTAAGAATTGTGCATTTTTTAATTGATGATTGTCAGCAGCATATATGTATGGAATTAACACCATTGCTTTATTCATGAAAGTTAATTCACTAATAGTAATTGCGCCAGCTCTAGATATTACTAAGTCTGATGCTGAATATGCTTCTGACATATTTTTTATAAATGGTTTAATTATAATATTTTTTGAAAGGGGCATTTTTGATAGTTTCTTATAATCTTTTTCACCGCATTGCCATAAAATTTGTATATCATTTTTTAAATAGAAATTTATATTATTGAAAATATGCATATTAATCGGAGTAGCTCCTTGACTTCCTCCAAGAATCAAAATAGTTTTCTTGTTTTCATCTAATTTGAATTTTCGTTTACAACTAAAAATGTTTTTACGTTTCAAATCATCTCTTAATGGATTTCCAAAGATTCTACAATTATTTGTGTTTAAATCCATTGCAGCATTTTCATAAGCTAAGAAAATTTTATTAATCTTATTTTTTAATTTTCTTGTTATTAATCCAGGCGTTGAATTTTGATCTTGTATAAAAGTAGGAATTTTTAAATGATGAGCTACTATTAGAGGCAAGCCTGAACAGTATCCTCCTGTTCCGATTATTGCTAGAGGTTTGTAGTATAAAATTATTCGTAATGACTGGAAATATGCAATGATAAATCTAAAAGGAAATGTTAAATTGATTAGTAGTGATTTTAATGTAAAACTTCTCTGTATTCCCTTAATGTTTATTAAATTATATTCCAAATTAGATTTTTTGAAGAATTTTTTTTCAATACCAAATTTTGAGCCAATATAATGAACCATAATTTTTTTAGCTTCTAGTCCATTTCCTATTGCAATGGCAGGGAATAAATGTCCACCTGTTCCACCTCCTGCTATTAGTATTGTTTTTTTGTTTTCTTTTATCATAATGAATTATATTTGTAAATATTTGTATATCTAGAAATGTTTAACAAAATGCCAATAGATATAAGACTAAATAACATCTGAGATCCTCCGTAACTAATAAAAGGAATAGGTAAACCTGTAGTTGGAAATATTCCAACTACATAGCTTGCATTTATTAAAAAATAATATAATATATTAATAGAAATGCCAAATGAGAGCATTGAACTAAATATATCGGGCGCATTTTTGCAAATTTTTATTCCATAGAAATATAGAATTAAATAAAATGTAAAAATAAACACTATGCCAACAAACCCAATTTCTTCTCCAATAATTGGAAGAATGAAGTCCGTGTGGACTTCAGGCATAAAACCATCCTTAATTATGCTTTTCCCTATACCAACTCCAAAAACACCACCATTTCCTAAAGCTTGTATAGAGTTTTCAGTTTGAATATTGTAATTTCCAGAATACCAATTCATAAATCTTTTTAATTGAAATGGTGTGTTGTATATTTTGATAATTACACAAGTAATACTTAAAAATAATGGGAAGATAAGATGTTTTATATTCAGCCCAGCTATTATTAGCATGCTTACAATTATCAAAGATATTGCAAAAGAAGTACTTAAATCTGGTTGGAAGAATATTAAAAGAACAGATATAGTAAAATAAGGTAGGTAATTTAAAAACAACAATTTAAGATTATTTATGTTTTTCTTATTTGATTCGATATAGTTTGCTGTAAAAATTATTAATGATATACGTGCAAAATCTGAAGTTGTAAATATGTTTTTACCAAATAAATTCAACCATCTTTTAGTAGAGACATTTTCATTAAAAAGATATGCCCAGATAATAATTACCCATGAAAGAAATAATAATTCATATGAATATTTTTTTAACCACCTGAAATTGATATTATAAACTATAAAAAAAGCAAATATACTAATGATTAATCTTACAAGATGTTTATTAAGATAAAATGCATAATGATTAAATTTATTTATACCAACTGTGCTACTTGCACTATACATTAAAACAGTACCTAAACCTATAATGAAAATTATTAGATATAAAATAGGGTTCTCATATATTTTTTTATTATTTTTCATTAATTGTAATAGTTGTTTATAATACTTTTGTATTCATTGCCTCTTTCTTCAAAATTTTTAAATTGATCATAACTCTTAAAGCCTGGAGAGAACAGAATAACATTTTTTGATTTTGCTATATTAATTGAATATAATATTGCCTTTTTAAAATCTTTTATGTATTCTGTTTTTTTGTAATTTTTAATGATATTGTGTATATATTCTCCAATTTGTCCATAACAAATAATTATTTCTATTTTTTTTCTATTAATAGTTTTTATTAAATCATTAGTATTCAAATTATCATCTTTATATCCTCCAAGGATCAAAATTATATTTTTTGTAAAACAATTAATTGCAACATTTGTTGAAAAAATATTTGTTCCTTTTGAATCATTTATAAAAAGAGGACTATTTTTGTAGATGATTTTTTCTAATCTGTGATTTAAAGGTGAAAAATTATATATAGTATCTTGAATTGTTGAATCTGAAATCATTATTTTTTTCAAGATATGAACTGCAGCTAAAATATTTTCTATATTATGTTTCCCCAATAATGTAGTTTTATTTAATTCAATTAATTTTTTGTCATTATTTTTAATCAATATGCAATTGTTTTTTACTTTATAATTCGGATCATTTTTAATTGAAAAAGGAATAGCATTTTTTGCTAACCTGAATTCTTTATTAAGTATTTTATCATTTTGATTATAGTAAGTAATATTTTTTTTATTATATATTTTAAATTTAGTATTATAATATTCCTCAAAGTTTTTATATCTATCTAGATGGTCCTTAGATATATTCAAAATACACCCTATTTCTGGATTGAAATGAAATATCTTTTCTAATTGAAAGCTACTTAATTCTAGAATATGTATTGTATTTTCTAATCTTTTTTTAATTTCTTTTAATACATTAGAGCAGAATGATACTCCTATATTACCTCCAAGCATAGTATTCTTAAATTTCTTCTTAGCTGCAGAAAAAATAATATTTACTACTGTTGATTTTCCATTTGACCCTGTAATACCTATGATTTTACTGTTAGTAAACCAACTTCCAAATTCTATTTCTCCGATTACTGGAATATTTTTTTTATTTATTATTTTAAATATTTTTTTATTTTTCAAATCAATTCCAGGACTAACAACTATTATATCTGCATCTATAATTTGATTCGTATTCTTTCCTACAATAATTTTGATTTTTTCAAGATTTTGAATTTTTAATTTTTTGTTTTCATCAATCAATGTTACTTTTGCACCTAAATGTGCTGCTAAAGAGGAAGCTCCAATACCACTTATACCAGCTCCTAGTACCGTTACCTTTTTATTTTTTATTGAATTCATTTTTTTCATTATTGAATTTTAAATGTTGTTAAAGAAAATAAGGCTAAAATAATTCCAATAATCCAAAATCTTACAACTACATGATTTTCATTCCAACCTAGCAATTCAAAATGATGATGTAAGGGAGCCATTTTGAAAAATTTCTTTCCTTTTCCAAATTTATTTTTGGAAATTTTAAAATATAAAATTTGTATTATAACGGATAATGATTCTAATACAAACATGCCTCCAATAATAATTAGTAAAATTTCTTTTTTAAGTAATATAGCTAATGTTCCTAATGCAGCGCCCAATGATAGAGACCCAACATCCCCCATAAATATTTTTGCAGGTTTTGCATTATACCATAGAAAACCAATGCATGAGCCTATCATTGCAAAACAAAACACAAATAATTCACCACTGTTTGGTATATATATTATATTTAAATAATTACTATAGTCTATACGACCACTAGCATAAGCTATCGCCGCAAACACAAGAGTTGAAATAGCTACTAATCCAGTTGCTAGTCCATCTAAGCCATCTGTAAGATTTACTGAGTTTGAAGTGGCAGTTATAGTTAGAATTATTAGTATCGCATATAGATAACCTAAATTATATATTCCATTAGCTACAAATGGAAGTGAAATGTTTGAAATGTGTATTAAATTTGTTGTTCCTTCTAAATTAACGATATAATATTCTAATATATCTTTGTAAATAATTAGGTAAGATATTATTGTTCCTAAAATAATTTGACCAGCTAATTTATAACGAGCTATCAAACCTTTTGATTTTTTTAGTTTTATTTTTAAATAGTCATCTATAAAGCCAATTATTCCCATCCATAAAGTAGAAAATAGAACAATTAAGATGAAGTAATTATCTATTTTAGACCACAGGATAGTGGGAAGGATAATAGATAAAATTATTATTATCCCTCCCATTGATGGCGTACCTTCTTTTTTGAGATGAGAAACAGGCCCAGATTTTCGGATTGTCTCACCATAATGGTTTTTGACTAGTGTGCGGATGATTTTAGGCCCGATGAGAAAACTAATTGTTAATGCAGTTATTGCTGCCCCAGAAGCTCTGAAAGAAATATACTGCACTATATTAAATGTATCTTGAAATAAGTAATAAATCATGTTAACTCTAGTTGTATAGTCTTTCTAATTGCATACTACGAGATCCTTTCAAGTAAATTGAATCTCCTTTGTTAATTAATTTTTTAAAATATTTTTTTAATTCTTCTATTTCTTGAAAATGTTTTTTATGTATTAACTTGTTCTTTAATGATAAATAAGTGTAATAACTATGTTTCCCAAATGTTATAACATTGTTAATGTCTGTGCTATCTAAAATTTCAGCTACCTTTATATGTTCTTTTTTGCTATAAGCACCAAGTTCTAACATATCAGCAAAAATAAATATTTTTTTCCCATCAATAATCAAATCATTAAATCTATTTATTGCTAATAAAACTGATGCAGGATTAGCATTGTAACAATCATCTATCAAAACAATATTCTTTTCAATTTCAATGCTTTTACCTCGACCATCAGGAAGGTTAAATGTATTTATATATTTGTTGATGTCATTATGACTAATACCTATTTCTTTTGAAACAGCATAGGCAGATAATATAGTTTTTTCAAGGTGTTGAAGATTTTTTGGTAAAGAAATGATTTTATTATTTATTTCTAATACGTAATTCTTGAGTTTTTTATATTTTTTAGCAAAATATTTGGCATCCTTATTAAAACCGAAAGTTATTTTATTGAACCTTATTTTCACCTTTGATATATATTGATCATCAATATTAACAAAAGCTATCCCATTTCTATTCAAATTAGAGAAAATTGCTTTTTTTGTTTCTAAAATATTATCTAAAGTTTTAAAATTTTCAATGTGAGAATTAGATATGTTTGTTATTATTGAATAATCAGGTCTGATTATTTTGCACAAGTATTTTATCTCATCTATTTGATTAGCCCCATATTCTAAAACACAATATTCTTCTTTAATGTTAGAATTTAAATATGACAAAGGAAGTCCAATTTTGCTATTAAAATTCCCAGCAGATTTTGAACATGAAAAGTTTTTAGATATAATGTGATATATTAAATCTTTTGTAGTTGTTTTTCCATTTGAACCTGTTACTGCAATTATTTTATGTTTAGTTTTATTATTCCAAGATTTTGCAATATAATTTATTGTATCTATAGATGACTTTACATTAATAATGTTTTTGTTTATTAATTCTTTTTCGCTGAAACATTTAACTGCTCCTAATTCTAATGCATTATTTATGTAATCATTACCATCATTTGTATTTCCTTTTAAAGGTATATAAATATCATCTTTTTCTATCTTTCTTGAATCAATTGTTATGCCATTGATCTTATCTATTTTATGATCCCTAAATAAATCATTAAACATATCTATGAAATTTTCTTTATCTTGTATTTCTATTCGCATGTATATATTCTTTTACCACTGCAATATCTGAATGTGGCATCTTTTCATCTTTTATTATTTGGTAATTCTCAATTCCTTTACCTAATATCAAAACTATACTATTATCAGCTGAATTTAGTCCATCTAGAATTGCCTCACGTCTATTTTTTATAATTTTATAATTGTTTTTTTCAAAACCTGAAACTATATCTTCAATAATTAAATTATAATTTTCATTTCTTGGGTTATCATTGGTGACAATAATTTTTTGAGAATAATTTTCAACTATTTTTGCCATTAATGGCCTTTTAATTTTATCTCTTTCACCACCACAACCAAAAATAGTTGTAATTTTTTTGTTTCCCTTTAGTTTGTATATGTTTTGGAAAATATTTTCATAGGCATCAGGAGAATGTGCATAATCTATTATAGCATACCCTTGTTTTTTTGGCAAAATAAATTTTTCAAACCTACCTGGTATATTCCTAATTGTTTTCAGCGCTTTTTCAATTCCTTTCACATCAACACCTATTTTAAATGCACAAATAATAGAAGCAAGAATATTGTATAAGTTGAATTTTCCTACAAGAGGAGTTTCTACTTTTATAATATTTTTTTTATATTTTAAAGTTGCCTGTATTCCATTTAGATTGAAATTATATTTCACAACATGTAAATCAGCTTTTTCAGAAAATCCAAATGATAGACATTGACATTTTAACGTTTTTTTAATTCTATTAAAATATTTATCATCAGCATTAATAATGGCAGTAGATTTTTTATTTAATCTTTTAAATAATTTCAATTTAGATAAAAAATAATTTTCTATATTGCCATGGAAATCCAAATGATCATGACCTAAGTTTGTGAATATGGCTATTTTCACATTTACATGATCAATCCTATTCATTTCAATGGCATGTGAAGAAATTTCCATTGGAACATAGTTTACACCACCATCTTTCATGATTTTTAATATTTGTTGCAACTCTATAGATTCAGGCGTTGTGAAGTTAGTTGATTGGATTCCTGAAGGAGTATCAAATCCTAGAGTTCCCAAAGACCCACTACATATTTTATTATTTTTCAATATATGGTTGATGATTTGTGTAGTTGTTGTTTTGCCATTTGTCCCTGTTATACCTATTATTTTTAAAGAATTTGATGGTTTGTTGAAAAAATTCGAAGCTATTTTTGACATCGCTTTTCTAGGATTCTTAACTTGTATTATTGGGACTTTATTTGTAATAGGTGCTCTCCCATTTGCAATAACAGCAATAGCACCTTTTTTTATAGCATCAAAAATATAATCATGGCCATCATTTTTATATCCCTTTAATGCTATGTATAATGTACCTTTTTTTACTTTTCTTGAATCATGTGTAATGTAAGAGATATCTCTACTATCAGGATTTCCATAATATTCTATGTTTTTCAATAATATATTTAATTGCATTAGATAGATACCTTTATTTTACATATTTCGTTTTTTTTAAAAAGTGTTCCAGCTTTTATAGACTGCCATACTACTCTGCCTGATATTCCATAAGGTTCTAATTTTAATCCCCTGGAATTTGCAATTTCTAATGCTTCTTTTAATGATTTTCCACTTAGGTTAGGTGTGATGAAATTTTCTTCAATTGTAGAATAAAAAATATCTTCTTTGTCATTTTTAGCTATCTTTAAATTATCTACAGACAATGTTTCGTTTGTTTCAATAGAATTACCATTTGATATGATTATTTTTTTAATAATTTCTCTTGAAGTAGGTACAGCAGATTGATTAGCCCAATGATAGCCATAATCTGGGGAATCAATAGAAATAATTATTATATATTTTGGTTGGTCAATTGGGAAAATAGAAGCAAAAGAACTTATAAAATCATTTTTTGAATATGAATTATCAATAAATTTTTGAGCTGTTCCAGTTTTGCCTCCAATATTATATCCTTTTAAATTCAAATTTTTTGCTGTACCATATGAAATTACTTTTTTCATTGACTCTAAAATAAAATTAGCATTTTTTTTGCTTATGACCTGCCTTATTGTATAAGGCTTAGAAACATATATTTGTTCATTTTTGTTATTGGTGATTTTTTTAATTATATTAGGTTCTAAGAGGTATCCTCCGTTTGCTATAGCAG
>MDTE01148705.1_pt1 | contig 10056 bp, 12 predicted proteins | sample 811231 | NCBI WGS metagenome assembly MDTE01 (sample SAMN05326651, study PRJNA326480) | marine metagenome | isolation source: seawater | place: Indian Ocean: Red Sea | collected 2010 | reverse complement strand
TATTATTTCATCATTAGCTACATTGAGCTTTGATAAAAGAAGAAGAGATTTTTTTTCTAGTCAGCTACTTATATTATTGATGTTAGTTGATGATAAATTAATAAACCCTGAATTACTTTATGGTTCTTGGGCAGGAGCTTATGGGAATTTTCAATTTATGCCATCAACAATTAAAAATTATGCTATTGATTATGATGGTGACAAAAAAATTGAATTAAAAAAATCTTTAAAAGATTCTTTAGCTTCAGCTGCTAATTATATCAATAAAATAGGGTGGAAGATGGGTGAACCTTGTTTTTATAGAGTCACATTAACTAAAAAAATCAACAAAAAATACGTAAACACCTCAGCAAGAAAAATAAAAAATAAAATTAATATCAAGAAGTGGCTTAAGAAAGGAATTGTTAAATACGATGGATCTAAACTTACCGGAGATTACAAAGCAGCTTTAATACAACCTGATGGGAAACCTGATTCACCTTCTTATTTAGTTTTCGATAACTATGAAAAAATACTAAAATGGAACAGATCTTTAAGATTTGGAATTACAATATGTACTTTATCAGATATGATAAAAATTTAATGCTAAAAAAAAGTTATCTTATTTTATTTCTATTTTTTTTTTCAGCATCCTGTGTAGATTATAAAATTCCTAAAACAGAAAGAAAATATTATTCTTCATCAGGTTTTGCTCTAGTTTATGAAGATCGTTTTTACAAGGAAGGAGTTATTAGTAAAAAAATAGATAATGATAAAAAAATAGCTTTACACAATTTTTTAAAACCTGGGACATTGATAAAAATTAATAATCCGATTAATTCAAAAGAAATGATTGTTAAAATTAATAAAAAAGCTGAATATCCAAAAATTTTCAATATAGTGATTACTAAAAATATAGCTTCCTTTTTAGAAATTGAAGAAGAGAACCCCTATGTAGAATTTGAAGAGATAAAAGTAAACAAAACATTTATTGCAAAAAAAGCAAATACATTTGAAGAAGAAAAAAATGTTGCTGAAAAAGCTCCTGTAGAAAAAATTGAAATGTCGGATATAACAAAAAATATAAACCTTAATAAAAGTGAAATTAAAAAATCTAATAAATTTATTTTAATAATATCTGATTTTTATTACAAAGATACTGCTAGAGCCTTAAAGAATGACTTGGGTAAAAAAATCAACATTGATAATATTTTCATTAAAGAAATCAGCACCAATAAACATCGACTTTTTGTAGGCCCTTTTAAAAGTTTTAATACTTTAAAAAATGTTTATATTAGTTTAAATAAATTAGGTTTCGAAAATTTAAATATAGTAAGAGAATAAAATGAAATTACCAAAAATTTTAAGCACAATTATTTTTTTGTCTTTCATGACACAAAATACTTTTGCCAATATGGAGTTAAATGCAAGATATGCTATTTTGCAGGATCATTTATCTGGTGAAATTTTATTTGAAAAAAATGCTGACGGTAGAATTTATCCAGCTTCAATGACAAAGATAATGACAGCAATAGTTGCTTTCGACTTATTAAAAAAAGGAGAAACTTCATTAGATGAAAAAATTACTATATCAGAAAAAGCTTGGAGAATGTCTCAAAGTGGCTATTCTTCTATGTTCATAATGTTGAATGATAAAGTTAGTGTTGAAGATTTGCTAAAGGGTATAATAATTGTTTCAGGAAATGATGCCTGTGTAGCATTAGCTGAGGGTTTAGCAGGCACAGAAGAAAATTTTGTTTTGTTAATGAATGAAAAATCTGATGAGATTGGTTTAGAAAATACTAATTTTAATAATTCTTCTGGAATTAATGATTCAGAAAACTATTCAACGGTTAGAGATATATTAAAGATGTCAAAATATATGATAGATAAATTTCCAGAATATTACGCTTATTTTAAAGATACCACTTTCACATGGGACAGAACTGGAGGTGATCCAATTAAACAGGGAAATAGAAATCCTTTATTGTATAAAAATATGGGAGCCGATGGAATTAAAACAGGTTTTTTGACAGTTGAGAAATATTCTTTAGCAGCATCAATAAAACCAAATACAAGACGTCTTACTTCGGTTGCAAGTGGTTTTGCAACTAAAAATTCTAGATCAAGAGAATCTGCCAAACTTTTAAATTGGGCTTTACGAAATTTTGATACAATTCAAGTTGCTAACAAAGAAAAAAGTGTAACAAATCTTAATGTGTGGCTAGGTATAAAAAACAAAGTAGAAGTTGTTGTAGCAGAAGACGTTTTTTTAACTATACCTAAAAGAAAAAAAAGCACAATAAAGGCTATTTTAGAATATGAAGGACCGTTAGAAGCTCCTATAAAAAAAGGTGATAAAGTTGGTGTATTGAATATCTATATTTTGGATGAATTGAAAAGAACGATCGACATTTTATCTAACGAGGATATAAAAAAAGCAAATATTTTTTCAAGAGTATTTAAGTCTTTAAATTACCTGGTTTGGGGTGATGTATAAGAAAAAATCTCTATTTATAACTTTTGAAGGAATTGAAGGTTCTGGAAAATCATATTTAGCAAAAAAAATTTATAAAAAATTACTAAAAAACAAAATACCTGTTATTTTAACAAGAGAACCTGGTGGAACTAAGGGTGCTGAAATAATAAGAAAAATTATCCTTAAAGATTATTTCAAAGAATCTTCTTTTGAGAATTTTGATAAATATACTGACACATTGCTTTATTTAGCTGCAAGAAACGAACATATAATAAATAAGATAAAACCATCAATTTTAAAAAAAAAAGTGGTTCTATGTGATCGCTTTACAGATTCTACTATTTCTTATCAAGTTTATGGCAAGCGAGTGAATCTAAAGTTTGTTGATTATATACATAAATCAATATTGGGAAAACTTAGACCTGATTTAACATTTATATTAAAAGTTAATATGACAGTTGTATCTAAGAGATTGAGAAAAAGGAGAAAGAAAAACAGATATGACAAATTCTCGAAAAGCTTTTATATTAAAGCTCAAAAAGCATTTATTAAAATAGCTAAGAAAAACAAAAAAAGATATATTATTTTAGATAATTCTACTGATTCTAACAAAATAGAGAAAATTATATTAAATAAAATATTAACCTTATTGAAAAAATGAATAGTAAAGACTTTTCTACCAGGATAATAGATCCGATGGATCAATTGTATTTATATGGTTTTAAAAGTTTATTTAAATCATTTGTTGATCTTTACAAAAAAAAAAATTTACCAAGTGTCATTTTACTTAGTGGTCCAAAAGGTAGTGGTAAATGTACATTTGCTAATCACTTTATTAATTTTTTATTATCAGATGGTGAAAAACATAGCTATTCTGTTGATAATAATGAAATTTTTTCTGACAACAAAAGTTTCAAATTAATTTCTAGTAACATCCATCCAAATTTCTTTTCATTGTCTGCTAAAAATGAAATGTATATAAAAGTTGAAAAAATAAGATCATTGTTAAAATTTCTTACTAAATCTACATACACAAAAGAGTTGAAAATTGTGCTTATTGATGATGCTGAAAATTTAAATACAAGTTCAAATAATGCACTTTTAAAGTCTCTGGAAGAACCAGATCATAAAACTTTTTTTTTTATAATACACGATAATTCTCGTAAAATATCAGAAACTATTAAATCCAGATGTTTGGAATTTAGAATTTTTCATGACTTTAAAGAAAAGAAAGAAATTCTAAATAAATTATTTGATCAATATAATCAAAAATTTGATTTTACCACGATAAACGAAAGATTCTATTTTGATACACCAGGTAATATTCTAAAATATTTTCTTCTTCTTGATTTCAAAAAAGTAAATTTGCCTGCTGATTATATCTCGTTCATTAATTTTCTTTTTGAGGAATGGAAGATAAAAAAAGAGTTGCAATTTCTAAATTTTGCTACATTTTTTATCGAAATGTTTTACAGTGATTTAATTTTAAAAAATAAATCTAAGTTAAGCAAACTCTTTGCTAATAAAACTAAAATCATGAAACTGATTATAGATATGAAAAAATTCAATCTAGACAAAACAAACTCTTTTATTGTAATTAATAAAATTTTACATAATGAAAAATAATAATTTTTACATAACAACACCAATATATTATCCTTCTGGAGAACCTCACATAGGCCATGCTTACTCAAGTATATTTGCTGATGTATTTGCTAGATTTAAAAGAAATGATAATTGTAAAGTTCATTTTCTTACAGGTACTGATGAACATGGTTTAAAAATACAAAATGTGGCTGAAAAAGAAGGTTTGGAACCAACTATTTACTGTGACAAGGTATCTAAAGTATTTCAAAATTTATCTCATACATTAAATCTATCTAATGATGATTTTATAAGAACAACAGAAAAAAGACACCATGAAGCTGTTAGAGATTTGTGGAATAGATTAGTTAAATCTGGAGATATTTATTTATCTAAATATAAAGGTTGGTATTCAGTTTCAGATGAAGCTTATTATAATTCTGACGAAGTTATAGAAAAAAATGGAAAAAAAATCTCCTCTTTTTCAGGTTCCGAAGTCAGTTGGGTAGAAGAAGATTCTTTTTTTTTTAAACTCTCGGCTTGGGAAAAAAAATTGCTAGAATTTTATGAAAATAATAAAAAATTCATACTCCCATTATCAAGAAGAAATGAAGTAATAAATTTTGTTAAAAATGGTCTTAAAGACTTATCAATAAGCAGAACATCATTTACTTGGGGTATTAAAGTTCCAGAAAGTGAAAATCATATTATATATGTGTGGTTAGATGCTCTTACAAATTACTTAAGTGCTCTTAACTATCCAGACACTAAAAACAAACTCTTCAAAACCTTCTGGCCAGCTACTCTTCACGTTATTGGTAAAGATATTTTAAGATTTCATGCTATTTATTGGCCTGCCTTTTTGCTTGCAGCGAAAATTCAACCACCAATGAGAATTTTTGGTCATGGTTGGATTTTGTCTGGAGATGAAAAAATGTCCAAATCCAAAGGTAACATATTAAATCCAAATGAACTAATTATGAAATATGGTGTTGACGAAGTTAGATATTATTTAATGAAGGAAGTATCACATGGTAGTGATGGAAACATTTCATTGAAAAACTTAGAAAATTGTATCAATAGTGATCTAGCAAACAATTATGGAAATTTATGTCAAAGAGTTTTCTCCTTTATTAAAAATAATTGTAGTAATAAGGTTTTCCTCTCAAAGACTATTTTGCAACCTGATAAAGAAATTTTGAAGCAGACAAAAGAATTATCAAGTAGTTTAAGAAATTTGATTAATGATCAGAATCTTAATGATTACATAAAATCTGTCATAATGATTAGTTTTATAACCAACAAATATATTAACGATGAAGAACCCTGGAAATTAAAAAAAAATAATATTGAGAGAATGAATAATATTCTTCATATTTCTTTACAACAAATTGCTAAAATTTCTATTTTATTAAATCCTATAATCCCAATTTCAACATCTAAAGTTTTAGATGCTTTAAATATAGAAAAAAAAAATAGAGATTTGTCTTTTATAGATGGAAAAGAAATCTTTTCTGATAAAATTATCATAAAAGATTTAAATATACTCTTTAAGAAAATATCTCAATGATCATAGCAGATTCTCATTGTCATTTAGATTATGAAAACCTTCACGATCAATTGGAAGGTGTCATTAAGAGAGCTGAAGCTTCCAATGTAAAACTTCTACTTGCTGTATGCACAACATTAGAAGGTTATCAAAAGATAAAGATAATCGTTTCAAAACATAAAAATATATATGGTACTGTTGGTATACACCCACACGAAACAGGCAAATACACCGAGGTTGATGCTAAATATATTTTGAAATTAAAAAAAGAAAACGAGAAAATAATAGGAATTGGTGAATCTGGTCTTGATTTTTATTACAATCACAGTGATAAAAAAATACAAATTAAAAGTTTTGTTGAACATATTATCGCTGCATCTGAGTTAAAAATTCCAATTATTGTTCATTCTAGAAATGCAGAAAAAGAGACCTACGACATATTAAAAAATGAATCCCAAAAAAATGATTTAAAAATATTAATTCATTGTTTCACTGGGACAAAAGAATTTGCAAAGAAACTTTTAGATTTAAATTGTTATATTTCACTAAGTGGCATAATTACTTTTAAAAATTCTAAAGATTTAGTTGATACTGTTTCTTTAATACCATCTAAAAACCTCTTGATTGAAACAGATTCTCCTTATTTAGCACCAACACCTCATAGAGGAAAAACTAACGAACCATCTTATATTATTCATACAGTTGAAAAATTATCTGAGATTAAAAAAACTACTAGAAGTAATATTATCAATTCTACTACTACAAATTTTATGAAACTTTTTAATATTCAATACAATGAAAACTAGATTAATTATTTTAGGATGTGGAAGTTCTGTTGGTGTCCCCAGAATAGATGGATTTTGGGGCAATTGTAAAAAAATAAATAAAAAAAATATTAGAACACGTTGCTCTGCAATTATTATAAAAGGTTCAAATCATATATTAATAGATACTTCCCCAGATCTTAAATACCAATTAATATCGAATCGTATTAGAAATATATCTTCAGTAATCTTCACTCATGAACATGCTGATCAAACAAATGGATTGTTTGAATTAAGGCCTTTCTTTTGGAAAAAAGGAAAAAAAATAAATGTATATGGAAATAAAAAAACAATTTCTCATCTCAAAAAAAGACAAGATTATTTGTTCAAAAAAATAAGTGATTATCCACCTATAGTTAAATCTAATATTATTAAATCAAAATTTTCCTTGGGAGATTCTAATGAAAAAATCTATTTTACTACATTTAATGCAAAACATGGAAAAACACAAAGTGTCGCCTATATTTTTGAGAAGACTGCTTACATTAGTGATTCAAATGATCTCTCCATAGTAAATATTAAAGAAATGCAAAATTTAAAATACCTGATAATAGACTGTTTAAAACTTGACAGTCACAATAGTCATTTTAATTTGGAGCAGTCACTTTTTGTTCACAGTCAATTAAATCCAAATAAAACAATACTTACAAATCTACACCATGATCTCGACTATAATTTCTTATTGCGTAAACTTCCAAAAAATGTTTTACCTGCCTATGATGGTCTTAAACTAAATTTATGAAAATATTAGTAACAGGTGTAGCTGGATTTCTAGGCTCTCATTTGGCAGAGAAGCTAGGTAATATGAAACATCAGGTGATCGGTGTTGATAATATGATGGGTGGTTATAAAGACAATGTTCCTGATAACATTAAATTCTTTAATTATGATTGCTGTGATCTTAAAAAAATGAATGAAATAATGAAAGGAGTAAATGTTGTCTATCATTGTGCAGCCACTGCTCACGAAGGATTGTCTGTTTTTTCACCTTACGAAATAGGTAGAAATAATTTTTTAGCATCTATTTCTGTATTCTCTGCCGCAATTTCTAATAAAGTAAAAAGAATAATTTTTTGTTCATCGATGGCTAGATATGGTTCTCAAAAAACACCTTTTTTAGAAAATATGAAACCTGAACCAGTTGATCCTTACGGAATATCAAAAGTAGCAACAGAAAATATTTTAATAAACCTTTGTAATCTAAATAATATTGAGTGGGTTATTGCCGTTCCTCATAATATAATTGGTCCTAGACAGAAATATGATGATCCATTTAGAAACGTTGTATCAATAATGTTAAATAGAATGATTCAAAACCAAGCACCAATTATCTATGGTGATGGTGAACAAAAAAGGTGTTTTTCTTATATCGATGATTGTCTTAGCTGTCTAATTCCTATGCTTGACCAGGAAAATCTAAATAAAGAAATTATAAATATTGGTCCAGATGAAGAATATGTTACAATAAATAAAATTTCTGAAATTTGTTCAAACATTACTGGAAACAATCTTTCGCCAATCTATAAGAAAAATCGACCTAGAGAAGTTAAACACGCAACATGTTCTGCTAATAAAGCTAGAAAGTTATTAAACTATGAAACTAAAACAGATCTAGTTACTGGCATAACCAAAACATTTAATTATATAAAAAAAAGGGGGGCAAAAAAATTTGATTATCATATAAATATCGAAATAAAGAATGATCTCACCCCTGAAACTTGGTTAAACAAAGAAATATAATTAATCAATTAATACTTTGATGAACTTTTTTGAAGAAGGTTTAACTAAAGATGAAAATGTATCTTTTACTTTACCTTCTTTTCCAATAATTATTTTATGAAAATTCCATTTTGGTATTGCTGATTTACCATGATTTTTTTTAGCCCACTGGTAGAAAGGATGAGCTGTAGAACCTTTAACAGATATTTTTTCAGTCATCGGAAAAGTAATACCAAATTTAGATTCACAAAAATTTTTAATTTCATTGTTGGAGCCGGGTTCTTGACCACCAAAATCATTTGATGGAACACCAATAATTACAACATCTTTTTTTTGGAACTTTTCCCATATTTTTTGTAAATCTTCATATTGAGATGTAAATCCACATTCGCTAGCCACATTAACTATAACGATAATTTTATTTTTATATTCAGATAATTTTAGTTCACTACCATCTAGATCTTTAAAAGAAAAATCATAAGCAAGTTTATCATAATCAGCTTTGGTATTATTTTCGAACAAACCCATAAATATTACAAAAAGAAAAATAAAGCTTTTTTTAAACATACGTTTTATTTTCTTTTGCTTTGCATTTTTTGTCTTATACTAGATAAAAAGCTATATATAAAGTTTTCTTTCCTTATTTCGTTTTCGGTAATGTCTTTTGCGAAATTAATTTTCTTCATATTATCAACATTATAAAATTTTTTTGATTTAGCTATACCATATTTATCAAACTCTACAACGAGTACATTGTTTTTTTTTAAATAATTACGACCAAGTTTCAGCAGTTTGCCTCTTGTTAATGTTCTTTCAATATATATCCATAAATTATCATCGGTCATTCCTTTGGTAGATGGTTGACCCATTATTTGAATTGTGTCATTTTTGTTTGTTTCGTTTAAAATTATTAACTTCTCTCTCTTTTCTAAATATGATATTCCATGTGTCTTAACAACTTCATTACGTTGGCAAGCAAAAATAAAAAATGTTGAAAATAAAATTAAGAAGAAAAAATACTTGCGCATATGTTTCAAAATCCAAATATAAATAAAACTAAAGAAGACATATTATACTATAATATTCTTTTATTATCACGTAATAAATTATTTTATACTAAATTTAATCTTCAAGACACATTTCATAATCGTATTAATTTGATTTTTCTGCATGTTTCTTTTTTATTTGCTAAAACCAAAAGAATTAAAAAGAATAAATTTCACAAGATTTTCAATCAAAAAATGTTTGATTTAATATTTCTAAGAATAGAACAGAATATGAGGGAAATTGGTTATGGTGATGTAGTGGTTAATAAAAATATGAAATTTCTAGTTAAGAACTTTTATAATATTTTACTATATTGCGAGAATTTTGACAAAAAAACTCAAGATTCAAAAAATGAATTTCTTCTTAAATACCTCAAAAACAGAAACTTAAAAACTAGCAAAATTAATGATGGATTGTCAGATTATTTCACAAAATACTGTTCTTTTTGTTTTGATTTAAGCCCAGATAGTGTATTAAGTGGTAAATTAAATTTTAAATATTGATAGAAATTATAATGGCTGTACCAAAAAGAAAAACATCCAAATCAAGAAGAAACAAGAGAAGATCTCATCATAAAATTTCTTCAGTAAACGTTATTGAAGATAAAAAAAGTGGCGAGTTTAGACTTTCACATCATGTGGATTTAAAAACTGGCCTCTATAATGGTAAACAAATTTTAGAACCAAAAAAATAAATAAACAATTAATTTTATGTCTGACAAAATTAAAATTGCGATAGACGCGATGGGTGGTGAAAATTCACCCAAAAAAATAATTGATGGTATTGAAAAATCATTGAGTGATAATACAGAAAATTTTTTTTATATTTTTGGACGTGAAGACTTATTAAAAAAAGAAATTGATAAAAGAAAGATG
>MDTE01133159.1_pt1 | contig 10056 bp, 4 predicted proteins | sample 811231 | NCBI WGS metagenome assembly MDTE01 (sample SAMN05326651, study PRJNA326480) | marine metagenome | isolation source: seawater | place: Indian Ocean: Red Sea | collected 2010 | reverse complement strand
CTTCATTCTCAGGTATCGGTTTTCCACCTTGGAATGGGTTCGATGTATTTATGTCTGTACCTGCACCGATATATTCAAAAGAATGTGAACTTGTGATAATACGACTTAATCTAACAAATTTAACTGGTGTATTATTGAACACAGGATAAGGTATAAATTCGTTAAATGTAACTGTTGATATACCTGTTATTGCAGATGAATCAGTTGCCTCACTTACAGTAAATAAAATTGGATCTGTATTTACCTTAAATGTTGCACTACCACTTGATATGGTTGCTGTTAGATTTTGAGTTGGTAAAAAGTTTCGACCACTATTAAGAACATCAACAGAAGTTATAGTTCCAGCAGCACTTACGTTTGGTGAAAATTCAGGTAAGATTGATTCTGGTCCTTGTGGTGATTCGTTTAAAGTAATAATGGGAGGAGCACCAGCACTATAATCACCATCATTACCACCATTGATGACTTCTATTGATCTTATAACTTGTAATGGAGCTGTGACTGTATCTGTTGAAGTAGTGTCATCATAATTGTTCATATCTAACTCAAAGTATACACCTTGTCCATCAAAAGGTATTCTTATATTATTACCACTATCTTTTGTATTAACACTTACAATTTTATCTGACTGTGCATCAGTCGCACCATTGGTAGTAATACCAGTAAATTCTATATCACCAAATCCATCAGCAACTAATCCCTTTATACCGAAAGAACTATTTGAGTTTGTTAAGTCACATTGTCCACCTGAAGAAACTCCTATTCCAATTTCACATCCAATTGTGAATATAGAAACTAACTGTGCATATCCATTATTGGATATTGAAACCCCTATACCTGCTTCATTGTATTGTGTAAATGAGTCACAAACCATTGATTTTAAATCCTGCCCACCATTATTAGTTCCAGTATAGGCAGCATCAGCATGATCACCATTAATCTTCATACCAATACTTCCAGTCATAAAGTTAGTACAGTTTCTTACATATGGAGATCTCCATCTTCCTGCAGCTCCTTCGTTTGCAGGACCTAATGGTGTATATCCTGAAATTGCTTGAAAGTCTAATCCTGAATTAACACTCTCTTGTGTTGGTGGAAAAGCCACAGCACCACATCGAGGATGATTTGTTGTGATGGTTGCTCCTGCAAAACTTAAATTTTCAATCAAACAACCTCTTCGTACATGAAATACATCTCTATTAGTATTATTTGGAACAACAGTAACTAATCGTAAATCCTCACCTGTGATTGCCACATCTGTTCTTAGACCTACTGGATTATTTTCTATGTAAACACCTGATCTTACTTTTATTGTATCACCTTCTTGTGCTATAGCGGCTGCAGCAGCGATAGTATATTTTGCATCACCTTCTAAGAGTCCACTATTAGTATCACAACCATTTTTAGATACCCATAGAGTTCTCTTAGTTTGAACTCCTGAAGGTCTCCAAGAAACTCCTACTCCAACACCAGTAACATTAAAAGATGATAAACGATAATCAGTCTTACAAACACCGACTCCTTGATTACCGAAGAAATCTGTTAGTTGTGCTTCTAATTCTAAATTACCTTGTATTTTTACATTTTGACCTACATTTAAATTTTTAACAATACCAACACCACCATCAACTACTACAGCTCCAGATGTAGTATCAATTGATTGTGTTTGATCATCTACATCTAATCTACCTGCAAAAGTTCCACTACCACCTGAGTGTAAACTTTTTGCTAATCCCATTCCACCATCAATAACAACTGAACCATCTGTCGGAGAAGTAGAATCTGTTTGATCTTCGACATCAAGTCTTCCAGCGATAACTCCTGAACCACCAATATTAATTGTTTTTTCAATACCAACGCCACCCTCAACTACTAATGAACCTGTATCTTTATCAGTGCTATCATTAGTTCCCTCAATTTTTACATCTTGACCAATATTTAAATTCTTTGCAACTCCTACACCACCATCTATTACAACTGAACCACTCGTTATAGATGTTGAGTCAACCGTATTATTAAAAGTAACAAGTCCATCTACATCAAGATTAGAATTAAATGTTACACCACCATCAACGTTTAAAGCTGCATCAAAATCGACTGAATCAGTAACATGTAAATCACCAGCAACATCTAATTGAAATGAAGGATTTGCTTGATTGATACCTACTCTAGATTGTCTATAAATTGCTGCATTTTGACCAGTACCAGAATGACCCCACAAATCCTGAGTGAAAATAGTTGCTATACCAGTTGTTTGTGTTGGGTCTTGTGCAGTGGCAGTTAGAGTATCTGTGCCTAGACCTTCACTATTCTGCTGAACAAAATTTAAAACTGTGAATGACTGTGCTGCACCAACATTCGGAACAAATACACCTTCATTTTGTAGGAATACACCTTCAGTTTCAACAGGAGTAAATGATACCCAACGAATACCATTTGCATCTCGATTCATAAAGAATCCATTTTGTCCTGGTGATCCAGATGAATCATATATGTTTCTAGATATCCTTATACTACCATCGAAATCTGCCTTTAAAACTCCATGAGCATTATCATTTAGTCCACTGAAATTACCAGGATTATCTGTACCAACCCCTAAAGTTCCAGTATCAGAAACCACTAGTGAATTATCTTCTGAATTAATCTGAAACTTTTGTGCTGGTTGAGTAGTTGCAATTCCAACACTACCAAGATTAGTTACTAAAAAAGAATCGTTTCCTACCTCAAACAAATCATCTGGTTGAGTAGTTCCGATTCCAACTCTACCACCTACTTGTCCCTCTGCATCAGAAGTAGATGATATTGCAACAAGGACAGTTCCCCCTAAACCAACATTATGTCTCTGATATACCGTGAGGTAATCTGTATCAGCAGCAAAAAAAGTTGAGAAACCTGATACAGAAAAATTTTCAGTTATCTTTACACCTTTAAAAGGTTGAACATCCTCGAATGTTATATCTTTTGAATCTAACGTAGCATATAATTTACCATAGATGAATACGTCATCTGTAAATTCAGCCTTCTTATTAATATTAGTAGAATCAGCAGCGTCGTAATCTGGAACTGGAACACCACCTGATTGGAATTTTGACATTATGCACCCCAGACACTTTCGGACACACTAGTACCAGCAAAAACACCACCCATCCATCCAACCTCTCTAACTCTTATCTTTCCGTATGGTGCTTTGATATAGCAAGTATTTGAGCTCATGTTAATAGAATTACTAGCTTTGACTCTAAAGTCACCTCCAGCATTTATTTCAACATTTTTATCAGCATCTAAAATAATATTTGCTCCAGTAACTTTTACATCACCATTACTTAATGCTGTTATAGTTACATCTCCACTAGAACCAATAATATTGACACAAACACCACCAGCATCTACTTTTTGACCACCAACTATTTCAATACACTGATCGTTGTATATGTGATAGAGTCCACCATGATTCATTCCAACCGTGCTAGTATTTCCATCGCTTCCAGAACCTAACAAGTCATAAACAACAGTACCATTATATCCCATTTGGGGATTACCAGTGTCGATTCTGAAATGAGGTCCGTATGAATCGTACTGCCTATTTTGCCAATTTTGCTGATCTTCTGGTCTTTGTCCCATAATACTTTTCTATTAATAATATTTATCAGTAACCATAGCCACCAGAGGGAGGACTGCTAGGTGGTGACGCTGGAGGACTCGAAGGTGGTGACGCTGGAGGACTGCTAGGTGGTGATGCAGGTGGACTTGATGGTGGCGATGCAGGTGGACTTGATGGTGGCGATGCAGGTGGACTTGATGGAGTTGTTGGTGCTGATGAACCTTGTGGTCCTTGAGTAGATGAAGAAACTGGATATACGGGTGAACTTACTGTAGTGATTGTATTTGAAGTATTAGACATAACAGTGGTAGAAGTTCTACTTTGTTGAGGAGTATCATATATTATCATATCAGTATCAGAATGTTTTGCACCAGTCATTTTTACACCGTTTCTCATGACATGGAAAGGTCCGTAGTAAGCCTCACCATTTACAAATCCTACTATACCATCACGAGGAGTAATACAATCAATAACCTGTTTAATCTCACCTTGATATTCTGGTCTAGGTGAAATTTGTGCTTTTAGAACAGCACCAAATCCAGTTGAAGTTTTTATAGTTATTTGAGGTGTAACTGTAACTGGTTCTACGTTTGTATTTGCTGGATTAGGTGGAATGACATTTAATATTTTACCATTATCATCTAAGAAGAATGTATAGATATTACCCTTATCATCGGTTATTACATCATCCTGAGTATAATCTTCACCAGGATTAACGACAACAACATGATCAACAGTGTATACATTGTCATCATCAACAGGTTCAATTACTGGATAATTTTCTCCTGGTGACACAACGTAAATGTCAATGACTTGTTGATATGTTGGTGATTTTGGATCATAATCTACAACTGCTCTCGCAACAGCTCCGTATCCTTGATTACAATTATCTACTATCTCTACAAATGGAGGAGTTCTATAACCTGATCCACCATTAGTCATTTGTATTCCTAATAAACTACCAGTTTGTTCAGCAAAAGTATCTCCCACTATCATACCCAAAATTGCCTTTCCTGTTGCTCCTTCTCCACCACCTCCAAAAAGATTTACTTTGATACCAGAGCAATTTAATGGAGGTCCAGTATAACAATCACCCAGTTGACTACTAAAACCAGGTGTATTTACATCGGGTCTTAAAAAATCAAATAATCCTAAATTTCCTAGTACACCACCAGGACTTCCTGCTGCCTCTTCTAACGATTGTGCTGCATTAGCGACTGCTAATATTTTATTTGAAATATCTTCAAGATTAATATTATTAGGTCCTTTACCTATAATCCAACTATTTGTTTTTGAACCTAAATCTGCAGTTGGTAAATCACAATTAAAAGCATTTGCTATACCTAACAAACCTTCTGCTTTTGATCTTAACATACTTGCTAAGTCACCATCAAATATTTTTGAAACTCCACCTATTAAGTCACTCATTTCATTATTAATACCACCAATAATATTATTAAATAAAGCACCGACATATTGATCACCAATACAAGATACAAAATTCTCAACATTATCTAAAAGTCCAGTCAACAAATCTCTTACAGAACCAAACATATTATCCGTGATGTTTTTAGCTGCACATGGTAAAAAGTTTTGTATTGCTTTAGTAGGTCCGACCATTGCAACTTGAGCTTTATTTGCTGCTATCTTTGCAATCGCAGTGTTCTGAGTTGCTAATAGAACTTTTCCATAAACATCTTTATAAAGTTTATGTAAACCTTGATTCAACTTAGGTGCTAAATCTGCGTATGTAGTGTTGATAATATCACCTGTCATACCAGATGCTAGTCCAGTTAATTTACGAGAAACACCATTAATAATATTAAGTCTTTGTGTTGGAGTTGCATTTTTTACAGCATTAACCGCATTTTCTATTTCACCCTTCGCCTTCGTAATTTTTGATCTAGAACCACTGGTATCTCCAAATGTTATTTTCATTCCAATAGCAGAACTGGCTGCTCTCTCAACTTCACCACTCGCATTTTGAATTTTTCTCGCAAGGTCATGATCGACATGTCGGGCTGATTTCTGACTACTTTTACTGCTATCACCAACCTCATTTTTAATCATGAAGTCATCTGGTTGAACCTTGCTAGTATATCCAGAGTAAGGTGAAAAAGGTTGCTGATAGTCATCAGTCTGTACTGACTGTGATTGTCTTGTATTACCAAAGACTCCTAAAATGACTGGTTGTTGTGCTGTATCTCCATCCAAAAAGAATCCAAGAACAGTATCGCCTGGTGCGATTCTTATTGGTCTATTTTTATTACCTTTTCCTGAACCAGACTCAGGTGACATTAAGACTTGTGCCCAAGGTAAATCTTCATTAGTCAACTCAATATCATCATCAGGATGATATCCCAAGATTCTTACTTTAACTCTTTGTCCCCATCCACCACGATTTATCTGTGCTCCTTGCACATCTTCAGGAGCTACCTGTCCGACCCACCATTTAAAACCATCTCTTCCGAGAAAATTACTCTGCATTAATGTATTTTCAATCATTTTGCTTTCCTCCCAGTTGTATCTCTTGCAAGTTGTAACTTTGTATAAGATCCTGTTGCATCAAAATAATGAGTCAGTTTTTTTATCAAATATAATCCACTTTGTTCTGGGTCTGGTTCTTTTCTTTTTTCCTGATCTATTCTAGGGAATTCACATTCAAGTATGTCACCTGCTTTTAGATTTGTATTAAGAGGTATTGTCATAGTAAGAATTTGAGTGAAGAGAGTATTATATCTCATCATAGCCTGAGAATGTATTCTTGCTGGATCAGCGTTTCCTAGTTCTGATACACTTTTATCTGTTATACCTATATCTAGTATACCCGTAACATATCTACTTGGTACACTTGCTAATGTTCTACTATCTCTTGAACTAAGACTTGGTAAAACAACGTCTATATCCGCACCTAAATTTTCAATATTTCCTGAATAATCCTCTAGTTTGAATACAGTTTGACTTCTTGGTGTATATTCAAAAGTTAATGGATTTAGATATTTACGATGACTACAGAATGCTCCTCTCTCAAGATTTTCAAGGAGATTCTGATTCTTAGATGTAGAAAATTCTAATATTTTAAAATCTTTTGTTGCATCATTACTATCTACTACGCCTGGTGAATAAACATATTTTTCTGCAAAAGGTTCTGTTCTAATTAAAGAGTCGATAGATTTGAATCTAAATCCTTGCTGAGTTTCAAAGAAAAAATATCCCGCAGTAGCATCTTTTCCTGATACATTACCAGGCACGGACTTAGATGCCAACATAGTTAATATGGTAAATGGTTTTCTCATGTTTCCATAAAAACCATAAGGATTCATAGTTTCATCTATATCATACAACTTATCTGTACTCAAATAATTTTCACAAATATCTTTCACGCTGTCAGATATCTTCTGTGCAACTGGAAATTTTTTACCAACCCTTACAGTTTCATTTGTGATTGCTTCTCTTGAAACCAAATTTAAAGTAAATATTTCTCTTCCAGACTCTATCATTACATTAGTAATTGAACCAACATAAAGGTCATTTAATTCTAATCCCTCGTTATCATCTGAGTTACCTGCAATTTTTATCTGTAATCTCTCTCCTCCTCTTAATGGAAAACCATTATATAAAGACTGAATCTTGCCATCATCTCCTTCAATAACATTACCAGTGTTAGCTACAACTACAGTCGCAGTTAACATGGGTGAGTACACATCTTCATAATATCTGAAATTTACAACACCAGCAGAAATATCAGCGGTCTTACTTTGATCAACTGATTCTATCGTAAATTTTTCGTAAAGTGATTTATCTACTGCAGCCATTACGTATACTTAAGAGATGATGTGCTTTGCATTTTCATCAATATTTTTTCATCATTTACTTCTGGTATATTTAATGAAGAACCACCACTACCACCAACCATAGGTGCAGACCCACCTCCACCACCACTATTTACCTGATTAGTAACAACATATACCATAGGTCCTTTTTTCTTTTTAGATTTGACATCAACATCTTTTTTAGTTGGTGTTACAAGTGAAGCTAAATTTACCTTCCTCTTACCACCTTCTCCACCTTCAAAATCAGGATTGTATGTATCAACAGGAGCAAGAGTAGTATTTTCTGTTGGAGTAACACTCTTACTAATATTATCAATGCTATCCTTTGTCTCAATAAAAGTTGAACCTCGTTTTTTAGTATTTAATTTTTCTTTTATCTTATTATTATTTTTTATTGATTCTGATTGTTTCTTTTTTAATTCATCTCTAGGATCTGTAACAGTTTCAGCACTAATAGCACCAGCAGAACTCTTACTACTTGATCCTGCAGGAGCATCACTAGCAGTAACACCTTCGGTGTCAGTTTTAACTCCTTCAATTGCAAGTGCCAACTCATTATCATCTACCTTTATTTTATCAACGTCTAATTTTTTATCAATCTCGTCTACTAATTCATCTACTTCTGATGCATCAGATTCAGATACAGTTTGATCTGTTTCAGTACTTTGAGTTGTTTGAGTTTGATCTTGTGACTCACTTCCAAATGTAGGTTTATCAACAACTTCAAATCCAGGTGGTTTTGGAATTCCAAAAGCATCTTCATCTGTGAATAAATTTGCAGACTCAACTAATTCTCTCTGAGATTTCATTATGTTAGCCTGTGCTCCCTCTAATCCATCCTCAACCTCTTTTTTTCCTCCTAGAAAATCAAACCCAGTTATACTACTAATAGTATTTGTGATTAAGGAACCAATGCCTACTAATACATCCTTAACTCCGTTTACAAAAAATCCAAGAATTCCTCCAATCCTTATGATGTTTCTTATTAAGGTTTGTATTCCCTTTATAATTCCTGGTAAATTATTAACTGCCCATCCTATTAATAAAATTCCTATGAAGTTAAGAATTCTACCCAAGAAACCTCTTGTACTTTTTGCTAAGACAGATCCCTGAGTTTTTGTTACACCTGTAATTTGTGATGCCTCTAGTTCATCTTCTCGATCTTTTCTTCTTATATTCTCTTGTCTTTTTCTAAAAAATTTATTATCATTACTTATTAATGTTCTTTTAAAATTATTTGTTTCTCTCGTTTTTTCAGTTATTTCTTGAGCGATAATCTTTGAATTTGTTAAAGATTTTAAAAAAGAAGTCGCTGTATTACCAATCGATTTAATACTAATCGATGATTTGAACAAAGAATTTTTTCTTGAAGTTATTGACATCAGGCATTAGCTCCAAACTGAGACGTAGCATACATGGTATGAATATTAGTTTTATCAAATCCTATATTTGGTAAAGCATTTGTAGATTTATTTGAAGATGATACTGCCTCTGGTGCACTTCCACTACCGTCATTTGAACCGCCAGCATTAAGATTTACTATAGTGGGAGCACCCTCTTCTATTGTAGATATTGCTGTTGCTACTTCTGATTTATTTTTTGATTTAGGAGTTATCATTGCAGCAGCTGAATTGTCTTTCAAACTGTCTATTACAATTCTATTTTTTCTTCCAATCTCATTGAGAGAATCAACTGTACTTGTTGAACCACCAGGCATACTAAATGCTCCTGACTCATTAATCTTAGCACCTAAAACTGCTGGTCCGATTTCTCCTTCTTCTTGACTCTCTTTTTGTTCGTTTCCAACTTTGAAACCGAACATTGCCTTGATACCTTTAAATATACCTTTGAAAGCACTTTCTCCTAAAAATCCACCAATAATACCACCGATTATACCACCAGGTACAGCTCCAATTCCACCAAACAAAGCACCGATAGCAGCACCGACAGCAGCACCCGCTTTAGCACCAGCAGCGAAACCAGCAGCAGCAGCGAGAGCCGTTCCAACTCCTTCACCAGACATCAGAGTTAATACAAATGTAAATAAAGGTCCTCCAATCTTACTAATAAAATTTTTACCTTGTTTTAAAAATCCCAAGATACCTTGCTTTACTAAAGGTTTCACTACCTTTGAACTATTTTTTGCAGCCTCTTGTGCGACTTTTTTTGACATACTTGTGCCAAACTTTTTATCAAGAGCACCGAGGACTTTACTAAATCTTTCCTTAACAAACTTAGATACAGGATTATATGCTAGTGCTAAACCTGTACCCACAACTGCGTCACCTGCAATCGTACCTGTTGGTGATAATCCTGCTGCTCCAGCTGCCACAAGACCTCCAGCAGTTAAAAGAAGTGCACCACTCTTAATGTTTTTAGCTATAGATTCAAAAGGTCTCCTTAAAAATCCACCCATTCCTATTCTGAGTGCAGATGTTCCAAGAAAAGTTATCCCTCTTAATATTCCTTTGAACCCAAGTGTCAGAGCGAGTATTGTTCCACCAGCAATTAATAATTGCCTTTGAAGTGTTCGTTGAAGCTTCTGCATTAGGTCAACATTTCCCTCGGCATTAGCATCAATCATATTCATGACTGTTTGAGTTAACCATCCTCCAGTCAAAT